>Ga0335074_10009568_pt1 | contig 13541 bp, 13 predicted proteins | sample Lox_Sample_23_FD_206715 | JGI IMG/M metagenome (GOLD analysis project Ga0335074, IMG submission 206715) | Soil microbial communities from Loxahatchee National Wildlife Refuge, Florida, United States - Lox_Sample_2.3 | ecosystem: Environmental > Terrestrial > Soil > Wetlands | place: USA...
CCCCGGCGGCAGCAGCCTGCCCGGCCCGGGCAGCAGCCTGACCGGCCCGGGCAGCAGCCTGACCGGCCCGGGCAGCAGCGACTGGACCTGGCATGAGGTCACGCTGCCCGTCCCCCAGCAGGCCGGCATCATCCGGTTCGGCATCTCGCTGGCCGGCCGCGGCCGCGTCGAGCTGCGCAACCCGGAACTGTCCCCGGCCAGGCCGGACGAGTAGGGCAGAGCATGGACATCCAGGACGGCGACCTGGTCCGGCTGGCCCGCGACGGCGATCCCGCCGCGTTCCGGCTGCTGGTCGAACGGCACCTGCCGATGGCGCGCGCCCGCGCGGCCCGGCTGTGCCCGCAGCCGGACGACGCCGACGATGCCGTGCAGGACGCGTTCCTGCAGGCGTTCATCGCCCTGGACCGGCTGCGCGACCCCGACCGGTTCGCCGGCTGGCTTGGCGGCATCGTGGCCAACGTCTGCCGAGCTCAGCGGCGCCGCGCCCCGCTGACCTTGCTCGGCGACTGGCCCGAGGACCTGCACCCGGCCTCGGCCGGCAGCCTGCCGTCGGCTGAGGACCTGGACCGCGCCGACGCGCTTGGCCGCGCTGCCTGCCCCCCGGGCAGCGCCAGGCCGTCACCCGGTTCTACTACGCCGACCAGCCCGCGGGCCAGGTCGCAGGCACGCCCGGCGCCGCCAAGGCCAGCCTGCACAAGGCCCGCCGCCGATTGCGCGAGTACATCATCGCGCACCGCCCCGACCTCATCCCTGCCACGACCCGGAGAACCCCCATGACTGCCGTCCGCATCGCGTACGCCGACCCGTGGCCGGAACGCCAGCCAGTCAGCCTTGTGGTGCTGGCCGACGACGCCAGGCACCGGGCGCTGCCGGTCCGGCTGCCCGCCCGCGCCGGCTGGCTCTGGCGCCTGCCCACCCGCCCCGACGACCGCGACCGGGAACACCCAGGAGACGACGCCGGGCAGATGACCGGTCGGCTGCTGCACGCGGCCGGGATCACCGTGACCGCCGTAACCGTCACCGGCCTGGGCCCGGCGGTGACCGCGGCGCGGATAGACATCGCCGTGCCCGGCGGGACCCGGCAGGTCACCACCCGCCTGGCCGACGGCCTGGCGCTGGCGGTCGTCACTGGCGCGCCGCTGGCCGTCGACGACCCGGTGATGGACCGGCTCGCCGAGCCCCTTACCGGCGCCGACCCGCTCGGTCCGTTCCGCAGCCGCCAGCAGGCACCCCCCGGGCCGCCCGGGCACACCCGGTTCGAGCCGCGCAACCTGGCGTTCACCGACGGCCTGCACCGATGGCGGCTCGATGGCACCTTCCTGCGCCAGGTGACCGGGTCCCACGACCGGGACTATTCCTGCACCACAGAAGACGGGCGGGTGATCTTGACCGCGACCGTGCCAGGACCCGCCGGATTCGCCTACCTCAGCCAGGAGATCGAACCCGACGACTACCGCGGCCGCACCGTCACCTTTCGCGGCGACCTGCGCACCACCGACGTCGCCGACCGGGCCGGACTGGTGCTCCGCATCCCCCGCCAAGGACGGCGACCGGCCCCGGCGGATCCCTGGCACGATCCAGAGAACGACTTCGCCCTCGTCGCCGGAAGCGGAGACTGGACCCGCCACGACGTCACCGCCCAGGTGCCGGCCGATGCCATCAGCATCATCTTCGGCGTCTTCCTGGACGGCCGCGGGCAGATCGAACTCCGCAACCCGCGGCTCGACACCGTGTAGTCTCCGCGCATGCTGCCCGTCGCCACGCCCGAGCTCCTTGCCCACGGCGAGCACGAGAACGGCTGGCACGGCCTGGACGCGGAAGCACTGACCTGGTTCGGTGTCAGCGGCTCGCCGTCATGACGGCCGCGGGATGGGGACGGATGCCCGGAGCACCGTTCCGCCCGAGGGCGGGCTGGTGATGTCCAGCGTGCCGCCGATCGCCCCGATCCGGTCGCTCAGCCCGGCGAGGCCGCCGGTTTCCGGCCGCGGACCAGCCCCGCCGATCCCGTCGTCCCTGACCTCGACGACATACCGGTCATCCGCGACTTCCAGTCGTATCCAGGCGCAGGTAGCCTGCGCGTGCTTGACGGTGTTCGTCAGCGCTTCTGAGCAGAAGAAGTAGAGGCTGGCCTCGATGGACGGCGGCAGCCTGATGTCGGGCACGTCGATCTCGGCCGGGATGGCGAGCCGGTCGGCCAGGGCACGGACGGCCGGCGCCAGGCCATGCTGGGTAAGCACCGCGGGATGCAGGCCCGCGGCGAGCTGGCGCAGGTCCTCGATGCCGCGCCTGGTGTCCTCGAGGGCTTGGCCGAGGAGTTCCCTGGCCCGATGCGGAGCCGACTCCCATCGCTGCTCGGCAAGCTGAAGGTTGATGAGCGTGGCGACCAGATGCTGCTGCGCACCGTCGTGCAGGTCCCTGGTAATGCGTTGACGCGCAGAGTCTGATGCGGTGACCAGGCGCGCGCGTGACGCCATCAGCTCTTGCTCGGCACGCCGGCGGTCGCCGATGTCGCGGACGTATGCGGTGAAGACCTCCTCTCCGGGCAGGCCGGTGCGGGTCACGGTCACCTCGGCCGGGAACTTGGTGCCGTCGGCACGCATGGCCGGCATCTCGATCCTGCGGTCCAAGATGGTCTCCTGCCCGGTCTCCAGGTAACGAGCCAGGCCGCGCCGGTGCGCCTCCCGCAGCGACGGCGGCACGATCTTCTCGGCCAGATCGCGGCCGAGCACCTCATAGGCCCGGTAGCCGAAGGTGCGCTCGAAGGCGCTGTTCACGTACGTCACCCGGGCGTACTGGTCGATGCTGATGACGGCGTCGAGAGCGGCTTCGAGGACGGCGCGTTGCCTGGCCTCGCTGGCAGCGAGCACGGATGCCCGCGTCTCGGCGACCTCTCGTTCCCGGTCAGCCTGGCCTCGCAGTTCGGCCTCCGAGACACTCTGCAGCCGGGCCAGCTCAACGCTGAGCACCGTGGCGGCGTGCTCGAGCGCCGCCAGTTCAGTCTCGGTCGCGGAGCGAGCGGGATCAACCAGGGCGATGACGCTCAGGACATCGGCCGCCGGCTGCGCCGGCATCAGCCAGGCAGGCCGACGGTAGATCGCACGGCGCGTGGTTCGCAGCAGTCGGATGGTCTCCTCCCACGGTCCGGCCTCCTGGTCCGCCAGGCGGTAATCATCGGGCACCTGGCCAGCGGTCATCCGGATATCGCCCCGCACGTCGGCAATGAGCACTGCGAAACCAGTCAGCTGATGCAGGGCCGCCGCGATTCCGGCCTGCCCGCCGCTGGAGACGATCCCGGTCAGGCTCCGGTGGATCTCCATGAGTCGGCCCAGGGTCGAGACCGTCGTCTTGAGTTCCGCGTTCAGCGCGGCAATCTGCCTGAGCCTGGATCGTTCCGCCGCGATCGACTCCAGGCTGGTTATGACGGTGCCGCACAACTGCGCCAGGATCGACAAAAGGAAGGTTTCCTGGTCCGACAGGTCCTCGCTGCCGGTGACTATCAGGAAGACCTGTTCGTGCGAAAACGGCGAGCTAATGGGGAACGCCCAGGACGAGGCGGAACCCTTCACGTCGAGCCGGGTGACGCCGGTGAGGTCAGTCAGGAGACTGCCAATCTCAACCGGGGCCTGCTCGAAATAATCTCCTGACCTGCTGGGATGCCAGGCTACCGCCTCGTGGGAAGCGGCGATGGACGGAACCGATGTGGTGACAAGCCGCATGGCCTGGGCGGGAGTAGACATCTGGGCCAGGATCAGCGACAGGCTGAGTACGGAATTGACCGACGACACCAGCCGGGTGGCATCTGGAGCTACGCCGTCACCCGCCGCGGCCACGGCACTCCGTTGACGGCATCGGTTATCCGGGAAGCTCGTCTGCCTGGTAGTGCGGATTGCCGATGACAATGCCATTAACGTAAACCCGCGGATGCGTCCTGAGTACATGCATGACCGTGTCGCCGTCGAACAGGTCAAGGTCATAAAGGCAGAAGAAGAAATGCGGATAGTCGGGGACGATGTTATTCAGTTCCGATTCCGCGGCAAACCACTCCCTGATGTCGACGCCGTTCCTGACGATGAAGCTCTCGTCTCCGACGCCCCGGAAGCCGCGGTACCCGTCAGCGGACGCCTCATGGGCCATCGTCTCCATGTTGCGGATGAACACGTCCTTGGAGAACGAGCCGTCCGGCATGTACGCCTCGTCCTCGGTGAGGACGTGCAGCATCCCCTCTCTCGCCACTAGCTGGGGAGGAATCCTGCCGCGCACCACGGACGGCTGATCGACCATACAGAAGACCTTGTTCCCCTCCTGCAGGCCGTTCGTTATGTAATCGACAACGATATCGTCGAGCAGGTTCCGGCTGCTGCTGTAGAAGGCGCAGACGTGGTCGCCGGGAACGAATCCCAGGCTCGGATCTCGCGCTGCCGGGATTGTCATGGTCAGGCCTCTCCGTTTAGTGACAGAAGTCTAGCCTGATTACCCCTTGATCCGCATTCGTTCGGTTTCCGAACGAATGCGGCCGGCGGCGAGGTAACGTGGCACCGTGAGCCAGCCGGAGCGGATTCGCGTCATCGTGGGCGAGGATCAGCCCTTCATCAGGAAAGGGATCGTGCGCGTCCTCGAGGAGACCGGATTCGAGGTAGTCGGCGCCACGGACGACGCAGGCGACCTGATCCGCATGGCCGGCGTGTACGGCCCGGACGTTGTCGTCGCCGACATCCAGATGCCGCCTGATCACGCCGATGACGGGCTCCGGGCGGCCCTTCAGATCCGGGCCGACCGTCCGGGAACAGGTGTCCTGATCCTGTCCCAGTACCTGGAGGACAGCTACGCGTTCGATCTCGTGGCCGACGGGGCGCGAGGCGTCGGCTACCTGCTGAAGGAGAAGGTCGGCGACCTGGGCATATTCACCGATGCCGTCCGCCGCGTCGCCAGCGGCGGTTCTGTGCTCGATCCCGACGTGGTGGCACGACTGGTGGGCCGCAAGCGGCAGGCAAGCCCGCTGGACGCCCTGACGCCGCGAGAGGGGCAGGTGCTCGCGCTGATCGCAGAGGGCCGCTCCAATAACGGCATCGCGCAGGAACTTGTGGTTACGGTAGCCGCCGTGGAACGGCATGTGACCAGCATCTTCGACAAGCTCGGCCTGAATCAGTCACCGGACCAGCATCGTCGCGTCCTGGCCGTGCTCACCTACCTGCGGGCCTGACCCGCCCTCCGCACCTGACCCGCCCTGCGGGCCTGACCCGCCCTGCGGGCCTGATCGGCCCGCTGTCCGGTTCAGACGGCGAAAAGCGCCCGGAGGTCGGTGACGGCAAGCTCCTGCTTGGGGACGAACGCTACCGCGGCTGAGGCCGCCACGACCTGGGGCGGAGCACAGTCGGCATCGGTTGAGGTCAGCACGATCCTCGCCACCGGGCAGGCGGCCGCGAGCGATGCAGCCACCGCAAAGCCATCCGATCCGGGCAGGTTGACGTCAAGCAGGATCCCGTCCGGGCATCTCCCGGCCACAACGGCCAGCGCCTGCGGCCCGTCCGCGGCCACGTCGAAGAGCTCCAGGCCCCGGGCCGCCAGCAATTCTGCCGCGGTCGCGCGGAACCGCTTGTTGTCGTCGACGACCAGGATCCGATACCCCACCTAGGGATGATGGCGGCTGACAGACGCGCCTGCCATGGGGTGAACCCCACAATCGCGTGCGGGCAACCCCACACGCTCTGCAGGAGCTCCTGAGTCCCCACGCTGAAGAGCGCTCCATTGGCTTGTGAGTAGATCCCGGCCAGGCTGGTCTGGATGGAGTTCGGTCGCCGGAAGGAGTTGTCGGCACCATGGCAGACACGAACCTGCACGGACGTCGTGCCGAATGTGGCGTGCTTGACGGACTGCTCCAAGGGGTGCGTCGCGGGCGCAGCGCCGTGCTCGTGGTGCGGGGCGAGGCCGGGGTGGGCAAGACGGCGTTGCTTGACTACGCGGTCGAGTCGGCCCCGGAGCTGAGGTCCGTGCGCGCGGCCGGGGTGGAGCCGGAGATGGAGCTCGCATTCGCCGGGCTGCATCAGCTGTGCGGGCCCATGCTTGATCGGCTCGGACGTCTGCCCGGTCCGCAGCGGCATGCCCTCGCGATCGCGTTCGGCCTGGAGGCAGGCCCCGCACCGGACCGTTTCCTGGTTGGCCTGGCGGTGCTGAGCCTGCTGTCGGAGGTGGCTGGGGACCGGCCGCTGGTGTGCGTGGTGGATGACGTGCAGTGGCTGGACCGGGCTTCGGTGCAGGTTCTGGCGTTCGCGGCGCGCCGGCTGCTTGCGGCGGCCGTGCTTGTGCTCTTCGCCGCCCGTGAGCCCGGTGCAGACCTGGACGGGCTGCCCGAGCTGATGGTGGAGGGCCTGCGCCATGCTGACGCGCGGGAGCTGCTTGATTCGGTAATCCGGTGGCCCCTGGATGAGCGGGTGGCTGACCGGATCGTGGCCGAGACACGAGGGAACCCGCTGGCGTTGCTTGAGCTGCCGCGCGGGCGTTCGCCGGCCGAGCTGGCGGGTGGCTTCGGGTTGCCCGAGGTGCTGCCGTTGCCGGGCCGGATCCGGGAGAACTTCCCGGCCCGGGTCGAGAGCCTGCCCGAACAGACGCGGCTGCTGCTCGCGGTCGCGGCGGCCGATCCCACCGGCGACCCGGCGCTCTTGCGCAGGGCCTCCGTGTACCTGGGACTGGGCGTCGAGGTGGCCGAGCAGGCGGAGGAAACCGGGCTCCTCCATATCGGGAGAATCGGAGGACAGGTCGTGTTCCGTCATCCGCTGATGCGCTCAGCAGCCTACCGGGCGGCCTCACGCGGCGATCGCCGGAAGGTGCACGCGGCGCTGGCGGAGGTGACCGACGCGCAGGCCGACCCCGATCGACGGGCCTGGCACCTGGCGCAGGCCAGGTCTGGTCCTGACGAGCAGGTCGCGGCGGAGCTCGAGCGGTCGGCCGGGCGGGCCCAGGGACGCGGGGGCCTGGCCGCGGCCGCGGCTTTCCTTGAGCGCTCGGTGGTGCTGACGGCCGAGCCAGGACGCCGGGCCGAGCGCGCGCTGGCGGCGGCGCAGGCCAACCTCCAGGCCGGCGCGTTCGATAAGGCTCTCGACTTGCTGGTCAGGACGGAGGCCGGGCCGCTCGATGAGTTCTCAAGCGCCCGGATGGACTTGCTCAGGGGACAGATGGCGTTTTCCTCGGGCCTGGACGGCGACGCCGCCCCGCTGCTGTACAAGGCGGCTAAGCGGCTCGAGTCGCTCAACCTGAAAATGGCGCGCGAGGCCTACATGAGCGCTTGGATGGCGGCGCTGTTCGCCGGGCGCTTCGCCGGGGCCGGCGATCTGGCTGAGGTCTGTCAGGCCGCCCGGGCCCTGCCCCGCCCCGCGCACCCTGCGGGCCCGGCCGACCTGGTACTCGACGGCCTGGCACTGCTGGTGACCGAGGGACCGGCCGCGGCGGCACCGGCCTTGCAGCGAGCCGCAATCACGTTTGCCGACGGAGGCGTCACCCAAGAAGGGATCCGGTGGGGCTGGCTGGGTCAGGCGGCGGCCAGCGCGATGTGGGACGACGTCCGCTGGCGCGCGATCTTGGTCCGGCAGGCCCAGTTTGCCCGCGACGCAGGCGCACTCGACCAGTTGCCCATGGACCTGAGCTTTCTGGCCACGGACGCCGCCTGGCGCGGCGACTTCGCGGCGGCCGCGGCCCTGATCGCGGAGACCGGCGTGGTCTGCGCGGCGACCGGGGCGCGCACTGCGCCGTTCGCCACGATGCTGATCGCGTCGTTGCGGGGTGACGAGGCCGAGGCCGCCCCGCTGATCGAGGCCACCATCGCCGAGGCGGCAGCCAGAGGCCAGGGAATCGCGGTGACCTATGCGCACTGGGCGGCCGCGATCTTGAACAACGGCCTGGGCCGCTACGACAAGGCGCTGGCGGCGGCCCAGTGCGCCAGCCAGGAGACCCCGGCGCTCTATATGTCCATGTGGGCGCTTCCCGAACTGGTCGAGGCCGCAGCACGCTGCGGCAGCAGCCATCTTGCCGCCGAGGCGCTGGAACGGCTGGCGGAGACGACGCGGCCCGGAGGCACCGACTTCGGTCTGGGCATTGAGACCCGCTCACGCGCGCTAGTGAGCGAGGGCGCGGCCGCCGAAGGGCTCTATCGCGAGGCGCTCGACCGGCTCGGCCGCACCCAGCTCCGACCGGAACTAGGCCGGGCTCATCTGCTCTACGGCGAGTGGCTGCGCCGCGCGGGCAGACGCACGCACGCTCGCGAACAGCTCCGCGAGGCCTACGAGATGCTGACCGTGATGGGGGTCGAGGGGTTCGCCGGGCGGGCGCGCCGCGAGCTTCTGGCCACCGGAGAGAACGTGCGCAAGCGGAGGGTCGAGACGACGGCCGATCTCACCGCGCAAGAGGCGCAGATCGCCAGGCTCGCCTGTGACGGGCTGTCGAACGTGGAGATCAGCACCCAGCTGTTCCTCAGCCCGCGCACGGTCGAGTGGCACCTGCGCAAGGTCTTCGCCAAGCTCGGGATCAGCTCGCGCAAGCAGCTCCACGCGGCGCTGCTGACGCCGGACGGCCGGCGATGAGCGGGGCGGCCCGTTACCGCGCGCTCGCGGGCTTCATCGTGGCCAGCGCGGGCTTCGTCGCGGTCTTCGTGGCGCTTACCCTCAGCGCTTTCCATAAGCCGACACCGCACGACCTTCCCGTCGGCATCGTCGGTTCCGCTGCGGTAACCCGCCAGGTCGAGCACGCCCTGGCCGGCGCCGACCCCGGCGCTTTCCGCTTCCGCAGCTACCGCGGCGAGGCCAGCGCAACGACCGGGATCGCGCAGCGTGAGGTCGATGGCGCGCTGGTCGCTTCAGGCGCGAACCTGCGACTGCTTGTCACACAGGCCGGCGGCACCGGACCTGAGCAGGCCCTCAGCGGGGCCTTCTCAGCCGTGGCGGCACGGTCCGGACATCACCTCACCGTGTCGGACGTTCTCCCGCCCCTGGCCAGTGACGCCCAGGCGCTGTCGTCCTGGTTCGTCGTCCTCAGCGTGCTGATCCCCAGCCTGGCAGCGGGCTCGGCATCGGCACTGGCATTCCGCCGCGCCCGGCGTGCCTGGTCCGTCGGCGCAACCGTGGCCGCGGCCATCGTCACCGGGGCAGTGGCCGCGGCGATCGCGGATGGGATTGCCGGCCTGGGCAACTACGCGGCGATCGCCGGTATTATCGCGCTGTTCTCGCTGGCAGTGGCCGCGCCCACGGCCGTAGTTGCCCGGATCTGGCCGCCTCTGGTCGCCCTGGCCGTCTTGGCGTTCATCGTGTTCGGGATCCCGGTCAGCGGCGGACCAGCCAACCTGGCCAGCTTCACGCCCGGCTTCCTGCGCGTGCTCAGCCCCGTCCTGCCGCTTGGGATAGCGGCCAGCACTATCCGCGACGTGGTCTACTTCGGCGGCCACGCCACCAGTCCGTACATCTGGACCCTGGCCGCCTGGGCTCTGGCCGGCGTCGTCGGCTTGATCCTGGTCACGACGCTGCGGCGCCCCGGCCCGGCACTGACCGAGCCCGTCATGCCACCACCTGCCCTGGCCGAACCGGTGCCCGCGCCTGTCCTGGCCGAACCGGTGCCCGCGCCTGCCCCGGCCGAACCGGTGCCCGCCAGGCCGGGTCACGCGCTCGTTCCCGGCATCCCGGATACCCGTGCGGCGCAGTCCGTCACCCTCGTCGTCGGCTTCGATGACTCCGAGCCCGCACGGCGGGCGCTCATCTTTGGCGCGGACCTCATCAGGACCCGCCCCGGCACCCTGCACGTCATTTATGCCGACCATGTGCTCATCGACAGCGACCTGTCCGGATTCGGCCGCGCCGAGATGGACGAGTCCCGCGATGAGAAGGCGGCCAGCGTGGCTGAGTCCGCCGCTGAGATCGCCGCCGCGGCAGGCGTGCCTTACACGTTCGAGCGCCGCCAGGAACCGCCCGCGGACGCGATTCTTCACGCAGCCGGCATTCACGCCGCCGCCGAACCCGCCAGCATGCCCGTTATCGTGACCGGCCGCCCTCATCATGCCGCACACCAGATCATTGGCTCGGTCCCGGTCCGGCTGCTGCACCAGTCGCCTTACCCCGTACTCACCATCGCATGATCGCCGGGCGTGCCCCTTCCCCTGGTGGGGGTCACAGGTCGAGGACCAGGTCGTCGCGTGGCTGGGAGCAGCAGATCAGTATGCTGCCGTCGGCGGGGTCATCGACTGGGGCGGGGTCGTAGCCGACCGTTCCTGATATGACGGCTGTCTCGCACGTGTGGCACACTCCGGTGCGGCAAGACCAGCGCACCGGTACGTCGCAGGCTTCGGCGAACTCGAGCAGGCTCGCGTAGCCGGTATCCCAGCGCACGTTCAGGTCGCTGCGCGCGAACGTGACCTGGGGGCCGCTGCCTGGCTGGCCAGCGGGCGGGTGCGGCTGACGGGCGGGCGCGGGCGCGATGCCGGGGGTCTGCGAGGGCCCGGCGCCGAAGACCTCGGTGCGGATGTGGGCAGCCTGCATACCGGCCGCGGCCAGGGCAGCCGATATGTCCGCCATGAAGGCGGGGGGGCCGCACAGGTAGGCATCGGCGACGCGGGGAAGGTCCAGGGCGGCGAGGACCGGCGCGGACAGGCGTCCGGCCGTTTGGTAGTCGCGGCCCTGGATGTCGCCAGCGTCCGGGCTGCTGTAGCAGATGTACCGGTGCGCGCTGGGCAACGCGGCCAGCAGCTCCCTGGATTCGGCGGCGAACGGCTCATCGGCGTGACGGCGCGCACCGTGCAGCCACCAGATTTCCCGAGTGGACCTGGCAGCGGCTAGCGCGTCCAGCATGGCCAGCACCGGTGTCGCGCCGACACCCGCGCTGATCAGCAGGACCGGCGTCTGGCCCGGGTGCAGGGTGAAGGTTCCGCGCGGCGCGGCCACCTCCAGCAGGTCACCCACCCGCACGCGGGTGTGCAGGAACTGGCTGGCGGCGCCGTGTTCCTCCCGCTTGACACTGATGCGGTAGTCGGACGCGCCCGGGGGTCCCGACAGCGAGTAGCTGCGCAGCAGCGGCCGCCCGGCTGGGTCAGGATGCAGGCGCAGGGTCAGGAACTGTCCGGGCAGGGCGGCCGGCACGTTCCCGCCACCGGGATCGGCCAGGTGCAACGAGATCACCGTCTCGCTCTCCTTGGCGATTCCGGTCACGGCGAGCGTCCGGAATCCGGGCCACGCAGGCCGCGGGCTCGCCTCGGTCAGGCCCGCGTTGCCGGCCGACGTCCCTGGCTCGTCGAGCATCTCCTGGAACGAGGCCTTCCACCCGGCGCTGAGCGCCGGGATACGCAGCGCGCGCAGGAGCTGCTGGCGGGGATGACCGGGCAGGTAGAGCAGGGCATCGGTCTCGGCGACCGTCATCGCCTCCGGGCCGGACGCGATCTTGATGATCTCGTCGCCGGCCTGAACCGTGCCCTCGGTCAGCACACGAAAATAGAAACCGGGCCGGTGATGGGAAACCAGCAGGGCGGGCATCCGGGCATCGTCCATCCGGATACCCACCCGGAAGCAGGTGACCCGCGGCTGGGTTACCTCGAAAACCGCCCCGCCGATCCGGTACTGATCGCCGATGCACACCTGGTCGTCGGCCAGTCCCTGCACGGTGAAGTTCTCCCCGAACTGCCCGTACCCGAAGTCATCCCGGCCCAGCTGTTCCTGCCAGTACCGGTAGGACTCGATCTGGTAGATGAACACCGCCCGCTGCTCGCCGCCGTGCCCGGCCAGATCACCCTGCCCGTCACCGTCGATATTCAGCCGCCGCACCATCCGCGGCCCGTCGACCGGCTTCTTCCATACCGCCGTGTGCACCGTCTTGCCGTGCCAGGCCACGTCCTGCGGCATCCCCACATTGACCGACAACAGAGCGCCGGCCCGTTGCTTCGTCACCATCAGCTCACCTTCTCACCCACCCAGGCGGCCAGCCGGACCCGGGCGCCTAGCGCGGCGGCTACCGCGATCCACGCGGCCAAAGCCGCCCAGAGCATGAACCGGCTGAGTGGCTCCATGAATGCGAGCTGGGCGACCTGGCCGAACGTCAGCGTCGCGACGCTGTACATGCCGAGCGGGAAGACCACACTCCACAGCGTCGGCTCGTAGGTCAGCGGCCAGTGGTGCCGGACGTGACGCCAGATGCCGAGCACGACGAGCAGTGGGATCCACCAGGTACCAAATGCCCACAGCGCGAAGGAGGAACCCTCGACGAACCCGGCCGTCGCCCTTACGGCGGGAGGCGCGGCGGGAAGGCCCAGGATGCGGGCACCGGCCAGCACGATGATCGCGGTGGCGCCCATCAGGATCCAGTAGGGAGGGCTGAGGGTCTGCGGGGTCATGGGCACAGTCAGCCAGTGCAGCAAGATCAGCGAAACGAGCAGGAGGTAGAGCACCAGCCCGAGCCACACCGCGGCAAGCACGCCGGCCAGGATCGCCGTGACCAGCGGATGGCCCGCCGCCGCCAGCCGGATCCCGAACACATCCATTCCGGCCGCAATCGCGAAGAAGCCGAAGACCCGTCCGGGATCGCGCCAGCCGGCGATTGGGGCGGGGCGCCCGCGCCCTTGAAAGCCCTGGTCGGTACCCTGGCCCAGGCGGGCTGGACGCACCACTAGGTAGCAATGATGAGGCTTAGGTGAGCAGGACATGGATCGTGACGCCAAGACCCGGGCCCGGCTAGAGGAGCACTGGAAGGCCTCCGAGGACGGAGACATCGACACCGAGCACGCGATCTACGCCGCCGACGCGATCCTGGACTACCCGCAGTCCGGGGAGCGTTTCCGGGGCCGGTCGAAGATCCAGGCACAACGAGGCGGGCACCCGGCCGAACGCCACTTCACCGTCCATCGGATCCGGGGCGGCGGCGACCTTTGGGTAAGCGAGGTCGTGATCACCTACGACGGCGTGCCCACCTACTCGGTGAGCATCATGGAGTTCGCCGACGATCTGGTAGCGCACGAGACCCAGTACTTCGCCGACCCCTTCCAGGCGCCTGCCTCGCGGGCGGCACTCGCTGAGCCGATCCCGGACCGCGACCGATAACCCCTACGCACAGCGGGGACGGCGGTCACGTTCAGGTCGCTGGTGCCCACTGCCGCCGGAGATGCTGTGTCGCCGCAGATTGCGGCCCGATGTTCCTTCGGGCCGCTTGCTTCCTCCTCCGCGGCGCAATGGCGTGAGCATTATCTTCGTGGGCATTTTCATAGTTGTCTATCAGGCCCGTTCTGCCTGGCTTTAGTTCATCGAGGTGGCGGCGAGGCCGCCGCCGTGGGCAACTCGGTGTTTCCCGCCGAGCTTTACGGGAAGACGGAACGCCGTGAAAGCTGCATGGCAGGAAGCCAGCAGTTCGTCGTGGCCGAAAGGAGCCTATCGTGATCGTAATCGGAATCATCCTGCTGATTCTCGGTTTCCTGACGAAGATCGCCATCGTCTGGACGCTGGGCATCATCGCGCTGGTAGTTGGCCTTATCCTGATGCTGCTTGGCGCGGTGGGACACGCGGTCGGGCCGCGCCGGCACTATTGGTGAT
>Ga0335074_10009569_pt1 | contig 13539 bp, 10 predicted proteins | sample Lox_Sample_23_FD_206715 | JGI IMG/M metagenome (GOLD analysis project Ga0335074, IMG submission 206715) | Soil microbial communities from Loxahatchee National Wildlife Refuge, Florida, United States - Lox_Sample_2.3 | ecosystem: Environmental > Terrestrial > Soil > Wetlands | place: USA...
CCGTCCACCGGCCGCCAGCAGCCACCACAGCATTCTGCGTCACAGACCGGGATCATCCCAGCCGACCGCCCGGCATCAGGACTGAAACCGCCGCACGGCCAAGATCAACTTACGGTAAGTGGCATTGCCTCCTGACCAGCCTCGTGTGCGGAGGTATCGGTCTGGTGGGGGCGCTCGTAACGTTCGGTGTCGGCGCGTGGGCCGGGGTGATCTGTTCCGCTCTAACTGGCTACATTGCCTACGCTGCCGCTGAGGTCCACGGCCCGTTCCCCGATTACTCGAATCATGGGATCTGGGCCCAGTACTACTGGACGCCGGGATATCACACGCCGGGCGGGTTCTGGTAACAACCGGGTCGGGGATCCCTGGAAAACCCAGGCGTCCCCGACCGGCGCGGCACCTGTCGGCGTTCCCATCGGCTTTTATTGACCTCGGCTGCTGTACGCCAACGAACGGCAACTCTTGACGTATCCTTGCATTAACAGTCGACTAGGGGGTCAAGCCAGGGCGTCTGCAAAGTCGATGATCGTCTGAGCGTTTAGGAAATTGCTGCTGGTCAGCGGCGGCTGCGGGGTTCGCCGTTGCGGGCGGGCGCGACTGGTGTCGCGTTGCGGTCACGGTGTCGGCGCGTCCGGGTAACAGCGTTGTGTCTTTCCGGGGATGCGGGGTTCCCCTCGGGAGACTGGTTCTTCTCTCACAAATCACCTGATCCCGGGAAAGGAACCCCGCGTTGTCCCAGTCTGTCATGCCTGCGCTGTCCCCTGCCCTGATCCCGGAGGTGCTGCCTGCGGTGATGCCGTGGTTCCCGGAGGTGCCGGAGTTCCTTCCCGCGCCGCCGGCGGCCCCGGTCCTGCCGTCCCGGGTCCCCGCGGATCTTCCCCCGGAGGGCAGGGAGGCACTGGCCGCGGCGCTGGCCGGGCCGGTTCCCGGCGCGCAGCGCAAGTCTCCGGGCAAGACGGTCCTGCCCGATGACGTCGCTCCCTTGACCTGGGATGACGCCGAGATAGCGAGGTTCCTCGGGTTTCTTCGCTCGATGTCGGACCGCCGTGACCCGCGCGGCAGGCGGCTTCCCCTGAACTACCTCGTCGCAATCGCGGTCGCGGCCGGCGCGGCCGGAGACGACAGCCCGGAGGCTGCCGCGGACTGGGCCGCGGCAGCGCCGGCCCGGATCTTGCACCGGCTCGGCGCGCCCCGCGATGCCGCCGGGCAGCCCCGCCGGCCGGGCGCCGCGACCTTCTCCCGGGTCCTCGGCGATCCGGCCCACGCCCAGCAGGCCGACGATGTGCTGTGTGCCTGGACCGCCGCCCGCGCCCGCGACCTGAGGCCCGGCATGCACCGCCACCTGCGCATCGACGGCAAGGTGCTGCGCGGCGCGGCCCGCGGCGGCGCCGCGCCGATGCTCTTGTCCGGGCTCTGGGACGACGGCACCACCGCTGCCCAGCTCCCGGTGAACACCAGGAAGGAAAACGAGATCCCCGTCTTCCGCGACCTCCTGGACAAGATCCCGGCCGACGACCTGAAAGACGCCGTCATCTCCGCCGACCAGATGCACACACAGCGCAAGCACGTGAGGAAAATCGAGAAGGCCGGCGCCTTCTTCCTCTTCACCATCGGCGGTAACCAGCAGAAACTCTTCGATGCGGCGGACGCGCTGCCATGGCGGGCCCTCGCCGGAGAATCCTGGACCGTCGACAGGGGGCACGGCCGCGTCGACGTGCGCACGATCAAGACGCTCCCGCCGGCCGGGCTGATCACCGAGAAATGGCCGGAGGTGCGGCAGGTCTTCCTCGTCGAGCGGTACAGCTACGCCCCCGGCGGGATCCTGCTGTCGGCCGTCGCGGTCCTCGGCATCACCAGCCTGACCGCGGAACAAGCCAGTCCCGGTGACCTGCTCGCCTACCTGCGCGGCCACTGGTCGATAGAGATGCACCATTATGTCCGGGACATCGCATTCGGGGAGGACAGGCACCGCTCCGCCGCCGCGCCTCAGGCCTTCGCGGCCATCCGCAACGCCGTCACCGGCGCCTTCCGCCTCCTCGGCGTCCCCGGCATCGCCGCCCAGCTCCGCGCCAGCCGCCGCGACCCCTACCGCCTGCCCTTCCAGCTCCTCGGCCTCGCGGCACCCCCGGCGTCACCCGCCTGAAACGGTCCCGAGACCAGGCAATGCCGTTTACTTCAGCATGGTCGGCAGATGTCGCCTGATGAGTTGGTGATCCTTGTGGTCCTGCTGGTGTTATACGGAGAGTGAAGGGCATGCCGGGGCGCCGGGCTGTCGCTCCGGGCGGCGGCCGGTTCCATGGGCCGGCGGTGTTGGCGGGGTCAGGCGGTCAGGGGCTGGCAGACGCTGATCTGGGCCGGGGCGGTGCGGGTGATCAGCCGCGGGCCGCCGGCCGGGAAGCCGGGCCGGGCCTTGGTCTTGCGGTCGCGGTGCCGGTGCCGGTCCACCTCGACGCGGCGCCGGGCCAGGCCGGCCAGGATGGCGTCGCGGTTCGCGGCGGTGCGGGCGGCGGGCAGGCTGGCGGTGGCGGCGCCGGACCGGACGGAGGCGGTGACGGCCCGGCGGGCGGCGGTGAAGGAGATCTCCCGCGGGTGCACCGGCTGCCCGGCGCGGCGCCCCCGGCGGGCCGGGACGGCGACCGCGGCGGCGGCGCGGGCAGTGGCGCGGGCCAGTTCGACGGCGGTCACCCAGGCGGCGTGCTCCTGGGCGACCAGGGCCGGCGACTGCGACCTGAGCATCGGGCCGGTGGACGGCCCGGCCCCGCTGATCGCGGACTTGGCTTCCTTCAGGCAGGTTTCTGACCCGATCCACCGCCAGTGGTAGGCCCTGGCCAGTGCCTGCGCCGGGTAGGCGGCGTGGTCGTGCAGGTCGGTGATCAGGCAGAACAGCTCGGGGGCGTCGCGGCCCGCGACGGTGATGGTGTACTCGATGACCCGGACGGTCAGCGTGATCCCGCCGCCGGAGATCGTGGCCAGGTAGGAGCCGTCGGGCAGGAAGTCCCCGGCCCGGCGCAGCGTGATGCCGTCCTTGACCCGGATCAGCACGTGGGTGCCGGTCTCCAGCAGGGCCTTGATCCGCGGCACGCCGGGATAGTTCCGGTCCATAGCCCACAGCCGCCAGGGCGTGAACAGGTATCCGTAGTCCTTCAGCGCCTTGTCCAGCAGCACCTGCTCGGCTTCTCCTTTGTCCCGGGCGGCGCCGGCCCCGGACGGCCCGGTAGTCACGCCGACGGTGGCGCGGGTAGAGGCGGCGCAGATCCGCAGCTCGCGCAGCTGCGGGTAGGGCGAGGAGTCATCGGCGGTGCCCGCCGACCCGAACGCCGCCCGGTTCGCCGGGCTATCCGGGACCCGGATCAGCGACCCGTCGATCGAGCCGACCTCCAGGCCGCCCACGGTGACGGCGTGGTAGTCATGTGCGCGGTGCTCGCCGTCGACGCCGGCCAGGGCCAGGTCCCGCAGCCGCTCCAGCGGCGCCGGACCGAGCGCCTCCCGCCAGATGCAGGCCACCGCCGCGGTCGGCACCTGGCACGGGCGCTGCCAGGGCACCAGCACCAGGTCACCGAGCAGGATCGCCATGACTTCCGTGTAATCGGCGTCCGGGACCAGCGGCATCAGCAGGGTGAACCGGATCGCCAGCGCCGGGGTCATCGCCCGCCGGGCCGCCCCCTTGACCCTGCCGTCCAGCACGGCGGTCCGGGCGATCTCATCGATCACGCCCGGCACCCCGCACAGCTCATCCAGCCGCTGCTCGGCCACGCCCAGCCGGGCGTGATCAGCCGGGTGCCCGGCGGCCTGCACCCGCCCGTCGCGGCGCACCACCGCCCGCGTGACCGCCACCGGCTTCAGCCACACCACCAGGTCCCCGGACCGGATCCGGCCCGCCCCGGCCGCGGTCAGCGCCGTCCGGCCATCCCGGCCCAGCCCCCGCCGGCACGGCGAGGCCAGGTCAGCGGCCCGGACCGCGACCACACCCGCATGCCCAGGCAGGCCCAGCGCATCCTCCGCACAGCCCAAGGTGGCATCCGGCGGCACGACAGGGTAAAAGGACATCAGGGCTCCCGGGCAGGAAAGGTTGCTCGACACTTCCTCTTCTACCGGGAGCCCGCCGGGCACGGCGGCATATCAGGCCAGCCGCCACCGCGATCACAGACCGTAACGAAACTCGCATCCCAGACGCGAACCCCCAAGCAGGTCCTCCGCCGCGATCACACTCTTTTAAACGGCATTGAGCCCAGCCCGCCGCGGGTGCCGGTGAACGCGACGAACTCCCCGGCCACCGTCCCGTAGGTCCGCACCGTCGATGCAGCGCGGCCGGCTGCGCGAAGGTGCGCCTGGAACCGGGCGACCGTCTCGGCGCCCGCCGCGTCCACCTTGCGCACCGACCGGTTATAACGGCGCAGCACCGCCCCGTGCGCCGCGTACTCGCCCAGCATCGCGGCGACCCTGAACATGTAGATGTCATTCGGCTTCAGGGTGCCGGCCTGCTCCTTGGCGAAGAAACCGCACGCATCGTCGACCCACGCCATCGCCGCACCCAGGGAAAACTCCTCGACACCGCGGGCCGCGAAGTGCTTCTGCATCCGGCGCCAGCATCCCCGGTACCAGACCATCGTCGAGTCCTTATAACCCAGACGCCGCAACTCCGCGTCCAGGCTCGATACCAGCGCAGACAAAGTCGCCATAACAGCTGACCTCCGATCACGCTGGTCCGGCACCATGCCAGACCGCCTGATCGGCATCCTCAGGGATTATGCGCAGCGCTCGAGCGCTAGCGTCGCTGTCACCAGGGCTAGCAGGCCAGCACTGCGCATAACCCGGCGCTGTTCATAAGGCGGCTTATGTTCAGCTTCGCATAAACCGCCTTGCGGAACCCCGCTGAGCGTGTCATGGTATTGCCAGTCTTCCAGGTACCCGGCTTTCAGCATGTTACGGATCAGCCAGAGAAACCTGTTATCGCGGATCTTCTCCGCCAGGATCCCCATGAGGATCTCATGGTCAAAACTGCCGAAGCAGTCGGAGATATCACCCTCGATGAACCACACGGTCCCGCTCCAGGTTTTCTGTATTTCCCGCAGCGCCGTATGGCAGCCGCGCCCTTTGCGGAACCCGTGCGACCGGCCAGAGAACGACGGCTCGTAATACGCCTCCAGCAGGAGGCGCACTACCTCGCCGACGAGCTTATCTGACCAGGACGGCAGGCCCAAAGGCCGGGATTTCCCGTTCTTTTTCGGGATCAGCACCCGGCGGACCGGGGCGAACCGGTACCGCTCGCCGCGCATCGCAGCGATGATCGCCCCGATCTTCGCCTCGGACATGCCATCAGCAGTTTCATCGCAGGCCCCCGGCGTCATCGCCCCCTGGTTGGAGTAGATGCGCCCGTAGGCCAGCAAGTACAGGCTCGTGTTGAACATCTGCCGGTAGAGCTCGTCACACGGCAGGCCCTTCCTGCCGCGCTCACGGAGGACAGCAAGTACCGTCCCGGCGTCCTGCATTACGCATACCTCACGGTTCCCTTGATATCCGTCGCCTGTGCCCCTTCGCCCTGTGGTCCGGCTCTCCCGGTCACCAGATTGGCAGGTCGTTACTCCTGCGACTACTACGGGCACTCTGTCGCCATAGGACTCGCGTCCCTTAGGCGATCCCACGTTCAACAGTGCTATACGTGGCAGCGTGACTTAGGCGTCCCGTTCGTCTCCTTCAATACCCTGACAGGGCATCGTTCCTGCGCCCCAGAGGATTGCAGCAGGCCTACCGAAATCCTGCCGCAGGGGCGGGCGCCGGTTACAGGCGTCTTTCCGGCGGGCGAAGCATTGCGCCCACTGGAGACTGGGATTCAGGCAATCCAGCTTTCGCCATATCACGCGGATCCCCCGGCGCGCCGTCCCGTACGCCTGGGCACGGCCGCCGGTTTTCTGGCATGCTATTGTCCCCTTCACCTTTCGGATCCAGGTAAGCCATCAGATCCAGAGATATCTCCTCTCATCTCTGCTCGCTACGCGAGCGATATAACACTGCGCCTCGTGGCGCAGCAGTGGCCGCTTTGAATTTGACCATCAGCTCGGCAGGCACCCGGCCGCGGTCTTTTACCTCGATGCCCTGGGCTTTGGCCCACTCGCGGACTTCGGTGGTGTTCAGCCCGCTCGCCGCAGGCCGGCGCCCGGTTCGCGCTGGCCGACGAGCGACGCCGCTGGCCCTCCGCGCGGCGCCCACATAACGCGCAAGCGCATCGCGCAGCTGTCTGGCGTGCTGTTCGTTCAGGTCGATCTCATACTCGGTACCGTCCAGCCCGAAACGGACGGTTCCTTCGGCGGCGCTGCCGTCAAGGTCATCGATGAACAGGGTCTGGATCTTCTGGGCCACGGTCGCTTGATTCCTCTCACTGATCTCTGGCGCACCAGTGTAAACAATCCGACACAAGACCAGCGTACTGCCGCGCCGACACGCTCAGCAGATACAGGTATGTACCAAGAGCAGCATTGCCGCAAGACGCGCCGCGGCCCTGACAGCAGAACGTCAATACGCCTCTAAGCGGGCGCGAAAACTGAAGCTACTCTCTCCGTCAGGCTCCCGTCAACCTACGTACTCGGCTGACAAAACTCACGGCTGCCGAATGAGTACAGCATGGCTGAGGTCTCGCGCCATACCCGTAGCGCTCGACCCTGTCCGCCGCATTACATGCAGGAGCGGACGTTCGTCCCGAGGGCGCCGATGCATACGGATTCTCCGCGTGTCAATCAAGAAAGTACGTCGGTTCTTTCGGCCATGGTACTTCCTTACCACGCAGTGTCACACTCAGCCGGTCACCGGCCTCACGTCGGCGGCAGAACGCGGCTGCCGTCTCGTCCCACGTCATAGGCTGACACAATCCAGGCAAGAATACCGAATACTCTCCAATTATCACGGCGACGCATCTCAACTCGTCTGGATCATCTACGATGAGCAGTCGCTGCACGGAACTTGACGAATCCGGATCACGGAAAATATAAGTTTCCAAGGTCCGGGACTCCGGGTTGTTAAGCTGGTTTCTTACGGGTTGCATGACCGGCTCAAGGATGTAGCTCCAGCCCAGGCCAGCGAAAGCTGTCAGATACGCCGCACGTATCAACGAGAGTCGCGCTCTCGCTTCATCGTATCTTGTGTGGATTGTGAACGAGAAACGAGAGCTGGCATTTCCCTGGTCCGCAAGCGAACCTAGTGCCTCCAGGAAAGCAGCTAGCTCTCTTGGGTTGTTTTGCTTCGGAACTCCAACGAGTGATATTCCGTCCTCTGTCGACTGAGCATAGCCCCGCAGCGGAATGCCATCTATATAAGAAGTCGCCCGGACTCTCCGGCTGACAGCCTCTCCCCGCACGAAAGCATCAGCGATCGCCTTCTGCGTTGCATGGGAATCGAATTTCGTCCCGGAGCTGCTATTGCAGTCAGCACAAGTCAGCAGCATGGGGAGGCCACCAAGAGCTTCAGACGGCACATGTTCTACGGTCAACACCTTGGCGGTCACCGCCGCCCTCGAGTACAGGCGCAGGCAGCAGGGACAAGCATAGTAAGGGGCGCCGGAAGGCAACTCGCCGTCGCGTCCCTGCCTGGCGAGGACCATGCGCAGCTTGGCAGCCCCATCATCGAACCAGCGCCCGCATTTGTCCATGTGACATCCTAACCGCAGCAGCCTGGTTCCCAATACTTGGCTATCACCCGGAGAGGGGGCAGGTGACTTCTTATGAAGACGATGGCGTCATAGTCATACGGTGACACGCCGAAGTCAGCATGCAAATTTTCGCCAGCTCAGGAGGCAAACGTATTCGTCCACTTCTCTAGTGCCGACGGATCGATGAAGGCATCGATCACGTCCGGCGGGCTACGCCGGTCCCCGAGTTCCCGTGCCCGCGCGACGACGTCGGGATCTTGGTTTACCGGGACTATTGTGCGCCCTTTGAACTGTGTCGCTATTAGGGTCCTCACTGTCAGGTCAGTGACCGGAATACTGTAACCCATCAAGACCAGTTCTTCAGCGGCACGAAGCGCCTCCGCCGCCTGCGCCCATTGCGTCGCGAGCAGCCGGTTCTTGTAGAACGGTGTTTTTGTAGCGGCTGGCGGTACCAGCATCGGAAGTTTATCCATCACCAGACTCTCGCCGCCGAACTCGGGCCACAGAGGCTGAATGCCATCGCCGAAACGCCCTCGCCAGCCCATCCAGTAGATCGGGTCGGACTGTTCCGCGTCAGGGCCGGAGTACCACCAGGATAGTGAACCATGCAGTTTGAGCAGCTTAAAAGCAGGAAGTCTCTGGCGAGCTGGACCGCCCACACGTTGCACGGCGGGTGAGATCGGGATGCTATAAAGGTCCGATGCCCAATACATCCCGGACTTGGACATGATATCGAGGAAGGCCAGTTCAACCAAGCGGTCGTAGTTGAAGGTAATGACTGTTGCCGACTCGCTATTCCAGTACCGGACTAGCGAGAACAACCATGGCGGTGCGGAGTGGACGGAGGCGGTTACCTCCATCGCGGTGAGGACTTCGTGGATCGCGCGCGATACATCGCCGAACAATGCGTAGTTACGTCCTTGTTCCGACGATCCCAGCCATGGTGCTGGATCAGCAAGGAAACTTAGCCAGCGCTCCACGTCGGCGATGGCTTCCAGGTCGTGACCTATCCCGATACCCCAGCTATCCAAAATCGAGGCAACGCCGTCGGTCAGCTCTGAAAGCACCGGCATGCCGGTATTGATCGCTTTAGAAAAACCAGCTCCCAGAACAAAAACCCGGTTCATCGCACCAACTTTCTATGCATACGGCCGCCGAACCGAGGACGCATGCACGTCATCTGGGAGGGTGCCGGTAGCGTCCCCGCCCATGACCCGGCGCTTCGCGGCCGAACTGCAACGATACCGCTCGGACCGCACAACCCAGCGCCGTCTCTGAGCGCTGCCCTAGGCTCAGGGACCGTCGGAACACACTGGCTCGGGAAGAGCCGCACCAACGCTCCTGGACCTCTGGCAAGCATGGCCCGTCCTACCGAGCCAGCACGATGGCGGCCTGCTGGTTCATGTCCCGCTCCGGGAGCGCAGCCGACCCCCGTATGCCGCTTATCGGCGTGCTGGGCCGCGAGGTGCCGCGTGCGGGGCTGCTCGCCGGCCACGATGGGTAAATGACGAAGCTCGCGCGGGGCCTGCTCGCCGCGGTGATCGGCGTCATCGCGGCGGGGCTGTTCGCGGTCGCGGGCACCTGGCGCGGCGGGCTCGCGGGCGGGGCCCTGATAGGGATCGGCGTTTATGTCGCGCCGGCGATCTCCGACTACCTGTCGCGGCGGCGTGCGCATGCTCAGGCAGTCCGGGAGCGCCTTGAGCGCGTTTCTGCTAGCGCGGTGATTCCCGTCCCGCTCAGTGAGCCTGGTCCTGCTGCGCTGCTGCGTCCCGACCGGCAGGTGGTCGGATTTATTGACCGGCCGGAGCTAGGGAGGCTACGGGAGTGGTGTGATGACGGCGGCCAGCCGCGGGTGCTGTTGCTGACTGGTGCCGGGGGCGTCGGCAAGACCCGCCTTGCCTTGCAGCTAGCCCGGGAAAAGGAGGCTGCCGGCTGGGTCTGCAGAGTTGTCCGGCCAGATGAGGAGGCTGACGCGGTTCCGGCTGTGCGTGCTGCGAGTTCTGGGCCGGTTCTGCTGGTGATCGACTATGCCGAAACCCGGTCTGGACTGGCGGGTGTGCTCCGCGCTGCGGCCGGGGATGGCGGCGGGCAACTGCGGGTGCTGCTGCTTGCCCGCAGTCTGGGCGAGTGGTGGGGGCAGCTGGAGGCGAGCATGGACGCGTCCGTGCGATCAATGGCGCGTGCGGCCGCCCAGGTTCGTCTCCCGCCGGTGCCGATGGAGGTGCCGTCCGAGGGCGACGTGTTCTGGCTCGCAGTCGCGGCGTTCGCCGGCGCGCTTGGTGTCCCTGTTCCAGAACGGGTCGAGCTGGCCGCTCCTGGTGTCCCGGTGCCGATCCTGGTCCTGCACGCGGCAGCTCTTCTGGCCGTGCTGGATTCCAGGGACCATCGCCAGCCCGGCCCGACCCTGGTCACCGCCGATGACCGTGTTCTTGATGATCTGCTAGCGCGGGAAGCGGCGTTCTGGCTGGGTGCCGCGCAAGCCGCGAACTTGGCTGGTCCGGGCGGGATCGATTCCGTGCTGGCCGCGCAGGCAGTCACGGTGGCCTGCTTGTTCGCCGCCGCCGATGAGGCGGACGCTGCGGACCTGCTACGACGGGTTCCCGGCCTCGCGGACAGCCAGTCCGGGATTCGTCGCAGGATTGCACGGTGGCTCCAGCAGCTCTACCCGCCGACTAGCGCGGTACCGCCCGCGGACTGGTGGGGGTCCTTGCAGCCGGACCTTCTCGCAGAGCGCCATGTCGTCAGCCAACTCGCCGCTGCCCGTGACCTGGCCGAAGGCTGTCTCCGCAGCCTCAGCGGTGACCAGGCACGCCGGGTGCTGACAATCCTAGCCCGCGCCTGCGCCCACGGGTCTGATGCGCCCGGCCTCCTAGCCGCGGCTCTGCGCGCTGACCTGCACGGTCTGGCTGTGCCCGCTGTTGAGGTCGCCGTTCAGACCGGCGGGCCGCTCGGGAGAGTCCTGGCTACGGTCCTAAGCGATACTGCGGCTCCGCTGGAAACGCTGATCACGATCCAGCAAGCCATTCCCCATCCGACGGTGACACTAGCCGCAGCGGACGCCGCCGTGACAGAACGGATCGCGCGTGCGCTACCCGCGGACACCGCACCCGCCGAACGCGCCCGGTGGGCTGATGCTCTCAGCACCCGGCTGGCCCAGATAGGAAGATCCGACCAAGCGCTCGCACCTGCTCAGGAGGCCGTGGCCCTCTACCGTGAGCTTGCCGCCTCAGACCCCGGCCGCTACCGGCCCGCCCTGGCTGCCGCAGTAGCCAACCTCGGTGTTCGTTTCCACCGGCTCGGCCTGCCGGCAGAGGCTGCCGCGATGGCCCAGGAAGCCGTCGCGGCCCGCCGGGAACTCGCCCAGGCTGATCCCGGCCAATACCTGCCTGACCTGGCCATCTCACTGTCGAATCTCAGCACTGACCTCGCTGAACTCGGCAGACCCGCCAAGGCGCTCACTGCGATCCAGGAGGCTGCCGCGATCCACCGGCAGCTGGCACAGGCCAGTCCAGACCGCTACATGCCCGACTTGGCCGCATCGCTGGTCAATCTCGCTGCTATGTCCGCCAGGCTAGGCCGCGCAGCCGAGGCACGGACATACGCCCAGGAATCAGCCGCCATCTACTGGAGGCTCGCCAGCACCCATCCCGACCGGTTCCTCCCCGACCTCGCCATCTCCTTTACCGACCTCGGCGTGCTCCTCGCAGACCTCGGCAACCCGGCCGACGCGCTGCCTGCGGCAGGGCACGCCATCACGCTCTACAGGCAACTCGCCGACATCAGCCCCGATCGATACCAGCCCGAACTCGCCAACGCCCTCACCAACCTCAGTACCCTGCTGTCAGAGACGAACCACCCACAACAAGCCCTCGCCCAGGCTGAGGAAGCAGTCAGAATCCTCCGCGACCTCGCTTCCCGTGCTCCTGGCACCCGCCGCGCAGATCTCGCGACCGCGCTGTCCAACCTCGGCATCTCCCTGGCAGGTCTCGGCCGCCACGCCGAGGCCCTAACCCCCACCGAAGAAGCAGTCGCGATCTACCGCGACCTCGCCGAAGCCAGCCCGGACCGCTACCGTCCTGAACTGGCTACCTGCATCGCCAACCTCGGCCTCCGGCTCTCGGATCTCGGCCGCCACCGCCAGGCCCGCGCGGCAACCCAGGAGGCTGTCACCATCTACCGGGACCTCGCCGCGGACCAGCCCGAGCGGTACCGACCCGACCTCGCCGCCGCCCTCAGCGACCTGGGACTGCGATTCCTCGCCGCAGGCACGCCGGCTGCCGCACTGCCCGTCAGCAAGGAAGCAGTGCACATCTACCGGGAGCTGGCCAGCGCCAGCCGTTCCCGGTACCTGCCACGGCTGGCCATCGCTCTGACCTACCACGGCGCCATCCTCACCCGGCTCGGCAAGGCGACGGCAGCGCTCACCGCCGATGAGGAAGCAGTGGGCATCTACCAGGAACTAGCTGGAACTGATCCCAGCCGGTACCAGCCCGAACGCGCCAGCGCGCTGGCCAACCTCGCAGGTGATCTCTCAACGGTGGGACGGTCAGCCGAAGCCATCTCGCACGCCGAAGAAGCCGTGCGCATCTTTCGGGAAGCAGCACAGCGGAACCCCGGCCGCTTCGACCTCCACCTAGCCGCATCCCTGGAGACCCTCGCCAGGACGCTCGCAATGCTCGACCGGGCCGATGAAGCGGTAGCAGCCGGAGCGGAGGCGACAGCACTCCGAGAAGCAAGAGAGGACCACAACAAGGACGGCTCCGACGCCGTTTAGCAATGTCCGGCTAGGCCACGAAGGCAAAGACCGCTGGCTAGGACGGTTTGTTTTGGGCAAATGGAGCCGTCGTAGCCCAGGCCCGCCCCGGGAAGACATACTCATCCGGTCTGGCGTGCCGCCCAGTCGTGCCGTTCGGCTTCCGGGTCGAAGAGGAGCGCGACGACGCGGTTAACGAGGATGCCGTCTCGTCGTATCGGAAGCAGGCGAGCCGATACGCGAAAGCGGCCGGGCACGAGACCTGTCTCGCCGACGTAGTCGGCCGCGCCATCGGTCAGCACGTCGGCGAGCGGTGTTGAGTCGCCGATGGACTTGTGCCTGGGGATGAACGCGAGCTGGTGGCTGCGGCTCTTCTGGACTCGCAGGCGGGGAGTGATGGGATCTGCTAGCCGAAAGCCGGGCAGCGTCTGCTCCGACTTGCGGCGTGCGATGCGCGCAAGCTCGGCCGGCTTGAGGGTTGGCTCCAGGACGATCATCGCGGCTGGGGTAGCGGACAGTGTGACGATGCGCAGTGCGGTCGCTTCGGCGCTGGCCTCGAAGACCTCGGCGAGCCTGAGCACGTCGTCCATGTCTGGGTGCGAGGGGCAGGCGGCGATGAACGCCGCCCGCGGCAGGAGGAGTTCGGCTGCGCCCTGATCGCAGAGATCCTCTTCTTGCCGACTCCACGAGTCGTGAGCGCCGCCTCCTGCATGCGGGACGCTGCCCGCCTCCATGAAGTAGGTGTGGATGATGCCGTGGGCGCAGCTGAAGCGCTGCCGCCCGTCGGTGTCTGCCCGGCGGACCCGAATGACGAAGTGCCTGCCGTCCCACATGATCGTCTCGGCCTGCTCTTGGTCGAGGACCGTGACCAGGGCGTTGCGGAAGGAGGCGAGCATTTCGAGGTTCACCGGCAGGGCAGCCCCGGCGGCATAGATTAGGTCGGAGCACAACCGGGTTATTGCCTGGGCCGGGTCGCTCCCGCTGTGCCTGACGAGGAAGGCGTCGACTCTGGCGTCCAGCTTCGCGTCAGGTCTCATCGAGCGTCCGGCTCGTGACGATGGTGTCGTAGATCATCGCCCAGCGGCGCGACGTCCGGGGCGGGTCGCCGCGGAACCGGATGCTGGCCAGCATCTCCACATCGGACCTG
>Ga0335074_10009570_pt1 | contig 13538 bp, 19 predicted proteins | sample Lox_Sample_23_FD_206715 | JGI IMG/M metagenome (GOLD analysis project Ga0335074, IMG submission 206715) | Soil microbial communities from Loxahatchee National Wildlife Refuge, Florida, United States - Lox_Sample_2.3 | ecosystem: Environmental > Terrestrial > Soil > Wetlands | place: USA...
TCGGGCTGGGGCCGGAACCTGCGGGCGGCGGAGGAAGTGACCATGGTCCACTCTGGCGGAGCCCGCAGCCGGGTACACCCAGCCGAGATTCCGCCCGACGAAGCAGCGGCGATCCTCCGGCGCGCGCGCGCGCCCTACCACCGCTCGCAAGTGCTCCGACGATTGCTCGGCCCGCGCGTCCGGCCGCCCGTCGGGCTCCTGCGCCAATACCGCATGCGCATCGACGACACGCCAGAGGAATACCTCGCCGAAGCTCAGCGCCACCCGCTGTTTGAGCTCCAGCCCAGGTGATGGCCACACCAACCCCAAGTCGCCACCTCCAGGCCCGGCAAGCCGGTCCCGTCGCGCAAGACATCAAACGGCCCCGACGCGCTCACGCATCGCAGGCAGACCGACTCGCTGTATGGGAGCCAGGAAGCTGAAAGCTGAGGTCTTCAGCCGCGGTCTCCGAGGTGACGCCCCAGGCTCTCTCGGGCAATACCTGTCGCCCGCCCTGATCCAGGCTGGTTCGGAACGACCAGCGCCCCGGCTGGCATCGTCTCGGTGTCGGCCATCCCCGGGTCATCACGGAGCGTATTTGCGGCCTGGGCGAATGACCGGCGCCATGTCTGCTCCGTGTTTGCTCGGCTGTCGCGGTAGCACCCGGCAGCGGCCGGTATCGTTCGGCGCACGCTCTTGCAGCCTGCCGTACAGCCTGGCACGTCGCAACCCATCGCGGCATAGTATAGTACGAGGTGAAGAAGAAAACTCGAACGGAACAGCGGACTCTTAATCCGCGGGGCGCGCTGCCCCAGGTCAGTACATGTTCCGACCGACATCACGCTTCCTCGCGCACGCTGCGTGGCTTGCCCGGCAACGGCGACCGGGCTTCGACCAACAGATATCCGCTGGTCAGCTCGCTTTCCCCTGTTGTGGGTGCCCCGCTAACGACCTCGGCCTGCGCACGATTTACCCCGCGATCAGGCTCGAACCGCCCGGCGGCCAAGCCAAACCAGCAGGTCAACGCCGGGAATGCCAGCATCGGATCACTCTTCGCGACCGCGCAGGTTGGTGCCCTAGGGTGTCGCCCGATCGTGCCGCGGAAATGCGCAGGGAGCCCACACGGCTTCCTGTCGACGCCAGCCCGCCGCGGACCTCGAGGCTTCCCTGATACGGCGAGCAAGCCACCGTCCGGTTACCGTTTGTGTCCTACTGCTGCCCGATCGCCTCGCTGCCCGGTCCACCCGACGACGAGCAGGTCACGCCGTAGCCAACGCTGCCCTCTCACAGGAATTCGGCACCAGCACAATAGGCGGGAGCGCCGCGGCGGGCAGCAGACACCTCCGGCCATCGGCGCCCAGGCCATCCCTGCGAACGAGGGTCTGCCGAAGCCAATCGCGGTGACCAGATACGGCGCGGTTGCGAGTCGCCGAGGAGCGCTTTTGAAGGCAAATTCTAAACTCTTATTAGTGTTTTCCGTACTTCTCCGGAATCAGATCCAGCATTCGCACCTTTATCATCGCGTCACCCTTCGGGATAATCACAAGCACATCGTTTCCGTAGTCGGTCAACAGCTCTCGGCACATGCCGCAGGGCGCAATGAGACCCATCGTTGTCCGCGAGTCATCCGTGTAGTGAACTGCCACGATGGTGTCGAGGTCCCGCTCGTCACGCAAGGCCTTGCCGAGCGCTATCGCCTCCGCGCACACTGCCACTCGACCCACCGTGGCTTCCAGGTGCATCGCTGTGACGACCCTTCCCGAGCGCATTCGAAGTGCAGCAGCTACGTGATGCCAGCCCTCGACGAAGTAACTGCGCAGCTCCTCATAAGCCTCCGCAACGAGTGCCCGATCTTCATCGGAGATGCCCAGGGGCGCTAGTTTGGGAGCAACCACGTTTTAGCTCCGATCTCTTCCACAGTTGACGAGCTTCCGCCGTCGAACCGGTCGCACGGCCCAGGTTTCACCGACAACTCCACACTCTCCTTGCGCAGCCCGGGCAAGTTCTTTCCGCTCGTCCTCGCCCAGCGCGCCGTCGCCTTCACCGCGGCGGCGCCTGTCGGCGTTCACCCAGTTGCCCACGGTGCCATCGTTGATCCCCAGGTCCCGGGCCACTTACGCGATCGGCTTGCCGGTCTCCCGGACCAGCCGCACCGCGCCCTGCCGGAAGTCCTTGTCGAGCTTCCCGCGTGTTTCTGCCATCGCCCCTCCTAAAGGCGGTGTGGGCTACGAGGGAAAACCCACGTCCGTCTTGTGTCGGGACGACCTGCGACTGACTGGTCTTGCCAACATCGGTTGGGCGAGAGCCTGGCCACCCGGTCGGCCGGGATGCTCGGCGTGTAACCAGATAGTGTCCAGCGCGACCCAGGGCTCCGAGATGGCTCGCGGGCCACCAGGGCGGGGGGTGTCACGTCGTACGGAGGTGGAAGGACCGCTTGGGCATGGGACACGGCTGGGAGCTTAGAACCGCTGCTATGGCAGGCACATCCGGCCGCCGGGTGATCTTTGCCCTGGTCATCGTGGGTGATGCCAGCCATCCCGATGGGTGACACGTAACCCGCACGGCCGCGCAGCTACGTGCCGGGCACTTATGCTCGGAGCATGCTCCACGCCCGACCAGCCACAGCGCAAAGTCGCGATTGCCGGCTATTTCCGTGGCCGATCGTGCTGCTTGCCATGGGAGTCTTCGCGGCGCTGGCCTGGTCCCACGGTCCTGATCCGGGCGGTCGCGGGTACTGGGAGACACTACGCAATGGCAGTTACTGGTGGGCCTTGGCCGTCAGCTCCGTGACGCTGTGCCTGGTGTGGCGGCGCCGTTACCCACTTCGGACCTGGGCCATCATCGTCCTGGCCAGTGCAGTATTGATTGCCCTGTGGCATTCCCAAGCAACAGCGGAGGCGATGGCCGCCGTGAGCCCGGCGGCCGATCGAACACCAGCAGGTTTGTCACTACTGGTCCTGCTTAGTCCGCTAGAGATCGCGCTCTACGCGCTGGCTGCCTACGGCAGCCAGCGCCAGGCACGAGCAGCGCTCGCGGTATCAGTAGGCGTGGTCATCACGGCCCTATCGGGCAACATCGTCTGGGCGGAACCGCAAACCGGGCGAATGGACATCAGTGCCGAAATCCTGGTGCTAGCTGCCGGCGCGCTCGTGTTGGCGTGGGCGCTCGGTGAAAGAGCGCATGCGAACAGGGACACTGTCACCGCGCTGGCAGAGCGCGCAGCGGCGCTGGAGGCTGAGCGTGTCGAGCGGGAACGAGCCGCTGTCGACGCGGAACGCTCGCGGATTGCGGCTGAACTGCACGACATCATCGCTCACCACGTCAGTGTTATCGCTCTGCAGGCTGGCGCGGCTCGGACGATCGCAGACTCTGGCAGAACACCAGATGTCGAACTTCTCAGCGGGATCGAGACGGCGAGCAGGCAGGCGATGACCGAGATGCGGCACGCTCTCGGCATCATCCGCCGCAGCGGCGACGGCCCCGCGCCACAGCCCACTACTGAGCAGCTTCCAGAGCTGGTAAGGCAGATGGCCATCGTTGGGCTCAGCGTGTCTGTCGCAGGGACGGCCGGGGCTCTGCCCGGCTACATTGACCTGTCCGTGTACCGGATAGTCCAGGAAGCCCTCACCAACGTGCTGCGGCACTCGGCGTCCCATTCCGCTGCGGTCGAATTCAGCCGGGTGGGCGAAAAACTCGAGGTGATCGTCACCGACCCCGGGCCGTCCCGCCTGCGCGATCCTGCCGTCGCAGCAAATCCACCCAACGTACAACCTGGCCTCGCCCAGTCCGGCGGCCACGGATTGATCGGACTCCGAGAACGCGTGTCGCGCATTGGCGGACACTTCCACGCTGGCGTTCGTTCTGATGGCGGATATCAGGTTCGTGCCGTCCTGACCGTTCCGAGGGCCGACCTGAACGTCGCGGACAGTCGTGAGCTTGTCGCCGTCAGCCAGCCGGCCCAGATTGAGAACGCCCCATGACGGTTCGCATATTGATCTGTGATGACCAGCCCTTGATCCGGGCGGGGCTGCGCGCCCTATTGCAGACCCAGCTGGATTTCGAGATTGTCGGCGAGACAGCGGACGGCGCTGCAGCAGTCGCTAGCGCAGCCGAGCTGAACCCCGATGTTGTCCTGATGGACGTACGCATGCCGGGCACCAACGGCATCACCGCAACCGACCTCATCACCCATGCCGACCCACCCTCCCGAGTAATGATCTTGACCACCTATGATCGGGACGAATATGTCTTCGATGCCCTCGCGGCCGGCGCAAGCGGGTTCCTCCTCAAAGACGCCCGCCCGGAGGACCTGGTTTCCGGTCTCAGGACCGTTGCCTCCGGCGACGCGCTTCTCGCACCCTCTGTGACGCACCGGCTGATCAGCCTCTTCGCGCGCTACCCCAGGATGCACCTGGCATCAAGCGCGGTCGACAAGCTGACCGAGCGCGAGCGCGAGGTGCTGATCCTGCTCATCAGGGGCCTGTCCAACGTGGAGATCAGCGCGTCGCTGCATATCTCCGAGAACACCGTCAAGACGCACGTTGCCAGGATCCTTAGCAAGCTCGGCCTGCGCGACCGAGTTCACGCTGTCATCTTTGGTTATGAATCCGGCCTGGTCCGCTCTGCCAGCGGCGCGGGAGGCAGGCTGCCTTCGGTCTCGTAGTGAAGTTCTGCTGAGCGACGTCGCCAGAGCTAGGCGGCGCCGGAGCGGCATCCACACAGACACTTGGTAAGACGACTGAGGCTGAGCCGAACCCTTCGGAGAGCTGATCGGCGTCGTGGGGCTGCAGTCGGGCCAGGCCGCAGCGCCCATGCGTTCACGTCCCGGCCAGGTGGTCCTTCCTGGGCGTGCACCGCACCCAAGAGCCCGGATCAGGAGACTCCGCGAACGCGCCGCTCGGCTGCATCCTGGCCGGCGACCCAAAGAAGAAAGGCCGCATTGGCCGTGACACTCTGATTTGGCCCCACCGTGACGGGCCTGACCTGGTCCCGCCTGATGGTCGCGGGTGTCGTTGCGACGGTCTGATCTTGTCCCAGGCGCCGACACGCCGGGCTGGTTGTGACGGCTTGAACTGGCCCGGCCTGATCGTTGATCACCGACGGACTGGTGATCACGGAAGGGGCCGGACGTTGGGGTCGAGGTGAACTGTTCGCCGCGATCAGACGCGGCGAGCGGGTGGAGGAATGCTCGATCGGTGAGCTGGCTGACCGGTATCACGTGCACCGGCGGACGGTGCGGCAGGCTTGGGCGAGCTCGGCGCCGCACCGCGCAAGGCGCCGGAGCGGACGTCGCCGCGGCTTGCGCCCGTTGCAGGTGGCGATCGATGGGATGCTGCGGTCGGACCTGGACGCGCCGAAGAAGCACCGTCATACGGCCCGGCGGGTGCTGGCCCGGCTGGTCGACGAGCACGGCGCTCAGGACATGTCGTACTCCACGGTGCGCGACTATGTCGCGAAGCGCCGCCCGCAGAGCGCCTCCGAGGCAGACAAAGAGCGCGCGGCGCCGAGGCGCTTGGCTACCGCTGCGGGCGCTACGCCACCGACAGGGCGAGTCGTCGGCTGAACCAGCGCAGCAAGTTCGATGAGCCATCCGCGAGTGGTGCGCCGGCGAAGGCGATGACCAGGTCACGGGTCGGCGAGATGTACAGGCCCTGGCCGCCGAAACCGCCTTTGAATAGGTCGCCGTCAGCTGTGGCGAAGTTCCACTGGCGGCTGGCAGGAGGCAGGCGGCGGCCGTAGGCGGCTGTGACGTAGCCGGGCAGCGGGCCGTCGCGGCGGTGGAGCTCCGGGCGTACGGAGGAGTAAATCCGCTGCAGGTGGCTGTTTTCGATGACTGGCCGGTCAGCGATGAGCTGCGCGCTCGGGGTGAACAGCATGCCGAAGCGGGCCAGGTCTCGCAGCGTCATGCACAGCCCACCGTGGCTGCCTGGTGCGCCGGCTGGTGAACCGCAAAGCTGGGCTGGTGCCTCGAATCCGGCCGCGGACCAAATCTCGCGGCGCAGGACCTCGGCGAACGGCTCCCCGGTGACCTGCTCGATCAGCCAGGACAGGACGAAGGTGTTGACGCCGGTGTACTCGTAGGCTTCGCCTGGCGACCGATGAGACGGCAGCGCCGCGACGAACTCGTACGGCGACGGTAGCGGGCCGTCCGGCGCGGGCCGCCAGCCAAGGGCGGCCTCGAACTGATAGAACGGGTGACCAGCGTCGGTGTAGGCGCCTGGCACGTCAATCTCAAGGCAGTCGATACCCGAGGCCATGGCCAGGACATCGCATGCCGAGACGCCAGCCCAGCCCGAACCGGCGAGTTCGCCAATGACGGCGTCCACAGGCTGCGCGAGATCTACCAGGCCACGCTGTTCCAGTATTCCGATCAGGGCGGAAGTGACCGCCTTTGTCACCGACATCAGCAGGTGGCGGTCATCGGACCGCATCCGCGGATAGCGCTCGAAGACAATCTGGCCGGATAGGACCACAACGATCCCGCTGACGGACCCGCGGGCGATGTACTGGTCCAAACTCATGCCAGCCTGAACCTCAAACTGGCTGACCTGTCTGAGCTCAGCATGCTCCAGCGCCGCGGGAGGTCGGGCGGCGGGAATCTCGACGGATGGCAGGAGCTCACCAGCGTGCAGGAACGCCCACGCCGACGGCTCGCCGCCCAGGTCCCAGTTGGCCAGCGTGACGCCGGGCGGGATCCGGTGATGCACCACCTTTGCCTCCGGTCAGAGTTACAGCTCGATAGGGCGTGGTCTCTGAGCAGCCCAGGCTGCCCACCGCCAGCCCATCCGGCAGCGGACAAGGTCAGGACAGGCGGCGGATTCGCCAGAAGCTGAAGACGGTAAGGGCCAGGGCGAGGCCGAGGAAGATCGCCGTCTCGCGTACCTGGAGATCCCAGAAGCGGCTGGCTGGCTGGTATGTGACTAGCTCCTGGTAGCCGTGCTGGGCGACGTAAGGCAGGCAGGACAGGGCGCGGGACAGCGCGCAGGACTGCACCGAGAGCGGTCCCGTCGCAGACAGCGGTATGCCATTGACCGGCTGATGCGCAGCATTGACTATCTGATTGGCCAAAACCCAGCGGCCTGCGGTGCTGACCGTGCCAGTCAGATTGAGCACACCGGTTCCGCTGCGCAGCATGTGGATGCCGATTCCGCTGATGTCGCCGGGACTGATCGGCAGCAGGGTGCGCACCGGCGACATCAGATGCGGCCGGATCCAGCGAGCGACGACCTCGGCAGCGGTGAGTACGGCAAGGGTCACGCCCATCGTCGCGATGGGACGTCGGATGAGCGTACCCGCCGCGACGGCAAAGGCGACCCCGAAAGCCGCGTAGCCGACAGGGACGATGCCGCGTTCGCTAAACGTCGCAGGCAGTATCCGGCCCAGACTCATCTGGTCGATCGGATCCGCTGACCAGGTGACCGTCCAGCTGAACGCGGCCGCGACACCCAGGCCGCCGAAGCCGACCAGCCCGAGCTTGAGACTTAGCCACCGGCTACGTGTCACGCTCTGAGTCCACGCCAGCCTGTAGGTCCCCGTGTCAAGCTCGCTGCTGATCACCGGCGCGCCCCAGAACATGCTAATGACGGCAGGTACCGCAACCAGGACGGTGCCCAGCAGCAGCGGCAGGTGGTTCAGCAGGCTGCCATTTACCTGGTTCAGGAAGCTGCTGGTCTTGGCTGCGCAGTCACCGCGCGCAGCGCAGTGCGCGATACCGCTGCTGGCGTAAAGACCATCCAGCCGCCACCTGGAGGTGATGCCCACAACGATCACCACGAGCAATGTGCCAGCGCCGACGGCCGCCTGAGCGCGGAACTGACGCCACGCCAGCCAGATCATTGCGATTCCTCCAGTACGTTATCGTCGCGGCGCGACCTGCCGGGGGCCTGCCGCATGTAGCTGACAACGAGGTCGTCCAGGCTAGGTCGGCTGACTCGCCACCCAGATGCGCTGACTGGTTCGCCGGCCCGGACGAGCACCTTCGTGGCGTTCTTCAGACGCCATGCATGGACGACGGTCAGTCCGGCGGGGACCGCAGCATGGCCTTGGCGCCTGGACCTTGTGAGTATGTAATGCGTCGCCAGCAGCTCGGACATGTCGCCCGCAACTCTGATCTGACCGGTGCCCAGCACAATCAGGTAGTTGCATACCGAGGCCAGGTCAGCCACCAGGTGAGACGACAGGACCACGCTGAGCGGATGCTCTGCCACAGCTTCGGCCAGGTCCTGGAGGAAGTCCCGGCGGGCGAGGGGGTCGAGACTGGCAACGGGCTCATCGAGGATTAGCAACTGGGGTCGCTTGCTGATGGCCAGAGTAAGGGCAAGCTGCGCGCGCTGGCCGCCCGAAAGCGACCGAGCCTGCTGGCCGGGATCGAGCGCAAGCCGCTCGACCCTGCGAGTGGCAAGCCGGGCATCCCAGGCTGGGTTGAGGTGGGCGCCGAGACGCAGATGGTCAGCTACCGACAGCCCCGCGTACAGGGGCCTGTCCTGGGCGACGAATCCGACCTTCGCCAGCTGAGACGGCCGGGCTCCCGGCCGCTGGCCGAAGACGGTGATCGTCCCGGATGTCGGCCGCAGCAGGCCGACGGCCAGATGCAGCAAGGTGGTCTTGCCGGCGCCGTTCTGCCCGACGAGGCCCGTGACCCGGCCGGGTGGGATCGTCAGGGTGCAGTCGGTGAGTGCCCAGCGCGACCCGAAGCGCCTGGACAACTCGCGAGCTTCGACTGCCGGGACCGTCAGGTCATCGGTGCTTGGCAGGACTGTCGAGGTATCGGACACGGCTGGGAGCTTAGAAGCGCCAAGACCCTTGCACATCCAGCCGTCGGACGATCTTTACGCTGGTCAACCTGGGTGATGTAAGTCACCCAGACAGGTGACGGCACAGCTGGCAGGGAGCGTAGCGCCCGATATTTGAGATCGTCTTCGGCTTCGCGCGGTAAGCCGTCATGGCTCGTCGCAGCGGACCGGCAGCGCGTGCAGGCTGTGGATCGCCATGCCCGGCTTGCGCGCGTCTTGTCGAGGCTCACCGACGCTTTTAGTGACCTCGTTCTTGGTTAAAGCCAGGACTGCAGAAGCAGGCGGCCAATTGAATCTACGCGGCCGAATGGGCTACCAGAGGCGACCCGCTGAGCCAGTTCCTCAGCCACCTCGCGGCGCACGGCATCCTCCAGGCTCTCGCCGACCTCCACGAAGCTCCCGGTGCACTAACGACATAGCGTGGCGCGGCGACGCGGAAGGCGGCGTCAATTCAATGCTGTCGCCTTCATGTGCACACCGGCCCGCAAGCCTCCTGCACGCCGAGGTGGCGGCGGCTCCGCGGTGCCACTTGAGTTCGTTGCTGGTCGCGGTGTCCGGATTCGACGCACGGCGCTAATTGAGGTCGAAGTTCCTAGGCACTTCAGATACAGTCACGCCGTGGAGACGCCCCGCATTTCGTAGCTAGGCACCAGCCCGCTGGCTAGAAGTGTGCCTTCAATCTACTGCGGAGCGTCCCGAGATGATAACTGTTCGTAATCTGGAAGCGTGGGCTGGCGGCAATCTGATGCTCGCCGGCGTAAATTTCACGGTCAGCCCAGGCGATAAAGTCGGGCTCATCGGCCGCAACGGCGCCGGCAAGACCACCCTCATGAAAATCCTCGCTGGGCAAGCCACGGCTGCCGCCGGACTGGTCCAGCGCACCGGGTCAGTCGGCTATCTTCCGCAAGAAACGCGTCTTGAGAACCATGACGTCCTCGCGGGCGAGTGGGTACTGTCCGCGCGGGGTCTCGACAAGGCCATTCGCTCTATGCGGGACGCCGAAGCCACGATGGCGGCGAGCGAGGCCAGGGCTATCGACCGGGCAATGCGCCTGTACTCACAGGCGGAGGAACGGTTCGTAGCCCAGGGCGGTTACGCCGCGGAGGCTGAAGCAGCAGCGGTCACGGCCAGCCTCGGCCTGCCGCCGACCACGCTTGCAAAGCCCGTCCGGGTGCTGTCCGGAGGCGAGCGTCGCCGCCTCGAGCTGGCCCGCGTTCTCTTCGGCGGCAGCCCGACCTTGCTGCTCGATGAGCCAACGAACCACCTTGACGCCGACTCCGTGAGGTGGCTGGGTAAATTTCTCGGCTCTTACGAAGGCGGGTTCATTGTGGCCAGCCACGATCTGCGGTTGCTGGCTGACACAGTCAACCGGGTGTTCCGGCTGGACCCTGATCGTTCGGTCCTCGACTGCTACAACATGTCGTGGGGCGCCTACCTCGCCCAGCTTGATGCCGATGACCGGCGCCGTCACCGGGAACGGGTCAACGCCGAGCGCAAAGCCAGCGCTCTCCGAGCTCGGGCCGACAAGATGCGAAGTCATGTCGCGACCGCGACCGCAGCCAAGAATATGGAGCGCCGGGCGGAGCGCCTGCTGACAGCACTCGAACCGACCCGCCGGTCAGAGCGGGCAGCCCGGATCACATTCCCGGAGCCTGCCTGGTGCGGCCGGACGCCGCTAACGGCTCATGGCCTGTCCAAGTCATACGGACCGCTGCAAGTCTTCACGGACGTCGACCTGGCCATCGACCGGCGCAGCAGGATTGTCATCCTCGGACTGAACGGGGCGGGCAAGACCACGCTGCTCAGGCTCCTGGCAGGTCAAGAGAGACCAGATTCGGGCACGATCACTCCTGGTCACGGACTGCGGCTGGGCTACTTCGCGCAGGAGCACGAACTGCTCGACCGGGCTCACACCGTCCTCCAGGCGATGGTGCACGCGGCGCCGGGACTCACCGAACGTCAGGCCCGGACCATCCTCGGCTCGTTCCTCTTCACTGGTGACGACGCCGACAAACACGTTGGGGTCCTGTCCGGCGGCGAGAAGACCCGCCTTGCGCTGGCCACCCTGGTCAGCTCCGGCGCCAACGTGCTGCTACTGGATGAGCCAACCAATAACCTCGACCCAGGATCACGCGAGGAAGCGCTCCGAGCAATCGGCGCGTATCGCGGGGCCATTGTCCTAGTGACACACGACCAGCGCGCCGTGCAGGCACTGCAGCCAGAGCGGGTGCTCCTCCTGCCCGACGGCGTCGAGGACTTGTGGACCTCTGGCTACGCCGAACTGGTAGAGCTGGCATGACATCGCTGCGCCGACAGCTGGCTCGCGGCCGAGCCTTCAAGCGCTGGCGTGATGGCACCGGTGCGGTCGGCGGCCTATTCCCCCCGGAGATTGTCTGGCGCAGCGAGGGAACCTCCGTGGCCGCCAAGGATTACCGAGGCCGCCAAGCCGTGATGGACGAGGTCCTTGCCCCGTTCGGTGCCCGACTCAGGCTGGGCGAACCGTTCCGGCCGACGACTATCCGGTCAATAACGGCAGACGGCGGCACCGTCGTGGGTATGTGGGACGGCCGCGGTATCGCTAACGACAGTGTGCCCTACGTGAACAGCTAGGCGTGGATCCTGCGGCTCGTCGCCGGCAAGATCATCGATAGGACCGCCCTCTTCGACAGCATCGCCTTCAACACCTGTGGAGCCGCGTCCGACCTTGAGACGCTCCCGGCACCACCCGAACCCTGAAGCAGGTTGAGTAGGGCAACTGCGTAGGCATGCACGGGGCGTGCGTATACAACCCACATTCGGGTCACATCTCGGCCGCGAGGTCGCTGCATACGAGCTGCTGGCGTCTGCGCCACCAGCACATGCTGCCTACGCAGGGTTGAGCAGGTCCTCGCCAAATGTGCCCACAAACGCAGAATCCGTCGGCCAAACATGCTGGTCAGTGGTCTGTGCCTACGCAACGATGCACGACAGGCGCTCGTACTTGGTGGCGGCTGCAGCAGTCAGCCAACGACCCGACGATTTCGTCCGCGGGTTGCCAATGCCAAATCTGGCTCACTTTCGCAGGCAGGCTCACTACCACTCACTGGTCTCGAAGTACCCGTTGACCTCGATCTGATGGGCGGGGTTGAGGCTCCCCACAAAAAGCCGCGCGGGAAACTGTCACTCACGGTAAGAGGTACCTTCCGGTACGGGGCCACGGGTGCCAGCATCGCGCCATGTGGCGGCCAGCCTTCACTGCTTGCTGAGAGACCCGATGAGGCTGTGAGCCGGACGTTACGTCTCGTCTTCGCGTTGCATGGCACGGTACTGGCCGATGATGGGTGTGACGTCCCGCGTGCTGAGTTCGATCATCTGAACGTGGCCGTCGCTGCCGCGTATGGGCTGCGCCACTGTGGTCGCCCAGTGCTCCTCGAGCCAGCCGGGGTGGGCGGGATCTTCGATGTCATACCTGCTCAGCTTGTCGATCTGGCGCCGGCCCGAGGTCATGGCTTCCTCTAGTGCTGTCCATTGCGGTTCGCCTGGGTGTTCGGGCTGCTTGGGGAATTCCTCGAAGATGTTGTGGCCGATCATGTCCTCGAGCTTGCGGCCCACCGCTGCCAGGAATGCCTCGTTGGCGTCAACGATTGCCAGGTCCGCGGTGAGCAGCAGCATCGCTGTCGGCTGGATTCGGAATATATCGTGCAAATTAATATCGTCTGCCAGCATGTCCTGCCCCGTGTCCGGCGTCCCTCGCCACTAATCAGCGGAGCCCCTGTCTGCGCCCGGCGCATCACGCGCGCAGCCGGAAGCTGACGCCTGGTTGTCGGCCGTGCACGTCCATCTGGTGGGTGAAGGACTGTCCCCGGTTCCGTGCCGCGGAAACCCAGTGGGCAGCCAGTTGCTGATGGCCAGGCAGACCTGCCTTCACGAGCCACGACTCGCTCGACGCCAGGTGGCAGCCGGGCGCCGTACAGCCAGTCGCCTCGCTACGATGAGTCTTTTCTTTCTTCCCAGCGGCGGACCTGCTGTCGATGCTCCCCCGAGTCGGCACAACCAGGTCGACAGCGCCGACCGGGCCCGGCTCGCCGGGTCGGCCACGGTAGCTGTGACCGGTCTTCAACTAGCAGGTATCCGCTGGTCAGCGCGGTTTCCGTAGTTGTGGGTGCCCCGCTCAGGACTCGAACCTGCGCACGGCACTCAAAGGAGAAGTGGTGCGGCACGGCGGGATCTCGAAGATGAAGCCGTATGTTAACGGACGTCGGTATTCGCATACAGGTCTACAGCCGGTCTGTATCCGGTACATGAAAGGTCCATCGGAGGTCGATGGCAGGCAGGCTTATCGGGCGATCACCGCGTTGCCCAACCTGGTTGCGACACACTCGCCAATCGTGACGGACGTCGCCTAGCCGTCGGTCAAGCAGGCGGGAGGACCCTCGGTCGGGAGCGCGTTCCGGCACGCTCACGCTATTACGGCTGTCGCCGTCATCGGAGCCACCACCATCGGCCGCGGACCCCGAGCACTTCCAGGCCTCAGCGACGCTACCTAACGGTTAGGGGGTCAGCACCAACTCAGCACGCTATCGGGAACTGACGGGAACCAACCGGGAATAACGGGCAAACGGTCGACCGTCAGAAACCGGAGTTCACAGCCCCTTTCAAGATCCGCACCAGCGCCATGACCAGCGGTTATTACCGCACGTCAAGGCCTGTGACGGCCCTACCGATGATCATGCGCTGGATCTCCGAAGTGCCCTCGAAAATCGTGAAGATCTTGGCGTCCCGGTGCCA
>Ga0335074_10009571_pt1 | contig 13538 bp, 10 predicted proteins | sample Lox_Sample_23_FD_206715 | JGI IMG/M metagenome (GOLD analysis project Ga0335074, IMG submission 206715) | Soil microbial communities from Loxahatchee National Wildlife Refuge, Florida, United States - Lox_Sample_2.3 | ecosystem: Environmental > Terrestrial > Soil > Wetlands | place: USA...
CTTCTCGGGATGGGCGAGCTTTGCGCCCATGGCAAGCCCGAGTCCGTAGCCGAGCTGGGTCGTCTTGCCCCAGCCGATGTAGCTCAAGGGCGCAGTGGGCCGCCAGAAGGGCGAAAGCTCGTCGCGGGGGCTGCCGGCATCGTGCGTGATGATGGTGTTGTGCACATCCGCCACCTGCAGAAGATCCCAGATCACCCGATAGGGCGACAGAGGCTTGTCCTCGCTGGTGAGCAGCGGCATCCACTCGGCCAGCCAGGCCTCGCGTTGCTTCTTGATCTCCGCGATGCGCTGCGCGGCCAGGCCGCGCGGCTTGCCGCCAAGGCGATCCTTGAGCGCCTCGTGAAGCATGGCGAGCGTGAGCTTCGCATCCCCGATGAGCGCATGATCCGTGGGGATGTTCTTGTTGATCTCCATCGGATCGACCGTGTTGTGAATGAACACCTTGTCCTTGGTCGGAAAGCGGATGCCAAAGCCCGTTGCCGTGAAGCTGACGCCGATCCCCAGCACCACATCCGCGTCCTGCACGTGCTGAAAGACCGGCAGGGGCATCGAGACACCGCCCGAGCCGAGCGCGAGGGGATGCGTCTCGGGGATCGCGCTCTTGCCCTCGAGGCTCGTGCAGATCGGCGCCTCGAGCAGCTCGACCACCTGTTTGAGCTCGTCCCAGCCCTTGGCGTAGTGAATGCCCTGACCGGCGTAGATGAGCGGCCGCTTGGCATTGATGAGCACCTCGGCCGCGGCATCGATCGCAGCCGGATCCGGCGCGAACCGGACGCGCTTCGTGGCCGTGTAGTCGAGCACGCCCGGGACCTCCTGATTCCACATGTCGGCCGGCACCTCGATGAGCACCGGACCCGGGCGGCCGTTGCGTGCCATGGTGTATGCGCGGCGCATGGCCGGGACGATCATCGTCGGCGTGGTGATGAGCTCGCAGCTCTTCGTGACGTGCTGATAATTCAGCGTCGCGTTGAAATTGGGCCGCACCCAGGACTCGTTGCGTGGGTAACCGCCGGGCATCACGAGCACCGGTACGCACTCGGACCAAGCCTGGGCCACGGCACCGAAGGAGTTCTCGCAGCCTGGACCCATCTGCTGGCAGAAGACGCCGACCTTCTCGCCGGAGGTCTGCCGGCTGATGCAGTCCGCCATGTGCAGGCCGATACGCTCCTGGCGCACGATGATCGGGCGAATGCCGGCGGCGGCGCAGGACTCGGTGAGCGGATTGAGCGGGTAAGCGAGGAGGTACTCGGTCCCCTCACGCTTCATAATCTCGGCGGCAACTTGTGCAACGTTCATCGCGCATCTCCCGAAGGGCCGGTTGGTCCAGCCCAAACCGTCGGATTCTGGCACGGCGGCGGGCTACGCAAAGTATAAACACCTTTCCTGCAAGGGCACGATCCCTCAGCGCCGCGCGGCCTGCTGCTCCAAGCGCTGCAGCGCGCGCGCCCGCTCGCCGATGTAGGCGCGAATAGCCTCCGCTTGCGCAGGGGTGAGAAGGTCTGCCCACCCCATCATACCGCCCTGGGCAAGCGCCCCGTCCAAGACAATACTGCGCCAGCCACCGCCATCGGTCAGGACGGGCACGCGGCGCAGATCCGGGATCACGTTGGCCGATTCGCCGGCGACGCCGTGGCAGCGGGCGCAGTACGTGCCGTAGAGGGTCTCGCCTGCGGCTACCTCGGCCCGTGGTGCAGTCTCGTGTGGAGGATTGGCCGGAGGCGCAAGCGGTGGGTCCGCGGGCAGAGTCGCGGTGCCGTCGAGCTTGAACGCAAACAGGTGACCGTCGTTCGCAACGCGGGCCGCACCGTGGCTCATGAGCGAGGCACCTGCCGCAGCGGCGACATATTGCTCGCCACCCACGCTGTAGGTGATGGGTCCAGCAATGACCTCGTTCGGCGTTGGGTAGTGCCACAGCTCGCGTCCGTCGGTTGCGCGAAATGCAGCGAGCTCGCCCAGCACCCCGTCGCGGCTTCGGCCCTGGAACACGAGTCCTCCTGCGGTTGCAAGTACTCCGCCGCCGCCCCCCGGAGCGCGCCAGGCGGCCCGCTGCCGGGCCGGGTCCCAAGCGAGCAGGTAGGCCCTCAAGGCTGTGCCTGCGTGTGCGGGCCCCGCGTTGAGAGCTCCGTGTTGTGCGCCAAAGAGATCCACCCCGAGATTGGGTGTTCCCTCGATCGGGTGGTAGGACTTATCGGGCCGATAGGTCGTGGACAGCTCCGTGGCAGGGATGTAAAGCAGCTGAGTCTGCGGACTGAAGGCAACGGGATTCCAGTTGTGCGCGCCGCCGCCACCGGGCCGGCCCACCCACGGCGCGAGGTGATAGCGGGCCGCCGCAACCACTTCGGGGCGTCCCGTGCGAAGGTCCACGCGCGTGGCCCAGTTGATTCCCGGAATGTAGGGCTCGGCCGAGATCAGCTTTCCCGTGCGGCGATCGAGTACGTAAAAGAAACCATTCTTGGGCGCATGCAACAGAACCTTGCGCGTGTGGGCACCGAGTTTGAGATCGACGAGCGTGATGTCGGCGATCGCATCGAAGTCCCAGGTGTCACCCGGGGTCTCCTGGTAGTGCCAGCGGTAGCGTCCGGTATCGGCATCGACGGCAACGATCGAGCTGATGAACAAGTTGTCTCCCCGGCCCTCCGAGCGGAAGTGCTGGTTCCAGGGATAGCCGTTGCCGGTTCCGAAGTAGACCTGATTGAGATCCGGATCGTAGACGATCGAGTTCCACGCATGCCCGCCGCCTCCATACCGATACCAATCACCGAACCAGGTGGGGCGGGCCAAAGTTGCGAGCACCTGATCGGAGGCGGCGCCATCGGGCGCTGCCGCGGGGTCGCCTGGAACCGTGTAGAAGCGCCACACCAGGCGACCGGTGTCTGCGTCGTAGGCACTGACGTAGCCGCGGCCGCCAAAGTCCGCACCGGCGTTCCCGATGAAGACCTTGCCGCGTGCGACGCGCGGCGCACCGGTGATCGTGTAGGGGTGATGTGGCTCGACCGTCATGACACTCCACACCGGCTTGCCGGTCGCCGCATCGAGTGCGATGAGCCGCCCGTCGAGCGCACCGACGTACACCTTGCCGTGGTATGCGGCCGCGCCGCGGTTGTTCACGTCACAGCAGACGGGAACCCCGGCTGCGCCGGCCACCTTCGGATCGAAATACCAGATCTGGCGGCCCGTGCGCGCATCGAGCGCGTAAACCTTGCTCCAGGCCGTGGTGACGTACATGACTCCATCCACGACGAGCGGGGTGGATTCCTGCCCACGCGTTGTATCGAACTCGAAGGACCACGCGGGCCGCAGCCGTGCGACGGTCGCGGTATTGACTTGAGTGAGGCGCGAGTAGCGTTGCTCGAGCCAGCTGCCGCCGTGAATGAGCCAGTTCGCCGGGTCCTGCTCGGCGTGCGCAAGCCTCGAGTCGTCGACCGCCGCGGGGCGCGCTGGCAAAGGTGGTGTCTGCGCGAGCGCCGTGGCCGAAAGCAGCGCGAGGGCCCAGAGCAGCGCGGCCGCTGCCAGCGCGTGCCGCTCAAGCGTGGTGCTCATCTGCGCACTCGGTGTGATCGACCTGAATCGTGGAGTGTGTGATGCCGAAGCGGTGCTCGAGCCGACGATTGATGGCAGGCACGAGGCTGTCGAGCTCGGCCTCGGCGGTGGTGCGCACGTGCAGCGTGATGAACTGCTGCTCCTGCGTGAGCGACCAGCAATGCACGTGATGCACGTCGAGCAGCGTGGGCAGATTGGCGAGCAGATCCTCGCGCACCTGCGCCATGTCGAGCCCGGGGGGCGTCCCCTCGAGCAGGATGTGGCCCGATGATCGGACGATCTGCACGGCGCTGCGCGAGATCAGCGCCGCGACGATCAGCGACAGGATCGGATCGACTCGGGACCAGCCGGTGGCCAAGATGATCGCTGCTGCGACCACCGTGATCGCGAACCCAAGCAGATCCCCGAGCACGTGCAGCCAGGCGCTGCGCAGGTTGAGATTCTCGCGCCGCCCGCCGCTCAGGATGAGGAACGCGACGGCATTTGCGAGCAGTCCCGCCGCGGCGACCGCGAGCATCGATCCACCGTGGACCACTCGCGGCGTCGCGAGCCGCCATAGGGCCTCGAATGCGATCCAGGCCGTGATGACAAAGAGCGCGCAACCGTTCGCGAACGCGACGAGAACCTCCAGCCGCCGATAGCCATACGAGCGCAGCCGATCGGCGGGCCGGCGGCCGATCCGCAGCGCCGCCCAGCTCATGGCAAGCGCGATGGCGTCCGAGACCATGTGCCCCGCATCGGCCAATAGCGCCAGCGAGCCCGAGATGATCCCGCCGGCGACTTGTACGGCGAGAAACGTCGTGATGATCAGACAGGCCCAGGCGACGCGCATCTCGTCGGCCCCGGCGCCGTGGGAATGGTGCCCGTGACCGCGGTGCTCATGGGCAGAGTGCGCGTGGCTGCCGTGCTCGCAGCGTGGTGGTGGTCGAGTGGCGGTCGGCTCATGGCGCGGGATGATATCGCCTATTTCGGGATGATCCACGGAGCGAGGTACTGCTGGATGATGACCAGCAACCCGAGCAGGACCGTGAGGATCACGCTGTGGATGAACGTCCGGGCGAGCACCGAGCCTTCCTGTCCCTGCAGGGAAGTCACCGAGGCGCCGGTTGCGAGGTTCTGAGGCGAGATCATCTTTCCCATGACGCCGCCCGAGGAGTTCGTCGAGGCGATCAAAATGGGATTCAGATGCAGCTGGTGCGCGGCCACGACCTGCAGGTTGCCAAAGAGCGCATTGCCCGAGGTGTCGCTCCCGGAGAGGAAAACCGCGACCCACCCGAGAAAGGCGGAGAGCAGGGGGAAGGCGAGGCCTGCGGAGGCAACGCCGAGGCCGAGCGTGTAGGTGAGGCCGGAGTAGTTCATCAAATAGGCGAGGCCCATGATCAAACCAACGGTCAGTACGGTCAGGCGGCTTTGTCGCCAGGTGATCGCAACTGCGCGAAGGAAGTCGGAGGGGTGGCAGCGCACCAGTACCGCGGTGATGATGCTGGCGAGCAGGATGGCCGTTCCCGTTGCGAACAGCTGGAAATCCCACACTGCGGCGTATGCCTTGCCATACAGGGTGATGAATACCGCGTTGTGCAGATGCGGCCACGCAATCTTGGTGTCCAGGTACGCGGGCACCTTGAAGCTCGTCCATGCGATGACGACGGCGCTCACGATGATCCACGGCACCCAACCCTGCCATGCGAAGATCTTCGGGGACGAGTCGTCCGCCTGGCGGGAGTGGATCAGGACACGGAACTGCGGGTCGGGCCGCGGTTGCCAGAGGCGCAGGAACAGCACCGTCGCGATGAGTGCACCGAGGGAGGAGAGCACATCGGTCAGCACGTAGCTCACCCAGTTCGAGGCGATGAACTGCATGAGGGCGAAGCTGCCCCCGGCGACCAGCAGTACGGGCCACAGCGCGCCCACCGATCGACGCCCGCCGTAGAGCGCAGTCACATAGAACGGCAGCAACAGGGAGAAAAACGGCAGCTGCCGCCCGACCATCGCGCCGAGCGTCACGTCGGACAGATGGGTCACCGCGCCGAGCGTTGTGATCGGAACGCCGAGCGCTCCGAAGGCCACCGGCGCGGTGTTGAAGATCAGTGTGAATACCAGCGCATCGCGCGCCTCGAACCCGAGCAGGACGAGCAGTGCGCTCGTGATGGCAACCGGCGTGCCGAAGCCCGAGATGCCCTCGAGCAGCGCGCCAAAGCAAAAGGCGATCACCACGAGGATGACCCGGCGGTCATCGGGCAAGTGCTCCAGCACCCAGCGCCGGAAGGCCGCGAATCGCCCGGACAGGACCGTGATGTTGTAAAGCAGCAGAGCGTTGACCACGATCCACATGACCGGCCAGACGGCAAACACGAACCCCGCGGCGAAGGCATCGAGTGCCAGCGACAGCGGGAAACGCCAGAGTGAGACGGCGACGATGAGCCCGACGGCGGCGCCCGCGAGGGATGCGACCCACGCCGGATGACGCAGCACACCGAGTACAATGAGGACCGTAGCGACCGGAAGCGCGGCCACGACGACCGACAGCCACACGCTGCCGGCGACGGGCGTTAGGAGCTGATGGAACAAGGTTGCGCTTCTCGCCAGGGTCAAGCCAGGATACGGGCGCACGCCGCGGCTTGTACACCGCGAGGCTCGCCGCGCGTTATGCCAGTAGGTTTCTATGCGCTATTCGGCTCATCGGCTTCGCTTCACGCGGCCCCTCGGGATGGCCACGCTGCTGGCTGTCTGCTGGCTGCAGCCCTTGACGTGGGTGCAGGCAGCCCCTGCGGCAGCCGCCGCCGCTGCGCAGCCCGCCCGCTGGGAACAGAAGAAAATTTATTTTACCTATCTTGGCTTTACGACTCATTATTCTTGCGAAGGATTAACCGATCAGGTCAGGCGAGTCCTGCTCGAGCTGGGCGCGCGGAAAGCCGACATGCATGTACACGAGGCCGGGTGCACATCGCGCCTGGGCGAGCCGGAACCCTTCCCCGCCGTCCAGGGTACCTTCTTCGTGCTCGAGCCCGTGGCGCCGAGCCAAGCCGATGACCCCAGCGCCCACCCAGGCATCGTGCCCGCGCACTGGCAACCGGTGAATGTCCATTTCGACCACCAGAACGAGAGTCTGGACATGTCGGGCCAGTGCGAGCTGCTGGAGCAGGTCCGGCAGCACATCCTGCCCCTGTTTCCAGCGCGCAATGTGCAGTTCAACACCCTCTGCATCCCCCACCAGCTCACAGCAGGTGGGAACACTCTGCAGGCCGAGGTCCTGATACCCGACACGGCCGGGCCGAGCCATACGCGAAACACCACCGCCGGGGCGGGGACGGGAGAGCTGGCCCGGGCGCAGTAAAGCGGACCGGACTTCATGGAGAGGCTCCGGTCCAGCAGATTTGGAGGTCACTCGATGCGTTACTCGCAACGTCGATATCCGCGGTGGCGGCGAGTTCTTCTGGCCGCGCTCCTCTTGACCCTCGCGGCCGCGCAGGGGACTCACACGGCCGCGGCAACGGAAGCTTCGGCGAATGCGGCGCCGGCCGCAACGGGGCAGACGGCCCACTGGGTCAAGAAGAAGCTGTTCTTCGTGTACGCGGGCCTTCAGACTCAGTACGTGTGCCAGGGCTTGACGGACCAGATGCGCAAGGTCCTGCTCGAGCTCGGCGCCCGCAAGGCCGGCCTGGACGTGCACGAGATCGGGTGCACCGCGGGCTTCAACGAGCCGACACCCTCCCCGGGGGTCGCGGGCAGTTTCTACGTGCTCGAGCCCGTGTCGCCCGAGCAGGCGGACAGCTCCAACGGTACCCCAGGCAGTGTTGCGGCCCACTGGCAACCGGTACAGGTCCGGCTCGACCCGCCGGGACGCGATGTGAACGGTCAGTGCGAGCTGCTCAACCAGATCAAGTCGCACATTCTTCCGCTCTTTCCCACGCGCAACGTCCAGTACCAATCGTCGTGCATTCCATACGAGGAGGTCGTCGGAGGGACGAGTCTGCGTCTTGAGGTGTTGATGCCCTCAGTCTGAGACCAACAGCACCAGCTTGCCGCGAGTGTGGCCCTGCTGATTGAGCGCCCACGCTTCGGCAGCCCGACTCAAGGGAAACACGCGCTCGACATTCACCTGGTACTTCCCGTCATCGGCGAGCTTGCCCACCTCGCGCAGGTAGGGCGTCGCCGGTTGGCCACCGCTCGAGCCGGGGACCTCGCAACGGATGTGCGCCGCTGCACACCGATCCGCGGGCATCTTGCCCACGACCGAGACGAGAATCCCACCGGGCCTCAAGGTGCTCATCGCACGCAGGCCGTCGTCGGGACTGACCGTATCGAGAACGACGTCGATGTCCTTCGCCTTCTGCTCGAACGGCCCGGCGGTGTAATCGATCACCTCATCGGCACCGATCGACTTGAGAAATGGCGCATTGCCCGGTGATGCAGTGGCGATCACATACGCGCCGTGCGCCTTGGCGATCTGCACAGCCGCTGAACCGACCCCACCGGCGCCGCCATCGATCAATACACGCTGACCCGCGCTGAGATGCGCGACGTCCACGAGGGAGCGCCACGCCGTGATGCCGGCGACGGGAATGCCAGCCGCTTGCTCGAAAGTGAGCTTGCGTGGCTTGGGAGCGATGAAATCTGCGGACACGACCGCATACTGCGCGTAAGCGCCGTGCGGCGGGCGGGTCAGTGCGACGACCGCATCGCCCAGCTTCCAGCCCGTCACGCCCGGGCCGACCGCATCGATGACGCCCGACGCATCGAGGCCGAAGATCGGATGGGGACCGAACTGAGTGGCCCGGCGCGCGAGCTTCCAATCGGCAGGATTGATCGCGGCCGCACGGACCCTGATGCGCACCTCGCCGGGGCCGGGCTCCGGCCGGGCAACCGATTGCAGCACGAGATGGCCCTCCATGAAGACGATCGCCTGCATGGTCTCGTCGCCGAAGGCGCGCAGGGCCAGCAGCGGACCGATCAGCAAGAGCAACAGGAATGACCGGGTCATGTACCCTCCAGCTTTGATCGCGCGCACCAACGCACGGCGGCCGTGCCGCGGCGCTTGCGCCGCCCCAAGATTACAGTACGCACATTGGGGCGCCTATACTTCGGCGCGGGTCCAGGGGGGAGAGACGTCATGGCGGATCTCGTGATCATTCTGGTGGTGATCGTCGCGCTCTTTGCGCTCTCGGTGATCTTCGGATCCTTCTTCACGATCCAGACCGCGCATGCGGGCATCATTCAGCGCATGGGAAAGTTCTCGCGCATCGCAGCGCCGGGCCTGAACTTCAAGATTCCCTACGTCGACTCGCTGGTGCGCACGCTGAGCCTTCAGGTCCAGCAGCTCGATGTGAAGGTGGAGACGAAGACCAAGGACAACGTGTTCGTGCAGATTCCGATCTCCATCCAGTACCGCGTCGACCCGGACAAGGTGTACGACGCCTACTACAAGCTCTCCGATCCCATCAAGCAGATCGAGTCGTTCGTCTACAACGTGATCCTCGGCCACGTGCCGAAGATGACGCTCGATGAGACTTTCGAGCAGCAGGCACAGATCGCCGTCGATGTGGGCACCAGTCTCGACGGCTCGATGAAGGAGTTCGGCTACAGCATCGTCAAGTCACTGATCACCGACATCGTGCCCGACCTGAAGGTCAAGGCGGCGATGAACGACATCAACGCCGCAGCGCGTGAGCGCGAGGCCACCGTCTCGCGGGCGGAGACCGAGAAGCTGTTGCTGGTCAAGAAGGCCGAGGCGGAAGCAGAGTCGAAGCGCCTGCAGGGCGAGGGCATCGCCAATCAGCGCAAGGCGATCGTCGACGGCCTGCGCGAGTCGATCAGCAAATTCTCCGAGGCGATCGAGGGGGCGTCGGCCCAGGATGCCATGGCGCTGGTCCTGCTCACGCAGTACTTCGACATGATGAAAGAGGTCGCAGGCACCAACCGCAGCAGCACCATCATGATGCCGCACACGCCCAACGCCTTGTCGGATCTGTTCGCACAGTTTCGCAACGCCATCATCACCGGTGAGCTTGCCGCCGGAACGCGTACTGATGCGCGTGCCGCCGCCCCTATCTCAGCCCGGCCAGCTCCGTAGCGAGCAGCAGCATCATGGCGCCCCCCCGCGGATCGGGGCCCAGAATGGCCGCGCGGCGTAGATAGTCATCGAGGCTCACGGCCTGGGCCGTGGACTCGCACACATCGACGAGATGGCCTTCGTTTGCGGTGCGCGCAAGCAGCGCTTGCCAGGCGCGCTCGACCGCAGGCCGGTAGCGAGCAGCCGGCAGCCAGCCGCGCTCCACTCCGCGGAGCAGCGCGAATGCAATCATCGCCGTGGCGGAGTATTCAGCATAGCTGCCCCGGTAGTCGATGACGTTGCGCCACATGCCGTCCGCATCCTGGTAGGCGAGCAGTCGCGCCATGAGCGCTCGATAGTCGTCCAGGAGGCGCTTGTAGTCCGGGTGCTCGGGAGGGAACTCCGACAGCGTCAGCGCGAACCCGATGGCTGCGAACGCGTTGCCGCGACCCCAGGCTACGTCGGTGCCGGGGTGATGCCGGTAGAGGCCATCGGGACGCAGGTCGAGCCTCTCCATGAAGGCGAGGTGGCGCGCGGCCATGTCGAAGTACTTACGCTCGCCGGTGAGTGCGCCCGCCTGCGCAAGGATGGCGGTACCCATGTAGATCGAATCGCTGAACCCGCCGTGAAAGGGCATCGCCTCCTTCATCCGTCCGTCCGGCTCGAAGCCGAAGTCCGCTGCAGCTTTCACGCGGGCGAGGTAGCGCGCATCGCCCGTGCGGCGCGCGAGCGCACCGAAGATGAGGTGCCCGGCGAAGACGAGCGAGTTGGGGCGTGCGAGGCTGTCGCGCGAGCCATCGACGTAGGGCTGTACGAGCTGCTCGACCTCGCGCTGGTGCCCGAGACGCAGCTGCGCCTCGAGCGCGATGGCGTTGATGTAGATCGGCAGATTGAAGTCGTGCCCGTAGTAGCGTGCGAGCTCGTCGGCGAGCGCAAGCGCGGAGCGGCTCTGCCGCCGATCAAGCTCGCGGTGCGCCTCCGATGGCTCGAGCTCTGAAGTTCTCAACTGCTGGAGCTGCCCACCCGCGAAGCCCGTGCGGGCCGGGATCCGCCCGACCTCGGCCACCGTCTGGGTCGAGAGAGCCCTCGCAAGCCCCGAACCGTCGGGGCCGGCGATGAGCACCAGATCCGGTGCGTGAACTCCGATCCACCGCCACAGCACGTGCGATTCGGCGTGATCGCGATAGGCCGTACCCTGCGGCGGAAATTCGAGCGGCGCGCCGTCGGGGTTGGCCACAGGAATCGCCAGCAGGCGAAACGGGCGCTGCGCGCGCGGGGTGTGCTCGAACGACTCGACCGCCTGGCGCACCAGTGCGGCACTCGCATCCGGGCCGGCGAGCCCACCGATGAGCAGCACGGTGGGGGCTGGGCTCGAGCGCGCTGGCGTCGCGGTGCCCTCGATGAGAGTGTTCCGCGCACTCAAGCCGATGTCGAGCACCTCGGCTGCGCAGAGCGGCGGCGTCAAGGCGGCAAGCGCCCAAGCAAGCCCGAGGAATGGTGTAACGCGTGCCGGCCGCATCCGATTCGACGCTCCGCGGCTCGCCGCGGAGCATCGCTCAGTGGACTTGCGGTACGTTGATGGGTCCACCGCCCCGGCGCGTGGGATCCTGGAGCACCTTGCCATCCGGCAGAGTCACGGAGACGAACAGGCCGCCCTTGGCCCCGTCGCGCAGCGGGTTGATGACGACGGTGACCTTGTCGCCAGGATGCATGATGTGCGAGCGCCACCCCTGACGACGCAGGTTGTTCGGACTGTTGAGCTCCACCTTCCAGAGATCGACACCGCCCGCCTCGTTGGGCACGTCGATATCGATGAAGGCGTGGGGATTGGTCCACTGAAAATCGTGTACCGTCCCCTTCAGGGGCAGCTGCTTGGATTGGTCGAACATGGCAAAGGAGTGGTGCGCCAGCGCAGCGAGGCTCCACGTAAGCGCCACGGCAGCGAACCCCACCACCCGTCCGATTCTCATGATCCACTCCCGACCGTTGCCGATGGATGTCATGTACGGTGTCCGTGATGACATGTCAAGGCGCGGTCCGTCCGGGGATCCGCGGACACGCCGGTGCTGATTGGACTTATACTCCACCAGCTTCTCATCCAGGAGTCGAAATGCGATCTCGATATCTGCTTGCGCTCGCATCCGTGTGCCTGGCGGCGGGCGCCCTGGCCGCGGATGGGGCGGCGGATTCCGCCGATCAGGCGTATCCGGCCGCGTTCCCCAAGGGGCACTACGCATCGCTCAACGCGCTGCCGGACTGGGGCGGTGTCTGGACGCTCAATTTCAACCGCGGGGCCAAGCGCGAGCAGCCTGCGCTCAAGGGCAAGTATCTCGCCGATTATCAGGCGTGGGTGCGCGCTGTGAAGGCGACGCACGGCAACGTGCCCCACGAGGGGTCGTACTGCCGTCCGCCGGGGATGCCGGGGATCATGGGCGTCGGACAGTACCCGATCGAGTTTCTGTTCACGCCGGGGCGAGTGACGATGCACTTCGAGGCATGGATGCAGTGGCGCAACATCTTCACCGACGGCCGCAAGCACCCGGCCGCGGACGATCTCGACCCGACCTTCTACGGAGATTCGATCGGGCACTGGGAAGGCAGCACGCTCGTGGTGGACACCATCGGCATCAAGACCGTGACCCAGCTCGGAATGGGAATGCAGCACAGCGATCGGATGCACATCATCGAGCGCATGCACCTCGCGACCGACAGCCCCGAGACGCTCATCGACGAGATGACGGTCGAGGATCCCGTCGCGCTCGAGAGGCCTTGGCACACGAGCTTCACGTACCATCGGTCCCGCGATCAGAATCTGCTCGAGTTCATTTGCGAGGAGAACAATCGCAACCCCGTCACCGATCAGGGTCAGACGGAACTGCAGTAACGCGCCCGATGAGGGTGGCGCGCGAGAAAGAGGGGTAGCGGGTGCGGTCAGGAGTCGGATTCCGGTTCGGATGGGGGATGGTGGCCTGTCTCGGGCTTGCCGGGAATGCGAGCGCGGACAACGCGATCGCAGCCGCCCCGGCATTCACGGCCCAGGAGCTTGTGGCGCTGCCGCGCGACGCGTGGGTCACCAACGGCGGGAATGTCCTCAACCAGCGCTACTCGCCCCTGACCCTGCTCGATCGCGACAACGTCGCGAAGCTCAAGGCGTTGTGGCGCACGGGGATGGGCTCCGGGGCAAGTCCAGGGAACTCGGGCCAGACGCAGATTCTCGAGTACCGCGGGACGCTTTACGTAACGAATGGGGCGGACGATGTGTTCGCCATCGATGTGCTGACCGGCAGGATCCTGTGGACATATCGAGGCAATCCCGACCCCCATAGCGGCAATCCCATTGGTCGCTCGAATCGCGGCGCCGCCCTCGGGGATGGGCGCGTGTATCTGGGGCAGCTCGACGCAAAGCTGGTCGCGCTCGATCAGCGCACGGGAAAGCTCAGATGGTCCGTCCAGGCCGAACCATGGCAGGACGGATTCAGCATCACGGCGGCGCCGCTGTACTACGACGGGCTCGTGATCGTGGGATTGAGCGGTGGGGAGGAGGGGGTCCGCGGGCGTGTGAAGGCCTACGATGCACGTACCGGTAAGCTGCGCTGGACGTTCTACACCGTGCCCGGGCCGGGCGAGGTCGGGCACGATACCTGGCCGCACGATTCGGATGCGTGGATGCACGGGGGCGCTGCCGTTTGGCAGACTCCGGCCGTCGATCCGCAGCTTGGGCTGCTCTACTTCTCCACCGGCAATCCGGGTCCGAATCTCAACGGCTCGGTTCGGCGCGGGGACAATCTCTTCACGGTCTCGGTCGTCGCGATCGATGTCCACACCGGAAGATATCGCTGGCACTTCCAGCAGGTTCATCACGATCTGTGGGATTACGACTCGCCCAATCCCGTCGTGCTATTTGACGCTCCGGTCGGCGGCCAGATGCGCAAAGGTCTCGTCGAGGTCT
>Ga0335074_10009572_pt1 | contig 13536 bp, 20 predicted proteins | sample Lox_Sample_23_FD_206715 | JGI IMG/M metagenome (GOLD analysis project Ga0335074, IMG submission 206715) | Soil microbial communities from Loxahatchee National Wildlife Refuge, Florida, United States - Lox_Sample_2.3 | ecosystem: Environmental > Terrestrial > Soil > Wetlands | place: USA...
AGGATCTTCTGCTTGAACGGCGTGTTGGCGATGAAGTCTACGCTCACCTTGTCGCCGGGGTGCGCGCTATCGAAGCTCTTGGCGAGGGCGAGCATGTAGTCGTTGACGGGCCCGGGCTGGTTGACGGCCCAGATCGAAATGCTCGCCGTCGAACCCATGGTGGCATCCTGAGTCGTGGCGCCGGCCGTGGTCGTCAGCAGGGTCGCGGAGAGTGCTGTCGTCGCGGCGACGGCCACCACACCACGCGCGGGACGTCGTGAGTGGCGCGACGCCCTGGCCGATGCATGTAGAGACATAGATTTCCCCCTTCTTTTCGTCGGCTCGAGCTGGTGGCCTTCACCGAAAATTCTCGAAACCGCCCCTTTAGTGTTGCGAGATGACACTAAGCTCGTCACGGCGCATAGTCAAGTCGCCGTGCTGCTTAAACCCGCCTGACGCTGGTCGAAGAGCAAGACTGATACTTCGAAAAGTTTCGGTATGATGCAGGACGGTGTAGCTGGGTGAGGTTCTGCTGGGTGGCCGTCCGGTCCATGTATCGGTACAAGGCCGAGCACGCCGGCTACATCAAACCCGCGGCTCAGGAACCTCCGCGAGAGCCTCGGCAATTGCTTGGCCAAAACCAGCGGAGAGCGCTGCGATGGCGCGGACCATGGGTTTCTCACTTGTGCTGACTGACTCCGTAGAGCGGACGAGGTTGACGGCAAGCGTCGGGGGGAACGTGAACGACCTGATCGTTTCCGAACCCTCTGGACGCTGCCACGTCATTCGGCCATCGCCCTGCCAGTCGACAACAACTGTGACCCCGCCCGAAACTGTCAGCACGAATCGCTCACGAAGTTGTCAGTAGGTCTCAGTGTGCCGCGAGTAGGCCGTGCGGAGGCCCTTAGCGTCGTTTTTTGCGCCAGAACTACCGCGACCCCGACCAGGATCGTCCAGCAGCTCGGCGGGTCGTTCGGTGCCGCGGTGCTGGCTGTCATCCTGGTACATGGGCTACTAACGCACACCGTGCCTGCTGCAAGAGCCGGAGCCTTCGACACTGCCTTCTGCTGGGCTATTGGTTTCACTGCGCTTACGGTTGTCCCCGCCTTCCTCTTGCCTGGCAACTTGAAACGCGACGCAAGGCGCAGGCGCTGGGGATGACTGGTGGTTGCGCTCAGTCCCCCGGCAGGTGCAACTTGACAGGCGTGGCCCGCCGACGGCGGCCTGCGCTGTTCCGAGCCCGGGCCACTCAAAAGGGTACGGCGAACAGCGCTCTCAGCGGCCGGCCAGTCGCGGGTGGGCCTGCTATCCGGGTGGGGCGGCACTGACGGCGTCTATGGGAAAGATAGTGCCGTTGGGGGCCGTGGCGAACCCCACTGTGGCGCAGTCGTCCTTGGCCCAACAGGCAATCGACGTCAGGTCGAGCTGCGAGCCGACGGTGACCCCATAGCCCGACGTGTACCCGGCGTCCAGCCAGCCGTGAGCGGGCACGAGGTCGGCCAGGAGAGCCGGGTCGTCGCCGGCGGAGTCCTTGTACGTACCGACGGCGGCACAGTCGGTACTACTGGTGCACCAAATGCTATTGAGCTGGCTCGTGCCGGTCTCGTGGGGAGCCACCTGGTAGAGGGAGTGGAAAGCGACGCCGGCCTTCGTCTGGGCCCGTACCATGGTGCTGGTCATCGGCGTTGCGATGTCCGTCGAGCCGTTTATGTCGTAACCGCTTATCAGGCAGGTCCCCCCGGGGACACAGGACACCCCGGTCAGGGTGGTACTGATGCCCGCCGAGCCTGTTGGCGCGGGGACCGAAAACGGCGGTTGTACGCACGCCTCCCCGGCGCACCCCGTTACGTACTTGTCGTAGACGATCGCGGCCATCCCGCGCTGCGTGTCGCCAGAACCGGTGTACTCCCCGACCACTACACAGCCGGTCTTGATGCAGGAAACGCCATTTAGCGTCACGCTTGTGCCCGCCGGGGCTCCACGTGGCGGGGGGACACTGAACGCCTGGGCCGACTGGCCGAGCAGGAAGACGGCCATCCCCTCGGGCACACCACCATTGTTGTCCCAGTAATTACCGACGGCCAAGCAAAAGCCCGAGCCATTGCAGGACACCGCGCTGAGCCCGGCCTCGACCGGGGCGACGTCGTGGTCCGGCGGCAGGCTAACTGGTTGGGCGGCTACATGCCAAGGCCCGCGGCTGGGACCGGTGTACTCCAGCGGGAGGGTGCCCGGCGCAAGGTCGTACTCGCCTACCGCGAAACATTGCTGGGGGCTATTGCACGACACCGAAGAAAGGCTGTCGTCGGGCCCAGCTGCGCCGCCCGTCGGCAGGGCAGGTTCCACAAAGGACCAGCCCACCTGGACGTTGTACTTGGACGAATAAACGTGTCTTTGGAGCAAGATGAGCGGCGTGTGGTTCTGGCCATGAGCTGCCGAGCCGACCGCCGCGCAGGGGCCGCCGGATGGGCAGGCGACGCCGTTCAGCTGGTCGCCCGCGGTGTGGAACTCCTCGAGAGGGTAGAAGTAGACCCCGGTTGTGGCCGAAGCGGGCGTGGAGAAGGCCACGACAAGGGCCAACGGGCCGCCCACGAGGGCGAAGGCGGACAAGCAGCGCCTGAGTGTCTTTCGATGGGGCGGGTACATCGGGCTATCGTGCCACAGGGTCGTCGGCTAGGGCCCACCACAGGCTTGGCCAGGCGCGTGCCGGCGAGGCGGAGCGCCAGGCGGGCGTCGCCGTTACGGGGCGAGACCGGCTCCCTGGCTTGGTCCGGTCAGGCTCTGTCTTGGGCTTGGAGCCAGCGCACCACAGCCCGTACGCGACGGTTGCCCTCGGCTTCCTCAGGTAGGTCGAACTTGTCCGAGGCGAGATGAGCGGGCTTTTTGTACTGCGGGCTGGGATACTGCCCGTGACGTCCTGGGTTGCCCTCCACCACCTGGCCCAGCATGCCGGGCTGCAGCTTTCCCTGGTAGTCCAAGGCCGCCCGCCCACGCCCGACCAGCTGGCCGCGCTCGAGGGGAGCCGGCTTCGGAGGAGCGCGGCTACTACCTTGGCCTGCCTCGACCGGTCGGGCACCGACGGGAAAGCCGGGCCCTGGTGGGGCCGGCCCTGCCACAGAGGAGGCGGCCCGGTCAGGTGCTCGTGGCTACCAGGTGACGGTACAGGGTGGAGCGGCTGACCCCGATGGTGGCCGCGATCGAGGCCACGGTATGCCCGCCTGTCTTGCGCGACGTGCTCGGCTTCCATGCCGACGAGGTCGCCGAGATGCTCGGCTCGAGCACCGGATCGGTCAACAGCGCCCTCAAGCGGGCGCGAGCCAGCTTGGAGCGCCGACGGTCCCCCGGAGCCGACCTGGGAGCAAGCCCGTCCCCCGGGTCCCCTTCTGAAGCTGCCGTCGTGGAGAGGTTCGTCCAGGCTTGGGAGTCGGCCGACCTCGAGGCGCTCGTCGGCCTGCTGACCGACGACGTCTTCGTCTCGATGCCACCCATGCCCTTGGAGTACCAAGGCCGAGACCTCGTCGCCAAGTTCTGCGCGAGCATTTTCGGCGCGGGGCGGCGGTTCGACCTCGTGCCGACGCGGGCCAACGGCCAGCCAGCGTTCGGCGCCTACCTACGGGCGCCCAACGGCACCAGCAACGGGGTGGGGCTCTATGTCCTCACCCTCGCCGGCGAGCGGATCTGCGCCATGACTCGTTTCGAGAACACTGTCCTGGCATCTTTTGGGCTACCGCGATCGCTCCCCAATCGGTGAACGGCCTGCGAGCACCGGCGCCTCATGTCCTACCAGACCTCATCAGGAACGCTCCCCGTTCCAGTGGAATTATGTAGCTTTTGCAGCTCCCTGAGCCTGCGCCCGTAGCCGTCGTTTAGCGCCGGCGCCAGGCGCCGAGACTCCGTCGCCCGGCCGGTACCGATGGAACAATGTGCGAGCCCCCGCACCTTCGGTCAGCGGGCACGACTGGTTGAGGCCCATGGGCCCGCTCCTGGCGCTGGCGGAGCTCCGACCCTAGCCGTTCCCGTCGGCGGGTCCTGCGTGGCCACGCCGAGACTGGTCATTCAAGCCGCGGCGGCGTACTACTTCCGGTAGACATCGCGACGGTGGCCGACGCGGACCACCTGTACGAGCAGCCGGTCGTCGTGGACTTCGTAGACAACCCGGTAGTCACCGACACGTACCCGGTACACATTCGCCTCGCCCACCAGAGCAACGCATCTCGGCGGCCGCGGTTCGCCGGAGAGCAGGTCGATCACCGCCCTGATCCTTTGTTGCTCATTGCGCGGTAGAAGAGCGAGCGACTTGAGGGCTCGACGAGCGATCTCGACCCGGTAGCTGTTCACACCAACCCGAGGTCAGTCTTTGCCTGTTCCCAAGGGAGGTAGTCGTCCTCAGCCCGGGCCGCGCCTAGTTCAGCCTTGTCCAAGGCGTCCTCGGCCGCCTCGACCAAGGAGTCGTACGCTTCGGCGTCGACGATGACGGCGACCCTCCGGCCACGTCGGGTGACGTACACAGGCTCGCCCGAGATCCGGGCCTGCTCGATTGCCTCGGCCAAGTGGTCCCTGGCGGCGCTGACGGCCAACTCTGACATGTACAAATCGTACATCATGGTCACAAGCCACGAGGATCGTACTGTCGCCGCTCGTCAGACGCCCAAGACAAGACGTGAAGCCGGCGGTGCCGGGGTACCCGCCGCCGGCCGGCAAGAGCGGCTGCAGCCCTACGCCGGGGCTGCCTGGACGTTGAATGTCCTGGCGCACCCCTCGACCATTGTCCACCGTTCGCGTAGCCGTCGTTTAGCTCGCCTTCCCAGACCGCGACGTCCTCCTGTCGTAGGGCGCAGATGGGATCAATATGGGTTCAGTGTTGAGAAACCCCTTGCACATCGGTCCGCCGCGCGGCCTTGGCGCGATCGAACGCTGCGGACAACAGATCGGGGGCAAGCTGCCGTCCCAGCTGCGCGCTTTCTACGAGCGCAGTGACCGCCGGTTCTCTCGGCACGGCGAGGGGTGGACCGTGTGGCGGCTCGGCCGCCTCCCTCATGAGAGCGGGCTGGCCTGGAGCGTGACGGGCTGCCGTCCACTTTGTTGGCGTTCGGTGACGTCGGCCGTGGCGACCCGTTCTGCGTGCACCTGGACTACAAACTGCACACAGTGGTCTGCCGGAGCTGCATCGACATCGCTCCTGAGGAAGATCTCACCTGGCGGGACTTCTGCGCCACCTGGCTGGGAGGATGAGCGGGCCCTGGGACCCAGAACCCCTACGCCCACCCTTCTTCTGTGCGCACGCTATGAGGACAAGGAGGCCATGACCAGTACATTTGACCTGTGAGGACCGAAGAGCGGGTCGTCGTTACGCGGGCTATCGAGGATCTGTGGGCGTTCTTCATGGATATCCAGAACCTTCCCAAGTGGGACCGTGGGGTTGCGCGCGTCCAGGCAACGTCGGGTGACGTCGGCGTCGGGTTCACTTTCGACACCTTCGCCGCGGGGGACCGCGGACGCATGTCGTACGAGGTCACCAGGCTCTGCGCCCCTTACGAGTACGAGGTGGTAACTCGCTCCAGCTTCTTCAGCCTGGGCAGGTGGCAGTTCACTCTCGAAGCCACGGGCGCTGGCACGGCCGTGAGCTGCATCGCGGACTTTTCGGTCCGGACGCGGTACCTGTGGCTGGCGCCAGTCCTGGCAATGCTTGGACCGAGAGCCATCCGCCGGGACCTGGGCGAGCTCAAGCGCGTGACTGAGGCTGTCCCCGACGACGCGGCTGGTGCGGCCCCCGCTGCCGGCTGACCAGCGTGCCCAGGACCATAGGCGGGCCAGGAGACGTGCGGAACGCTCGCACGCTGAGAGTCAGCCGCGCCAATGGACAATGATTGTTCGCTCTGCGGACCAAGCACCCGTAATTAATTGGAAATCTCGGGCGAGATCGCGGCGGCAGTCCCCTTCCCTTGAGTGACGACATACTCGGCGATCGCGGAAACCAAGTCGGCAACGCCGCTTTTACTCGACGCGGGGACAGAACGTTGGCCTCTCTCTGAATAATATGTATGTTGGATCTGCATTATGGGGCAGACGATATCGGGTTCAGTCGAAGCGCCCGTAGCCGTCGTTTTGGCACCACGCCAGGCTCTGGTAGCCGAAATCCTGAGCGCCCATACGGGGCATTCTGCGGCTCGCTCCGTGGGCGCCCCGGGGATCGGCCAGAGGCATACTTGACCGGTGAACCTCTGGCAACGGTCGATGATCCACTTGGCACGGAGCGAGCAAGTAAAGCACTTGGTCCAGCGGCCCGGCAGGACGCCATGGCTTGCGCGTCGTTTTGTTGGTGGCACCGACGCCGACGCCGCTCTCACGACGGCGCAGCGGCTCCGCGATGACATGGACATCTCGTCTTCGCTCTTCTACCTGGGCGAGTACGTCGACGCCCCTTACCTGGTCGAGCACAACGTCGAGGAAATGATCTCGGCGGTCCGGCTGCTGGGGGCGCGAGGCCTTGACGTCAACATGTCTGCCGACCCGACGGCGATCGGCTACATGGCCGGCCAGGACCTGTGCCGGCGCAATGCCGAGCGAGTCGCTGAAGCGATCAGTGCGCAGCCGGCCCGCGCCAGGAACTGCCTGATGCTCGATATGGAGGACCTCTCACTGGTGGCGCCGACGCTCGCGTTGCACCAGCATCTGCTCAAACAGGGCCTGCCCGTGGCGGTCACGCTGCAATCCCGCCTGCGGAGGACCGAGGACGACCTCGCCTGCCTGCTCGGACAGCCCACCGCCGTTCGCCTGGTGAAGGGCGCCTTCCCGCTCGGGCCCGAGCACGACCTCCAGGGAAGGCCGGCGATCACCGCCAGCTACCTCGCTCTGGCCAAGGCCATGCTCTCTTCGCAGGCGCGTCACGCTGGGTCCTACCCCGTCTTCGCCACGCACGACGAAGTACTTGCGCGGCAACTAATCGACTTAGCCCGGGCCAACGGTTGGTCCCCAGCCCAGTACGAGTTCGAAATGCTCTACGGAGTGCGCCCGGACTGGCAGCAATCGCTGCGCACCGAGGGCTTCTCGGTCCGTGTCTACCTGCCCTTCGGTCTCGACTGGTGGCCGTACGCGGCGCGGCGTGTCGGCGAGAACCCGCGCAACTTGCTCCTGCTCGGGAGGGCTCTGCTGGGGCCGAAGTACGAACATGTGAACAGGGCTGCCGCCTCCTGATGCGGGGCGACGTTCTCGCGTTGTGATGTTGTGCGGGCCGCGTTCTGGCGCGCCCTGGTGCCGCGGCGGGCGAGCGCCGCACCGTCGTTATCTCCAGGTCGAGACGTGGCCGCCCCGGCGAAAGGGCTCACACAATAAAGAATATTCGGTGCCACACAAACGGGCACTGGCGACTTCGCCCGCCGAGGTAGGGCCAGCCTCGCGCTTTGGGCACGCAACGAAATAGCGCTCATGCCTCCAGTGCTAGGACTTCTTCACCCACCGCATGATCTTGCCGGTTAGGAACGATCGAGATCGCGTTGTGGGATTGATCGGGCGTGACGTATTGGGTGGGTTGCGATCCAAGTACCTGAACACCCCCACCACCGCCATTTACGACAAGGGGCGTACCCTCTACCGCCCGAGCCGTGCCACCAACTCATCAGGGAGAGCTGTGGTCGTCGAGGGCGCGATCGACGCCCTAGCAATCGACGCTGCTGCTGTCCAGGCACACTTGAAGATCGCGGCTGTTAGCCCGTCGGGTACCGCATTTACGGCCGAGCACCGCGTGCAGGTGGCTGCTTGGTCCGGGTGGCCGCCAGTCCTTTGTGGGGACGGCGACAGCGCAGGCCGCGCAGCGACGGGCCGTTGGGTGACTGATATGACCCTCGAAGGCCGCGAGGCTTTTGCACTCATCCTCCCAGACACCTCCGATCCCGCCGACTGGCTTATGGCTGATGGCCTGAAGGGCCTTCGGAATTTCATTGTGGAGGGTAGTCCCGGCTCTCAACAGGACACAGTTCGTCCTGTCCATGCCGGTAGGTACCTCGCGGCACAACTCGCTCGGCAATGTCCGCTGGCCACGTCGTTAGAGGCCATCGCCAGGGCCGGTAGTAATTTCGCCTCAACTCCAGCACGGGACCGGTTCCTTCGAGAGGCAGTCGTCGCGCTCGCCGAAGCGGGGCTCGGTCCCGACGGGTGGCTGGCAAGACAACTCGCGCGCGCGCTCGCAACCTCTTCATTGTCAGCAAAACCCGGATTTAGCAGTCAATGTCCTGAGCGTGGCATCGATTTATGAGCCCCCGAAGCAAACCGGTACAACGGCGAAGGGTGGTGCCTCCTCACACCTCCGCGCAAGCGGAGACGCACGTAGGCATCACCGACCCGTTGGCAACGTTCCTGCTCGCTCATGGCGAACTCGTTCCCTCCCGGGCTTGTTGTTTTGCGCCCTGGCGCTCCGTGCGAGTGCCATGCGAACACAATCAGGCTTTGGAGAACAAGAAGGGCAGTAGCGATACTGACGGGCTACGGATTGTCGGAAGAGGGCCTGCGGCGGCAGGATTCTGGAGCCCCTGGAGCAAACAGGTCAAACTTATCGAGACAACCAAGAAACGCGAAACCCACTTCGGCCTGTACTTAGAGGGGGGCACGGACAGAGGCCTTCGCCGAAATGGTGTGGATATAGAAGGACTTGGCTCGTGATGAGGATCACCCGAGGGGGGCTTGTAGTGCGCACCCCCGACGGACGGGCCTGGCCCCTTACATTGACCGTCGCTGAGTACCGGCAGCTCACCGGGACAAGAAAAACGGCACAGGCTATCAGGGACGACCTGGAAAAGGGCCGCATCCCAGCCATGCCTAGGAAAGCGCGGAGCGGGGAACACTGGCAGATCCCCACGGCACGCCTGCTGGACGACTTAGGAGTCCCTTACGGGTTCGAGGCGGCTTGAGGCAGAGCCACCCTTGCCAATTGGCCGAGGCCGTCAGCCGCTTGTCTAGCCGCCTGCGACAGTCCATGGGCATACATATTGGTGAAGGTGCTCGGCACAGAATGGCCCAAGCGTGCCGAACCTGTAACCACGTCCACGCCCATGGCCACCATCTGGGTGGCGCACATATGCCGCAGGTCATGGAAGCGGAAGTCGAACTTCTGGTCTATGGCACCCTTGAGGGCAGCAGCGTCCAGCTCGTGGCAGGCCCTGGCAAAGCCCCTGCTTACGCTGTCCGGCGTGCGCCAGCTGTCCCCGCTCACACGAGACGACCAGATGTACCACGACGACGGCAACGTGAGCGCGCCCTCAAGCGCCGGGTCCGTCGGCAGTGGGAGACGGGCATGCATAGCACGGTCCATCGCTTGGTCCCATCGGGTTTGCAGCAGTGTCATGGCGAGATCGTCCAGGGGGATCGTCCGCACCCGTTCGGACTTGGTCGTCTTCAGCCCCGTCTTGCCGCCCAGCTCCCAGACGCTGCGAGCGACCCTCAGGCTGTGAGCGTCCCAGTCGACGTCTTCCCAGCGCAACCCGCACAACTCGCCCCGTCGACAACCGGTCAGGAACGCGAACAGAGTCAGCGATCCCAGGTCAGGAGAGCGCGCAGAAATGGAAGCCACGAGAGCGCCCAAGTGCTCGATAGACGGAGGCTGCAAATCTGGTTTCGGGACCTTCGGCACGGTCGCCAGCTCGGCCACGTTCTCGCGCACCCAGCGCCACTTGCGCGCCTGGCCCAGAGCGCTGCTGACTACACCATGGTGGTGCTTGACGGTGCGCGGGCCCTTGCCTTCGGCGGTGAGCCGCCCGTAGAGCGCGTCGAGGTCGAACGGCTCAAGATCTGAGAGGGCTTTGCTTGCCGCCGGGTCAGCCTGGATCCGCTTTGCCATCCGCTGGTAGCCGCGGAGGGTGGTTGGGGAGAGGCCCAGGTTCTGGCGGTGGGCCAGCCACTCGGCCAGGAGCTGGGCCAGGGTGCGCTCAGCCGCCGCCTCCGGAAGCTCAGCCAGCGCCCTGGCTTCGGCCTTTCTTGCTCTTGGCGGCTTGAATGTCCCAGCTCGCACCTCCGCATCGAAGTCGGCTAACGCTCGGTTCGCCTCTCTCATGCCGGTGGCGATGACCGTCTTGTAGACCTGACGGCTCGTGACGGGGTCGCGTACCCTGAGTCTCCAGTGACCCCGAGACACCTCTTTCAGCGACCCCGTACCGTGAGCACGGCGCTTGGGTCTGTCCGGCTGGGTGGTGGCCGTCGTCATGACGCGTAGTCTAACTGAGTTTGAGTCTAAATTGAGTCTAAGCGCGAAAGAGGAGAATCAGCAGCGGATGGAATAACCTAAAAAGTCCAGTAAGGGCGCGTGGTGAAACAGGTAGACACAGCGGGCTTAAACCCTGCCGCTCTGAGAGCATGAGGGTTCGACCCCCTCCGCGCCCACTTGATTTTGGCCGTATAGTCCCTGGTAGAGGCGTTCCTAGGACGTCCGAGTACCGTCTTAGGGCACGCGTAGGACAACAAGAAATCACGCAGTAATTCGCCCCTCGATCACCACTGACAGTGGTGTCAGGCTGGAAACGGGGTCTCTGCTCAGCATCGACAATCTCAGCTGCCGGCGCACCACGGGTGCCCGGTAGCAGTTCGGGCTCGACCGGCATGATGTAGCGGATAGTGGATGTAGCAACCGGCTCCCGGAAGGTCGATCGGCGCTTATCGGTCACCTCTGGTGGTAGAAACGGGCCAACGGCATAACGGTTATTTCGCGCTTCCGTCACCAGGGACGGTTCTCGTGCAGTGACCCGGCGCACAGCGGACAGGACCGTTTGGACGGCTGAAGCCAAGGCTGCAGCACTTGGGGACCCACTGATGCAAAACTGCGGCGAGTGACAACCGACTTGCCGGTGTTGACCGTGCGTGACGTAGCGGCGTGGCATAGCTGGCTCACCGAGCACCATGGCGACGCAGGTGGCGTCTGGCTCGTGCTGGCGAAGAAGGGCGCGACTGGTCCGACGAACCTCACCTACGACCAGGCCCTCGAGGAGGCATTGTGCTTCGGCTGGGTCGACGGGCAGCTCGGTCCTGGCGATGAAGCGACGTTCCGTCGGAGGTTCACGCCCCGGCGGCCAGGCAGCTCGTGGTCCAAACGCAATGTCGCGCTGGTCGAACTGCTCACGCGCCAAGAGCGCATGCAGCCGGCGGGCCTGGTCGCTGTGGAGCGTGCGAAAGCAGACGGGAGCTGGGGCTCCGCTTACTCGGGCCAGGCAGCGATCGAGGTCCCGAGCGACTTAGCGGCGGCCCTCGCGGCAAACCCGGCCGCCCAAGAGACCTTCGACAACCTCAGTCGCGCTAACCGCTATGCAGTGCTGTACCGAATAGCGACCGCCAAGCGCGACGAGACGCGGAGCCAGCGCATCGAGCGGCTCGTGGCGATGCTTGCGCGCGGCGAAACCCTCCACCCCCAGGCGCGTCCGGCGCGGCGGTCGCCGTAACGCTCGCTCGTCGCCGCCCTGCCGAGGTCGCCCTTGGGACCAGCGAAGGTCTCTCGCCCAGGCCAGGTAAGGGGCGAAACCCGCCGCTGGGGCCGCGCCTGGGCGTCGCGGGCATTGGTGGCCTTCACGTCAGGGTGGGGAACCGCCGAGACCTGGCAGGGACCTCGTTACAGCTTGGTGAACGACACGATCAGCGACATGCAGGCGGCAAGCGCCCCTCATGCTGGCAAACGCGCCATCGCCGGTTCGAGAGCGCCCGTCATCGGTCACCCAGCTGCGACGAAGCGTGCCGGCTCGCATCGACCGTGCGCTCGAGGAACCGTTCGACGACCTGCAGCTCGTCGTCGTCGCAGTCCGCGAGGATCTTCCGCATCGCTGCGTTCATCCCCGCGTAGAGCCGCGCCATCTCCCCGCTGCGTCGAGGTTCGAAGCGAAGCAGGACACCACGCCGATCGACCGGGTCGCGCTCGCGTGTGACCCACGCGCCGCGCTCGAGACGGTCGATGACCCCCGTCGTTGTCGCAGGGTGGAGCGCGCAGCGGGCTGCCAACACGCTCGGGCTGAGCGGGCCGCTGTGCTGGATCACGTTCAGCGCGTGGAGGTCGACGTCGCTCAACCCAAGCCGGGCTCCAACACGGTGGTTGAGCAGCGATAACTCGGTCCCGAGCTCGCGCAGATGGGAACGGATCGTGCCATGCAGCACCCTTTGGTGACTGGGCTCTTTCGATGGTACGGTTTCCATATGATCTCGAAGTCAAATAATACGACGGGCAGGCCCGCTGGTGCTGCCCGCCCGCTCTTCTACTGGCTTGCCGTGCTATTTGTCCTGGGTGCGGTCGTCGAGTTCTTCCTCGCAGGCCTCGGTGTGTTCGAGACCCAGCGCTTGGGGACGACAGCTGGCTCGAGGCTGACCAAGCACGCGTTCAACAACAACTTCGGCCCCCACATACTGCTCGGCTCCATCCTCGTTGTGCTCGCGATCGCGCTCGTCTTGGTGGCACTTGTGGCGCGGCTCGAACGACGGATGAAGCTGATGAGCCTTGGCTTGTTCGTCCTTATAGCGATCCAAGCAGCTCTCGCGGACAGCGGACCTCCGGCGCTCCGAGCGCTGCACCCGGTGCTCGGCGTTGCAGCGCTCGGCCTCGGCGTTCACCTCGTCCTAACGGCGAGACGCAAGCAACCCGCGACTCCGGCGCTCTCGTAGCGGCACCGCGCCGTGCCCAAAATGTGGCAAGAACTTGTCGCAGAGATGGCAGCATGCAGTTGCCCACAGGAGCATCGGACTGGCTGCAGGTCAAACGGTTAGGCAGTCGCTAGCTACCCGCGTTTGAGCGAGATTGCCAGGTCGGGCTGCAGCGGCGGCACGCCATGGTAGCCCGGTCGATGAGGCGGACGGCGCCGGCGAGACCGGCAGCGAGGCGGTGCGGCCGCCGTAGCCCGCCTCGAGCAGGGCGGCTTGAGCCAGAACAGTACTGCCTGGGGCCAGGCGCTGCAGCAAAAGGCCCTCAAGTTCGGGGCCTGCATGCGTTCTCAGGTCATGACGCCGTGCGAGCGAACGCAGCCGGCGCACGTAACGACAAAGCGAGTGAGCTTCATTCGAAACGGGCGTTGTTGGGCTGAGTGACCCTCCGCAGGAGCGGCAGGCTGGACGAGATCACCAACAGAGCGATGACAAGCCCAGCGCCAAGGGCCACGTAGTAGGCGAGGCCGGGGAGGGCCAGGTTGGGCTCGTTTTGCAACTTTGGCAAGGCTTTTACCAGGGGTATGGCGACCCCGATGCCGGTAGCGGCCGCCACCAGCGACGCGCTTAGCAATGGCAGTACCGATTCCAGCACCACAACTCGGTAGAGGGTCTGGCCCGAGGTCCCGCTGAGGCGGAGCAAGGTGAAGGGCCGGCGACGCTCGAGGATGCCCCCTCCCACGGTGACCGCCAGGCTGCAGGCCGCCATCAGCAAGGTCAGCCCGACGATGGCAAGTATGACGTTCTCGGCGTTGGTGTCGTCGTTGTCCCTTATTTGAGCGATCTCGCCGAAGGTTTCCGCCTCGGCGTTGCCCATCTGCCAGTCGGTAAGCCCACCGTGGGCCACGACCTTGGCGTCGAACAATGTCAATAGGGTTCGGGCCCTTTCGAGCGTGGCAGCAT
>Ga0335074_10009573_pt1 | contig 13535 bp, 15 predicted proteins | sample Lox_Sample_23_FD_206715 | JGI IMG/M metagenome (GOLD analysis project Ga0335074, IMG submission 206715) | Soil microbial communities from Loxahatchee National Wildlife Refuge, Florida, United States - Lox_Sample_2.3 | ecosystem: Environmental > Terrestrial > Soil > Wetlands | place: USA...
GCGAAACAGCCCTGGAGCTCGAGGACGTCCCGGTAGCTCTGAGCGCCGTCGGGCCGCTCCGTTCGACCCCCACTTGACGGGCCGCGGCGACAGGGCGGCGCCGTGTGAGCTACGGTCGGGTCATGGCGCCCTTGTTGAGCAGAACCCTTGCTTCCCTTCGCCCTACCAGAGGTCGTACCCGGACCGCAAGCGAGGCGGCCCCCACACCGGAGCAGGAAGGTGCTGGCTCCCGCCGTCGTTGTGCTGGTGGTCAGCGCCCTGACGGCGGCCCCGGCCGCGGCTGACCCCATCGGACAGGTGTTGGTTGACGGCCACGCCCTGAACGGCCCGGGCCTTCAGGCCTCCGACGTCGCACTGCCGCCGAGGCACTGCCGCCCGACCAACTGCCGCCCCCGCGCGTCCGAGCAACGCGCGGGGGCCGGTACGCTGGCCACAACAGGTGGCAGGCCCAAATAACCCCGCGGAACGGCGTGGGGCAGAAGGAGGGAACAATGCCCATCATTCCTGCTTCGACCGGGCAGCGCAGGTTCCCGCGGACGCCTCTCGGCCGACTCGCCGCAAGCCGTATTGCGCCTTCAGTCCGTGTGTTCCCCGACTGCGGGCATCCCGACGGTGGGCCCGCAGCGGGCGTGCGCCCGGCTGTGCTCTTTTCCCCTTTGCCCGGCGGTCGTTTGCTCCGTGCCGGTTTCCTCCGTGCCGGTTTCCTCCGTGCCGGTTTCCTCCGCGGCCCTTTGCTCGGCGGCCCGTTGCTCGGCGGCCCGTTGCTCGGCGGCCCGTTGCTCGGCGGCCCTTTGCTCGGCGGCCGTTGCTCGGCGGTCGTTTGCTTCCAGGCCGTGTATGTTCGGCCGGTGTGCGTTCGGCCGGTGTGCGTTCGGCCGGTGTGCTCCTGGCCGCTGCGCTTTGGGTCGGTTTGCTGCTGGCGGGGACCGTCGGGCCGGCAACGACCGCCTACGCCCTGACTCGACCGGGCAGCACGTGTGCCCCAACCTGAGGCCGAGGGCCGGGCTATAACGCGTCCATCGGTGCCGCCCAGGAGGGCAAGACAGTCTGCGTCAATGTCGGCCAGAAAGTACTGGTCTTCTTATCGGCACCCGTTGGATCGCAGCTAAGGTGGTCGCCCATTCACGTTTCGCCACCAGGCATTTTGACGCCGGCGCCGCTGACGTTGATGCTCCCTCGCAACGTGACGGCAGAAAACTTCTTGGCCAAGGAAACGGGCGAGGTCCTTGTGTGGTCGACGCGGCCGGCATGTTCCCCGCCACCAAAGAGCCAGGTTGAGTGCGGAGCCATTTTGCGTTGGTCGGCCCACATACTCGTCCGCCCTACCACGACCACGTCGTAGACGCCGCACGTATGGCCGGAGGCTTTCGCCGCACGTATGGCCGGAGGCTGTCGCTTTCGGGCGGACGGCGCTCTGTGATCTCCTGGCTCTCCGTGCCTATCGGCGGGGACCTACCCCCAACTCTCTTTCGGCATACAGGTACTTGCCCAATGGGCGGCGGAAGTTTCATGGCCACTCCTGCGGTGGAGACGGCCCGGCTTGCTCACGAGCGCGGGCGAAGCGCGGGTGACGGGGGTCATGCGGCGGCACGAAAGGCCGTTTACCTCGACCGTCCACCAAAGCCCAACCCTGGTTGGTCTTCTTGCGATGGTGGTGAGCGCACAGGCGGTCCAAGAGGTCGAACGCAGTGACCTTTGTCCTGGAAAAGTCCTGGCGATGGTCGTACTGCAGGCCCGCCCGAGCCGGACAGCCTTCGACGGCGCAGGCAGGGTAAAGGAAGTCGAGAGCAGAACGTTGGTGAGCGTTGGGATGGCGCCCATGGTGGTAGACGCCCACGACTGCCTCGCTTTTGGTGAGCAGCCCGACGATGAATGGATTTTCGCTGGCGATCAGGTCTTCCACTATGGAGACAGGGATAGGGCCATACCCGGCGATCTCACAGAGTTCACCGTCCAGCGCCACGCCGCGGATGAGCGCGTCCATGTCGACACGGACCATGAGCCGTACAGGGCTACCGGCGAGTTTTTTACCACTCCGGCCGGACGAGGCTAATGGCACGTTCGGCCGTCCGCTGCCAGCACTGACGGGCGCCGTTCTCGAAGCGTCGGAATCGGCGACCCCGGTATGGATCGTCTCAGCGAGGACGGGGCTGGAAAATAGCGTGTCAACAGCGGCGCTTTCCGTTTTTGGCACGAAATGGCCAACGCTTTGGTTCAACAGGTCTGAGTTGAGTTGCGGGAACAATCCGAGGTCCAACAGGTCGGCCAAGCCAAGCTCGCCATCGTGGCCGCTCGCGACAGAGGCCAATGTCATCATGGCGTCGTAGTCGATGGCGTCGATGGCGTCGGTGGGACCCTCCCGTCCCCGCCGGAGCATGATGATCCGCCGCCGGAGCGGGTCGAGAACTCGCCACAGGCGTGCGCCGTCCTCGGGGTGGCCGTACAGGTGCGCCTGCATGGCCCCGTCACGGTCGGTCCATCGCCGGAGCGACCGTTTCGCGTGGAGCGCTTTGTGACGCTGCTCCGGGTCCGAATTGGCCGCTTTCACCCTTGCTACTTCTTCGTTGAGCTCAGACAAGGAGCTGCGCTTCGCTCTTTCTACTAGTTCTACTGCTTTGGTCCGATCGGCAGCCACACCGTCGGCTACCGCTGCCGCCTGTTCGAGAGACAGCTCGCCTGCAAGGGCGGCCGCCGCGACCTCGGGCTGGCCAGCCATGCGTTGTCCCGCCTCAAGGGTTCGTTTGGCCGAGCTCGGGCTCATGCCTGCTTGGTGAGCCAGCTCGTCGGCGGCCGATCGGTACCCGTCGTGCTGCCACCGCCCACTCTCGGCGGCACAAGCCGCCACCATAGCTTTTAGCGCGGCCGCACTCGCCTCGATCTGCGAGCAGAGGCGCACGACGTCACCCGCCTGAGCGGGCGTCAAGGCCCGAGCGTCAAGCACACTGGCGTAGGTCACAATTGATTGTCGGATAGAGCGCAGATCGCGGCACATGACAGCCCGTCCCAACTAGAGAACGACGGCAGCGACCACGGAGGACGCTGCAATTATCAGGAAGGCGCATCGCCGACGATCCACTCGGCGGCTGAACGTCACCGAATGTCAGTTCGATGTTAGCACAACCGGGACCGTAAGCGTCAAAGTTTTTGTACAGGCTGAGCTAACGCGGAAGTCACGTTTAGGAGGGAACCTTAAGTGTCACACCCATACGCTATAAATAGACGACATGCGAAGAAGCCCGAGCACGTTGCTAACAGAGGTCCATAGGCTACTTGTACCTCTTGCGACTTGGGCGGCACAACCGGCCGATCGCGCCACACATTGCCTGGGTACCGGATCAGTGGCGATGGCCGCGGTGATGCGCTCTGACCGACGCTTTTCGGACTACAAGGCCGCCGTGCCGGCGATCATCACTGGTGACATCGCTTGTCTACAGGAGATGCCACGCCAGAAGGCCTGCTTCATCGTGACCGGACGTAGGGGGAAACAGGCTCGTGGCCCATAACCCGCCGCCCAGCTGACTCGGCATCGGCCGCCGCACCGCTGATGTCGCCCGGCATCGGCCGCCGCCCCGTTGACCCGGCAGCGGCCGGCGCTCCCGCGCGCCTCGCCGCTGCTCGTGCAATGGCAACTTCAGGGAGGGACGGTGGGCATAGGACTGCTGTTGGATGTGCTCGCCTGGCCTATTGGCGACCGAAGCGGCGGAGAGCACGCGGCGCCGAGAGGACCCCAACCACAGGAGTTCCATACCCGGGAGGTTCTTTTCATAGATGCCACCGAGGGACGCGGCCCGGAAATGCGTCTGGACCAGGAGCAGTAGTGGGAGTACTGACGCTAAGGAGAGCACCAACATGGATAGAGAAGCCCGCTGCCAGTATGTCTGGGCAGGCAGCACAAGTGAAATCAGCGGAGTCCCGACCAACACGGCCAGAAGGCGACGAAGGCCCAGGCAAGGTGGGCCGCGCAGCTGGGCCGCCGGGTGACATCTGTACCCGCGAGCTGCACCCAAGCCCCCGTCCGGCCGTTCGAAACCGGCGATGGCACGCAACAACGTAGTCTTGCCTGAACCGGAGCGCCCCGAGGAGCGTAAAGTACTCGCCTGGGCGCGATCTCGAGGTCGATCCCGTCGGCGGCCACAAACCGGCCGTAGCTCTTGTGCAGGCTGACCAGCTTGACCGAGGGTGGCCCCTCCGGGACTGGCGCCGGCGCAGGTCCCGACGGCGCGGGTCCCGACGGCGCGGGTCCCGCCGGCGCAGGTCCCGACGGCACGGCCCCTGACGTGCTCGTGGCCGTCGGCGCTACCACCTCCGTGCGTGGGAGGTTAGCCGGGCCGCTCAGGAGCTCCTTGCCGGCCCATTATTGGTCTAGTCCAATGGTAATAAGGGCGTGCCGGGACTACCGAAGCCCGGCAATGACTTCCCCGACCGCCCGCAGCCGCGGCGCCGCCCCCGTAAAAGTATAAGTGCCCGAGCCAATATCGAAAACCGCTTCCTGCTGGCCGAGCGCACCCGGGTAAGCGGCAACTCGTCCTGGCGGCAGGCCGTCTGGGCCGCTAACCTCTTGCGGCCGCGACGACGGGACGTGGACGGTCGCCCTGACGTTGGGGGGGACCGTCACCTCGACCCGCAAGCGATCGCCTTCTAAGGCCCACGAGCTTTGGATTCGCCCTCTGACCGACCGGAAGCCGCCACGCGCCCAGGAAAGAGACCCCCCTGGGTAAGGCCGGAGCACAATGTCGTCAAAGCCCGCCCCTTCGGGGCCGAGCTCGATACCGAGCACAAAGCGGTACAGCCACTCGCCCACCGAACCAAGTGAGTAATGGTTGAACGAGTTCATCCGCGGTGATTGGAAGCCTCGCTCCTCCGTCCAGCCGTCCCAACGCTCCCAGATGGTCGTCGCACCCTGGTCCAGGGCATACAACCAGGACGGGAAAGACCGCTGTTCGAGTAAGCGGTAGGCGACCTGGGCATAGCCGTTCTGGCTGAGCACGGGCAGCAAGTAACCAACCCCGATGAAGCCAGTCGTGAGGTGCCAGTCCTGGTCGGCAATCGCCCGGACCAAGCGGGCGGCCGCGGCCGAGCGCAGCGGCGCGGGGAGAAGATCCATATGCAGGGCCACGACATAGGCCGTCTGGGTGCCCGAGAGCACCTGGCCGTCCTCCCCCAGGTATGCCTCCCTGAAGGCCTGGCGCACGGCGGCGGCCAGCTCGATGTACTCGCTCATCTTCTCCGGCTGGCCGATAGCTTCTGCGATGCGGGCCATGAGGGCGGCGTCGTAAGCCCAGTAGGCGGTGGCCAATAGCTCCCGCGGGGTTTCGTCGCCTGCGGGAGCCAGCCAGTCCCCGTAATTGTTACCGAGGGCCGCTGTGCGGAGGTACCCAGGGTTGTTTGCCTCAAGGAAGTCCATCCAGGCCACCATGGCAGGGAAGTTCCGCTCCAAGATGCCCTTGTCCCCGTACATGCGGTACATGGTCCAGGGCACGATCACACCCGCGTCAGCCCAGGCCGGGGCGCCTGGCCAGTCGTGGCCAATACGTGGAGCGAAGTCGGTGAAAGCTCCCGAAGGAAGCTGGGCATCGACAACATCGTCGTACCACTTGGAAAAAAACGATGCCACATCACGGTTGTAGGCCGCGGTGGCGGCGAAGATCTGGGCATCACCGAGCCAACCCAGTCGCTCGTCGCGCTGTGGGCAATCCGTAGGCACGCTGATAAAGTTGGCGCGCTGGCCCCAGTCGATGTTCAGGTAGAGCTGCTGGACGGCGTCCGCCGAGCACTCGAACTGCCCGGTGCGCGCGGTGTCGGAGTGGACCACGCAGGCGGTGAAGTCCGACGAGACGCTGCCCTCGCCGAGACCGGTCACCTCCGCGTACCGGAAACCGTGGAAGGTGAACCGGGGGGCGAGTTCCTCGAGGCCGCCCGTGGCCACATAGCAATCTGTTTGGCGGGCCGTCCGCAGGTTGTCTACGTAAAGGCCGCCGTCTTGGTCGAGCATCTCGCCGTGACGGACCTGGACCACCGTGCCCGGAGCGCTTTGGGTGCGCGCCCGTACCCATCCCGCCAGGTTTTGCCCGAAGTCCACAATCAAGCTGCCGTCGCGCCGGACAGACATGTCGCGCGCCGGGACCTCTTCTGTCACCAGGACCGCCGGGCCCGGGTCGGCGAACAAGAGCTCGGGGCCGGGAGCTCGGCATAGCACCGCGCTCCAAGTCGTTGCGTCAAAGCCTGGGCAGTCCCATCCCAAAGGTTCGCGGGCGCGGTCCCGCCGCTCACCCATGAGCAGGTCGGAATATATGATCTCGCCGGTCGAGCCTCGCCAAAGCTCGTCCGTGCCGACGCGCAGGTCGGTACCGTCGCCGAACTGGACTACAAGTTGGGCCAGCAACTCGGGAGCGCGAGCGTAATGCGCACCCCGCCTTTTGCCGTCAAACCCATAAAAACTCACGGCCCAGCCGTCGCCCACAATTGCCCCGAGCACGTTGGGCCCGGGCAGTAGGAGGTCCGTTACATCGTATGTTTGGTAAAGGATGCGCTTGCTGTAGTCGGTCCACCCCGGCGCCAGCACATTACGGCTGACCTGGTGCCCATTGAGCGACACCTCGTACACGCCCAGGGCGGTGATGTACAGGCGTGCCCGCACGGCGCGGCCGCTGACCTTGAACTCGCGCCGGAAGTAGGGCGCCGGGCCCATGGCTAGGAGGACCGGGTCCGCGAGGCCGTCCCCGGACGGCGCGTCGAGGGCCTGTGGGCCCGGGCCTAGGCGGACCCAATCGGCCGTCCAGGCCTCCCGCCCGCCCAGGGCGGTCTCGAACGACGCCGGTTCGCTCCAGGGGCCCGGCCGGCCGCTTTCGTCCCAAGCCCTCACCTTCCAGACATAAGCGGAGCCGGGCGCCAACGCCGGCCCGCGGTAGGCGACGTCGGCGGAGGAGGACGAGTCAACCCGGCCGGTGCTCCACTCTCGCGGGGCACCGTCCCGCTCCGGCCCGCCGTCATGTACCTCCTGTACCTCCTGTAGAGAGCCCTCGCCGACCACGAGCTCGTACCCCTCTTGGCGCCGCCCGCGGCCTTGACCGGAGAGCTCCCAGCTGAAGCGCACGCGGTCGGGCTCGACAGCCAACGGGGCATCTTTGTACCCGCAGCGCAACCGCACGGGCGTGAGGTCGCCGACGCTCACAGCTTCAGCGCTCCTTCGGTCAGCCCGGAGACGAAGTACCGCATGCTGAACCCAACGAGCAAGAACATCGGGCCGGTCACGATCACATAAGCGGCAAAGACAGCACCACCTTGGCTGAGGTTGGTCCCGAAGCTGTCAACGAACTGGATCATCCCGGCGGAGATAGTGAGCCCCCAGACGTTGATGGCAACCAGGATGGCCCCGGTGAACAAGATCGGCCGGGTCAACGGCACGATGACCCGGCGTAGGATCTGCCCTTCGGAGCATCCGTCCACCCGGGCGCTCTGGAGGAGCTCGTCGGGCACCTGGTCGAAGAACCCACGGAAGATCATGACCAGGAGCGGTTGAGCCGTAGCCGAGTACGGCAGGATCAGCGCCCACCAGGTGTTGAACAAATGGAGCTTCTGCACGGTCAAAAAGAGAGGTATCAAAGTCAGCGTCCAAGGCACGAACAGCAGAGCGATGTACGCCATGAACAATAGAGACTTGCCCCTGAACTGCAGCTGGGAAAAGGCGTACGCGCCCAAGGCGGCGGCCAGCACTCCGATGAGCACCGACAGCCCGCCTACGATCACCGTGTTCAGCAGCGACCGGTCAATTCCCGACCAGGCCACCGCATAGTTGTTGAAGTTGAACTGGTTGAACAGCGAGAACACCCCGTTGGTGAAGATGTTCCCGCCCGACTTCAACGAGTTTGACACGACAAATATCAGGGGGAAGTAGGTCATCAGGACGATGAAGGCGGCGGCCACGACACAAATCGAAACGTAGAAGGCCCGGCCGGCCGCCCGGCCGCCCCGCCGGCCGCCCCAAGGCGACCGGTGGGTACGGGCGGTGCCAGTCGCAGTGAGCACGCTCATGCCTGGATGTCCTTGTCTACCGGCAATTGCTCAGTACTTGCTCAGGTCTACGTGGTTCTGCTGTGCCCAGGTCTGCGCGGCCGAAGTCAACAGCGACTGCCACTGGGACGAGAAACCCGAGAAAGAAACCGAGCCATCCATATACTCCTGCACCAGGCGCAGGCCCGAGGTGGTGGTCGCGGTGCTCAGCACATCATCGAGCACTACGTCAACTACTGTCGGTACCCGGCCGCTCGGCAGCAGGCTGCTCAACCCGGGGAGGTTCAGGGTGGGCGCCCCGATCTCGATCGGGATTTCCCCGCCTTTTTGGCTCTGGTTGATCCAGTAGCCCAGGTTGGCCGGCTTGAACAACCAGGCCAAGAAGTTCATGACGACGCTGGTCTTGGCGGGCGTCATGCTGCTGTCAGCCTTTTGCGAGGTCACGCCCCACTGCCCGTTGCCGTTCGGGCCGCCTATGACCCCACGGGTGACGGTATTGAGCGCGTACTGGGTAGTCGCGGAGGTGATGGTCGGTTCGGGGAACACGCCGTACTTGCCGTTGAAACCGATCGAGTTGAGGTTGGGTATGTACCAGCTGCCACCCCAGACTATGGCCACCTTGCCCTCTGACAGCAGCGCCTGCGAGTCAAGTGGCGGCGTGGTCTGGGTCTGCGACGAGCACGCGTCGTAAGTGCCCGCACCGGAGTAATTGTACTGCGCCAGCTGGCCCAGCAGCTTCCAGACCTCCGCGTAGGCCGGGTTGTTCATGCTAATGATGCCCTTGTGGATGCCGACCGCCACGTCGAGGCCGGTGGTCACCTGGGCATGGTTCACGTCAAATTTGCTGATCTGGTTGGCCAGGAGCGATGACGTAGCCAGCCGCTCGTACCACGAGGGGTTGCACAAGCCGCCGTCGGCGAACACGAAGGGTTGTATTTTGGCCGCCTTCAGCTTGGCGAGGTCGGCCATGAACTGGGCCCACGTCGTGGGTACGGCGGTGATACCGGCCTTGGCGAAAAGCGCCTTGTTGTAGAACATGCCGGTCTCGACCGCAGAGCCAAGGATTATGTCAATGTCGCCATTGGGCGAGGTCATATACGGGACTACCGAAGCCGGGAAGAGCGACAGCCAGCTCTTGTTGCCGGCGACGTAAGGGTTGGGTTGCTCAAGGTAGGGCTTGATGTTCTGGAGCAGCCCGGCCGGCACTGAGCCCGAGGTGACCGGCCCGTACTGCTCCCAGACCAGGTCGGGAGCGGCCCCACCGGACGCTTCGCTCTCAACCGTGGCGTTGGCTTGGGTGATGCTGGACGTGTTGTTCGGCAGCCACTGCACACTGACGTTGGCGTGCGCCTTTTCGTACTCCTGGGTGACCTTGGCCAAACCGGCATTGTCCGAAGCGCTGATCAGGCCGGTGTTCGGGGGCAGGACGGCCTTTATGACCACGGTGGAAGCGGCCTCGGCGGGATCGGCCACAAAGGTCATTTCCACGCTCGGAATTACCCCGGCAGACGCTACCAGGAGCGCTAACCAGGTGATAGGACGGGCACGGAGCATTGTTCTGGGTTCTCCTTTTAATCGTGCCAGCGGTCTCTCGGACCGCTTGGGCCTAGGTGGTACGTGGGCGGAGCACTCTCATGGTGACCAGAGTGAAAATGAGCATGGCGGCGAACAGGAGCGTGCCTATTGCCATGCCGTAGCCGTACTGGTCGTTCTGGAAAGCCGATTGGTACATGTCGAGCCCCGGGACCAATGTCGCAGTCCCCGGCCCTCCATTGGTGAGCAGGAGGATGGGGATAAAGTTCTGCACGGCGTATATCCCTGACAAGATCACGACTATGCGGAACTGGGGCAGGAGCAGGGGTACATCGATGTGGAACGTGCGCGACCAAAGTGTGGTCCCATCTACAGTGGCCGCGTCCAGGATGTCTCGAGGCAGGTTCTGGAGCCCACCCAGGAATATCAGGAACCCCAGGTTGGAGATCCACGGGAAGCCAATAAGCAATATGCCGATTAGTGCGGTATGCGGGTCGCTCAGCCAGGCCGGCTGGGGCAAACCGATGTCCCCCGCTGCACGGTCGATCAGGCCCGTCCCCGGCTCAAGCATGTAGTCCCAGACTTCGATCAGGACCAGAGGCGGGAAAACGATGGGCAGGACTAGCAAGTACTTGACCACGCGGCCGGTCCGTCGCGGGAGGCGGGTGACGATCTCGGCCGCGGTGAACTGCGAGACCAGGGTGATGGCGATGTTGCCGGCGACCAGGATGAGGACGTGCCTCATCTCGGTGCCGAACGTCGGGGAGAGTACGTACTGCTTGAACTGCGAGACGCCGGCGTAAGTCGGTGGCGAGAACCCGTTCCAGGCATAAAAGCCGCCTATCAGGCTGCGCACGGCTGGGTAGTAGCTGAAGACGCCGATCAGCAAAATGCTCGGCAATAACAGCATGACCAGGACGGGGTGGTACCGCCGACGTGACCGCCACATGCGAGGGAGGCGGCGCAAGTCGGGCCTGGTTGCCGCGGATGCCAACTTGGGGACCGGCGCGCGCAGGGCCACGGCCGTTCCCTGCGGGCGGGCGTGGGGGTCGGAAATGGTCAATTGCGGCGCGTTGTACCGGTCGGTCATGTATATTGGGAATGAGCTTTTTGAACCCTTTCAATCTGCCTTGGCGACAGGTTGAGTTATCGCCGGCGCTGGCCTCAGCTTGCGGCGTGGTCATGATCTTCCCACCTAGATCGGTTGGGTTACTAGCACTCAATTGACCTTTAGGCGGACGATCTTGACAACCGGGGTGCCCTGGGCCTTCTCGCAGCTAGGCTGGCGGGTGGCTCTCCGCACGGCCAAGGTCGCGGCGCGAGCTCTGGTCAAGACACATAGGCGCCAGCCAGTAGGAGGTGAAGCGGCTTGGCCCGAGCAGCCAAGACGAGCACCGCGGGTGCGGCTCCCTCGGTCCATATGTACACCGAGCGCCTGATCCTGCATCAACGCGATGTCGTGGCGTCGTCGGAAATGTGGCGCCATGACGTACAGCAGCTCCCTCATGCGCATGAGTTCATGGAGATTGTCGTCGTCAAATCGGGCACGGCCGTGCACCGAACGCGTACGGGCGCGCACCGCATTGCCAGCGGGTCGGTACTGCTCATCCGGCCCGGCCAATGGCATGCCTATGACACGCCCGAGGACTTCCAGATCTGGAACCTGTACGTCCCTTATAAAACTCTGGCCACCGAACTGGCGGCTTTGCGGGCCTACCCCGTCCTTGGCGCGGTCGTGTCGGCCAGCGGCACAGCCGGAGGAGCAATCGACAGCCGTGCGGTGCCCGATGGGAGCACCAACGTCCTGGTCGACCAGCACCGGGGGTTGGCCGAACTGAGTGCCATCGAGCCTCACCTCGTCGAGCTGGCCAAGCCGCCCGAGCGTACGGGGCGCAGCCTCAGCCGCCTGGGCCACCTGCTATCGGTCCTGGACGTTTTGGCTCCGATCTTGGTGCCCGCCGACGCGGTCCGGGCCCGCTACGCCGTGCACCCGGCGGTGACTGCCGCTTCCGAGCTGCTCGACAGCGCTCCCGAGTACCCCTGGACGCTTCCGGAGCTCGCCGAGCGGGCCCACATATCCGCCGCCTATCTCTGCCGGTTGTTCACGCGAGAGCTGGGTGTGAGCCCGTTGCGCTACTTGGAGCGGCACCGCCTCGAGTTCACCGCCCACCTACTTTTCGAGGGCCAGTTGTCAATGGGCGAGATCAGCTCCACAGCGGGTTGGTCAGACAGCAATTACATGACGAGGCGGTTCCGGGCGGCGTACGGCATGTCGCCCACCCACTACCGGGAAACGTTTCAGCGCCGCCGGCGTTAGCAATCCCAGACCGCGGCCGGCAGCAATAGGCCTCCCTCGTCGGGCGGCGGTCCTACGCCTAACCCGGTCGGGCCGGCCCCGGCAAGCACGGCTTCAGCCCTCTCCTGGGGCATTTCATCGCCGGCCAAGTGGCTTGCGCTCGAGAGCTCACGTATTCCTCGCCCCGAACATGAGCAGTTACAACCGCGTCGCCGCGGGCAGCTTTGCCCCAACCGCGCTCCCCTGGGGGCGGGACAACCGCACCTGCGCCTTGCGCATAGCACGCCACGGCCCCCCGCTACGAATGGAAAACCGCATACCTGGGGCGACGTCAACCCCTACCTGGGTGTGGCCGCCTCATTGCCGGCCCGCCCACGCCGGGTCAGGTGGGCGCCGACCTCGAGAAGTGCTCCTCCTGCATGCGCTCCAACGGCGTCGCGAACGTCGCTTACCCGGTCATATCGGGCCAGGGAGCCTCGCTCAAATTGACACCCGCTGTGGCGAGCGAGCCGAAGTTCAACGCGGCCCGGGACGTGTGCCAGAAGTACCTCCCGCCCGGGTCGAGCAGCGAGCAGGCCACCACACAGGACCAGGCGGCATACCTCAGAGCTGCCACCTGCATGCGCTCCCATGGGACCGTGGGCTTCCCGGACCCGGTGTTCTCGGGCGGCAGTGTCGGCTTCCCCCTGCCCAAGGGCATGGATCCCAACTCGCCCAGTTCCTCAGGGCGCGAGACATCTGCGAAAATGCTCATGCCTGCTGGTCTTCCTTTCGGCAAGCAAGCCGAGAGCGGCAGGTGACCGTCGGCTGCCGCCGAAGTGAGCAATGGCTGCACGGCGGAGATCGACGACCAAGGGGGCCCGGCCAAGGCTGCCTGCGGGCTGACTTCACCGAGGGTTACTCATTGCCCCACCACCACGGTCGACGCCCCTGATGCAAGGCCTCGATCGCTTCGGGTGCGCCGGCGAGCTCGACGTCAGCCGCTTCCCGCCGCCCGAACAGGAACAGGAGCAGCTCGCCGGGGAGCCCACTGACTTGGGCGGTCGGTTGCCCTCGCCCCGTCTTGATGGCCTTGTCTGTCCCGGCCCACACGAGGTCGAGGCCCGCGCCGTGCAACCGGCGTGTGAGTAATGAAGCTGCCCGGGCGACGTTGCGAAAGAGCGCGGCATCCTCCGCTGGAGGGTTGGTGCGCGGCCCGGAGCCGTTGGCTCGCCGCACGTCCTCATGGTGGACGAAGAACTCGTTCAGGTTTGCGACGCGACGTACCCAGCCGGTCCTGAAGAGGCCAGGCGGCGGCCCGGACCGAATGGCCGCGACGAGATTTGTGAAACCTCTCCCTTTCAGTGCGACCCGCCGCCGTTCGGCGAACCGGCCCCACGAGCCGGGTACGACGAGCCCCGGCGCAGCGAGCAAGTCGCGCTCACGCAGGACGAGGTGGGCCGCGATGTCGTGCGTTGTCCACGGGTCGAGGAGCGTCGGAGCCTGTGGGCCGAGGCCGTCCAAGAGGTCGCAAAGCTGCTCTCGCTCCACCGCGTCGAAGAGCAGGCCGCTCACATGGAGCGATCGTAGTTAGCCCCGCGCTGAACCAAGCCCCTCCCTTGTATGCCACCGCCAACCTGTAACGTCCCTCTCCAAACCGGGGTAGCGCCGGAGTCCTGTGCCGCCTGCGCCGTCAAAGATCCCCACCGTCGTGGCC
>Ga0335074_10009574_pt1 | contig 13534 bp, 11 predicted proteins | sample Lox_Sample_23_FD_206715 | JGI IMG/M metagenome (GOLD analysis project Ga0335074, IMG submission 206715) | Soil microbial communities from Loxahatchee National Wildlife Refuge, Florida, United States - Lox_Sample_2.3 | ecosystem: Environmental > Terrestrial > Soil > Wetlands | place: USA...
GACACCTCCGCCACCGACCTCCAGTCCCGGCAGAACTGCAGGATCGCCTGGCATTCCGGTGCCAGCACGGATAGATCACGAGGCTCCAGGACGGTGGCGGTCACGAGAGCCTCGATGGCGAGCTGGAACCGGGACTGCGTGCGCCCCCCGGTAACCGTATACGGCCGGACGAGCCTGGTAGCACCGTCCTCTTCAGTCGCGAACCCGAAACCGGATCGCGCCGGACCCGGTCCCTCATCCCACAGGCCGGCCCGGCCCCCTGCAGTCTGCCAGGAACCGGGCAAGCCCACGAAGGGTGACCGGTCGTCACCTCGCCCTTGGCCCGCCACTAAAACCTCCGGGTCACCTTCGCCCGTCACCGGGGATGGCTGCTTGCATGATGCCGCGAGTGGCTGGCGTCAGTACCCGCCCGGCCCGCTCGACGAGCAGGGTCATCTCGTACGCTACGAGACCGAGATCGCAGGTAGAGGCGGCCAGCACAGCCAGGCTCGAGCCGTTGCTGATCGCCATGATCACCAACACGCCTCGCTGCATCTCTACCACAGTCTGCACGACCGCGCCGCCCTCGAATACCCGGGACGCACCCTGGGTCAGGCTGGTCAGCCCGGACGTAACCGCCGCCAGCTGATCGGCCCGCTCCTGCGGGAATCCGGCGCTGAACGCCAACGGCAGGCCGTCGGAGGACACCACCACCGCGTGCGCAACATCGGGGACCCGCTCCACGAAGTTGGTGATCAGCCAGTTAAGGTCCTGTGCTGGGCGCCCTGGCGTGCTCATGGGCACTCCTTTCGTCGCCCGTCCATGCAGGCTGCTGCTTTTGTGCCTGGGCCTTCAGAATTCATCGGTCCTACGGCTCCTCGATCTGGGGTGCGGCGGCGCGGCCATCGCGCACGCCTCGCTGGAAGCTGGCCATGCGGGTTCTGGCCGCGTCCGGCGATCTGACGGGTGCGTCGACTTCGGTGTCGACGCCTCCGCCACCGACCGAGCCAGGTACGAGGTTAGCCCTCGGCACCCGCCTCGGCAGGCCCGCCTGCGTGGTATCTCCCGCCGCCGGCACCGTGAGCGCCTGAGCAGCACGCATGCCTTCGTCGGCGGGTGAGGTCTTCCAAGACGATTCCGCAGTCGGCTGGCCGGCCGGGCCCCCTTGGCCCCCCTGGGACCGGGCCGCGTTAACGGACGTGCCGCTGCGCCGGAACCAGTCGGACTCGAGCGAGTCGAAGATCGGCAGCCGGGGCTCCGGCCCGCCGGGCGGCGGAACCGTCACCTGGCCGGAATCGGCCGGAGCTTCGGTCCCCTGGGTGCCGTTGGTCGTGGGTCCGCCCGCGCTGGGACCGTCGCCGCCGCGGACGTCCCGGCCGCCGATCGGGGACTGCGGCATGCTGGGCGCCCCGCCGAACGCCGGCAGCCTGCTGGGGCCGGTGAGGCCGGAACCGTCCGGTCCGGCCGACGCCGCCGCCGAGCGCGGGACGGCCTGGTCTGTGCCCTCGGCGGGCGAGCCGTTCGCGGGCGTCGCGCTGCCGTTGGTGGTGCCGTTCGCCTGGCCGCGGACCGGCAGGCCCGAGGCCGGCTCGCCGGTTTCCCAGCCGTCGCCGACGGCCGGGTTGGACGCAGTGACATCCCAGTCGCTGCCGGCGTCCCAGCCGTGGCCAGCATCCCAGCCGTTGCCGACCGCCGGGCCGGACCCGGTGGCTTCCGGCACAGGGCTGGTTGGCGTCGGTGTCCCCGGCGTTCCGGCGTCCGCGGCCGGGGTGAAGGACGGGGACTCCGGCGCCGACGGCGCCAGGGGCGAGAACCTCGGGATGCGCGCGGCCGTCGTGGCCGCTGTGCCCGGGCTGGCCGTCTGGGGCGGCGCGGACAGGGACGGCACCGGGCCGTAGTCGTCGGCCTCGAAGCGGCGCAGCCGGCCCAGCGGCGGCGCGACCTCGGGGGCCGCCACCGTGTCGGGCAGCCAGATCAGCGCGGTCAGGCCGCCGGCCTGAGCGTGCCGCAGCCGGACCCGGACCCCGTGCCGGGCGGCCAGCCGGCCGACCACGAACAGGCCCATCCGGCGGGATACCGCGACGTCGACCACGGGCGGGTTGTCCAGCCGCCAGTTGGCGTGCGACATTTCCTGGTCCGAGATGCCCACGCCGTTGTCGGTGATGTCCAGCAGCACGCCGCCGCTGCTCAGCGGCTGGCCGGAGACGTACACCTGGGTGTCCTCGGGAGAGAACGTGGTCGCGTTCTCCACGATCTCCGCGACCAGGTGCACGACGTCGTTGACGGCCTGGCCGACGACCACGATGCCCGGCTGCACGTTGAGCACGACCCGCTCGTACTGCTCGATCTCGGAGATGGCCGCGCGCAGCACGTCGACCAGCGGGACCGGCTGGCTCCACCGCCGGGTCACCTCGTGGCCCGCCAGGACCAGCAGGTTCTCGGAGTTGCGGCGCATGCGGGTGGCCAGGTGGTCCAGGCGGAACAGGCTGGACAGCCGGCCGGAGTCCTGCTCGCTCTGCTCCAGCGAGTCGATCAGCGACAGCTGCCGCTCGATCAGCGACTGGCTGCGCCGGGACAGGTTGATGAACATGGCGTTCAGGTTGCCGCGCAGCATGGCCTCGTCGGCCGCCAGCCGGACCGCCTCACGGTGAACCTGGTCGAAGGCCCGCGCGACTTCACCGATCTCGTCGGTGGAGTTGACCCCGATCGGCTCGATGTCGGCGTTCTCGTCCGTGCCCTCGCTCTGGCTGAGCCGACGCACCATCTCCGGCAGCCGGTGCCCGGCCACGTCGAGGGCGTCGGTGCGGAGCTTGCGCAGCGGGCGGGTCAGCGACCGGGCCACCACGGAGGAGATGAGCACCACCAGGAACAGCAGCACCAGGGTCAGCAGGCTGGTGACCAGCAGGGTCTGGGTGGCCTGCGACCGGAGCGTGCTGGCCCGGCTGGTGATGTTCTGCACCAGGCCGTCAGCGACCGTGCGGGTCGCGTCGACGGTGGCCGACTGGTTGGTGTACCAGGACTGCGCGGTCAGGCCGGTGTTGCGCGCGGTCAGCGGCGCGGTGGGATTCTGCGTCGCGATCTCCTGCGCCAGCGCCTCCAGGAAGGCCGCCGTGCTCTCCGGGCCCGCGCTGGTCATGTTGCTGAAGTATTCCTGCTCGGCCTGGCTGGTGGACGCGTCGAACTCGGTCTCGTCCGCCGCCTGCGACTCGAAGGCCTGCTGCAGCGTGCTCAGGTCGTCCGGCCCGAACGTCCTGGCCGGGGACCTCAGCGCCCCGTACAGGATGGCCCGCTGGAGCGACATCTCGTTCTCGACCAGCAGCAGCGAGGCCAGCGTAGTGTTGTTGGCCTGCAGGTCGCTGTCGTTGGCGCCGGCGCCCGCCGAGGCACTGAACGTGTTCGCGGCGTAGATGATGTTCCTGGTGTAGGCCTGGATGATCTGCGGGGCCGAGAACTGGGTTCCGGATACGATCTCGCGCAGCGGCGGCAGGGAGTTGAAAGTGGCCACGAGCGTGACCAGGTCCTGCACGGTGGACGCCTCGTAGCCGGCCCCGGTCGTGACGCCAGCCGCCTGGTTCGTCACCGTCTGGGCATCGGCGTCGGTGACGGCCCGCGCCGCCTTCAGCGGGGCGACGAGATCCGCGCCGTGGCTCCGGTACGCCGCGTACCCGGCGGACAGGTCACGCTCGTCCTCCAGGGCCTGGGTGAGCTTGACCACCGAGGCGTTGAGCTGTGCCAGGTGCTCGACGCGGCCGCTGGCGACCCAGTTGTTCACGTCGCCGTAGATGAGGAACGACCCGAGGCCGGCCGCGATCAGTGTCGGGACCGCGATGCAGGCCGCCAGCCGGTAGCGGACGCGCCAGTTGGCCAGCGCGAAGCGGGACTGCCCGGACCCCCGCCGCGAGCGGGGCGTCGCCGGACGGGACACCGAACTCGTCCCCCGGGAACCCGGGGGCAGGGCGGCCGGTGACGCGGCGGTACCGGGCTGGGCCGCGGGAGCGGCCGCAGCGACGGCGCCCTTGGCCGACGGGTCAGGCTGGACGCTGTCCCGCCTGGCCGTGGCCGGGCTGTCGCCATTACCTGCTAGAAGCCCTGAACCTCCCCCGTCGGCCTGTCCTCCGTTGACGGACCCAGCGGTGTCGCCGGGATTCGTCACCGATCGTCTACGCACTACGCTCGCACCTCGCATCAGCTGGCTTCGCCTGGGCGTATGTCGGGCTGCTACCGAAGAAGCCGCACGACATACGTACCCCTCTTTCCCGCCGCCGACGATCGCCCCGTCAACGATCGCCGCGACTCGGGTGAACAGGGCAGCCGAGGCCACACTCTCGCGTTACAAAACGGGTAAGGACATATAATCATCTTCTGGGTGGCCGCCATGGGGCATTCGCCAGTAAACGGGTCGAGAACTTCACGAAGTAGGTTACCGCCGCGGTCTCAGCGGCTACGTTGCAGCGCGGGCCTTGACTTATCGGTGAGATAATGGTAACTCCCCGTGGCGCAGGCCGGGCTGTCCAGAGCGTTCTCAGAACGTCGCTCCATGGCCAGCAGCCGCTGCGGCTGCCAGCAGGTCCGTTAATCAGTCCATAATGATGTAAATTGCCCGCAATTTATCATGTCATTGGGATTACCCGGCCACGCCGAGACCTAGCTCACGGGCGATGAGCATGCGCTGGACTTCCGATGTGCCCTCGCCGATCTCCAGTACCTTCGCGTCGCGGTAGAAGCGCCCGACCGCCGATTCGTTCATGAACCCGTAGCCGCCGAACACCTGGGTCGCGGCACGCGCGTTGTCCATGGCCGCGTTCGAGGCGGTCAGCTTGGCGATCGCGGACTCCTTCTTGATCGGCTGGCCCGCCACCAGCCGGGCCGCGGCGTCGTACCAGGCCAGCCGGGCGGTGTGCGCCCGCGCCTCCATGTCGGCGATGGAGAACTGGATGGCCTGGTGCGCCTCCAGCCGGCGGCCGAACGCCTCGCGCTGCCGGGCGTACCTGACGCATTCGTCCACGCAGCCCTGCGCCAGGCCGGTGGCCAGCGCGGCGATCGCCACCCGGCCCTCGTCCAGGATCTGCAGGAACTGGGCGTAGCCGCGGCCCCGCTCGCCGAGCAGGTTCTCCGCCGGGACCCGGACACCGTCCAGGGAAAGCTCCCTGGTATCCGAGGCACACCACCCGACCTTCGAATATTCCTGGCCCGGGACGAAACCCGCCGTTCCGTTCGGGATGATTATTGAGCTGATCTCCTTGCGGCCACGCTCATCGCGGCCGGTGATGGCCAGGACCGTGACCGCAGAGGTGATCGACGTGCCCGAGTTGGTGATGAACGCCTTGCTGCCGTCCACCACCCACATGTTGTCCTCGAGTCTGCCTGTAGTGCGCATGCCGCCTGGGATGTCGGAGCCGCCGCCCGGCTCGGTCAGGCCGAAGGCGGCCAGCCGCTCCCCCGCGCACAGCTCGGGCAGCCACCGGTGGCGCTGCTCGGCGGTGCCGAACCGGTAGATGGGCATGGCGCCGAGCGACACCCCGGCCTCCAGGGTGATCGCCACCGAGGAGTCGACGCGGGCCAGTTCCTCCAGCGCGAGGCAGAGCGCGAAGTAGTCGCCGCCCATGCCGCCGTACTCCTCGGGGAACGGCAGGCCGAACAGGCCGAGCTTGCCCATGCGGGCCACGATGTCGTAGGGGAACTCACCGCGCTCGTAGTAGCCGCCGATCACCGGGGCGACCACCTCGCGGGCGAACTGGGCGACGGAGTCCCGCAGCTCCTGCTGCTCCGGCGCGAGCTGGAAACTGACCATACGACCACCTTCGCACACCACTGCCTGCAAAGAGCTCAGCGGCGGCGGTAATCTAGCGTGGGCCCGTGTTCCTATCTGAGAGTGAGGCCATGGCCAGCCTGAGCTGCCCCGATTGCGGCGTGAAGGTCCAGCCGGAGGATCTGATCTGCTTCCGGTGCGGCGCGAACCTGCCGCACTCCAACGGTCCCGAGGACGACCTGCTGACACCGACCATCTCGCAGCGGTTCATCGCGGCCGATCCCCTGGCGAGCTGCCCGCGCTGCGGCGTACCGGTATCCGACGCCGCGGATGTGGTCTGCACCACCTGCGGCGAGCCGCTGCCGACCGGCCGGCGCCGTCGTATCTCGCCCGTGGTCATGCGGATCACCTTCCCGACCGGCAACGTGGACATCCCGGCCGGGACCTCGGTCCTGCTGGGCCGCGACCCCGCCGAATCGCTCGTCGCCGCGGCGTTCGCCCATTTCGACAACGTCTCCCGCCGGCACGCCACGATCCTGGTGGACGATTCGGGGCACGCTTCGATCAGGGATGAGAACTCCACCAACGGCACCTTCGTGAACGACGACCGGGTGCTGCCCGGTGCGGAGGTCCGGCTGGTAGACGGGGACCGGGTCCGGCTGGCCGCCGACGTGACCGGGAGCGTGTCGCTGCCGCAGGGCGAGCCCGATCCGTCCGGGCTGAGCCGCAACGGCCGCTAGCGGGCACGCGAACTGATCCTTAACCGGGACTAAACGGGGGTTGCCTCCGGTTATCTGGTTAACGGTGGGTTGATCGGCTGACGTTTCGGGGAACCGGCTGTGCCTCATCTCATGCTGTCGTGGCAGTACGCGTTGGTCATCGCGGGCTGCCTGCTGGTCGTCACGGTCGTGAGCCGGATACGGCGAGTGGCCGCGACGTGGGCCGGGTGGGGGCTGTGGGGCGGCGTGGCCCTGGAGTCCGCGCTGCTGTTCGGGCTGTACGGGCTGTGGCAGTTCGCCGGGTCGTTCACGGTGATGAGCCCGGCCGGGGCGCTGCCCCGGGCCCGCTGGCTGTGGCACGCCGAACGGCTGCTGTACCTGCCGAGCGAGACCAGCGTGCAGCGGCTGTTCCTGCCGCACCCGCTGGTAATCCAGGCCTTCAACCTGTACTACGACGTCCTGCACTTCCCCATCCTGGGCGCCTGCCTCATCTGGCTGTACGCGCGGCACCGCGACCGGTACCCGTCGATCCGGACCACCGTGGCCCTGTTCACCGGGGTCAGCCTGCTCATCCAGTTCATCCCGGTGGCCCCGCCGCGGATGCTGCCCGGCACCGGGCTGGTCGACACCGCGGTCAAGTACGGCCAGTCGGTGTACTCCTGGCACGGCGGCTTCGACCCGGACGAGCTGTCGGCCATGCCCTCGGTGCACGTGGGATGGGCACTGATCGTCGCGTTCGCGGTGATCACGGTGTCGCGCAGCCGGTGGCGCTGGCTGGCCGCGGGCTATCCGCTGCTGACCCTGCTGGTCGTGGTGGTGACGGCGAACCACTTCTGGCTGGACGGGATCGCCGCGGCCGTCCTGGTCGTCGCGGTGCTCACGGTGCAGCGCCTGGTATACCGGATACATTCTGGTAACTCTTCCGAAAGCTCCCAGGTCACACCTGTGCGCGGGGAATTGTCCGTGCGATCATGACGCCATGGCGACCACAGACAGGGCTGTTGCCGGGAGCGCCGTCGGCCTGCGCCGCGACGCCATCGGGCTGCGCGAGGTGCTCTTCCAGTCGATCACCGACATGGCTCCTGGCGCCGCCATCGCGGCATCCATCCCGGCCGGGGCCGGCCTAGCCGGCGGCGCGCTGCCGCTGTCGGTCGTCTTCGCCCTGGTGGCGTGCCTGCTCGGCGCGTGGTGCATCGGCCAGCTGGCCAAGGAGATGCCCGCGGCCGGGTCGCTGGCCACCTACGCGGCCCGGGGCCTGCATCCCGCCGCCGGGTTCCTGGTGGCCTGGGGCAGGTCTTCACCACCCACTACTCCCCCACCGGCCTGACCGGTGTGATCGGCGGTTCGGTGTTCACGCTGCTCGCGTTCGGCGGCTTCGAGGGGGCTGCCCCGCTGGCCGAGGAGGCCAGGAACCCGCGGCGCACCATCCAGCGCGCGGTGCTGCTCGCCACCCTCCTGATCGGCGCGCTGTACGTGTTCACCACCTACGCCGTCGACGTCGCCTACGGGCCGAAGGGCTTCACCGCCTTCGCGACCGAGACCGGCAACGCGTCCTGGGTGGGCCTGGCCCGCTCGCTCTACGGGTTGTTCTGGTTCTTCGTGTTCCTGGCCATCGTCAACTCCACCATCGCCAACGCCAACGCCGGGGTGAACGTCTCGACCAGGACCGCGTACGCGATGGGGCGGATCGGGGCGTTCCCGCACTTCCTGGCGCTGGTCAGCCACAAGCACCGGTCCCCGATCTACAGCGTCCTGGTCGCCTTCGTCATCACGGTCGCGGTGACGCTGGGACTGGGCCTGGGGTACGGCCCGACGGTGGCGTTCGCGATGGTGGGGACCGGGCTGGTCATCGTGCTGGTGGCTATCTACATCTTGATGTGCGCGTCCTGCATCGGGTTCTTCGCCCGCCGCCGCGGCGGCTTCAACTGGCTGTCGCACCTGGTCATTCCGGTGCTCGGCATCGCCGCGTTCGTCCCGGCCTGGCTGACCTCGGCGGGCATCAAGGTGTTCTCGTTCGTGACCCCGCTGGCCCCGCCGCTGTCCTACATGGCCCCGGGGGTGGGCGGCTTCATGGTCGTCGGCCTGATCTTCATGATCTACCTGTATCGCACGAACCCCGGCCGGATCACCGACGTGGGCCTGGTCCACCTGGACGCGGTCGATGAGTGACCTCCAGGTCGTTTCGTTCCGGCCGTCGCCCGACCAGTACGCGTGGACGTTCGGCGGGGCCGCTCCGGTCCAGCGGATCCGGACGCCCGCGGTGCTCGAGGTGTTCACCGAGGACGCCTTCGCCGGGCACGTGCGCAGTGAGCAGGATCTGGTCTCGCAGGTGTGCGGCGAGCACTTCAACCCGCAGACCGGGCCGTTCTACATCGAGGGCGCGGAACCGGGAGATACGGTCGCGGTGCACTTCGTGTCGATCGAGCCGGCCCGCTCCTGGGCGGCCTCGACGACGGTGCCGCTGTTCGGCGCGCTCACCGCGACGCACCTCACCGCGCTGCTGCACGACCCGCTGCCCGAGGTGGTGTGGATATGGCAGCTCGACGCTTCGTCCCGGACCTGCCGGTTCGCCGCGCGGCGGAGTTCTTTTTCGGTCGATCTGCCGATGGAGCCGATGCACGGGACGGTCGGGGTGGCGCCGGCCAACCTGGAGGTACGCAGCGCGCTGGTGCCCGACGCGTTCGGCGGGAACATGGACACGCCGGAGCTGCGGGCCGGGGTCACCTGCTACCTGGGCGTCAACGTGTCCGGGGCGCTGCTGTCGCTGGGCGACGGGCACGCCCGCCAGGGCGAGGGCGAGACCTGCGGCGTGGCCGTTGAGTGCGCGATGAACACCGTGCTGGTGGTGGACCTCATCAAAGGGGTGCCGTGCCCGTGGCCGCGGCTGGAATCCGACACGCACATCATGTCGGCCGGCTCGGCACGGCCGCTGGAGGACGCGTTCCGCATCGCGCAGCACGACATGGTGACCTGGGTCGCCTCGCTGTGCGGGCTTGACCTGCTGGACGCCTACCAGCTGGTCACCCAGGCGGTGGAGTCACCGCTGGCCAATGTGTGCGACACCAACTACACCTCGATCGCCAAGATGCCCAAGCGCTACCTGGGCTTGGCTTCCGGCGTGATGGTTGACGCGCACGCGCGGCTGCGCGACCTGGCCGGGGAGTACCGCGGCTCTTAACACTCGCCGGCTCTTAGCGCTCGCTGTCCAGGGCGCTCATCTGCGTGGCCTCGTACCGGTCCCCCGCGACCGCGTCGGCGGGCACGGCGGCCTCGATCGCGGCCAGCTCGTCGGTGCTGAACGTCAGGTCCAGGGCTTGGAGGGCCTCGGCCAGGCGGTCGCGGCGCTTGGTCCCGATCAGCGGGATGATGTCGCGGCCGCGCGAGGCCACCCAGGCGATGGCCAGCTGCGCCGCGGTAAGGTCCCTGGCCGCCGCGATCGTCTCCAGCCCGGCGAGCAGTTCCAGGTTCCGCGCGTGGTTCTCGGCCCGGAACCGCGGGAAGCGCGTGCGCGGGTCGTCGCTGGCCACTCGCGCGGTGCCGCTGCTCAGCAGGCCGCGCGACAAGATCCCGTAGGCGGTCACGCTGATGCCGAGCTCGCGCACGGTGGGCAGGATCTGCTTCTCGATCCCCCGGCTCATCAGCGAGTACTCGATCTGCAGCGCGGACACGGGATGGACCGCGTGCGCCCGGCGGATGGTGTCCGGGCCCACCTCCGACAAGCCGAGGTAGCGGACGTAACCGGCCGTGATCATCTCGGCGATCGCCCCGACCGTGTCCTCGATCGGGACCTGCGGATCGAGCCTGGCCGGCTGGTACAGGTCGACGTATTCCGTGCCCAGCCGGGTCAGCGTGTAGGCCAGCGAGCTCTTGACCATGGCCGGGCTGGAGTCGTGGCCCACGAACGCGCCGGACGGGTCGCGCTGCCCGCCGAACTTGACCTGGATGAACACGCTCTCCCGCGGGATCCCGCGGCGCAGGGCGTCGCGGAGCAGCAGTTCGTTGTGGCCCATGCCGTAGAAGTCGCCGGTGTCCAGCAGGGTGATCCCGGCATCGACCGCGGCATGGATCGTGGCGATGCTCTCCTGGTCGTCGGCCTGCCCGTAGATGCCCGACATGCCCATCAGGCCGAGCCCGGCCCGGGACACCGCCGGCCCACCGCGGCCCAGCGTGGTCGTCTCCATCACCACTGAACCCTATCGGCACGCCCTGGGCGGCGGTCCGGCCGCATCGGCGGCTTTGCTGTTCGTGGTTTACAAGCGCGCCCTGGTAAGCCCATCTCGCGATTACCGGGGAGGATTAGGGCTCCGGGGAGAATTTGGTGCATCCCAGTGCACCGGATCCTCCCGCAAGCCCGGATCCACCCGGCAAATGGTGAACGTGAGGTTAGCGGGACGAGTGAGGGGTGCGAGGGCGGGTAGGGTCGGGTGGCGTGCCTGCGATCATTCTCGCTTCCGCTTCCCCGGCGCGGCTCGGGGTACTGCGCGGCGGCGGGCTGGACCCTGAGGTCGTCGTCAGCGGTGTGGACGAGAGCGCGTTCTCGGCCGGCACGCCGGCCGAGCTGGCCGGGCGGCTGGCCCAGGCCAAGGCGGCCGCGGTAGCCTCCGGCCGGTCCGAAGGCCTGGTCATCGGCTGCGACTCGCTGCTCGACCTGGACGGGCGCGCGCTGGGCAAGCCCGCCTCGGCGGCGGAAGCGACGGCCCGCTGGCGGGAGATGTCGGGCCGGACGGGGACGCTGGTCACCGGGCACTGCGTGATCAACGCCGCCACCGGTCAGCAGGCCGCGGCGGTGGCGGCGACCAGGGTCCGGTTCGGCACCCCGTCGGAGCAGGAGATCGCCGCCTACGTCGCCTCGGGCGAGCCGCTCGCGGTAGCCGGCGCGTTCACGCTGGACGGGCGGGGCGGCTGGTTCGTGGACGGGATCGACGGCGATCACGGCACCGTGCTCGGCCTGTCGCTGCCGCTGCTGCGCCGCCTGCTGGCCGAACTGGGCATCACGGTGACGTCGCTGTGGGCCTGAGCGCCGCGGGCTGATCCGGACCATTCGGCACTACCCTGTAAAGGCGAGCGAACCGAGATACAAGCGAAGAACCCGGACGGTTGCATGGAACCCGAACCCAGCGTGCTGGACAGCCTGCGCCGGGCGATCGAGGCGATGCCCGACGACGTGCCGCTGCGCCTGCACCTGGCCACGCTGCTACTGCGTGCCGGCCAGCGCGACGAGGCCATCCGCCAGGTGGGTGCGGTCCTGCAGCGCGATCCGGGAAACACGGTGGCGCTCGGCTTGCTCCGGGAAGGTTCCGGGGTTCCCGGAGTTCCTGGGCCGGCTGAGGCCGCAGGTCAGCCGCCCGCGGGCAGCACGGATATTTCTTCCGAACGGTCCGTGGTGCGTCCCCCCGGCACCGGCCCGGCCGAACCCGGCGGGGAAGCCGCGACGGGCAGATCGTCGCAGTATGACTGGTCGCAGGCCGAGGATGAGCTGCGCGACGTGCTGCCCGCGATGTTCGTGGGCGATGCGGACCCGGCGGGCGTCAGGGAGGCGGACGCCTACGACGCCGAGCGGGCCGGGCTGACGCTGGCCGACGTGGCCGGGATGACCGAGGTGAAGCAGCGCCTCGAGGCGGCGTTCCTGGCCCCGATGCGCAACCCGGACCTGCGCCGGCTGTACGGCAAGTCGCTGCGCGGCGGGCTGCTGCTGTACGGGCCGCCCGGCTGCGGGAAGACGTTCATCGCCCGCGCGGTAGCGGGCGAGCTGGGCGCGAGGTTCATCGCGGTGTCGTTCGCGGACATCATCGACATGTTCGTGGGGCAGAGCGAGCGGAATATCCACGAGCTGTTCGAGATCGCCCGGCGGAACGCGCCCTGCGTGCTGTTCCTGGACGAGGTCGACGCGATCGGGCAGAAGCGGTCGCAGCTGCGGCATACGCCGATGCGCAGCGCGGTCAACCAGCTGCTCCTGGAACTGGACGACATCTCGGGCAACAACGAGGGTGTCTTCCTGCTGGCCGCCACCAACCATCCGTGGGACGTGGACAGCGCCCTGCGCCGGCCGGGGCGGTTTGACCGTACGCTGCTCGTGCTGCCGCCGGACGCGCCCGCCCGCGAGGAAGTGTTCCGCTACCACCTGCGCGAGCGGCCCGTGGCCGGGATCGACCTGGCCAGGCTGGCCAGGCAGACCGACGGGTACTCCGGCGCCGACATCGCGCACATCTGCGAGACGGCCGCCGAACGGGCCCTGATGGACTCGGTGCGCCGCGGTGAGCCGCGGATGATCGGCACCGCCGACCTGGAGGCCGCCATCACCGAGGTCAAGCCGTCGCTGGGCGCCTGGTTCGACACCGCCCGCAACGTGGCGCTGTTCGCCAACGAGGGCGGCACCTACGACGACCTGGCCGCCTACCTCCGCAAGCGCCGCCTGCTGTGATTGAGCTGCGGCAGGAGCTGGCGCGCGCTTCGGCGATGCTGGACGTCAGGCGGTACGACGAAGCCTCGCAGCTGCTGGCCCGGATCGTGGCGGCCGAGCCGGACAGCAGCCGGGCCTGGTGCCTGATGGCCCGCGCGCACCTGGGCGCGGACCGGTACGCCGAGGCCATCGAGGTGGCCAACCGGGCGGTGGCCCTCGATCCGGCCGACGAGTGGCCGCACCGCCTGGCCAGCAACGCACTGGTCCACCTGGGCCACTACGCCGACGCGCTGCGCGCGGCGCAGGAGGCGTGCCGGCTCGCACCCAGCTACTGGCAGACCCACGTCTGCCTGGCCCAGGCCGCGCTGGCCGCCCACCGGCTGGACACCGCCACCGACGCGGCGGCCCGGGCCCGGGCCCTGGCCCCCAACGAGCCCGACGTGCATTTCCTGTCCGGCAAGGTGACCCTCGCGCGCGGCGACCTGGCCACCGCGCGCGAGCATCAGGAGCGTGCCCTCGCGCTGGATCCCGGGCACAGCGGCGCGATGAACGAGCTGGGCCGGATCAGGCTGCGGCGTAACGACCCGATCGGCGCGATCCGGCACTTCCTGTCCGCGGCCCGCGCCACGCCGGACGAGCGGATCTACGCCAGGAACATCGACGTGGTGATCCTGCGCACGGTGTCCC
>Ga0335074_10009575_pt1 | contig 13534 bp, 10 predicted proteins | sample Lox_Sample_23_FD_206715 | JGI IMG/M metagenome (GOLD analysis project Ga0335074, IMG submission 206715) | Soil microbial communities from Loxahatchee National Wildlife Refuge, Florida, United States - Lox_Sample_2.3 | ecosystem: Environmental > Terrestrial > Soil > Wetlands | place: USA...
TGGCCGGGATTGTGGTGGCGCTTGTGGGCGTGGCCATCGTCTCCTATGCCGGACACCAGAAGGAAGAACAACTGGGAGTCGAGGTAAAGGAATTCAACCTGACGCTCGGCTTGGTGCTGGCGGTGGTGTGCGGCATCTTTTCCGCCGGCTTTTCATTCGGCCTGGATGCGGCGGCTCCGCTGCGCGATGCGGCGCTGCACGCAGGCGTGGATCCGCTCTACGCGCGGCTGCCCAGCTACGTGTTCATCATGGGCGGGGGCGCGGTGGTGAACATGGTTTACTGCTTCTCGCGGCTGGCCTTCAAGAAAGGCATCTCGCTGCGCGCCGACCTGGCGCAGCCGGGTGGAACGCTCCTGAAGAACGGCTTGATGGCCGCGGCCGGCGGCACGATGTGGTATCTGCAAATGTTCTTTTACTCATGGGGCGCAGCCAACATTCCAGTGCGGCTCGATTACGTGAACTGGATGCTGCACATGAGCTTCTACGTGCTGTGGGGCGGGTTGGTGGGCCTGGCTCTCGGCGAGTGGAGAGGCGCAGGCAGCCGGCCCATCCGGCTGCTATGGGGCGGGATCCTGGTGATCATCGCCGCGGCCAACCTGGTCGGGCTGGGGATGGCTGCCGGTTCCTGAGAGTGCGGGATGAATTATTTTTCGCTGATCATTTTCCGGCAAACTTTGCCGGCCGCTTCGCAACGAACGCGGAGATGCCTTCGCGGGCATCGGGCAATGCGAGACAGCGCAGATAGGCTTCCGTGTCGGCGCGATGCGTGACCTTGGGCAACTGCCCCTCGTCCAGGTGGACCAGGCGCTTGGTCTGCCGCAGGGCCTCGGCGGGGAGGCGCAGCAGACGCTCGGCCAGTTGCCGGGCAGAGTTCATCAGCATGGCGCCGGACGCGAGTTCGTTGACCAAGCCCCACTCCAATGCGCGCGCGGCCGTGACAGCTTCGCCGGAAAGACACAGTTCGAGGGCGCGGGCTTTGCCAACCAGCGCGGTGATTTGCGCAATGCCATAGCCGGGGGGCCATCCCAGCTTGATCTCCGGCATGGCAAAACGCGCCGCATGCGAGGCAATGCGCCAGTCGCAGGAATATGCCGCCACACAGCCGGCGCCAAAGGCCGGGCCGTTGACGGCGGCGATCACCGGCTGCGGCAATTGCTCCAGCGCGAGAAACAAGTTCGCCTGCCGCAGGCTCAGAGTTCGCGCGGCTTCGAGCGATAACTCCGCAACTTCCTTCACATCGTCGCCTGCGCAAAAAGAGTCGCCCGCACCGGAGAGGATCACCACTCTGACCTCTTCGGGATGCCCGGCCAGCCAGGCTACGATGCGCTCCAGCTCTCCGGTCATCCGCACATCGATGGCGTTGGCCGCACGCGGGCGATTCAGGATGAGCGTGGCAATGCGATTCGCGACTTTGACGGTGACGGTTTCCAATTCGCCGAGGGCGCCCTGGTTGGGCCTGAGAGTGAGCACGCGGTCTTCTTCCTCCAGCAGCTGGGTTACGTTGGCGATGAGCCGGTCAAGCTGGACGACTGCACGGCGGTGCGCGCCGCGGCCGATTTCACGGTCGCCGACGAAGGCCCGCACCTCAAAAGCAACGCGGCGGCCGTCCAACTCGACAACTTTGGCGAGGCCCCGCACCGTGGAACCCGGCACGGCCGCACCAACATGCTCCACCTGCACTTCTACCCCGACCGATTCCTCGCCATCTTCCAGAAACGGCCGCAGCGCTTCACGGGCTGATTGTTCCATGAGCATGATCATGCTGGGCGTGGAAAACACGGCAGCCCGCGGATCGCCGCCGAGAGTGATGGTCATGGTCGAATCAACCGTCCAGGTCAACTCGCCCGCATCGCCAATTTGCAAGCCCGGTTTCATCGTCAGGTCAGTGGTTGAACGCAAATCATTGCTCGGCCGCCCACTCCAGCATGGCGAGGGTGAGCAGCAGGATGCGCTTGAGAGCGAGGTCGCGGTCCTTGGGCTGGTACCACTCGCGAAGGGTGTGGGCCGCGCCGCCCTCGCCGCCTGCGCCCAACGACAGAGCGGGAACGCCGCGGGAAAGCGGAATGTTGGCGTCAGTGGAACCGAGGCGCAGATCGGTGCGCAGGCCGAGATGCCGGTCGACAGCGCGCAGGGCGGCAAGGAGGGCGGAGTCGTCAGGCAGCCTGGCAGCGGGGCGATCGCCGATTTTTGTGACTGTAAAAGACAGGCGCCCGCGCGGCCCCGGCGTGGATTTTGCCCGCGCGTTGGCGCGCTCGACAGCATCCTCGATGGCGCGGTGCAGCGCCACTTCAAGGCGCAGCAACTCACCGGGATCGGTGGAACGGAAATCGATGGCGGCCTGCGCGCTTTCAGGAATCGAATTAACGCTGATGCCGCCGGCGATGGTTCCCAGGTTGAGGGTCGTACAGCAATCCTCGGGCAGCGGCGTGTCGGCCAGGCGGACCAGCGCGGCGGCCAGTGCGGCGATTGGATTCGGGATGCCCGCGTCAGTGAAGCTATGGCCGCCGGGCCCGGAGATGGCGGCCTGAAAACGGCGGCTGCCCAGGGCCTGCGTCACTGCTGCGTCGGCGCCGGGGCCATCGAGGACGATATGCGCGGCGATGCGGCCGGCCAGCGGGCTGTGATCGTAGAGGTAGCGCACCCCGCGCAGGTCGCCCTCGCCTTCTTCGCCCACGTTGCCCAGCACCACGAGCGGTGCGGGCAATTCCAGGCCGGCATGGATCAGCGCACTGAGGATGGCGAGCATTCCAGCCACGCCAGCGGCGTTGTCGCATGCGCCGGGGGCAACCAGGCGATCGTCCTCAAAGACCGGATGCAGCGGAGTTCCGGCGGGAAAGACGGTATCGAGATGGGCAGAAAGCAGGACGACTGGACCGGTGCTTTCGGCCGGCAGCTTTGCCGCGGGCAGAATGCCGATGACGTTGCCGGCGCCGTCGATCTGGACGCCGGTGAGGCCGGCCTGAAGGAATCGCTGTTGCAACCACTTTGCCCGCGCTTCTTCGCCGTGGGTGGGTGCGGGGATGGCGACGAGCTCGACCTGCCAGTCCATGATGGTCTTGGGATTGCCATGCAGCCAGGAAAAGGCGGCGTGGACCGGCCTGCGCGAGGCCAGTGCCGTGATGCGCGAAAATGCCGAGACTGCCGAAAGAAGCGGCATGCAATGGATTCAGGGTAGCAGGGTGGGCGAAGGCGCGGGCGCGGCCGGACTGCCGTTGCGCGTGGCCGCTTTGCCTTCGCGGAGGGCAAGGCCTGCGGCAAGCACCAGCAGAACCGCGGCGATCTGCGGGCCGTCGAGGGCGCCGCGGAAGAGCGACCCGCGGCCGGCCGGGTCGCGCCAGATTTCAGTGAAATAAATGGCTATGCCCGTTCCCATGAGCGCGAAACCAGCCGAGTCGCCCTGGCGGCGCTGAAACGGCAGCCACACATACAGCAGAACGGCGAGGGCAAGAAAGGCGAGGGCCGCGTAAACCTGCACGGGATGGAGCGGGATGCCGAGCGGCGTACCGCTCCAGATGGCGGCGAGCGGATTGGTGTAAGTAACGGCCCAGGGCAGCCCGGAGCCGGCTTCAATGCCGTAGCCGGAACCAGAGGCGAGGGCGCCGAGCTGTTCGAAGGCAAGGCCCAGCAGCAGTGGCGCGGCGAGAGCATCGGCGGTGGCGGCCAGGGATAGCCGCGTGCGGTGCGCGTACCATGCCGCGCACGCGACGCCAGCAATCGCACCAACCAAGGCGAGCAAGGGGTGGTGCACCATGGCGAGGCCCAGCAGCCATGCAGGATGGCGACGCAGCGCGTGGAGGTTGACGACGACGAGCAGAAGGCGCGCCGCGGCCAGGGCCGCAAACAAGCTGAGGATACAGAGATTCCACACCTTTGCCGGGTCCAGGCGAACGATGCGCGCTGTACGCTGCGCCAAAGCCAGGCCGAGCAGGACGCCCAGGGCAGCCGCCGCGCCGTAGGTGGGGATCAGGATCGATCCGACGTGAAAGAGAACAGGATGCACTGGAAGACAGGATAAGACAGCGGGGTCTGCGGAGGTGGGCGAATCGGCGAGTCAGCATCCAGCAAGTCAGCGGGTCAGCGAGTCAGCGAGTCACGATTTCGAATCTGATCAGGCCGCGGGCCGCATTATCAAAAACGACCGCCGAGCCAGGAAACTCTTCCTCGGCTAATTTCATAATGCGATCCTTCGGGTTCATGGCGGAATCAGTGTGTGCCAAGGCGTTCAGCAGAGAAGATGAGAACCACGAACAAAGTGATGAAGCTAAGGGAGGGAAGGGTAGAATCCGGCCCACGGGGCCGTGGATAATGCGCCGGTGAACCCGTCCTAAGACGGTGGAGCTCCCCGCGGTTCATTAGGCATTCCGGACTGGCGGACACGGCACACAGAACCGATAGTCGAGTCGAACTCCTGTTCAATGAATGTTGGTTCAACCAGCGTTGATCACCCACCTGCTTTGCAGGCCGGTTTCTAATGCGGATAGTAGGGGCAGCGCGGAGAAATTGCAAGTCTTGTGCAAGAAGGGCGAGCTGTGGTAGCGTCTTGGCCGGCTTTTTTCCGGAAGACGATGCCCGAATCGGCACGATGCGGCCAGCAATGGCGAGGCCTTCGCCGCACCACCTCGGCGGGCGAGCTGGTACCTTTTTGATCAACAGTTTTCTGCCCGTTGTCCACAGGGCTGGGGAGCGGCTGCGGGTCGGCTTCAGTCCCATTGGTTTGGGTCAAACAGAGGGTAATCAGGGCAGCAGTTACGTTCAGCAGCCCCGCAGAGCACGGATGTGGGCTTGCCGAAATCCCACGGTCCGGTACATCATTATTACTGCATTGCAATCAGACTGTAACAGTTGGTTTGCCAGTCGATGAAGTAATGAGTTCCCGAAGGCAGCTCTGCAACCCCCAACGGAGCGGCCCCGGGTGATTGTGGTCACAAGAAGCGGGAAAGACCCGCCGTATTCTTGCAGGCAGAAACCCGCGAACGGGGGAACATGGGCCGGGAAGAGCGGCAGATAACGCGTAGGCTTGGGATCTGGGTGCGAACGCGTCAAAAGCAGGCGTGGGGCCTGCTGTGTCTTCTGGCGGCGCCGGCCTTGCTCTTCTTGTGGCTCACGGGATGCAATTCAACCATCATCCTGAGCCCGTCGCCTCCGGTTCCTGCCAGCACCGTTTCTCCCGTTGCCGGTTCGCCGATTCAGCACATCATCGTGATCATGCAGGAGAACCGCAGCTTCGACAATCTGTTCAACGGTTTTCCCGGCGCCGATACGGCGCAGAGCGGAATGAGCAACGGGAAAGTGATTCCGCTGAAGCCGATCTCACTGGGCGACTCGCGCGGCCTGGAGCACTCGCATCTGCGCTGGTGGCAGGATTGGGACGGCGGTCAGATGGACGGGTTCGAGCACAATGGCGGCAACCCGTCGACTTTGCCATACTCCTATGTTCCCGAAAAAGATGTGGAGCCTTACTGGAACCTAGCCAGGCAGTATGTGCTGGGCGACCGTATGTTCCAATCCAACACCGGGCCGAGCTTTGTGGCGCATCAGTACATGATTGCAGGCCAGTCGGCGAATGTGGCGGAGAATCCGACGGGATCAATCTGGGGATGCGACGCGAGTGCGGGAACACGAGCGGCGTTGCTGGGGCCGGACGGAACGGTGCTGCCGGGAGTTTTTCCGTGCTTCGATTACCAGACGATTGCCGATCTGCTGGATGAGAAAGGCGTGACGTGGCGCTATTACGCGCCTGCGAGCGGAGACAGTTTCTTTATTCTCTCGGCCTTTGATGCGATCCGGCACATCCGATATGGCAATGACTGGAATGACAATGTGATATCGCCATCGAACCGCGTGCTCACCGATATCGCGGCAGGGGAGTTGGCGCAGGTGACCTGGATTGTGCCGGACTGGGCGCACTCAGATCATCCGGGATCGGGCACCGAGGGGCCGGACTGGGTGGCTTCAATTGTCAACGCCGTGGGGAAGAGCCAGTATTGGAACTCAACCGCGATCTTCATCTCTTGGGACGACTGGGGTGGATGGTATGACCATGTTGTTCCTCCCAAGATGGACGACATGGGGCCCGGCTTCCGGGTGCCCCTGCTGATTGTTTCGCCCTATGCAAAGCCGGGGTATATTACACACCGTGTTCATACGGCGGGCGGATTCATTGCCTTTATCGAGAACAACTTCGACTTGGGCTCGCTGGGCACGCGCGACGCGGGAGCGGACTTCTTTTCCGATTGCTTCGACTATACGTTGGCACCGGGATCCTTTGCGCCGATCCCGGCCAAAGTGACAGCCGACCGATTGGTGCGCGAGCCGGACACCGGGCCGCCGGATGACGACTAGATTCCGCCAAGGCTGGATTGATCTGCGCGGGCGCGGGAGATTGGCGCCGGATCAGGACAGCGCATCGCGAGCTGGACAGCGCAGGTATTCCCCAATTACAGCGAATCAGCATTGAGACGCCTTGCCAGGACGCAAAGGCGGGTGAGCGTCGCAGCCAATGCGGCCAGTGCTGCGTACCATGCGGTGAATGCGAGGCGGACGACCCATAGCGGCGCCACACCTACACGCTTCAGCAGGCAGGGGAGAAAGTTCCACGCCGTGATGTGGACGTAGTCCCAGGGATCCTCGGTCATGGCGTGATTGTTCAGGCCCCAGGCGTCCATTTTCCCCAGGGCAAACGCCAGGATATTTTTCGCGCGCAGGGCGACGACGAAGGTCGGATGGCCCAGCGTTTCCATCTGGTAAATCTCGAGGGGCAGCCAGAAGGCGAGGGAGGCGGCCTGGACCAGAGCGGCGGCCGCGACGAGAAGAACGCCGATGCTCCAGATGACGGAGCCGAAATCGCGGCGATAGTGGAGCAGGAGCGGGACCGCGAGCAGAGCCGCGAGCTCCACAGATGTTGAGACATAGCGATCGCCCCAGGCAAAGTCGCCGGCCCAGGCGAAGTAGCGGGCGTAGAAGCTTATGTAGGCAAGCAGCATGATCAGCGTGGCGACGATATAAGCGCGGACGGGGGGGCTGAAGCGCTTCCATCCGATGACGGCGAGGAGGATGGCGAGGATGAGCAGCGGATCGAAGAGGAAGATTGATTTTTCAGGCGCGAACAGCGCGCCGAAAAAGCCGACGTGGAATGGCGATGAGAAGGGATAATTCCCGGGGAGAGACGGATCGCGCAATCGCTCCTCTTTTGCCACGAGGCCGACGTAGGTGTTGAAGAAAGAACCGAAGCGATAGAACTGGTAGGCGCGGTCGAGCAGGCCGAAGAAAACGTAGACGGGCAGGGCCGCGGCCAGATAAGCGCGGCAACGGAGCCATAGCTCGCGGCTGCGCCGATTTTGCCACCACAAAGCCAGAAGTATGAAAAGGCCGCCGGCGAGCAGATCCATGCCGGTTGTCAGGCGCGTGAGCAGGTTGAGCCCGAACGCCACCGAGCCCCAGAGCAGTGCGCGCCGGCTGCCGGTCTGCAGCCACTCGAATTGCCAGGAGAATCCAGCAAGCGTGAGGAGAAAGATGTAGTTGTTCTCCATCAAGTTCTGCGTGTAGTGCAGATGCGTAGTGCAAAGGAGCAACGCGAGCGTGCCGGCGACGGAATGGCTGACGCTGAAACCCAATTGCCGCAGAATCCGGAAGCAGAGGAGCGCGGTGAACACGGCGAGGAGGATGTTGGTGGTATAGCTGACGAAGATGTCGCGCACCGAGGGATCGTCCTTATAGCCGGCAAAGACGGAAAGGCGCTCGATGAAGGTTCCGGCGATATCCGAGGGCAGCATGAGCAGGGATTGGCCGATGCCGTACCAGGTCTGGAGCTTGCCGCCGCGCCCGTGCACGCCGAATTCGGGGTACTCGTCGGGAAAGACGGGTGGGGATGAGGTCCAGAGAGCGTGCGTGGCGTTCAAGCGGTGAGTCGTGTCTGAGGTTCCCAGCTCTCCGGATTGCACCACGAAGGCGATGAGGGCCGCGGCAAGCGCCAGCAGAAAACGCGGACGGCTGAACCACGGGCGCGAGCGGCGCAGAAGATTGCGCGCGGATGGAAGGTGGTTGTCCATGCGTGCTTTCTCTTATTTTATGTGCGGCCAGGAAGTGCGGTGCCAGCAGTGGCGACCTGCAGGCACCGCGGCCTGCTGAAGGTGGTCACCGGCGGGTCAATATCTCGCGGCGAGGGACCGTGCGGTGGCAGAAAACTCGGGTTTCTGGGCCTCGGAAGCACGGGCGGCGCGGCCGTTGCGTTTTTTGCCTGCGGGAGCGCCTTGCGCGGCAGCGGAGGCCTGCGGCTGTGTGCCGGCATTCTCGCCCATCACGTGCAGGCGCATGAAGTTGGTGGAGCCGGACTTGGTACGCGTGCCGGCCACGATGGCGAAGACTTCGCGCGGGCGCACGTAGCCGCCTTTTTCCAGCAGTCTTTCGGCCAGGTCCACCATGGCCTCGGTGGTGTTGGCCTTGGGGCAACGGATAGGCGTTGCGCCCCAGAGAAGATTGAGCCGGTTCACCGTGACTTCGACCGGGCTGAGAGCGAAGATGGGCGCGCTGGGGTGGTATTTCGATAATTGCCTCGCGGTCACGCCGGATTCAGTGAAGACCGCGATGGCGCGCAGGTCAAGATCGTCGGCAGCGTGCGCCGTGGCCTCGCAGATGGTCTCGGGGATGGAGAGACCGCTGCGGTGTTCATGGGTGACGACGCGGCCTGCATCCTTCATGTGCTGTTCCGTCTCAGTGACGATACGCGCCATCATGGCGACCGACTCAATAGGGTATTTGCCGACGGCGGATTCGCCGGAGAGCATCACGGCATCCGTTCCGTCATAAATGGCGTTGGCCACGTCAGAGACTTCAGCGCGCGTGGGGCGCGGGTTTTCGATCATGGATTCGAGCATCTGCGTGGCCGTGATGACGGGCTTGGAGTACTCGGCGGCGCGGCGGATGATGTGCTTCTGAATCGCGGGGACTTTTTCCGGCGGCACTTCAACGCCGAGGTCGCCGCGGGCCACCATGATGCCGTCGGAGACCTGAAGGATGGCATCGAGATGTTCGACGGCCTGGGGCTTTTCGAGCTTGGCGATGATCCAGGTGTCAGAGCCGTGAGCGGCGACGCGATTGCGGACCAGCGAGACATCTTCCGCAGTGCGCACGAAGGAGACTGCAATGGCGTCAAAGTCGTGGGCAAGGGCGAACTCGAGATCGATGGAGTCTTTCTCAGTGAGCGAAGGCGTGCGCACCAGGACGCCGGGAAGATTGATGCCCTTGCTCTCGCCGAGCAAGCCGCCGTTGACGATGTCGCAGGCCACGTCGTCGCCGAGGATTTCGTGCACGCGAAGCTCGATGAGGCCGTCGGAAAGCAGAATGCGGGAGCCCTGCTCGACGTTTTCTGCGAGAGTCTTGAAGGTGGTGTTCACCAGGGAAGCGGTGCCGAGAAGTTCGCGCGGCGTAATGGTGAGCCGGTGGCCGGCTTTGAGCAGGACGGGCTGATGGTCTTTGAGCAGCCCAGTGCGGATCTTGGGCCCTTGCAGGTCGCCCAAGAGGCAGACGGGCCTGCGCTCTTCCTTGCTCACGCTGCGGATTTTCTGGATGACGGCGATCTTGCGCTCGTGCGTGCTGTGGGAAAAGTTGAGGCGGAAGACATCGACTCCGGCGCGAATCATCTCGCGAATGACCGGCTCAGTATTTGACGCAGGCCCAACCGTGGCGACAATTTTGGCGCGGCGCTGGGCGGGGATCTCAGTCAACGTTAGATCGGCAAAGGACATGCGAAACAGCTCCGCGCTCGCTTGGAATTGCGTCAAAAAAGATTTCAGACAGGTAAAAGGGGCAGAGGAGCGCTATGGGCTCTATTGTAACTGGCGTGGCAAGGGTGGCGGCGGTTGCGCGGGTCTTGGCGGACCGGATCGCCGCGCTTCGGAGCGGAACGCGCGTCCATGCAATGGCTTAATGCGAAAGCTGAGCGGGTTGGGCAGCCGGCGGATGCATGGCCAATTGGTTCTGGCGATCCCAGTAGAGGACGCCGTTCAGCTCCGCGCCCAGCAGGACGCTGAACGAGGTGAGATAGAGCCACACCAGGGTGGCAATGCCGGCAGCAAATGAGCCGTAAAGGCGGGTGTAATTCGCGTGCTCGACGGTGGTGACGTACCAGCCGTACACCAGCGTGGCCGGGAACCAGATGAGGGTTCCTGCAACTGCCCCCGGCACAACCCAGAGCCAGTGCTCGGTACGGCGGGTGCCGAAGTGGTAGAGGGCGGTGAGAGTCGTCACGATGGTGAGGAAAGTGACCGACCAGCGGACCATGCGCCAAAAAAAGATGAGCATGTGGTGGAGTTCGTGTCCGGTCCGGTCGATCATCCACATCTCGATCTCGTGACCAAAAACGACGACCAGCGAGGCCAACGCCAGAGGAACCAGGGCGATGGGCACCAGCAGCAGGGCTCGCCAGCGCCGACCCCAGAATGTCCAGTCTTCCGGCGGAAGCTGATAGGCGCGGCGAAAACCCTCCATGAGCGAGAGCATGACGCCCAGGCCGGCAAAGAGGGTGAGGGCAGTGGCGGAGACAAGCACTTGCATGGAGTGGTGGTGATTGGAAAGCACCGACGCCTCCACGAGGTCTAGCGTGTCCGGCGGCAGGAACTGCTCGAGCACGGCGCGCGTTTCGCCGACCATTGAGGGTCCCTCCTGGACCCGGGATGCCAGGGTGGTGATGACGAGAACTGCGGGAAAGAACATGAGCATGCCGGAGTACGCGGCTGCTTTGGCCGTGTTCACGATGTCGTGGGCCAGGGCCTGGAGGACTGCGTCGCGGACTCTTGAAAAGTAAGGTTTCATTGACGCTACAAGTCAGAGTAGAGCATTTCCCCGGTTTCACGCGATAAGTGTGCGAAAACGATGATCGAATATGGGGCGGCGGATGAAGTTCGCATGGGTGCGAGGCGTTCCGGGCGCAAGAGATGAGCCCGGAATGGAAGACGGGGCGCCAGGGACAACTCGCCGGCTCAGGCGCGGCATCGAACACTGGCTGAAGACCATGGGGGCTGCGGGAATGGCGGCGGTTATTCTGATGTGTCAGTCCGTACATCTGGCAGGTTGCTGATCGTCTTTTGCGTTGCAGAGAAAGGAGAAAAGCACAATGGCATTCGCGCGGACGATCAAGTACTCATGTTTGATTTCATCGATAGCGGCAGCGGTGCTGTGGGCGGCGGGAACGGCTGCGGCGCAGGCCCCCGGAGGGAATGGCGCGATGAGCACGCCGGATCAGCAGCGGCAGCCGGGGCAGACCCAGCCGGGCCAGCCAGGCTCCCCGACGAACCCGGGGATGGCGGGCAGCACGATGCCCTCAGCAAGCGAACCAAGCGGGCAGTCATTTGCCGACCAGTTTTTTCTGCGCAAGACGATGGAAGACAGCGTGGCGCAGGTGCAGATGGGGCAACTGGCGGCACAGAAATCCCCCAGCGGCGACGTGAAGCAATTTGGCCAGAAGATGGCGCAGATTCACGAGCAACTGAACAACCAGATCAAGCCGGTTGCCAAACAGCTTGGCGTCGACGAGCCGAAAAACCCCTCCAAAAAAGACAAGCAGGAGATTGCCAAGCTGCGGACGCTGTCCGGCGCGGACTTCGACGCAGCCTTCCTGAAGGACATGCTCAAAGACCAGCAGTCCGACGTGAAGGGCTTCAAGGCCGAAGAGCAGGCGGCACAGGATCCCACAGTGCAGAAGCTGGCCAGGCTCGACGAGCCCGTGCTGAACCAGCACCTGCAGATCCTGGAGCAACTTGCCAAGGAGCACAACGTGCCGGTGGAGACGAGCCAGAAGTAGCGGAAGGGCTGCGCGGCGTTGACGCCGCTGGCTACACCGCAGCTAACGGTCCGTGCAGGAGTAGCACGGGTCGATAGAGGCCTGAATCAGAGGCGTGTCGGCGAGACGCGCGCCGCGGACCATCCAGCGCACGGCAGGCATGTTGGCATAGGTGGGCGTGCGCACGTGGACGCGCGCGGGATTACGCGAACCCTCTTTCCAGCTCACGCTGTACATCACCTCGCCGCGCGGGGCTTCCACGCGGCTTGTTGCCGTGCCCGTGATAAAGGCGAACTTGTCGGCGCCGGTGGAGATTTCGCCGGGCGGAATGTTGGTGAGCGCCTGGCGCAGGATGCGGCAGCTTTCGATGATCTCGAGGGCGCGGACAAAGAGGCGGGCGCGTACATCGCCGGCCTGTTCGACGGGAACTTCGAACTGCATTTCGGCATAGGCGGCGTACGGCGCATCGCGACGCAAATCCTGGTTGATGCCGGAGGCGCGCGCGGTGGGCCCGACGACGGCACAGGAGATGGCCTTCTCGCGCGTGAGCACGCCAATGCCGGCGCAGCGCGAGCGCGCAGTGGAGCTGGTGGTGAGGATGGGAATGACGGCGCGCACCATTTCACGCTCGAGATCGTCGACCAGGCCGAGCAGCGCGAGCGGATCCTCGACGTCGCGGTTCACGCCGCCGACACAGTTCATGGAGTAATTGACGCGATTGCCGGAGATGGCTTGCAGCACGTCCATCACCTTTTCGCGCAGCGCGAAGCAGGTCATGAACATGGTCTTGAAGCCCATGAGCTTGGAGGCGATGCCGGCCCAGAGCACGTGCGAGTGCAGGCGCTCCAGCTCCGCCATGATGACGCGAATGTACTGGGCGCGTGGCGGCGCTTCCAGGTTGGCGAGCTTTTCCATCGATTGGCAAAGCGTGAGGGTATGGATGAACGAGCAGATGCCGCAGACGCGCTCCATGAGCGCAACGACCTGAAAATAATTGCGGGTTTCGGCCAGATGCTCGATGTTGCGGAAGTTGAAGCCGATGTTGAGCTCGGCATCGCGAACGGTTTCGCCTTCGCAGATCATCTCGAGCTTGTAGGGTTCTTCCAGGCCGGGATGGTAGGGTCCCATGGGGATTTTATAGCTCATTTTGCGACCTCCTTCTGGTTCGGAACGCCGGAAGCGGCGGCGCCGGGCACGGGCATTTCGCGCAGGTTGACGCCGGGTGTGTCTCCGGCGCGCAGCAGCAGGGGCTCGTACTCGCGGCCCGTGAAATCGATGGCAAAGCCCTCGTGCACTTCGCGCTCAATCCAGTCGGCGGCTTCGCACAAGTCGTAGATACTGGCAAAGCTGTTGCCCGCGACGATGAAGGGAAACCCAAGCAGCCGCCCTTCGAGGTCCCAGTGATATTCGAGGCGGAATCCCTCGGCGCCGGGCAACTGGTAGGCGGTGATGGTGATGAAGCGCGCACCGGTGGCGTTCATCAGCACAGCGAGCTCGCGCACGGTGACAGAGCCGGGAGACAGCCAGTGGGTGCCGCAGCTCTCAACCCAGGGCTCGGTCACACCGAGGGTCTGACGAATCTGGTCGAGATCGATCATGGTGCGCCTTCCGAAACGGGATTTGGAACAGGGCTGGCGATGGCGTTCGGCGCGGAGGCACCGCCGGGACGCGCCGGCGCTTTTGGCGCGGGCGGCTTGCGCGCCACGGTATAAGACTTTTTGAGCGCGCCTTGCGCGAGATAAACAGGCGGGCAGGCTT
>Ga0335074_10009576_pt1 | contig 13534 bp, 6 predicted proteins | sample Lox_Sample_23_FD_206715 | JGI IMG/M metagenome (GOLD analysis project Ga0335074, IMG submission 206715) | Soil microbial communities from Loxahatchee National Wildlife Refuge, Florida, United States - Lox_Sample_2.3 | ecosystem: Environmental > Terrestrial > Soil > Wetlands | place: USA: Florida...
GCCCTTCGATACCGGAGTGCTCGGCGGGATGCAGGTTGTCGAAGTGATCGATGAGGGCGATCGTATCGCGCATGTTCTCAGCGGTGAGTTGACGCAAAGCGAAGTGGACGGCCGGATCGACCTCGCTCGCCGCTTCGATCACATGCAGCAGCACACCGGCCAGCACCTGCTCTCGGCTGTGCTGATCGAGATGTTCGACGACGCCACCGTCAGCTTTCATCTGGGTGCGGAGTCCAGCACCATCGATCTTGCCCGCCCGCTTGAGCCAGCCGAGCTGCGCCAAGCCGAACGCCGTGCTAACCAAGTGGTTTTTGAGAATCGTCCAGTGACGGTCAGCTTCCAGCATTCATCCGAGGATCTCGGGCTGCGCAAACCCACCGAACGCGAGGGCGAGATTCGTATCGTTTCCATTCAGGATCTCGACCGCAGCGCTTGCGGCGGCACGCATGTTCGCGCCAGCGGTGAGATCGGGCCGATTCTCGTGCGCAAGACGGATCGCATCCGCGGCAATCAGCGCATCGAATTTCTTTGCGGCGGCCGTGCGATCGGGCGCGCCCGGGCCGATTTTGAAGCGCTGTCGCAGATCGCGCGGATTTTTTCGGCGCCTTTGGACGATGTGCCGGCTCTGGTGGAGGCCCAGCGCGAGAAGCTGCAGGACGCGGAGAAAACCCGGCGTCGGTTGGCGACGGAACTGGCGGCCTCGAGCGGACGGGCGCTCAACTCAGAGACGCCGCCCGATCCGGATGGCATTCGCCGTGTGCTGCGGCGCGTGGATGCTCTCTCGGAGGAATTGCGCGTGGAGGCGCAGAGCTTTACTTCTTCTATAAGCGCTGGCTCGACTGCTTCGATTTTCCTGGCGCTCGCCCAAAATCCGCCGGCCGCTCTGTTGGCCTGTTCCAAAGAGAGCGGCGTCAACGCCGGCGATGTGCTGAAACGCGCTCTCAGCGCCGCTGGCGGACGGGGCGGGGGTAACGCGTCGCTCGCGCAAGGCAGCTTGCCGTCGAAAGAGGCTCTGGAAGAGCTGGCCGCTAAGCTCGCAGGCGAGTTAAACCTGAAATACTGAAACCCGGTACAGTCCTCGGCTCAGCGATCCACTGGACCTAAAGTACTAAGAAAGAGCGCTAAAGTTCCCGCGGAAAGTTTCCGAATTCACCGGAAGTGAAATCCGTGCAGGTCCCTGCTATCGCGCTCGCCGTATTGCTGGCCTTTACCGCGTTCGGAGCGGATCGCCATAAGCTGGACGCCGATCCGGAAACGCAGGAAGGCATCCTGCTGCAAAGGATCCAGCAGGAACCCACCACGCCGCGCAAGCTGGCGTTGCTCGAAAAATATCTCAACGAATATCCGAAGGGCACATCGCTCGCCTGGGTTTACGAGCAACTGCTCCCGATTTATATGGACGCGATGCAGTGGGATCGCGTGATCGCCGCGGCCGAGGGGCTGCTCGCCGCCGATCCCAACGATGTCGACTCCGCGCACGACGCTTTGAAGGCGGCTGAAGCGCTCAATGACGAGGGGCTCAAAATCAAGTACGCCGAACTGGCCTGGGATCTGGCTTCCCGCGCGCTCCAGGGGCCCAAACCGTCGAACCCGGGCGATCCCGACAGCTGGACCAAGAAGGCGGCTTACGCGCAAGAGGTTCTGGATTATTCCGAATACACGCTGGCCACTCTCGCGGCCGCGCAAACCGACGGCCTCAAACGCGCCGAACTGGCGCTGGCCTTGGAGGAGCGAAACCCGCGGAGCAAGTACCTGGCATTGGCCAAGAAGACGAACGTGATCGCACTGTCCACGCTCGATCCGCGCAAGGCCATCGAACTGGCCGAACAAGGCCTGGAGAAAGATCCCGACAACATCGATTTCCTGATGACCATCGCCGATCACGACATGAGCCTGGAAAAGAATCTGCCCCAGGTGTTGTTGTATTCGCTGCGCATCCTGGACCTGCTGGACGCCAAACCGCAGCCCGACGGCATAACGCCTTCCGAGTGGCAAAAGAAGAAAGCCAAGTTCACCGGTTGGGCCGACTGGATGGCCGGAGTGGTGTATGGCAAGCAGGCGCGCTACGGGTTGTCGGACCGGTATCTGCGAGCGGCCCTGCCTTATCTCCACGAGGAGCAGCGCTTGCTGGCCGCCGCCTATTTCTATCTGGGTTACGCCAATTACGCGCTGGCCGGTGAATTGGCCGACAAGGGCCGCGCCATCGACGCCGCTAAGTTCAGCAAGCTGTGCGCCGACATGGACTCGCCGTTTCGGTTGCTGGCGCTCAAGAATCTGGAAGCGCTGCGGAACGACTACAATGTCGAGTAGCCGCAAGACCTAGCCGCAAATCGAACTCCGCGGTTTGAGTACCGCCAGTTTGCACACCGCATTTTGCCCAATTGACCCACCGCTCGCGCCGGAAATGCCTGCTGGCCACTCAGGGCGCACGCAAATCCTTGGGATCTTCGAAGATCTGGGTTTGAAGCCGCGAAACTAGGAACGCTGGCGGGCCACGCCGCGTATGCTCTAGAAAGCTTCATCTCGAGCCAACAAGCTTCATCTCGAGCGCATTCCAGCGATACTGAAGGAATCTTATGCCAAAACGATTGACGACCGCGAGTTTGACCCTACTGGTTTCCCTGTTGTCGGCAGCTACGGCGTGGGCCCAAACGGAGATCAACGTGGAGCGGCCCGGCGGACATCTAGGCTGGCTGACACGCCCCTACCGTGCGCCGCACGTGCCCCAAATTCGCTTGACCAATTCCCCGCGCCTGAACGAGCTGATTCGGGCCGGAAACCTTTATCTGACCGCGCAGGACGTGGTCGCGCTGGCGATCGAAAATAATATCGATATTGAAGTGCAGCGCTATGCTCCGCTGCTGAGCCGGGAAGTTCTGCTGCGCGCCCAGGGCGGGGGAGCGCTGCGCAGCGTCGGACTGGGCGTAGCCGCGGGTCCGGAGAGCGTCAGCCTGCAGGGCGTGAGCGTGAACAATTCCGGTGCGGTTGGCCTCACGGCCGGCAACGGAGTAAGTTCGGGCGGCGGCATCGTCACCCAGTTAGGCCCCAACATCCCGTCGCTCGATCCCAGCCTGTTTGCCCTAGCCACTTACCAACACGCCACCATCCCGCTCAGCAATACAATCTTGACGGGCACCGATGCTCTGGTTCAAAGCACAAGGAGCTTTGAACTTCAGTACGTACAAAACTGGGATTTCGGGCTGACGGCTCAGCTCACTTACGCGAGCAGCCACTACGGGGTGAACAGTATGTTTTATACCGTGAATCCCTACACCTCCGGCGATCTGGACTTGCAAGTGACGCAAAACCTGCTGCAGGGGTTCGGCAGCGCCGTCAATGGACGCAATATCCGGGTGCAACGCAACAACGTCAAGGTCAGCGATCTTCAGTTCCAACTGCAGGTGATGACCACGGTAGCGGCGGCGCTTAACCTGTATTGGGATCTGGTCAGCTTCGACGAGGACGTAAAGGCGCGCCGGCAAGAGGTAAGCACCGCGCAGCAGCTGCTGGCCGACAACAAAAGACAGGTGCAGATTGGCGCCCTGGCGGAGATTGAAGTGACGCGCGCCGAAGCGCAGCTCTATTCGAGCCAGCAGGACTTAGTGGTTTCCCAAACCAACCTGCAGCAACAGGAGACGGTATTGAAAAACGCGCTGGTTCGCAACGGCATCGCGGCGGCGGGACTAGAGAATGTCAGCGTGGTGCCGCTCGATAAAATCGAAGTCCCCTCCAGCGATAATTTGCGTCCTATTCCCGAATTAGTCAACGAAGCGCTGGCCAAACGTCCCGAAATGATGGAATCCCAGCTTAATATCGACAGCAATCAAATGAACCTGGTGGGCATCAAGAATTCGCTGAAACCCACTTTGCAGGCCTTCGCCGAATTGACCAACAACGGACTCTCGGGCGAGCTCAACGCCCTGTTTGCGAACAGTCCCGGAGCAGACTACCTGGCCGGCGGTTACGGGAACATGCTGGCGCAGATCTTCCGCCGAAATTTTCCAAACTACTCCGCGGGCCTGTCCCTGAATATTCCCCTGCGCAATCGCGCCGCGCAATCCGATTACGCCACCAGCTTGCTCGAGTTGCGGCAGAATCAACTCAATCTCCGCAAGAACGTCAATCAGGTGACGGTGGATGTGCAGAACGCCGTGATCGGATTGAAGCAGGCCCGCGTGCGCTACGACGCAGCCGCGAAGGCCCGCCAGTTCCAGCAGCAGACGCTCGCAGACGATCAGCGGCGCTACGCGTTGGGCGCGGCCACGGTATTCCAGGTGGTGCAGGACCAGCGTGATCTGGCCACCAGCCAGAGCTCGGAGGTGCAGGCCATGGCCAACTACACGCACGCGCGCATTGCGCTCGATCAAGCGCTGGGCACGACGCTCGAGGCGAATCATATTTCGGTGCAGGAAGCGATGAAAGGACGGCTGGCGCGCGAATCGGCGCTGCCGCAGAACCTGCCGGGAGGAAAGCAATGAGGGCGCTCGCTAGGGCTCGCGCGGGATTGGGGATTGGGGATTGGGGATGCCGGCGCCTGGTCGCAGTCATTTGCGCTGCGTCAACACTCGCGGCGCAGGACATTGCTCCCATCCGCCCGCAGGCGCCCGTGATTATCCGGCCCTATTTGCCGGTCACGGCGCCTCCCGTCCGAACTTCGAACTCAGAGCGGCTACACCAATTGGTTCGCGCGGGCATGCTGTACCTGACCGCGCAGGATGCCATCGCGCTGGTGCTCGAAAACAATATCGATATCGAAGTAAGCCGCTACAATCCGTTCATCTCCGCATGGAATCTGGAGCGGGCTCAGGCCGGCGGCGCCTTGCCCGGCGTTCCCAGCGGCGCGGCGCAGGCCGGACAAGTAGCCACCGGCCAAGGCGTCACCGGAAGTCAAACCGCCGCCAATGTCACGGCGCCGGGCGTAACCACTACCACCGGGCGCACCGCCAACGCCACCATCTCGCAGATCGGACCGGTGACTCCCAATCTGGATCCCATCATTCAGGAGACCAGCACCGTCAGCCACGTCAGCGCGCCGCAGCCGGACTCAGTGCAGAGCGAAGTGCTGAACCTGGTGCAGGCGACGCACGTGTACACCGGAAGTTATCAACAGGGCCTGATCAGCGGGGGCCTGGTGACGGTGAGTTATAGCGAGCATTTTTTGAACGAGAACGCTCCTACCGACGTTCTGAATCCGACCGTCGCACCCAGCGCGTCGGTGTCCATTCAATACAATTTTCTGCGCGGATTCGGCGTGGCGGCGAACGCGCGCACCATTACGGTGGCGCGGATGAACCTCAAAACCACGGATCTGAATTTCAAGAACCAGGTGATCGGCCTGGTCAGCCAAACCCTGAATGCCTATTACGCCCTGGCCGCGGACTACGAGGATTTGCGGGCCAAACGTAACGCCGCGGAAACGGCGGACACTTTCGTGCGCGACGTAAAGCGCCAGATTGAGCTCGGCGCGACGGCGCCCAGCGATTTGATCTCAGCCGAGTCCCAGGCCGCCTCCGATCTGCAGGCGGTTTCCGATGCGGACTCCACGCTGCAGCAACAGGAGCTGACGTTGAAGAATCTGATCAGCCGCACCGGCGCGTCCGACCCGGTGCTCGACAACGTCCGTATTATTCCGATCGACAGCATCACCGTCCCGCCCGCCGACAACCTGGCGCCCGCGAATGAATTGGTGCGGGAAGCGCTCGCGAATCGGCCCGACCTGGCCGCCGAGCTGGCTAATGAAAAAGCCAGTGAAGTAAACACGCTGGGAACCAAGAACGGGATTCTGCCCACCTTGCAGGGGGTCGGCGTGGAAAGCCAAGCCGGCTTGGCCGGTACGCCGAAAACCGTGAGTCTGGATGGATTTATCGAGAGCGCGCCCGCGCGCTTTTACGGAGGAATCGGAAACGCGCTCGGCCAGGTCTTCCAGCGCGATTTTGCCACGGAAATCGTGGGCGCCTTCGACCAGGAGCCGATTCGCAACCGGCAGGCGCAGGCCGATTATGCCATCGACCTGCTGCAGCTTCGCCAGACTCAACTCAGCAATCGCAAGGATTTCAATCAAGTGGAAGTGGATGTGCGCAACGGGGTGGTGGCGCTGCAGCAGGCGCGGGCCCGTCTGGAAGCAGCCGTGAAAAACCGCGAACTCGATCAGCAGCTCTTTGAATCCGAACAGAAACGCTACCGGCTGGGCGCTTCCACTCCCTATAACGTCGCCACCGCGCAGCGCGACTTGATCGGCGCGCAATCGTCGGAGGTTGCGGCGCGGGTAGCTTACGTCGACGCGCGGGTCGGCTTGGACCAGACGCTGGGCACTACGCTCGAGGCCAACCACATCAGCCTGGAGGAAGCCAAAAGCGGAAAAGTGGCGCGAAATTCAGCGCCGCCGCCCGCCGGTGCTGCCCGCCCCTAGCGCGGAGTTGGCTATGCTGGAACCCAAAGGCGAAATCGCACGTATCTGTAATGGAATCCATGGACCTTCGCATCGAGAACCTATCCAAAACTTATCCCAACGGCGTCCGCGCGCTGGACAACGTTTCGCTGGCCATCCCGTGCGGCATGTACGGGCTGCTGGGACCGAACGGGGCGGGCAAATCGACGCTCATGCGCACCATCGCCACGCTGCAGGAACCGGACAGCGGCCGGATTCGGCTGGGCGAGCTGGATGTATTGCGGCAAAAAGAAGAGGTTCGCAAGCAGCTGGGATACCTGCCGCAGGATTTCGGCGTATATCCAAGAATTTCCGCGCAGGATATGCTGGACCATCTGGCGCTGCTGAAGGGTTTGGTGAATCGGCGCGAGCGCAAGCAGGTGGTGGAGGCGCTGCTGGAACGCACCAACCTGATGGATGTCCGGAAGAAGGCGCTGGCCGGATTTTCGGGCGGCATGCGGCAGCGTTTCGGAATCGCGCAGGCGCTCATCGGCAATCCGCGGTTGCTGATCGTGGACGAACCTACCGCCGGGCTGGACCCGGGCGAGCGCAATCGCTTCTATAATCTGCTTTCTGAGATCGGTGAGAATGTGATCGTGATCCTTTCCACGCATATCGTGCAGGACGTGATGGAGCTATGCACGAATATGGCGATCATTCACCAAGGCCGCGTGCTGTTCGCGGGCGTGCCGGAAGACGCGGTTCGGGAATTGACGGGAAAAATCTGGCAAAAATCGATTCAAAAGCCCGAAGTCGCCGACTATAACCAGCGCTACCGCGTGATATCGAGCAAACTGATCGCCGGCCGCCCGCTCATTCATGTGTACAGCGGCGAGGCGCCGGGCGACGGGTTCCAGCCAGTGCCGGCTGATTTGGAAGACGTGTTTTTCTCGCGCATCTCTGGACTGCAATAGGGACTGCAATAGGGATTGCAATAGATTGGGGTTGCGGTAGGTTGCGTTGAGCCGAATTGGGAGGAAGCATGCTCAGTCATTTCTTTGGCTTCGAAATCCGCTACTGGCTGCGGTCGTGGATGTTGTGGATCTTCTTCCTGATCATCGCGCTGATGCTGTTCGCCGCCACCTCCACCGACCAGATCGTGGTGGGCGGCGCGCTCGAAAATACCTACCGCAACGCGCCGTTCGTCATCGAAAACTACTACTCCATGGTGGGTTTGCTGACCCTGCTGATGACCGTGGCGTTCGTGAACTCGGCCGCCTCGCGGGATTTCGCTTCGAACACCAGCCAATTGCTCTTCGCGACGCCGCTCAAGAAATTCGATTATCTGACGGGGCGCTATCTGGGCTCGGCGCTTATCGCGGTGATTCCCATGCTGGGCATCTCGCTCGGGATTCTGGCCGGCAAATGGATGCCCTGGGTAGATCCCGAGCGTTGGGGTCCGGTGAATTGGACCGCGCACCTGGACGGCATTATCGTGTTCGCCATTCCCAACACACTCTTCGTCGCGGCCGTCATCTTCGCCGTGGCCGTGCTTACTCGCAGCACCACGGCATCCTTTATCGGCGGGCTGATTTTGCTGACCGGTTACGGAGTGGGACAGTCGCTCGTCACCGACATCCAGCATGAAACCTGGGCGGCGCTGCTCGATCCGTTCGGTATCCGTACGTTCACGCTCGCGACCAAATACATGACGGTGGCCGAGAAAAATCACTTGGCGATCGGATACAGCGGTCTGTTGCTGTGGAACCGGATCATCTGGCTGGCGGTGGGCGCCGGAATTTTTGTATTCGCCTATTCCAGATTTCGTTTCGAAGAGCGCGCCAGCCGCAAGAAGAAAGCGCCGGAGGGGGCGGCCGGTCCCACAGCCGGCGGCGTGGCCGCGGAGTTCCCCGCGGTCCAGCCCGCCTTCGGTTTCGGCGCGCAGTGGGCGCAGCTATGGGGCGGGTTCAAGGTGGAATTTTTCGGCCTGGTGAAATCCACCTCGTTCATCGTCATTACCTGCGCGGCGCTGCTGAATGTGATTCCCAGCCTGATCTTGAACGAATCGGAGGGCTACGGCAACACGTTTTTGCCGGTCACCTACCGGCTCATCGAGGTCATACAAGGCTCACTGTACATATTTCTGCTGGCCATGATTACGTACTACGCGGGCGTTCTGGTCTGGAGAGAGCGCGATGCCCGCATGGACGAAATCCAGGATGCGACTCCGCATCCAGACTGGCCGTCTTACGCGTCGAAAATGCTGGCGCTGCTGGCCGCCATCTTCGCCATCGTTTGCGCGGCCATGGCGGCGGGCCTCCTCACGCAGGTATTCAGCGGCTATCATCGCTATCAATTCGGCCTCTGGATCACCGAATTGCTGGGGATGGATTTCACCATCTTCCTGTTCTACGCCGCTCTGGCGTACTTCCTGCATGTCATTTCGCCCAACAAGTACATTGGCTATTTCGCGTTTATCGCTTTCGCCATCGCGAATCTGTTCGTCTGGCGACCGCTCAACGTGGCTACACGCCTGGTGCAGTTCGCATCGCGGCCGGAAACGACGTACTCCGATTTCTTCGGGTTCGCGCCTTATTGGGCCAGTTGGGACTGGTTTACCGCATACTGGCTGGCCTTCTGCGGGTTGCTCGCCATCGCCAGCATTTTGTTCTGGCAGCGCGGGCGCGACCTCGGCTGGAAGATTCGCCTGCGGCAAGCCGGTTTGCGCTTCACTCCGCCCTGGCGCGCGCTGACGCTGCTGATCCTGGTGGCGTTTGCCGGAACGGGGGGATGGATCTATTACAACACCGAGGTCCTCAACACCATATTCAGCGAGAACGATAAGGACCGCATCGCCGCCGATTACGAAAAAACCTACAAGCGATACGAGAACCTGCCGCAGCCGCGCGTGGTGGATCTGAAATACGCCATCGACCTGTACCCGGAGCGACGCGCCGCGAAAATGCGAGCCGATACGGTTATCGAGAATAAAACCGGCCAACCGATCGCGGCTCTGCACGTGACCTACGCCGGCCCGGACTTTCAGACCGAAATGCAGATCGACGGAGCCCGCCTTCGCCAGGACGACCCGCGCTTGCGATATCGAATCTACGATTTGAATCCGCCCATGCAGCCCGGCGAGCGCCGGCACTTCCGCTTCACCGTCCAGCGCGAGCCGCGCGGATTCGAGAACACCGTCGGCGTCCTGCAGATCGTCCAGAACGGCACTTTTTTCAATAATGCCGATGTTTCCCCCCAGATCGGTTATCAGCCGGGGCGCGAGCTCGACAACAAAAACCGGCGCAAGAAATTCGGGCTCAAGGAAAAGGATTTGATGCCCGCGTTGGAGCGAAATTGCAGCGCCCACTGCATGAACAGCTACCTCAGCAATAATTCCGACTGGGTGAACGTGGAAACCGTCATATCCACGTCGCCGGGCCAGATCGCCGTGGCGCCGGGATCGCTCGAGTGCGAGTGGACCGGGAACGGCCGGCGCTATTTCAAGTACAAGCTGGATCATTTCGCGGTCAATTTCTATTCCTTCCTCTCGGCGGACTACACCGTCGCACGCCGGGACTGGAACGGAATCAAGATCGAGGTGTATTACCTCAAGGAACAGCCCTGGAACGTGCCGAAAATGCTGCGGTCCGTGGAGAAATCGTTCAGTTATTACACCAAGAATTTCGGGCCTTATCCGCAGAAAGAAGCGCGGATTATTGAATTTCCCCGTATCGCCACCTTCGCGCAGGCCTTTCCCGGCACCATGCCGTATTCGGAGAGCATCGGCTTCATCGCCAATCTGAAGGACCCCAGTGACATCGACATGGTTTATTACGTCGTCGCGCACGAAATGGGGCACCAATGGTGGGCGCATCAGGTGGTGGGTGCGAATATGCAGGGCGCGACCGTGCTCTCGGAAACGCTGGCGCAGTATTCGGCGCTTATGGTCATGGAGAAGGAGTACGGCCGCGACACCATGCGCAAGTTCCTGAAGTACGAAATGGATAATTACCTGCGCTCGCGCGGCAAGGAATTGCTCAAGGAGCGGCCGCTCATCCAGGTGGATTCCAATCAAGGATACGTGCACTATCGCAAGGGCAGCGTGGTGATGTACTACCTGAAAGAAATGATCGGCGAAGAAGCGGTGAACCGCGCGCTGCGCAAGGTTCTCGGACAGTACGGCTATGCGCAGCCGCCCTATCCCACCTCTTACGCCCTGGTAGACGCGCTGGCCGCTGAGACCCCGCCCCAGTATCAATATCTGATCCGGGATTTGTTCTACGACATCACCCTGTTCTCCAATCGAACTCTATCCGCTACGGCGCGTAAGCGCCCCGATGGCAAGTATGACGTCACCATCCAGGTGGACTCGCACAAGTTCAAGGCCGACGCCCAAGGTGAGGAGCACGAGGTGCCGGTCACGGACTGGATCGATATCGGCGCTTTCGCCAAGCCGCCTAAAGGCCAGAAGTACGGCAAAACACTTTACCGCCAGCGCGTTTTCATGAAGACCGGCGCAGCCACCTACACATTCACGGTGGATGAAGCGCCGGATAAAGCCGGCATCGATCCTTTTCTGCTGCTGATCGACCGCGTTCCCGACGACAACACCAAAACCGTTTCCATCGCCGGCTGATCGCTCGGCCTCATGCTATCGCCTGTATAGAAAGTTTGGATTGGTAATGTTCGCCTGAACAGTCTAGGATGTCGATAGAGTCCTGTCGGCTCTACGCCTTTCCTCGTCGCTAAACCCACCAACCTCGTTCGCTAAGACTGACCAACTTCAGAATCTTTGGAGGTAGTGTGTCTACAGCCCGGCCTTTCGGCATCCTAGCGCTTGCCATGTGCTCGCTGTCCCTGTGCTTACATGGACAAAATTTCCCTTTCCCCGCGAATGTTCCACCCCAACCTTTTTCCGGTCCGTTGCTGACGGCCGCCGGCGACACTGCGATCGCGGAGTTTCCGGCATTTGCGCCAGGTCCCAAGCCGATATCCGGCGTGATATCGCTGCGCGAGCTGGAGCATCCGATCCCTCGCAAAGCAGCCCGGTTAGCTTACCAGGCCCAGCAGCTGGCGCGGAGCGACAAGATTCCCCAAGCCATTGCGAAGTTCGAGAAGGCCCTCCGCGTTTATCCCCGGTATCGGGACGCACGCGTGAATTTGGGCGTTCAATACGCTCTCCTGGGACGCATTCCCGACGCGCGAGCCGAGTTCCAAAAGGCGCTTGAAATCGGACCGCCCGCCGCACCGATTTATTTCGATTTAGCGCTCACTTCGCTTTATTTGAAGCAGTATCGGGAGGCCGCGGCGGAGGCCCAAAAAGCCCTGGATTTGGACCCTGCGAACAGGCGGGCTCAGCAAATCGTTCAAGACTCTATAAGTCACTGATTCCAGCGGGATTTCGCCCACAGATTTTGGTGGTGCCGCGGCGGTGCGCCTGCTAAAATGGAGTTTACGAAACGTACCGTTTCGTTAGCGTTTCGCTCCCCCATTTTCTTAGGAGTTACCACTTGGCAGACCCGCAAAACCCGGATAGCCCCCAGCCCCCCGGCGGCCAGATGCCGCTCGGCGGCAACGGCAAGCAGAACCTGATCCCCATCAACATCGAAGACGAGATGCGGCGTTCGTATCTCGATTACGCCATGAGCGTGATCATCGGGCGCGCGTTGCCCGACGTCCGCGACGGCCTGAAGCCCGTGCACCGGCGCATTCTTTACGCGATGTCGGACATGGGCCTGGCGTTCAACCGCGCGTACCGCAAGTGCGCGGGCATCGTGGGTGAGGTGCTGGGCAACTATCATCCGCACGGCGATGCCTCGGTCTACGACGCCCTGGTTCGCATGGCGCAGGATTTCTCGCTGCGCTATCCGCTAGTCGACGGGCAAGGCAACTTTGGTTCCGTGGATGGCGATCCGCCCGCGGCTTACCGGTATACCGAAGCGCGGCTCTCGCGGATCGATACGGCGCTGCTTGAGGATCTGGACAAGGAAACCGTCGATTTCCGGCCGAATTTCGATGAGCGGCGCGTGGAGCCGGAAGTGCTGCCCACGCGCGTGCCCAATCTGCTCATCAATGGATCGTCGGGCATCGCGGTCGGCATGGCCACCAACATCCCGCCGCATAACCTGACCGAGATCATCAACGCCACCATTCTTCTGGTCCAGAAGCCCGACACGCATCTGAGCGAGATCGTGAATCTGATGCAGGGCCCGGATTTCCCTACCGGTGGATTCATTCTCGGACGCCAGGGGATTCTGGATTATTTCACCAAGGGCCGCGGTACGCTCAAGCTGCGCGCCAAGGCCGCCACCGAGAAAATCGGCAAGGATCGGGAAGCGATCATCGTTACCGAGATCCCCTACCAGGTGAACAAGGCGCGGCTGATCGAAACCACCGCGGGCCTGGTGAACGAGAAAAAGATCGAAGGCATTTCCGAGATCCGCGACGAAAGCGATCGCGACGGCATGCGCATCGTATTTGAGCTGAAGCGCGGCGAACAGGCCGAGGTGATTCTCAACAATCTCTATAAGCACACCCAGCTCCAGATCAACTTCGGCGTGATCATGCTGTCCATCGTCGCCGGGCAGCCGCGCGAGCTGGGTCTGGCCGATGTGCTGCGACGCTTCATCGATCACCGCATCGATGTGGTTCGCCGCCGCACGGATTACCTGCTGCGCAAAGCACGCGAGCGCGAGCACATTTTGCTCGGGTTCAAGAAGGCCATCGAGAATCTGGACGCCGTGATCAAGCTGATCCGCGCGGCTAAGACGCCTCGGGAAGCGCGCGATGGTTTGATCACCACGTTCGAGTTCACCGAACGGCAATCGCAGGCCATCATCGAACTGCAGTTACAGCGGCTGACCGGCATGGAGATCGAGAAGATCCTCAAGGAACTCGCCGATATCCAGATCGAGATCGCCGAGTACCTGGAGATCCTGGCATCCGACAAAAAGCTGCGCGGCATCATCGTGCAGGAGTTGAAGGAAGTGCAGAAAGAATTCGGCGACGAGCGCCGCACGCAGATTATCGAGGACACCGGCGAGATTCACCTCGAAGACCTGATCCAGGTGGAAGATGTGGCCGTCACGGTTACGCACGGCGGTTACCTGAAGCGCACGGCGGTGGACACCTACCGGCGACAATCGCGCGGCGGTAAAGGCCGCATCG
>Ga0335074_10009577_pt1 | contig 13533 bp, 9 predicted proteins | sample Lox_Sample_23_FD_206715 | JGI IMG/M metagenome (GOLD analysis project Ga0335074, IMG submission 206715) | Soil microbial communities from Loxahatchee National Wildlife Refuge, Florida, United States - Lox_Sample_2.3 | ecosystem: Environmental > Terrestrial > Soil > Wetlands | place: USA: Florida...
ATCGCGGTGCAGGGACCGGGGCACCGGCTGCGGTTCTACTGGGCGGTGGACGGGTCGTCGACCTGGCATGCCGAGACGGTGGCCGGGTCTGGCAGTACCTACTCGGCGCCGTCCATGACCACGAACGGCAACTCCGTCAATATCTCCGCCGTGGGTGCCAGGAGCCGGCTGCGGTTTTACTGGGCCGTGAACGGGACACCGACCTGGCATGGTGAGACCGTGGCCGGAACGGGGAGCGCGTCTTCGGCGCCGTCGATGACAGTGGACGGGAACGACGTCAACATCGCGGTGCAGGGGCCCGGGCATCGACTGCGGTTCTACTGGGCGGTCAATGGCACGCCAACCTGGCATGGTGAGACGGTGGCCGGCTCGGCCAGTACGTACTCGGGCCCGTCGATGGCCCCGTATGCGAACGACGTCGACATCTCCGGCGCGGGCGCCAGGGGCCAGCTGCGGTTCTACTGGGCGGTGACCGGCTCGCCGACGTGGCATGGCGAGCGGGTCGCGAAACCAGGCAGCATCTAGCCTGGGCCGCGGCGTCTCATCGTGGAGGAAGCATGAAGAGCACGCTGAGACGCCGCGGTCTGCGGCTCACCGGGGTGGCTGCAGCGCTGGCGCTTGCCGTCGGCATTCCGGCGGGCTTCGCCGCAGCCGCGAAGCCGGGCACCGTCAGCACAGGTGCGGCGGACGCGTCCAGCACCGGCACTGTCAGCCCGGCCACGGTCAGCCCGGCCACGGTCAGCCCGGCCACGGTCAGCCCAGCGGCCGCGCAGACCATGGCCGGGTTTGGCGCCTCCGGCGACTGGTGGGTCAACCCGGTGCAGTACTTCCCCAGGAGTGCGCAGCGGCAGATCGCGAGCTTGCTGTTTACCGATAAGGGCCTCGCGCTCAGCCAGTACCGGTACAACATCGGCGGTGGCGGCGTCGGCGCGGACGTGCCGACCGCCGGGGAGTCCGAGCTTGAATTCCAGGACCGCGCGCCGCAGACCTTCTACGTTGCACCTGGCATCTACAACTGGTCGCACGACGCGGGTGGTACCACGTTCCTGCGCTACGCCGCCGCGGACCACGTGCCGCAGATCGTGGCCAACGTCAACAGCGCCCCGCCGCAGTTCACCACCAACGGCCAGTCCTGTGGCGGCGAACTAAAGTCCGGTGCCGCGACGGCCTACGCGGCGTACCTGACTACGGTGATCAGGCACATCCGCACCGTCTGGCACACCACGATCCGCTACGTCAGCCCGATGAACGAGCCGGACTACACGCGCAGCGATTGCACACAGGAAGGCATGGCAGTGGCGCCGGCCCTGCGCGCCACCGTGATCAAGGACCTTGGCCGGGACCTGGCCGCCCAAGCGCCGTACACGCGCATCATCGCCGATGAGTCCAGCGACGTGGCCAGCCAGTTCATCCCCGAGCTGACGAAATGGATGGGCGTGTCCGGCACATCTGAGTACGTGGCTGCTCTGGCCACCCACAGCTACGACTTCCCGACCGATGCGACCATGCGGGACGCAGCCGCGCTGGCGCGGCGGTTCGGCAAGCCGCTGTGGGCCACGGAGATCTGCTGCATGGTCTACCACGGCGCGTCGGCGTCGCCGACCTATGGCGAGCAGTTCGACCCGACGATCACCGGCGGCCTGGCGATGGCGCAGATCATCTACGAGGATCTCACCTCGGGCGACGTCGCGGCGTTCGACTGGTGGGTGGCACTGTCCGCCGCAGCGGGCTGCAATCCGGCGCAGCAAGGCTGCATGACCAGGATCAACTCGACGGGGTGGAATGACGGCCTGCTGTACTTCGACCCGAACTTCGGGTCCGATCACGACTATCACGTATACCCGACCAAGCGCTTCTACGCCCTCGGCCAGTTCAGCCGGTTCGTGCGCCCTGGCGCAGTGCGGCACGACGTAACCGGCGTGCCGAGCGGTGTGCAGGCGCTGGCCTTCAAGACCGGCAAGCAGTGGGAGATCGTCGTGATCAATGAGGACGCGGCAGGCAGCCACCCCACCACATTCGGCCTGCGGTTGCCTGGCGGCGCGAAGCTGCGGACGCAGAGCGCATACCGCACCAGCGCGACTGCCAGCCTCGCCAGAGTTGCCAGCCCGGCAGTGCACGGGAGCACGGCCACGCTGACCACCCCGGCGCAGAGCATCACCACGTTCGTGCTCAGCCAGGCCTCGTGACCTGACTGTTCGCACCGTCGCCGCACGGTCGAAGGGTGTCAGCAAGCCGACACCAGGCCTGTCACTGGCGTGACAGTGCTGCGCGGCTGCCGGCGCCAGGCTGGAAGCACCCGGTGCTGCACCTGCGGCCGCAAACGCAGTCGTGACATCTCCCTGGCTGCCCGTCCGGAGGGGAACGGGCAGCCAGCGGCCGGACTCGGGCTGCCACTTCAACAGGCCTATTTCGACCCGGCGTGCCGCGGTAGGTTCGCAGAGCGCGGAAGCTGCGCGGCGGCTGCGGGAAGGCGGCACTCACGGTGACGGGTCAGGCTCATAACGGACGCAAGCCATCCGAGCCGGAGACCGTTGACCTGCGCTCGGTGCCCGGATTCATCGTGTTCGATCTGCCGGGTGCGCCCACTTCAGCCGGCGGAACGCGCCTCGCCATCGACGTCACGGTCGCTGAAGTCGCGCTGCTCGCGCGCGCCATGACCTACAAGTACGCAGCACTCGGCGTTCAGGTCGGCGGCGCGAAAGCCGGCCTGATCGGTGATCCGCGCGACCGCGCGGACCGAGCCGCGCGGATGGCCCGCTACTGCGCCGAGATAAGCCCGCTAGTTACTGCCGGCCGGTTCCTGACCGGCCCGGACATGGGAACGTTCGAGCAGGACTTCGCGCCCCTGCGCGAGCGCCGGGCGGCACCCGGCGTGATGAGCGCCAGCGTGGCTGACGTGCCCTTCGAGGATCTGCTCACCGGGTATGGCGTCACAGTGGCAGCGGAGACAGCCCTGACGGCTACTGCGGGCGGCGACTGGGCTGGCCGCTCGGCCGCGATCGAGGGGTTCGGGAAGGTCGGCGGCGGCGTGGCACGCGAGGTCACCCGGCGCGGCGGGCGCGTGGTTGCCATCTCCACGGTCGCGGGAACCGTCGCGGACGTCTCCGGGCTCGACATCGCGCGGCTGCTGGAGCTGCGCAGCCGTTACGGCGACGACTGCGTCGAGCATTACGGCCGGCCGGTCACTCCGCCGGACGCGCTGTTCAGAGCCGAAGCCGACGTCATCGTGCCGGGCGCTCGGCCGGGCGTGATCAGCAGTCAGGTAGCGCAGTCGCTCGCTCCGGCTGTCCGCGTCGTGGCTCCGGCGGCTAACGTCCCCTATACCGCGGGCGGCGCCGAAGTCCTCCGCGGCCGCCGGATCGCCGCGCTGCCTGACTTCGTCTGCAACGCCGGTGCCGTGCTTGGTTACCGGTCCGCGCCGGAGGACACACCCGCCCAGGTTCTCGCTGTCGTGGCAGAACGGATCAGCGAGATCATCTCGGCTGCACTGAGCCACCCTGCCGGGCCTCTCGCCGGAGCCTGCGATCAGGCGGCCGACTATCTGCGCAGCTGGTGGGGAGATGCGCCAGCTCCGCCGTTCGCGGCGGGCTAGCGAGCGGCGGGCGCTGCGAATCACCCAGATCTGGTGATCAACCCTCACCCGGCCGGTGGCAAGACTGGCTACATCGCGAGACTGGATACCACGCTGTGTCGATCAGAACGGGATGGGTCAGAACGGGAGGATGCGGACAATGAACGTGACGCTCACCGGTTCAACCGGGTTCATCGGCTCACATGTCCTGACAGACCTTCAGGCGCATGGCCACCAGGTGACGGCCCTGGTTCGCAACGACGACCAGGCCAGCACGGTCGCTGCTGCCGGAGCTACGCCGGCTGAGGTCGATCTCTACGACCATCCGGCGATGGTCGCCCTGCTCAGCGATTCCGATGGCGCCATCCACACGGCCAGTCCGGGTGATGCGACCAGCGCGAACCTCGACTCAGCCATGGTCGATGCGGTCGCCGAGGCATTCACCGGCACCGGGAAGCCGTATCTGCACATCAGCGGCGACTGGATCTATGGGGACAATCGTGCCATCAGCGAGGAGTCGCCCATCAAGGCACCCTCGATGGTCGCGTGGAAGGAGCCGATCGACCGCCGCGTCCTCGGCGAGCCAGGCATGCGCGGGGTTGTGGTGGTCTCGAGCGTCGCCTACGGAGACGGCGGCGGGAGCGTACCGGGCCTGCTTCTCGGCTCCCCGCGCGACGAGGCCGGGAATCTGATCATGCTCGGAACGGGGGAACAGCACTGGTCCACCGTTCACGCCGCCGACCTGGCCGAGTTCTTCCGGCTCGCCCTCGAGGACGACGCAGCCCACGGCTGGTACGTCGTCGGCGACGGGTCGAACCCGACCGTTGCCGAGCTCACCGAGGCTGCCGCTGTCGCAGCCGATGCTCCGGGTGCTGTGCCTGGCTCTGACGCCGAGGCCAGAGCGCGCCTTGGCGACTACTTCGCCGAGGCTCTGCTTCTCGACCAGGGGATGGACGCGGCGAAGGCGCACGACGAGCTCGGCTGGCATCCGTCCCATCCGGACCTGCCGGACGACTTCCGCAACGGGAGCTATCACTAGTGCCGGAGACGTCGCCCGACGACAGCCAGTTGCCGTCGGGCGACCAGGTCGCGGGCGAGCGGCCCGGCTACCTGCCGGTTGCTGAGCACGGGCTGATCGGCGACTTGCAGACCGTGGCACTAGTAGGGACCAACGGCACGATCGACTGGCATTGCACTCCGTCCTTTGACGCTGCCAGCATCTTCGGCTCACTCCTGGATGCAGATCGGGGCGGGAGCTTCGAGCTGGCTGCCGCGACGTCGGCGAGGACTCGCCAGGTTTACCTCCCTGACACCAATGTGCTGATCACCCGGTTCTACGCTGGCGACGGCGTGGCCGAGGTCCAGGACTTGATGCCGGTGGGCCAGGCGCTTGAGCCACAGCGGCACCGGCTGATCCGGCGAGTGCTGTGCGTGCGCGGGACTATGCCATTCCGAGCTCGGATCGCACCGCGATTTGACTACGGAAGGGAGCCGCACGCCCTCACCGAGACGCAGGCCGGCCTGGAGTTCACGGGCCGCAATCTGACCGTGAGCCTCACTGCGACGGTGCCGCTCGCGCACGACAACCGTGACGTGACGGCCGATTTCATGCTCGCCGAGGGCGAGTCGGCGGTGTTCGCACTGGACGAGGCGAGTTTTGGCGCCGCGCCCAGCCCATGCTCGGCCGACGAGGCAAAGGACCTGGGGCAAGCCACCATCGACTTCTGGCGGAGCTGGCTGTCCGTCTCGCGATACCGGGGCAGATGGCGGGAGATAGTGCACCGTTCAGCGCTGACGCTCAAGCTGCTGACCTACGCCCCGACCGGCGCGATCGTGGCCGCACCAACGACCAGCCTGCCTGAGCAGATCGGCGGTGAGCGTAACTGGGACTACCGGTATGTGTGGGTCCGCGACGCGGCTTTCTGCGTGTATGCGCTGCTGCGGCTGGGTTTTACCAACGAGGCTGATGCCTTCATGCGCTTCATCCTCGAGCGCGTCAGCGTGACCGCCGATGGTGCCAGTGGCCCCATGCACGTGATGTACGGCATCGACGGGCGCATCGACTTGCCCGAGCATGAGCTATCACAGCTGGCCGGATACCAGGACTCGCGGCCGGTGCGGATCGGCAACGCTGCCGCCCGGCAGCTTCAGCTCGACATCTACGGCGAGTTGATGGACTCCGTCTACCTCTACGACCGCTGGCACCAGCCGATCTCCAGCGCCCAGTGGGAGGTGATCATGGCCCGGGCCGACTGGCTGTGCGACCACTGGGACCAGCCAGACGAGGGGATCTGGGAGACTCGCGGCAGTCCGAAGAAGTTCCTGTACTCGCAGCTGATGTGCTGGGTCGCGATAGAACGGACGATCCGGCTCGCGCTCCGTCGCGGCCTGCCGGCGAACCTGCAACGGTGGCAGACGTCCCGCGACGCGATTTACCGGCGGATCATGGAGCGCGGCTGGTCTGACCGCCTGAAGGCGTTCGTCCAGTGCGAAGGCGACGAAGTCCTCGACGCTTCGGTTTTGCTGATGCCGCTGGTTAAGTTCATCTCGCCGACGGACCCGAAATGGCTGGCTACCCTCGACGCCCTCACCGCGACTCTGGTGTCTGACTCGCTTGTTTACCGGTATGACCCGCAGGCCAGCCCTGACGGCCTGCGCGGCGAGGAAGGCACGTTCTCCGCGTGCTCGTTCTGGTATGTCGAGGCGCTCACCCGCGCCGGGCGCCTTGAAGAGGCCCGGCTCGCGTTCGAGAAGATGCTCACCCACGCCAACCACGTCGGCCTGTATGCCGAGCAGATCAGCCGCACTGGTGAGCAGCAGGGCAACTTCCCGCAGGCGCTCACCCACCTCGCGCTCATCAGCGCTGCCTACAACCTCGACCTCGCCCTGGGCTGACTCACCCTGCTGGCTATCAGCGGGCACTTGCCCTGCATCTACTATACTGAGTATGCTACTTAGAATGATACGAAGTGGTGGCCAGCCGTGAGCGTGCGGCACGCGCTGCTTGCCTTGCTGAGTGAAGGGCCCAAGTACGGCCTGCAGCTTCGGGAGGAGTTCGAGGCTCGCACTGGCGAGGTGTGGCCGCTGAATGTCGGCCAGGTCTACACGACGCTGCAGCGCCTCGAGCGGGACGGGCTCGTCGAGTCCGAGGGAGCCGACGACGGGCCGCAGAAGGCGTTCCAGATCACTGAAAGCGGCGCGGCCGAGCTGGCCGACTGGCTGCGCACGCTACCGGACCTGAGCGCGCCGCCACGGGACGAGCTCGTGATGAAGGTCCTGGTGGCGATCAGGCTGCCGGGCACGGACGTGCATGCGGTGATCCAGGACCACCGGCGTTACCTCGTGCAGCTCATGCAGGAATGGACACGGATCAAGGAAGGCGGGGCGGACGGGGATCTGAGCCTTGCTCTGGCGGTGGACGCCGAGCTGTTCCGGCTGGACTCGGTCGTGCGCTGGCTCGACGCTGCCGATGCCCGGCTCAAGCGGGCGGCAGCCGAGGGCCATGTTGAGCAGTCGAGAGCGCCGCTGCCAAAGCAGCGACGGTACACGGGAGTACGGGGATGAGCATGCTGGAGCTGCGGCAGGTGTCCAAGGTCTACGGCCAGGGGCCTGCGCAAGTGCGCGCGCTGGACCGGGTCACCCTGTCAGTGGACGAGGGCGCGATGGTGGCGGTCATGGGGCCGAGCGGCTCCGGGAAGACCACGCTGCTGACGATCGCCGGCAGCCTGGAAGAGCCGACCGAAGGCGAGGTGCTCGTGCGCGGCGCCGCGCTGGGGGAGATGTCACGCACCGAGAAAGCCCGGCTGCGGCGGCGCACAGTCGGCTATGTGTTCCAGGACTACAACCTGCTGCCCGGCCTGACAGCCGCGGAGAACGTGAGCCTGCCGCTCGAGCTCGACGGGTGGCCAGGGCGGAAGGCCCGGGCCGCGGGGCTGGCGGCGCTGGAGGGACTCGGACTGACCCAGCGGGCCGAGCGCTTCCCGGACGAGCTGTCGGGTGGCGAACGGCAGCGGGTGGCCATCGCCCGCGCGGTGGTCGGGGAGCGACGGCTTCTGCTCGCCGACGAGCCGTCTGGCGCGCTCGACTCGGGCAATGCCGAGGCGGTCATGCGCCTCGTGCACGACGCCTGCAAGAACGGGGGGATGGCGGCGGTTGTGGTCACCCATGACGCGCAGCTCGCCTCATGGGCCGACCGGGTCGTGTTCCTTCGCGACGGCCGCATCGCCGACCAGACCGCATCGGCACCCGGTCCGGAGTCGCTGCTGACGCGCGGTCGGTCGCAGTGAGCACCGCGGTACAGGAGCGGCCCGCCCGCGCGCCGGCCCGGAACGGGGGCCTCCCGGCCCGGCGTGCGGTCATCCGCTGGGCCTGGCGGCTGCTGCTGCACGAGTGGCGCCAGCAGCTGCTGATCCTGGGGCTGATCACCGTGGCGGTCGCGGCGACCTTTCTCGGGTCAGCGGTGGCCACCAACACGCCGCCGGTGGCAGGCGCCGGCTTCGGCACCGCCACCGAGATGGCCACGCTGCCGCCAGGACCGCGCCTGCCCGCGCAGATGGCGGCGATAGCGCACCGGTTCGGCGTGGTGGACGTGATCGAGAACGAGACCCTGTCCGTACCGGGCTCGGTCAGCACCTACAGCCTTCGCGCACAGAATCCGCATGGCGCGTTCGGCCAGCCGATGCTGTCGCTAACCGCCGGCCGGTATCCGTCCGGTCCCGGCCAGATAGCGCTGACCAGCGGCGTGGCGTCCGAGCTCCGGCTGAGGATCGGCGGTACGTGGCACGGCGCCGGGGCTGTCCGTCGGGTGGTGGGCATCGTGGCGAACCCGCAGGATCTGCTCGACGAGTTCGCGCTAGTCCCGCCCGGCCAGGTCCGCGCGCCCACGATCGTCACCGTGCTGTTCGACGCGCCCGGCGCGGCGGTACGTGCCCTGGGCCGGACCGTGGTATCGCGCGCATCGGCCGCAGGCAGCAATGTGCTCAACCCGGTCACCATCTCCCTCGCCGCCGCCACACTCGGGATGCTGCTCATCGCGCTGGTCAGCGTCGGCGGCTTCACTGTGCTAGCGCAGCGGCGGCTGCGCTCGATCGGGATGCTCGGCGCTCAGGGCGCCACGGATGCGGGCGTCGGGCTTGTCGTCAGTGCCAACGGTTTCGCGACCGGTCTCGCGGGCGCGGCGGCAGGGTTCGTCCTCGGCCTGGTGGCCTGGCTGGCCTACCGCCCGCGCCTGGAAGCCAGCGCGCACCACATCATCGGGCCCTTGCAGCTGCCCTGGCTGGTGATTCTCGTCTCGATGACGCTCGCGGTGCTGGCGGCGTACCTGGCGGCGGTGCGCCCCGCCGCCGCGATCGCCAGGATGCCGGTCGTGGCGGCGCTCGCCGGGCGGCCTCCGGCCCCGCGGCAGTCGCGCCGCTGGGCCGCTCCGGCAGGCGTGGCGCTGCTCGTGCTCGCCTTCTTCCTGATCGGTTTCGCGAGCGAGCGGGCAACCTCGGCCGCTGCCGAGGCGGGGAACAAGTCGACGCTGTACCTTCCCCTCGTCCTCGGCCTGATCGCGCTCTGCATCGGCGTGGTGCTAGTTGGTCCGACCTGCCTCGCCGCCCTGGCCAGGGCAACCCGCCGGGCCCCGATAGCTGTCCGGCTGGCGCTGCGCGACCTGGCCAGATACCGGGCGCGCTCCGGCTCGGCGCTCGGCGCCGTAGCTCTCAGCCTGCTCATCGCCGTCATCATCTGCGTCGTCGCCGCCGCCAGGTTCGGGAACCCGCTCGATTACGTCGGACCCAACCTGGCTCCGGATCAGCTCGTCGTGTACCCGGCTGCAGTCAAGGCGACGCCCGCCGGATCACAGCAGAAGCACCATGACACCCGGCCGGCCGGGCGCCAGAACGCTCCGCTGCCAGACACGAGCGTCCTGTTGCATACCGGGACCGGATCCCTGCTCACCCGGGTGACTAGCCTCCAGCTCGCCGCGATGACGGCGCACGCCAGGGCAATCGCGGCCCTGGTCGGGTCCGGCGACATTCTTCAGCTGGCGGCGACGGACTCGTCACTGCAGCGAGCAGCGGCCGGGCGGAACTGGAATGGACCTGTCTACGTGGCCACGCCGCAGCTGCTGCGCGCGTACGGCATCACGCCTGCGCAGGTGCGCCCCGATGCCGACATCCTGACCACGCGGCCTGGCCTGGCCGGCCTGACGGACATGCAGTTCCGGTACGGCGCCTATAAGAGCGCCCCGCCAAGCTCCGGCTCGCCCTGCCCGGCCGGCTCCTGCGTGGCGGACCCGGGCATCCAGGAGATTAGTGCGCTGCCGTCCGGCACCTCGGCGCCGAACACCGTGATCACCGAGCACGCGGTGCGCGAGTTCGGCCTGACCACCTCGACGGCTGGCTGGCTTATCCAGACTCCGGTCGCGCTGACAGCCGCCCAGGTCAGCTCGGCGCAGCACGCCGCCGCGGCGGCCGGACTCAGTGTGGAGGCGCGCAACAGCATCCCGTCGTCGGCGCAGATCCTCGATGTGGCGACCGTGTTCGGCATCCTGCTGGCGCTCGGAATCCTCGCGATGAGCGTGGGCCTGCTGCGGAGCGAGACCGCCAGCAGTCGCCGCACGCTGACTGCGGCCGGCGCGAGCGGCGCGACCCGCCGGGCGATCTCTGCGGCGACCGCCGGCGCGCTGGCGCTCGTCGGCGCAGTCGTCGGCATCACCGCCGGATATGTCGCGGCGATCGGCTTCTTCCGCACCAGCCAGCTGGACACGCTGTCCTCGCTCACCAGCATTCCGGTCAGCAACCTGCTGCTCATCGGCGTCGGCATGCCGCTGGCCGCGGTGATCGGCGGCTGGCTGCTGGCGGGTCGCGAGCCGGCTGCGATCGGCCGTCGCCCGCTCGAGTAGCCCGCGGCCGACGCCGCCGCGCGCCGCCGCCTGGCACCCGCTCCGGTGGCAGCGATAGCCTCGCGAGCTATGAGAGTGCTGATATCCGCCGACATGGAGGGCGCGACCGGCGTCACCTGGCCGGGTGACGTTGAGCCGGGCACCGAGCAGTGGCAGCGCTGCCGGCGCATGTTCACCTCGGACGTGAACGCCGCGATCGCCGGGTTCTTCGCCGCCGGTGCCGACGAGGTGCTCGTCAACGAGGCGCACTCGACGATGCGCAACCTGCTGCTCGAGGACCTTGACCACCGGGCGGTGATGCTCACCGGCCGGCACAAGGAACTCAGCATGGTGGAGGGCATCCAGGATCCGGCCGTGCAAGCCGTCGCGTTCCTCGGCTACCACGCGGCGGCGGGCGCGGAAGGCGTGCTCGCTCATACGTACCTCGCCAACTCGATCACCAGCGTCCGCATCAACGGCCAGCTCGGCAGCGAGGGCCGGCTCAACGCCTGCGTTGCCGCGGAGTTCGGCGTCCCGGTCGTACTGGTCACCGGCGACGACCGGACCTGCGCGGACGCGGCAGGCTACGCGCCGCAGGCAGCGACGGTCGCAGTCAAGGACTGCGTGAGCCGGTACGCGGCTGTCTGCAAGCCGCCGGAGGAGACGGCCGCGCTGATCACAGCCGCGGCGAAGGAGGCCGGGAAGCTGGCCGGCCGCCGTCAGGTGGCGAGCACAGGCGGCACCAGGACTGACGTCAGCGGCGGGCCGCAAGCCGTTGGCTACACGGTGGAGATCGAGGTCGACGCCGCGCAGCTCGCGCAGGCGGCGGCGATCGTGCCCACCGTGCAGCGGACTGGCGACCGCGCCGTGAGCTATCACAGCCAGACCGCGTGGGACATGATCCGCTGCTTCAAGACGGTCACGACCATGATCTCCGCTGCGGTCGAGGATCACTATGGCTGAGCCCATCGCGACCGGGTCCGGTTCCGGGCAGGCACTCAGCCTCGCCGAGGAGGAAGCGGTCGCCTTTGCGTCCGACCTGATCCGGATCGACACGACCAACCGGGGCGGCGGCGACTGCCGGGAACGGCCTGCCGCGGAGTACGTGGCCGATCGGCTGGCCGAGGCCGGCCTCCATGCGGTGCTGCTGGAGTCGGCGCCGGGTCGGGCGAACGTTGTCGCGCGGATCGAGGGCAGCGACCCCGCCGCGGACGGCCTGCTGCTGCACGGCCACCTCGACGTCGTTCCGGCCGAACCGTCCGCCTGGGCGAGGGACCCGTTCAGCGGCGAGATCTCCGATGGCATGCTGCACGGCCGCGGCGCGGTGGACATGAAGAACGCGGACGCTGTGCTGGTTGCGGTGGGCCGGCAGCTGGCCCGCGCGGGCCTGCGCCCACGCCGCGATGTCGTGCTCGCGTTCACGGCCGACGAGGAAGACACGGCCGAGTATGGCGCCGGGTGGCTGGTGGATCGCCATCCTGAGCTTTTCGCTAGCTGCACTGAGGCAGTGGGTGAATCCGGCGGGTTTACCTTCCATACCGGAAACGGGGCCCGCCTGTACCCGATTGCCTCGGCGGAGCGCGGCACCGCATGGCTGACGCTCACCGCGCATGGCAGAGCCGGCCACGGCTCGAAGCCGAACCCGGACAACGCCGTGGCCAAGCTGGCGGCGGCCGTCGTCCGGATCGCCGAGCACCGGTGGCCAGTGCGCCTGATCCCGACCGTGCGCGCGGCGATCGCTGCGATCGCGGCGGCCGTGGGCTGTGAGCTGCCGGCCGGGCTGCTTGACGGCGGCGACGAGAGCGCGCTCGAGGCGGTGCTGGCCCGGCTCGGCCCGGCTGCCGCGCTGGTGGCGGCCACCGTGCGCAACAGCGCCAACCCCACGATGCTCGCTGCCGGATACAAGGTGAACGTCATCCCGGCCGTGGCGACCGCAAGCGTAGACGGCCGGGTCCTGCCCGGTTACGACGCCGAGTTCGTCGCCACCCTGGACGAGCTGACCGGGCCTGATGTGAGCTGGGAGTACCTGCATCGGGAAGTGCCGCTCGAGGCGCCGCTTGCGGCTCCGCTGGTCGCGGCTATGTCGCAGGCGCTGCTCGCCGAGGACCCCGGTGGCGTCGTCGTGCCCTACTGCATGGGCGGCGGCACCGACGCCAAGCAGTTCTCCCGGCTCGGACTAGCGGGCTATGGCTTCACGCCGTTGCTGCTGCCGCCGGAGTTCAGCTACTACGAGATGTTCCATGGCGTGGACGAGCGGGTCCCGGTGACGGCACTCCACTTCGCCGTGCGAGTCATGACCAGGCTCGTGCTCTCGGCCTGAGGCCCCGGCTGACTCCTAGTCAGCGAGAGTGCGCGGCACGTCCTCGGCCGGACCGCCGGCTCCGTCCAGACTTCGGCTGACCGCACCGTCCCGGTCTCGCTGGACTGCACCGTCTGGCTTACCCGCACCGTCGGGCCACGGCCGCACCCACCGGCCGGCGATCTCGCCGAACCGCTCGAACCGGGCCCTGCCCGCGTCGCCCAGTTCGTCGGCCACAGCCGCTATCAGCGTTTCGACGACGGCCAGCGGCGCAGTCAGGCTCTCGAACGGCGCGGGGCCGGAGACCTGCGCGGTGAGTACGGCGTCGGCGAAGTCCGCCACCGGAGACAGCCACGGGTCGGTGACGAGCAGGGTCCGCGCTCCGGCAGCGCGGGCGGCCTGCGCGATCGCCAGGGTGTCCCGCTCGTACCGCCGGAAGTCGAAGGCGATGACCGTGTCGCGTCTGCGGATATCAGCGATGGCACCTGCGCGGTCGCTGGCCGACGGCCCGACCAGGCGCACGTCGGGGCGGAGCTCGCGCAGCACCGACGCCAGGTACCCGGCGAGGAGCTGGCTGAACCAGCCGCCGGTCACCAGAACCTGCCGGCCGCCGTCCGCCACCAGCGCGACCGCCCTGCGGAATTCGGCCGGGTCGAGGCTCGCCACGGTCGCGGCGACACTTTCGCTGAGCACGCGCGCGCACGTCTCGAGCATGTCTGCCGGGCGCTGTTCCTCCTGGTGGCGCCGGTACACCTCGTCCGGCGGCATCATTCGCGCTGCGATCTCCTCGTGCAGCGC
>Ga0335074_10009578_pt1 | contig 13532 bp, 12 predicted proteins | sample Lox_Sample_23_FD_206715 | JGI IMG/M metagenome (GOLD analysis project Ga0335074, IMG submission 206715) | Soil microbial communities from Loxahatchee National Wildlife Refuge, Florida, United States - Lox_Sample_2.3 | ecosystem: Environmental > Terrestrial > Soil > Wetlands | place: USA...
GCATGGTGGTCCGGGTTCCGCGCACTATTGCCCGGAACCCCTTGAGGCGCCGGGCAGGCACCGCAGGGTCATTTTCTACGACCGGCTCGGCTGCGGCAACTCTGACCGGCCCGATAATCCCGCGACCTGGACCGTCAGCCGCTTCGTTGAGGAGTTCGCCCAGGTGCGCGCGGACAGTGGTTCGTCTTATAAGCAGGCTGAGCGGTGACCATGGCTAAGTTGCTGGGCCTTAGTGATCTTCATGTTGCCTTTCCCGAGAATCGCAAGATTGTCGGGGAAATCCGGCCGTCCTCGCCCGGAGACTGGCCGGGGATGTCGCAGAATTGTCCGGCGACATAGAGTGGGCCCTGCGCATCCTCAGCGGACGGTTCGCGACGGTCGTGTGGACGCCGGGGAACCACGAGCTGTGGACGCACCGCGAGGATCCCGTTCAGCTTCGTGGCGAGGAGCGGTACCGGTATCTGGTGAACCTGTGCCGCGGCCTGGGCGTGATCACTCCCGAGGACCCTTACCCGGTATGGGAGGGGCCGGGCGGCGCCGTCACGATCGTGCCCCTGTTCGTACTTTATGACTACACGTTCCTGCCGGACGGCGCCGCTACCAAGGAGCAGGGCTTGGCCCAAGCCTACGAGACCGGCGTCGTGTGCAGCGATGAATCGATGCTGCATCACGCGCCTTATCCCAGCCGGGAAGCATGGTGCTGGGCGCGCATCGAGGCGACCGAGCGGCGGCTCGGTTGCCTGGACCCGGCGGTCCCTGTCGTGTTCGTCAACCACTATCCCCTGGTCAGAGAACCCACTCGAGTGCTGCGGTACCCGCAGTTCGCCCAGTGGTGCGGCACGACGCGCACCGCGGACTGGCATGTGAGGTTCAACGCCACCGCGGTCGTCTACGGTCACCTGCACATTCCCAGGGTCACCTGGCACGACGGTGTCCGGTTCGTGGAGGTCTCAGTCGGCTACCCGCGGGAGTGGCAGCGGCGCACCCGCCCGCCCGGCGTTCCCCGGCAGATCCTGCCCGCCCCCGAGGCCGAGAGCGGTTCCCGGTGATCGGGGCCATCCTTCCGCCGCGAGTGGCGGTGGAGGAGGCGTTCGGGGATCTGCCGGCCGAGCTGTTTCCCGATGAAGAGGCGGTCATCGCCAGTGCGGTGGATAAGCGACGGCGGGAATTCACCACGGCCAGGGCGTGCGCCAGGGCCGCGCTGGCCAAGCTCGGCATGCCGCCGGTGCCCATCGTGCCCGGGGTCAGGGGTGCGCCGCAGTGGCCGGCGGGTGTGGTGGGAAGCATCACGCACTGCTCCGGATACCGGGCGTCTGCGGTAGCCCGCAGCCGCGACATCGTCACGATAGGCCTGGACGCCGAGCCGCACGACAAGCTGCCGAACGGGGTGCTCGGCGCTGTTGCCTCCCCCGCCGAGCAGGCGAGGGTCGCCGCGCTGAGCGCGGCCGCACCTGGGGTGTGCTGGGATCGCATGCTGTTCTGCGCCAAGGAGACCGTCTATAAGGCATGGTTCCCGCTGACCAGGCGCTGGCTGGGTTTCGAGGACGCGGTCGTCGACTTCGATCCGGTGGGCCGGTCGTTCAGCGCCCGGCTGCTGCTGGACGGACCCGTGGTGAATGGCGCCGTGCTGGCCGGCTTTACCGGCCGCTGGCTGGTCAGCGATGGCCTTATCGCGACCACGATTGTCATCCCGGTGTGTGCGTGACGCTGTTCGAGTGCCGCATGTCGGAAGTTGAACACTCGCAGGCGTCAGTGCTCGTCGCTTCTCGTATCCGCATCGGAAGGGACATTCTGGGATATACATCGAACCGCCCATCGGCAGTTGGTCAAAGGACGGAGATGCCTGATGACCCTGGCCACCCCTGACCGCGTTAGTGCGCAGGTTCGCCATCCGCTAGCTCCCCTCACCGTGGCCGAGGCGGACGCCGCATGCCAGCTTGCGCTCCGCTCCGGCGTCGGCCGCGGCAACCGGGTCGTGTACTGCGCGCTCGTCGAGCCTCCCATGGAGGTGGTCCGCGGCTGGGATGGCAGTTCCCGCATTCCCAGGGAGGTGCTCTGCGTCCTGTACGACCGGCTGACCGGAGCGCCATGGCTGGTCACGGTCTCGCTGGACCAGCATGCGGTGGCGAGCCAGATGATCGGCGGCCAGCCGCCGATCATGACAGAGGAGTGGATCGCCAACGCGGAGCAGATAAAGGCCGACTGGGGATTCCGCGCCGCCCTGGCCAGGCGGGGGATCACCGACATGTCGCGGGTGCAGGTGGATCCGTGGCCGGCGAGCAACTTCGGGCTCGACATCGACAACTCGGGGCGCCGCCTGGCGCGCGGGGTCGCCTACCTGCTGGACGGCCCTGGCAGCAATCCGTACGCACGTCCGGTGGAAAACCTGGTCGCCATCCTGGATCGCGACACCGGCGAGGTCGTCGATCTCTTCGACGGCGAGCCCGTGCCGGTCCCGGCCGGACGCGGCAGGTATGACGCCGCCAGCATGAGCGAGTTGCGCGAGCTCGCGCCGCTGCAGATCGTCCAGCCGGAGGGCCCCGGGTTCACCGTGGACGACGGATGCGTGCGCTGGGGTCCGTGGCAGATGCGGGTGACCATGCATCCCATCGAAGGGCTCGTGCTGCATGAGATCTGCTACATCGACGGTGAGCGCGTCCGGCCGGTCATCCACCGGGCCAGCATGGCCGAGATGGTCGTTCCTTACGGGTCGACCGCACCCAACCACTGGTGGAAGAACGCGTTCGACGCCGGCGACGGGGGTCTCGGCAAGACCGCCAACTCGCTTGTGCTCGGCTGCGACTGCCTGGGCGAGATCACCTACCTGGACGCCGTGCAGGTGGACGAGAACGGCGTCGCCAGCACGCTTCCGCGAGCCATCTGCCTGCACGAGGAGGACCATGGTGTGCTGTGGAAGCACACAGACCACGTCAACGGCACCGCCGAGGTCCGCCGGTCGCGCCGGATGGTCCTGTCGTCGTTCGCCACGGTCACCAACTACGACTACGGCTTCTTCTGGTACTTCTACCTGGACGGCACGATCGCGGCCGAGGTCAAGCTAACCGGCATCATCCAGACGCAGGCCGTCGAGCCGGGTACCCGGGTGCCGTACGCCAACCAGGTCACGCCCGAGCTCGCCGGGCCGCATCACCAGCACCTGTTCTGCTACCGCCTCGAAATGTGCCTGGACGGTCCGCTCAATTCGGTTTACGAGGTCGACGCGGTGCCGGTCCCGCAGGGGCCGGACAACCCGTACGGCAACGCGTTCACCGCCCACGCCACCCTGCTGGAAACCGAGTCCGCCGCTCAGCGGATGGCGGCGCCCGAGCGCGCGCGGCACTGGAAGATCGTCAACCACGGCTCACTGAACGCCTGCGGTGAGCCGGTCGGGTACAAGCTCATCCCGCAGCCGAGCGCGCTGCTGCTCGCCCAGGACAGCGCTGCGATCACCGCGCGCGCGACGTTCGCCACGAAGCACTTGTGGGTGACGCCGTCCCGGCCGGACGAACGGCACCCAGCCGGCGACTTCCCTAACCAGCATCCGGGCGGCGCGGGCCTTCCAGCGTGGACCGCCGCGGACCGCCCGGTCACCGACACGGATGTCGTGCTGTGGCACACGGTCGGCACCACGCACTTCTGCCAGCCCGAGGACTTCCCGGTGATGCCATGCGAGTACGTCGGCTTCACGCTGAAACCCAGCGGGTTCTTCGACCGCAACCCGGCGATCGACCTGGCCCCGCCGGACGGCGACCACTGCCACTCCTAGGTGGTGGTGCGGCTACCAGGCCGCTTCCTGGACGAGGGCGGCAAGCTGCCTCCTCTCGTTCTTCCCGTTGAGCGTGAGCGGGATCTCGTCCATGACGCGGCAGCGGGACGGCACCTTCGCGGACTCCAGCCTGGCGCCGAGCTCACGGAGCACCACATGCGGGGAAAGCTCGGTGGCGACGCAGATCACCAGCTCGCTCCCGTCTGCGGGCGGCACGACGACGGCGCCGCGGACGCCGGGAATGTCCAGCGCCGCTGCTTCGATCTCAAGCGTGCTCATCCGGGCCCCCTTGTGCTTGAACATGTCGTCCCTGCGGCCCGCGAAGTAGAGGTACCCGTCCTGGTCAAGGTGACCGTAATCCCCAGTGTGCAGCGATACCTCGCCGGTACGGTCGTCGCGGCGGAACGTGCGGGCGGTGATTCCCGGCGCCCGCCAGTACCCCGCCATCACGTGCGGGCCCCGAACCACGATCTCGCCGCTCTGCCCGGCCGGCAACGGCAAGCCGTTCTCGTCCACGATGACCACCTCGGTTCCCGGGAGCGGGAGCCCGACCGACTCCGGCCGGTCCAGCTCTGACTCGGGCGCCATGATGGCGATCCGCTTGCATTCGGAGGTGCCGAACATCCTGGCCACCCGCGCGCCGGGGAACCGGCTGCGCAGCGCGTCGATCGTGGCTTGCGGCAGGGCGGCGCCGGTGTTGGTGAACAGCCGCACGCTGGACGGTGCCGGGTCACGCCCGGCGAGGGCGACGAGCATGCTCGCCATCGAGGGCACAACGGGCACCACCGTGGCGCCGGCCCGCCGGACCTGGCGTAGCAGGGTCACGTCGGGTTCACCACCGGCCAGCACGACTTCGGCGCGGGCCAGGCAGCCAAGCAGGAACTGGTAGAGGCCGTAGTCGAAGGACAGCGGCAGCCGGCAGAAGACGACGTCGTCGGCCCGGTAGCAGAGCATCGAGTTGATGGCGGTCGCCGCGAACACCATCTGGGCGTGCGGACAGACGATCGCCTTCGGGGCGGCTGTGCTCCCCGAGGTGTAGATCAGCACCGCGATGTCGTCGCCGGTGACGCCGGACGCTCCGGTGCGCGCGGCCGGACAGTTCTCCACGTCAGGCCATATCCCTTGCAGCTCGTGCAGCTGCGTATCGCTGAGCTGGCGGACCATCGCGCCCATGCCGTAGTCCACAAGCGCGATGCGCGGCTCGCAGTCGGCGAAGACCGATCGCAGGTGGAACGGCTTCATACCCGGATTGACCGGGACGAAGATCGCGCCGCGGCGGGAACAGCCGAACAGCATGGCCGCCATCTCCCTGCGGTTGGGGCACTGGACGAGCACCCGGTCGCCTGCGGCCACGCCGCGCTCGGTGAGCCAGCGGCAGAATGCGTGGCTGAGCTCGGCCAATCGGGAATACGTCCAGCCGTCCTCCTGGTCACGCACGGCCAGAGCCCTCGGCGCGACCGCGGCCGCGGCGTCGAGCAGCCCGTGCAGGGTCGGTACCGAAGCAGTCGTCTGACGGTTACTCAACGGGCTATCTCCTGTTTCGGGATTGCCTGACCATGACCGAACAGGTCGAGTGCGCGCTCGCGCAACGCTTGCCGGTCGATCTTCCGGTTGACGCTCAACGGCATCTCATCGAGGTACTGGTAGTGCCGGGGGAGCATCTGCTGCGGCAGCGCCGTCAGCAGCTGCCTGGTGAGCTCCGCGGCCGTGGCAGGCGTGCCGGTGTAGAAGGCGGCGAGCTGCAGCCTGCCATCTATCTGCACGTCGACAGTGATCGCGTCCTGTACGCCGGCGCACCGTCGCAGCCGATGGTCGATCTCGGCCAGCTCCGTCCGCCAGCCTTGAATCTGGACTTGGTTGTCGGTGCGGCCGAGGAAAAGCAGGTCCCCGTTGCCGGCCAGCCGCATCCGGTCACCGGTCCGGTACCACCGCCGGGACCGCAGGGTGAAGAACCGCTCGGTGTCGTCTGCCGGGTCGAGGTATCCGGGAGTGACCTGCGGACCCGATACGCACAGCTCGCCTTCGGCGGCGTCGGCGTTGCCGTCGGCATCGAGCAGTAGGTATTCGTGCCCGCTGTGCAGCCTGCCGATCGGGACGATGTCGTTCAGGCACTGGCCGGGGGAAGATGCACGGGACCAGCGGTACACGGTGCAGGTGATCGTCGTCTCGGCCGGGCCGTACAGGTTGTCCAAGATCGCCTCGGGGGCGGCCTGTTGCCATGCGGTGGCGTCTGCGGCCTTGAGCGCGTCACCGGCGAACGTGCTAAGCCGCAGCGTCGGCATCGACTTCGGGGCGAGGCCGCCCCGTCGTGCTATCACCGAGATGGCGGCGGGCGTGGAGTACCAGACGGTAATCCCCGCTTCGGTGACGAAATCGGTCATCGCGCGGTAGGCCTGGGGCGGCACGCTGACCAGCGTGCCGCCTGCTCCCCACGCCGCGAACAGGTCGAAGATCGCGCAATCGAAGGCCGGATCGAAGACCTGGGAGAAGACGTCGTCGGGACCGAAGCCGTACCGGGCCTCAAGCTCGGCAAAGTACCAGGCGAGGTTCGCGTGCGTGATCTGGACGCCCTTGGGCCGTCCCGTGGACCCGGAGGTGAACAGGATGTACGCGAGGTCCGACGCGGGCGCCTGGCGGGGCTCGTCCAGGCGGAACCGTGGCCGCGCCGCGATTGCCGGTGCGCGCGCGGCGCGGGGTGCGGCCGTGGTGTGGTCCGGGCTGGCGAGCAAGACGGGCACGGCCTTGACGTCGCCGAGTTCGGGGAGCAGCCGGTACCCCTGCTCGTCGGTCACCAGCGCCGAGACGTTGGCCGCCGCGAGCATGTGCCGGGTCCGGCTCACCGGGAAGTCGGGCTGGAGGGGAACCGCTGGCACCCCGCAATAGAGAGCGGCGAGAATTCCCGCGTACGACGTCACGCCCTTGCCGGCCAGCACCCCGATGGCCGTGGGCGGCTCGTCGCACGCGTGCAGCAGGTTTCCCGCCCAGCCCAGCGCGAGTTCGTGCAGCTCGGCGTACGTCATGGCGCGCCCGCGGGTGCGAATGGCATCCCTATCCGGGGACCTGGTCAACCCGCGCATGAACCGCGCGGGCAGCGACTGCTCGGATCTGGTCATTGTCATCGTCCTCACCGGGCATCCTACGGACACCGAATTCTAAGGGGCTATCGACGAGCGATAGGGGTTGGATAAAACCCCTGGCCAGGCCAAGACTTCTACTATCGGCGGACGATAGCGGCCGGATACCCCGGCCGGACCGCGGTACCGATCGGAGATGTCAGAGCCGGTGAGCGTAGGAATCATATTTCCCGGGATGGGGCCCTGGGGTTATGGCGACTTGGGAAGGTACATCGCGACAAATCCCCATGCGCGGAGGTTGCGCAGAACAGCGGATGCAGTGCTCGGGTATCCGCTGATGGATATGTACCGGACGGCTGGGCCCAACTACTCCGAGTATGCCCAGGTCGCGTTCCTCATCAGTTGCCTGGCGCTCATCGAGCAGGCCCGTGACACGCTGGAGGGCGAACCAGTCGCCTGCACCGGGCCGAGTTTCGGCGGGAAAGCCGCGCTCGCCTACTCCCGGGTCCTGCCAGTTGCCGAGGCGATACTTCTCGCCGCACGTCTCGCCCGCTGCGAGGAGGAGTACTTCAGAACCGAGCACAAGGACGTGGTCACCCAGTCCATCGCGCGGACACCCGGCCCGGCTCTACGCGAAATTCTCGACTCCATGGCGCAGCGGAATGAATGGACAGACATCTCGTGTCACATTGACGAGGACTTCTTCATGGTGTCAATGCGGGCGTCCAGCCTGGAGCTCTTCTTGAAGGAAGTTCGTGCGGCGGGGGGGTTCCCGCTCTATGCCATGCGGCCCCCCACGCACTCGTCCGCGTTTGGCGCGCTCCGCCAGAAGGCCGAGGACGAAGTTCTCGGCGATCTCCCCCTCCGCGATCCCTGTCTTCCTGTTATTGCCGACCAGAATGGTTCGGTCGTGACGACAGCCGACGGCATGCGCGCGATGCTGCTCGACAGTTTCGTTCATCCCGTCCGCTGGCCCCAGGTCGTTCATTCCATGAGAGAGCTTGACATCAAGAAGGTATACATACCTGGTCCGGATAGCCTATTCGGCCGCGTCCGCTGCACGACCCGGCACTTCACTGTAGTGCCAATCAAACCTCCGCGCCCCGAAGGAAGAAGACCGGTAAATGTGGAATGAACAGTTCGAGGCTACGCTGCGCAAGCATCTCCCTTTCTTGCCCGACGATGAGGAGCTTCGCCCGGAACTTGACTTGCGCGAATTCGGGCTCGATTCGATGGGCGTCATTGACCTGCTTGTCTCGCTGGAGTCGGAATACAGCGTCCACTTGAGTGATGACCTCTTGTCCATGGATACATTCGCAACGCCTGGCGTGCTCTGGGCGGCTCTGGCTGAGCTCCAGAAGACCGAAGAGCGTCAGTGACAAACAACCGTAAGCTGGCCGCCAGGTTCGGGACGCCGCTTTACGTTTACGAACTGGACCGCGTCGTGGCTGCATATAGAGATTTGCGTAATTCATTGCCGCCAGGATTGATTATCTTCTATTCCCTGAAGGCCAATCCTCACCCGGACATCGCGCGGGCCATCCGTGAGGCCGAGCGACGGCCGGCGTGCCGGGCTGAGGTCAGCTCGGTGGGCGAACTCGCCGTGGCGCTTGAGGCTGGCTTCGCGGCCGGGGAGTGCCTGTATACCGGTCCGGGCAAGACGGAGAGCGAGCTGATCTCGGCCATCGCCAACGGCGTGCGGTTGTTCTCGGTCGAATCGCTGACCGACCTCGAACGCGCGGGCGGCGTGGCGCTCGGGATGGGCATCGTGATCGACTGCCTGCTCCGGATCAACAGCCTGACATCGGGCACCGCGACGAGCATCAGGATGATGGGCAAGCCGTCGCAGTTCGGCATCGACAGCGAGACGCTCGAAACGCAGTTGCCGAGGCTACGTGCGGTGTCCGGCACGCGCCTTGTCGGCGCGCACTTTTACTCGCAAAGCAACGCCAGGGATGAGTCCAGCCTGCTCGGCGAGCTCAAGCAGAGCGTGGTCACCGCCGCCAGGCTGCAGGCAGACCTCGGGCTGCCGATGCAGGTCCTCGACATCGGCGGCGGGTTCGCCGCACCCTATGCCGTGCCAGGAGAACGCCCGCTATACCGCAGGATCCGGGCCGAGCTTGGGAACACGCTCGACGAGTACTTTCCTGACTGGCGTTCCGGCAGGCCGGAGGTTTGCTGTGAATCCGGGCGATACCTGGTCTCTGACTGCGGCGAACTAGTAAGCACGGTTGTCAACATCAAGGAGAGCCGTGGCAACCGGTTCGTCATCCTGGACGCTGGCATCAACACGCTTGGCGGGATGGCCGGGCTCGGCCGCCTGATGCCGCTCGCGATCAGGCCAGATGACCCTTCCGGGCCGGACGGCACGGATTCCGCCACGCTGGTCGGCCCGCTATGCACGCCGGGGGATGTGCTTGGCCGCGATGTGCAGACGCACACCCTCGAGGTAGGCGACCTCGTCACGGTACCGAACGTGGGCGCGTACGGGGTCACCGCCAGCTTGCTTCTATTTCTCAGTCGGCCGGCACCCTGCGAGGTCGTACTGCGCCGCGGTGAGGTCCTGACCGCGTCGCAATTGCGGGTGCGCCGGACCGCGTCGAGTGGCTGACTGGCATACCCGTCTTCCTGCTCGGCCCTGATGTGTCAGACGGCCGTTCGGGCCGGCACGGCGTGAAGATGCTGGCTGATCAGCTTGATGATCTCGTCGGCGTGATCGGTGAGGAAGAAATGCCCCCCAGCGAATACGTGCAGGTCGAACGGGCCGGTTGTCTGGCTGGCCCACGCCTTGGCCTCGTCCAGGGTTGTCTTCGGATCGTGGTCGCCGGTCAGGGCGGTAACCGGACAGTTCACGGTGACGTCTGGCGGGCAGGTGTACGTCTCGGCGGCCCGGTAATCAGCCCGCAGCGCGGGCAGGGCGGCTCGCATCAGCTCGTCGTCGCCGAGCACGGACGAGGCGGTCCCGGCCATCTCGCGGACCTCCGCGATGATGCCCGCGTCGTCGCGAAGGTGCACCGTCTCGTTTCGGTAAGTCGCCGGCGCCCGCCGTCCGGAGACGATCAGCCGCAGCGGGCCATGCTCCTCGGCTTCGAGCCGACGGGTGACCTCGAAGCCGATGACGGCTCCCATGCTGTGACCGAACAAGATCATCGGCATCTCGGGCTCGCGCCGTATGAGTGCGTGGATCAGGTCGGCGAGTACCGCTATGTCGTCGATGGGCCGCTCGGCACGACGGTCCTGCCGGCCAGGGTACTGAATGGCTACGACGTCGGCTCCCGGGCTGAGCGCCGCTGACACCGGGACGAAGAAGGTCGCTGACCCACCCGCGTGCGGCAGGCACACGAGTCTGGCGGTCGCGTTCCTCGCCGGGCGGTAGCGGCGGAACCACAGGTTGTCGGGCGAGGTCTGGGACATGCCACTCCAATGAGAATTCGCTGAACCGGTCACGCGCTTTTTTTTATGTCGACCGAGACCATAACCGGCTCGCAGGATCGCGGCAAGGAGAGCACGCACTTGCCAAGCCTGTAGCGGATTGTTACGATGCCCGTCGGCCCATTTAAGTGTTCAACTTCTGCTATGCGCAAAGCCGCCGAGGTCCTACCGCCGAATTATGGATTCCTTCCTGTTATCCCGTAAATCGAGAACGCCAGGACCGTGTTAAGCTGCCCGTTTAGTATGTCATATGATCAACCGCGGCGGCAGCAGCAGTTGAACGGGCATGTTTGCTCCGCTGGCCGGGCTTGGTTACTCTTCTGTCAGTTCGGGAATCCGGTTTCCCGAAATTATCAGATGATTCTGGAGAGAGGACGAAGCGGTGGGCTATAAGTTCACGCTGGTGCTCAGCCGGGAGATAACCGATGACGAATCGGTGGTCCTGAAAGAGGCCGGCTGCACTGCTGCGGTTTTCGGAACCGATTCGCTCCCGACCGACGCCGATACGATCGTCACGAAGATGGATTTCGATGACACGATTTCGCCGACACTGGCCGAGGCGATCGAGTCAGCTCTTGAGGCAGTCAAGAATGTGCCCGACCTCAGTGTGCCTGGCCTCACCGTTCCTGCTCAGCCGGCCGGCCCCGTGGTGGATGATGAGCCGAAGGTGGTCGTCGGCGAGATCGTCGAGGAGGTGGCTGCCGAGGAGGCGGCTACCAAGGTGGCTGCCGAGGAGGCGGCTACCAAGGTTGTGACTGCCGACGAGGTGGCGGCCGAGGTGATCGCCGAAGAGCCGGCCGGGGAGGTGACGGCCAAGAAGACGGCGACCAGGAAGACGGCCACCAGGAAGAAGGTGAAGGTTTCCGCCGAAGCCAGCTGACCGCACGTGTCGCGCTGCGCTACTTGGAGCGGGCCCTAACAGGCCTCGGGCTGGACGACGTCACGGCCTCCGGAATGCGGAACCCGGACATGATGCTCCGCGCCTTGCGGCAAGGCCCTAGCGCAGGCGTCGGAGCAGGCGTTCACCAGCAGCGGCAGCACGTCCGTGGCGACCCTCGCGGATAGCCAGACCTGACGAATTCCACGTTCAGTGAATGGGGAATTGGGCAGCCGGACGAGGTTGCTCTGGTAGAGCACCAGGTGCTTCACGGCGCTCAGCTTGCCTATCGACGACGGCAGCGTGATGACCTGCCGCCGCTCCTCGGGACTCATCTCGACTAGCGGCTTGAAGACCTCGCGGCCATCGGCCGCAGCCTCATCGATCAGCGCCAGCATGTGCAGCCAGCCCGGCGCGGACGTGTCTTGCCGCTCGGAATGGAAGTGCACGCCCTTACCCGGTGCCTGCACGCGATGCTGGTCGAAGCATGAGCACCTGTCGATCCCGGTACCGACTCCGCCTGGGCCGACGGCATCTGCGAACCGGTTGCCGAATACGCGCAGGCGAGGAGCTTGCTCATCCATCCTCCGACCGTAACCCACCGGCGCAAAGATAGCCCGGGGCTCGACCCATCCACGATCGACCCCGCAGGTGCTCAGCGCATCGAGTCCGACCGCTCCAGGCGCTCCGCGGCCAGGTCCGGCGAGATGAGCCGCATGGTCGTCGGCGCCTGCCGCGGATCCGCGATCAGGTGCAGGCGCTGTACGCCATCGTGGTCGGCCGGCGGGCCGAGCTCGGCCGCGCACTGGCAGGAATCCCCAGTGAAGCCGGCGAACCGGTAGGCGATGTCCATCATGCGATTGCGGTCGGTCGGCCGGAAGTCGGCGGTGAGGTGGGCGCCCGCCCGCGCCGCCTGGTCGATCAGCCAGTTAAGTACCACCGCACCGGCGCCGAACGACACCACCCGGCAGGACGTCGCGAGCAGCTTGAGGTGCCACACCGGGCGGTGATAGTCAAGCAGCAGCACACCCACCGCGCCGTGCGGCCCGAAGCGGTCGGTCAGCGTCACCGTCAGGACCTCATGAGCGGGGTCGCCGAGCAGGGCGCGCAGAACCTCGTCCGGATAGTGCACGCCCGTCGCGTTCATCTGGCTCGTGCGCAGCGTGAGTTCCTCGACGCGAGAGAGGTCTTCCTCGTCGGCCCGCTTGATCGTCATCACCAGCTCAAGCGAGCGCAGGAATTCCTCGTCAGGCCCGGAGAAGGACTCGCGTTCCGCGTCGCGGCGGAAGCTCGCCTGGTACATCTGGCGGCGCCGCCTTGCGTCGATCGTCACCGTTTCCGGGCTGAACTCCGGCAGGCTGGCGAGCGAAAGTGCTTGCTCTGCCGCATAACAGCGGACCTCGGCGGCACGGAATGAGACCTCGGCGCGCTCGCTCGGCAGATCGTCGATGAAGGCGATGGTGTCCAGCGCGAAATTCAGCTGGTCCGCGATCTGGCGGACCGAATCCGACTTGCGCCCCCAGCCGATCTGAGCATGGACAAAGTATTCAGCGACGCCAAGATCCTCCAGGCGGCGCCACGCGAGGTCGTAATCGTTCTTGCTGGCTATCGACTGCAGGATTCCCCGCGAATCAAGTTGCACGATGGTGTCCCGGATTTCGCTAGGCAGCCGGACCTCAGGATCTTCCAGCAGCGTTCCCTGCCACAAGGTGTTGTCCAGGTCCCAGACCAGGCACTTCACGAGCTTCGGCTTATCGGGCACAAGATTCTCCTAGCGCGCTTTGGTCAGCTGCGGTCAGGCGGAATGGTCATAGCATGCTGGGCCAGAATGAGCTGGCAGATCTCGTTGCTGCCCTCGATGATCTCCATCAGTTTCGCGTCCCGGTACGCCCGGGCGACCGCGTGACCATCCTGTGCCCCCGCCGACGCCAGCACCTGAACCGCGATGGAGCCGCTCCGGGCGGCGTGCCCGGCGCTGACGTGCTTGGCCAGGACGGCGGCGATGACCATATCTGGCGACGCGGAGTCCCAGCACCGGCTGGCATGCTCGCAGACGCGGGTCGAGACCTGCTCGGCGACCAGCAGCTCGGCCAGGTGGCCGGCGATGAGCTGATGGTCCGCTAGCGGCTTGCCGGCCTGCCTGCGGTGCCTGGCGTGTTCGGTAGCTGCTGCCAGGCACGCCCGCACGATGCCGACGCACCCCCATGCAACCGAGAAGCGGCCATAGCAAAGCGCCGTCGTGAACAGCAGCTGCATGCCCTGTCCGCCGCCGCCGAGCAAGCAGGACGCCGGGAGCCTGACGTTGTCAAACCGGATATGGGCGTGTCCAGCCGCGCGGCAGCCGAGCGGATCGGCGACGGTCTCGACCAGGACGCCCGGTGCG
>Ga0335074_10009579_pt1 | contig 13532 bp, 8 predicted proteins | sample Lox_Sample_23_FD_206715 | JGI IMG/M metagenome (GOLD analysis project Ga0335074, IMG submission 206715) | Soil microbial communities from Loxahatchee National Wildlife Refuge, Florida, United States - Lox_Sample_2.3 | ecosystem: Environmental > Terrestrial > Soil > Wetlands | place: USA: Florida...
CGATGATCGGCGCCATGCGAGCCGCGCGCAGGTTGTGCGCCGCCAGCACCCGCTGCACCACCAGAAAGTCCGTGGTCCAGTAGCCGAAGCTGATCACGAACCCCAGTCCGAAGACGATCCCCGTCCAATGCACGCCCATCGGATTGGCGGAAAAGCTGCCCGTGTCGCGCCACAGGTGAAAGTAGCTGTCGGTGTGCAGGTTGGTAATGATGTGCGCCTTCAGCCCGCTCCAGCCGCCCGCCTGGTGAAGTCCCAGAATCGGCACCAGCAGCGCTCCGCCCCAGATCAGCACGAACTGCAGCACCTCATTGAAGATGGCCGAGCGCAGCCCGCCCAGGCCTACGTAAAGCGCAACCGCAACCGAGCTGACGATGATCGAGAAGTTCAGGTCCCAGCCCAGAACCACCTTCATCACGACGGCCATGGCGAACATGTTCACTCCGCTCATCAGGATCATCTCCAGAGCGAAGGCCACCGCTGCCACCGTCCGCGCGTGCTCCCCGTAGCGCAGGTTCAGGTATCCGGGCACCGAGTGCGTCTTCGACACGTAGTAAAACGGCATCATCATCAGGCCCAGGAAGAGCATGGCCGGGATGGCGCCGATCCAGTACCAGTGCGTGGCCAGGATGCCGTACTGGTAGGCCGAGCCCGCCCAGCCCATCAGCTCCAGCGATCCCAGGTTCGCGCTCACGAAGCTCAACCCCGCAATCCACGCCGTCATCTCCCGGCCGGCCATGAAAAACTCTTCGCTGGTGTTCGACATCCCCTTCAGGTAGAAACCAATCCACAACACCATCGCGAAGTAGATCGCGATCACCGCGATATCCAATCCCCGCAAATGCGCCAACGGCGCGGTGGAAATGGCGAGGAGAATCGGTAAACGTCCAAGCGAAGCTGCGATGGGGGTCGAGGTCAGATCGAGCATGAGTATTACCTTTTGCGGCAAAAGTCAGTCAGCGGAGGGTTCTGATGGTCGCCTTAAGTAAATTGCTTTACTCAGGTGTTTGTCAAGCGCCGCAGGCAGGTGGAAGAGTGCGGAATTCAGCAGGCTGCGGCCGGCCTCTGTCGCGGACCGTTTCATCAGGCGCGGAGTGGGTGGCCGTGATGGAGTTGGGAGTGTTCCTGATGGTCGTGATTCTGATCGTTGTGATTCTGATGATTGTGATTCTGATGGTTATGATTCTGATGGTTATGATTGTGGGGTTTGTCGCGGAGCAGGCCCTCACCTTTGGTGAGCCAGGCTACGCCGAAGGCTATAAGCGCGAAGGTCTCGCACCAGAGAAGCAGATGGCTGGGATGGCGCCGCTCAAGCGTTGACCTGATCGATAAGCCGGTCATCACAGCCATGCACACAATGAGGGTCAGCCCGCAGGCTCCGTAGATTCGATTTCGATGGCGCTTGTGGCGCGTGAAAGGCTGCTCCGGCGAAGACCTGCGAAAAAGAAAGATGCAGATGTAGCCGAGGACGGAGAACATGAGCGCGGCGAAGACGGTGTGAGTAAAACCCAATTCGACATCGAGGGGCGAGTAGCGATGGCTATAAGGATCGAACGACGGGAAAAAGGCAACGCCGAAGGCAAAACCGCCGGCCAGGTAACCGGTGACCTCATCGTGCAGGTCGTAACCGCGCGAAGAGGCCAGAAAAGCACCGATAGCGCACAACGCGCCGACGTAGTAGTTGCGCATCGGGGTGAAGTAATAGTCGCTGATGGTGCGCTGCAGCAGCGGATGCGGAAGCGCGTGAGCCGGACCCAGAAGCGAGTTGACAATGTTGCCGATCGCCAGAACGAAGGGAAGAGAAAGAGCGCTGAGCCCCACCGCCCTGCGCATGAAGTAGTAGGAGAGCACAGCCGGGTTTTTAGACGCTGGAGGCAACGGAAAGCGGCCTTACACAAACAAAAATACCGCGCGGAAGCAGGATAGCGCAGATGAGCGGCCACGGGCGGGTTGATTGTATTAGAGCTTCGTAATTACTCGTTCACCGCCGAGATCTCGTGCAACCAGCCCGGGGCTTTGAGCAGTTCACGGGGGCGCGAGCCGTCGGCGGGGCCGACCAGGCCGTCGCGTTCCATCAGGTCGATCAGATGCGCGGCGCGGCCGTAGCCGATGCGCAACCGCCGCTGCAGCAGCGACGTCGACGCCTTGCCGAACTCGAAGACCAGGCGCACGGCATCGTCGAACAGGGGGTCGTTCTCGTCGGGGTCGGGGTTGGAGCCGTCGACCTGGGCGCGCTCGTCCTTGGGCGACTCGAGGAAGCCATCGACGTACTCTGCCTGTCCCTGCTCCTTCCAGAACTGGACCACGGCGGCGGTTTCCTTCTCACTGACGTAAGGCGCGTGCAGACGCAGGAGCCTGCTGGTTCCGGGTGGCAGAAAGAGCATGTCGCCGCGGCCCAAGAGAGCTTCTGCCCCGTTGTTGTCGAGGATGGTCCTCGAGTCAACCTTGGTGGCAAGACGGAAACTGATACGCGTGGGGACGTTGGCCTTGATGAGGCCGGTGATGACGTCAACCGACGGCCGCTGCGTGGCCAGGATGAGATGAATGCCGACAGCGCGGGCCATCTGCGCGAGTCGCGTAATGGATTCTTCAACGTTCGCACGGTCGAGCATCATCAGGTCGGCGAGCTCGTCGATGATGATGACAATGTAGGGCAATGGCTCTTCCAGTTCCTCCCCGGGCTCATGTCCAAAGAGTGAAAGAGTGGAACTCCCCTCAAAGAGTTTGTTGTATTGATCAATATGGCGCACGCTGCGCGAGGCGAGCAGTTTCAGGCGTCGCTCCATTTCGCGCACGGCATTGCGCAGCGCGTTGGCTGCAAGCTTCGGCTCGGTGATGATGGGCGTAAAAAGATGAGGAACACCTTCGTACATGCCCAACTCAACGCGCTTGGGATCGACCAGGATGAGCCGCACCTGGGCTGGCGTGGTGCGATACAGCAGGCTCATGATCATGGCATTGATCGCCACCGACTTGCCTGATCCGGTTGAGCCGGCGATGAGCACGTGAGGCATTGAGGCCAGATCGGCCGTGACGATCCGCCCGTTGATGTCTTTGCCCATGGCGAGGGTGAGGCGCGACTTTGCTTTGGCAAAGGTCTCGCTCTCGAGCACGTCGCGCAGATGGATGGTTTCGCGCTCGTGGTTGGGCACCTGGATGCCGACGGTGCTTTTCCCGGGCATGCGCTCGATCAAAATGCTTTCTGCGCGCATGGCGAGGCAGAGATCGTCGGCCAGGCTGGTGACGCGCGAGTATTTGACGCCGGCCTCGGGCTTGAACTCATAGGTGGTGACCATGGGGCCGGGATTAATCTGCACCACCTGGCCGCGCACGTCGAACTCCCCGCACTTCTCGACCAGCACGCGGGCTTCATCGCGCAGTTCTTCTTCGCGGATGGACTGCGGGCTTTCGCCGGGATTCAGCAGGGTGGAGGGCGGCAGCTTGAATCCGCTTACGTTTTTGGGCGCGACGGTTGCGGTGCGGACTTCGGCGTCGGCACGTTCGTGGATGGCGATCTCGCCTGCCGGCTCCGGAGCTGGAGACGCGGGATCGAACTGGAATGACGACAACTGTGGCTCGGGCGTGCGCGCCGGAGGATGAATCGCGAAAGCGGCTGCGGGCCGGATAGGCGCAACGTTGGCAGGCTGCGCTGACGCTTCCTGATGTGCGGACAGAGAGACTGCCGCAGCGGGTTCTTCGCGGTCCTCGGCGCGTTCCCATATGCTGGTGCGGCGCGGCGCGGACTCGGCGGTTTCGTTTTCATCGTGGTTGATTGCGGCCCGCTTGAAGGCTGGAATCTCGTCGATCGGGTCAACCTCCGGCTCGCGACGGAGACGGAAGAGCGTGGCAAAAAAGCCGGCTTTACGCGAAGTACTCTGTCGAGCCGGCTCGGGTTCGGGCACGGCCTCCGCTTCCTCGAGTTCACGCTCGGCGCGGGCTTCGGCGCGGGCTTCTCTCCAGTTGCGCCAGCGCTCGTACCAGGCAACCATGTGAATCCAGCGCTCTTCAAAGGATTCTTTGAGCGCCCAGAAACTGATGGCCGAAGCAAAGTAGAGACCGATGGCGGCAAGCACCGCAGCCACCACCCACGCGCCCTGCATGTTGAGGTAGCCGACCAGCATCCCTTCCATGAGCTTGCCCACCACGCCTTCCACGGGGATGAGGTGCATCCAATGCCAGTGCCAGGGTAGCAACGCAAAGATGGTGGGGACGAAGGTCAGGGCGAATAGAGTGCCAATCCAGCGCAGGATGGGCGAACCGCCGGACCGGGAACGCATCCAGGTCCAGCCCAGGCCGCCGATCCAGATGGGGATGAGGAAAGCAGCAATCCCGAGAACCTGCAGCATCAGGTCGCTGATCGCCGCGCCAAAGAGGCCGATCCAGTTGCGGGCCGCGTGGGTGGCGGTGGGGTCGGCAGAGGTGTTCAGCGAGGGGTCAGCGGCGTGCCAGGTGGCCAGCGAGAGAAACACAAGTGCCGAGACCAGCAAAAGCAGCAGCCCCAGAAAGATGTTCACCGGGCGGCTGCGGGTGGGCTCGAGAACGATGCGAGTCGGCTTCATGACGGGGTCGGCCGTGGCGCACACTTAAGCGGCCGCCGGTGTGGCAAGCCGCCAAAGCAGAGCAACCTTTATTATCCCCGGCTGGGAAGTGGATTTTGGGCAAAAGCGGGAGGGGGAACCATGATGTCCACCCCCGGGAGGCATTACCTCATGTCCCGATCATCTTTGCGCCCCAGATGAAGAGCGCAATCGCCAGCAGGATGCGATAGATGGCGAAGATGACGAATCCATGCCTGCGCACCCAGTAAAGAAACCACTCCACTACGCCCAGGGCCACGATGAACGAGACCCCGGTACCGATGATGAGCACCATCCAGCGATCTGAGTTCATGGCCACGTGGGCCACGGCTGCGCCGGCAGCGGATTTCGAGGGATGAATCTCCTTGATCAAGTCCCATCCGGTGGCGGCAATCATGGTTGGAATCGAGAGGAGGAAGCTGAACTCGAGGGCGGTGGGGCGATCGAGATTGACAAGCTGACCGGCGGCAATGGTGGACATGGAGCGCGAAGTGCCAGGAAAAACTGCCGATAGGGTTTGACAGAGGCCGATCCAGATGGCCTGGAGCAGGTTCATTTGCTCAACGTGGGTGGTTTCGGGGTCGCGCCGCTCTGACCACACGTCCACGATCCACATTACGATGCCGCCCAGAAGCAGCGCCAGGGCCATGGCTGTAAGGCTGCCGAGGTTTTTCTCGCTCCACTTGTGCAGCGCAAGCGCAGGAGCAGAGGTGAAGGCGAAAGCAATGAACGTGAGCGAAAGGGGATGATTGAAGATGTTGTTGTCGCCGTATTCGCCGCGCGGGAAGGTGCGCAAGAAACCAACGATGCGGCTCAAAAAGAGCAGACAGAGCGCGAAGATTGCGCCCACTTGGATCACAATCGTGTACATCTTCCAGTAAGGATCGTCGAGCGGAATCTTCATGAGCGCTTCGGCGATGCGCAGGTGCGCCGTTGAACTAACGGGCAGAAACTCGGTGAGCCCCTCCACAATTCCCAGAAGAACCGAGACAAGATAAAGGTTCAAGAAGCCTCCAATGGCCAATGATGCGAGGGAGTGGTGAAGACCCGGTGAGAGAAGTGGAGCGGAGCGGGGGGCTCAGAATGGCTTATTCCAGGTCGATTCCGTATACCGGGACCCCTTCATCCAATTTGTACACCAGCACGGCGGCGCGGTAGGAGTAATCGGAGTCGGCGAAGTGCTGTTTGAGGCTCGCGGCCAGCGCGCGAGCCTGATCGCGCGCTTCTCCCGCTTTGCGGTCGTCGCCGTTCGAATTGTACATGTCCACCACCGCGGCCAGGCGGTAGACGGCCAGGTAAAGCGCCTGCGCAGTGCGCGGACCGTTAGGGTACTCATTGGCGTATTTCTCGTACAGCGCGGCTTCGCGCTCGGGGCACTGAGTCGAGCCCTGCCAATCGCCGCATAGCTTGTTATCGATAAGGTCGAAGGCGGCCAGCGCGGCCCAGCGTGAACCAGGATACAACTTGATCACCTTCCTCAGATCATCCTCATCCATCTGTTCGTGCATATACGGGTCCTTCTCCCGCGCCGAGGGTAATGAGGCGGCATCGGCTTTTTGCAATTGCCATTCGATGTCTGCGGATCGCCAGGCGGCCTCGGGGGCCAGGGGCGAGTTGGGAAACATCTCCGAAAGCCGCCGGTAGAGCAGCCGCGCGCTTTGAGCGGCGTTCGCCGGTCCCTTGGGATCGGATGCGAGAGACTCTTCGATGGCGGCCGCGCCCATCAGGATCTGGTCGGCGTTCGGCGTTGTATCCATGACCACGCCCTTTGCCTGCATCCAGCCGGAGATGGGCGGCGGCGAGGTCGTGTCGTCGGTCTGCATCTCAGGTGCATCTTTGCCGCGAAGTTCCTCAATGTCGGTGTTGGCGTATACGCGCAGCCAGGGTCCACTCTTTTCGGCCACCACCATCTCGCGGCCGATCTGCACCTTCGCGACTTTTTGCGCGTCGATGTCGGGAGAGATGTAGAGCCACGTGATGCGCAACGGGGTGGCCCGCGGTCCGGCCATGGGCTTCTCGAGCTCTGGCCGTTTTTGAGTTGCGTAGCACGGCGGGACCGCGCAGCCGGCTGCCACGCCGGCAAGGAGGATGGAAACGCTGAGAATCCGTCGCTTCATCAATTGAAATGATAGTTCCTGAGGCTCCATTTAGCTCGCCTCGCGTTCAAGACACAGGAATCAAGCGGATTATTGAAACAGCAAAACGCAATGCAGAGATCTGGGCTTCGAGCCACCTGACGCTCTGCGCTTGTACGGTCCCATTACCCATTGGACCCTGATTCCTTCGCGCCGTGAGCTTGTTCAGCGGCCTGGCGATGCATCTTGATTTCGATCGCCTGAAACTATCCCTCCACCGTGATACCGAGTTGAGAGGCAATGCGTTTTGCCGTCGCCAGCCGGGCTTCAGAGATCTTGTGAAAGTGGGAACGAACCGCTTCGACCACTTCAGGAGGCGCTGCCTCGGGCGTTCCGCTCTCAAAGGGCGGCTCCGGATCGTACTCGATGGCCAGCTGAATCTCTTCAGCAGCGCGCTGGCCGCGCAAAAGTGTCACTGCCCAAAGGGCGCCATCGATGCCGGCCGTGACTCCGGCTGTGGAGAGAAACTTACCATCCACAACCACGCGGCCATCGAAGGGAAGGGCGCCGAAGTATTCGAGCAGATGGAATGACGACCAGTGCGTGGTGGTCTTGACGCCCCGCAACAGGCCCGCGGCGCCGGTGATCAAGGCGCCAGTGCAGATCGACAGGATGTGTCTGCCCGACTTGGCGTGGGCGCGGATGAAATCTAGAACCGTCTGGTCTTCCATCAGCGCTTCCTGGCCCCAGCCCCCGGGAATGACGAGCAGATCCAGAGGGGGCGCGCTGGAAAATGTAGTATCGGGCGTGAGAATGAGACCCTTGACATCGAGAACGGAAGCGATCTCCTTCCAGAGGACGTGGAAAGTCGAATTGGGAATCCGCGAAAGCACTTCAAACGGGCCCGTAAAATCGGCCTGATCAACCTGCGGGTAAATGATCGCGCCAATGTGGAGATGAGTCGACGGTTCTGTCATTTTTGTCCTTTCATTCACTGAGAACCTGTGCGAGCAGACCGGGTTCGACGTTGCCGCCGCTCACAATTGCCACTGCATTACGATATTCGGGCAGCTCCTGGGGATGGAAGAGCAATGCCGCGGCGGCGACCGCGCCGCTGGGCTCGGGAACCAGTCGCGCGGCGGCGACAATAGCGCGCATGGCCGCGCGGATCTCAGCCTCGGTCACGGTGAGGATGCCGTCGACGAAGGCCTGAATATGGGCGAAGTTTCGCTGGCCAACACTTTGTGTGCGCAAGCCGTCGGCCATGGTACGGCTCACAAGCTCGGCCGGCCAAGTGACGATTTTGCCGGTGCGGAAGCTTTCAGCGGTGTCCCCGGCGAGCTCAGGCTCGACGCCGAAAACCTTGGTACCGGAACTCAACTGCTTAATGGCTGCGGCCACACCGCCGAGCAGGCCGCCGCCTGAGACCGGCGCGAGCACGAGGTCAACGCCGGGGAGATCCTCTACAATCTCGAGTCCACAGGTTCCCTGCCCTGCAATGATCTGTTCGTCGTCGTAAGGCGGGACGACCGCGTATCCGTGCTCGCGGACCAACTCCTCGGCGCGCGCCAGCCGTTCCCTCGAAGCCACGCCGACATCGACGATCTCAGCTCCCATGGCCAGTGTGGCCGCGCGCTTGACAGCTGGCGCATTCGACGGCATGACGATGACGGCTTTGGCTCCCACCTCGCGTGCCGCGTATGCCACTCCCTGCGCATGATTGCCGCTCGAGTAGGTAATGACCCCGCGGGCGATCTCTTCAGGAGAGAGCTGGAGGATCTTGTTGGCCGCACCGCGAATTTTGAATGCGCCGATGGGCTGAAGGTTCTCAGCCTTAAGCCAGATTTCGCGGCCAAATGGTTGACTCGCCCCGCGGCCGACGACGCCTTCAAAGGGCGCGCGCACCAGCGGTGTATGGACTGCGATAGACGCAATGCGTCTTGCCGCCTCGCGGATCGAATCAACTGAAACCAGCCCGGAAGTTTCGGCCTTCACAGCAAATATCGCCGCATCGCATAGGAGCGAATCCAGGCGAAATGGGGCCCGCCCACCTTCTGCCGGGCCGCCGGCTCCCCGAAAATCCCACCCCGGCGACGAAAAACCTGTCGGTGGGCACCCCGGGTTCGCGGCGAATTCGACGCAGTGGCTTCTGGTCCAGCGACTCTGGAATCTCTCGGAGCGCGCGACGCTCCATCATCAAGTATCGCATCGGGACCCAAATACTTGAGGAGAATGCAAAAGGCGGCAACCAAAGCGCCAATACTTAAGTTACCGGCCGGCCCAGTGCGGCACCGCATCAAAGTGTCACAAGCGCCCCCGGCGGCGGGGCGCACTCGCTGCTACCATGAACTTTCTGGAAGAGACTCATGCGCGATCATCTGGTCACATTGCTCGATGACTTCAGGCGTTATGGCCGCAATATCGCCGTGGTTCGGCATCAGGGCAACCGGCGCCGGGTAACCACCTACGCCGAGCTGGTTCGAATGGCCGCACGATTTGCCGCCCTGCTCGAGCAGCACGGCGTAGCGGCCGGCGATCGCGTTCTGCTGTGGGCTGAGAATAGCGCCGAGTGGCTGGCAGCCTTTCACGGTTGCCTGCGCCGCGGCGTTTTGGTTGTCCCTCTGGATGCCAACGGCTCGCTCGACTTTGCGGCGCGCGTGGCCGCGGATGTGAATCCGAAGCTGGCGGTGGGCGATGCGCTGCTGCTCGACGAGCTAAAACGCGCAAAGCCCGAGATTCCGCAGGTGCGGATTGAAGACTGGGAAACGGAGCTGCCGGCTGAAGAAGCCGCGCCCGTCGAGGGACTCTCGCTCAAAACACCGCTTCAGATTCTCTTCACCTCGGGCACGACCGGCGACCCCAAGGGGATTGTGATTACGCACGGCAACGTGTTGGCCAGTGTGGGACCGATCGAGGAGGCTTCGCAGAAGTATCTGCGCTATGAAAAGCTGATTCACCCTCTGCGCATCCTGCACACGCTGCCGCTGAGCCATGTTTTCGGTCAGACGATGGGCTTGTGGATTCCGCAGATCTACACTGCCGAGCTGCACTTTGAAGATCGTCTGGCTGCGCCGCGGCTCATCGATCTGATCCGCCGCGAGCGCATCTCGGTACTGGCCACGGTGCCGCGCGTGCTGGGCGTTTTGAAGGCGCATCTGGAGACTGCCGATCCCACGCTGGCCGCGCGGCTCGAGCAATCGAAGGGAATCAATGCATGGCAGCGCTGGTGGCGATTCCGCTCGGTACATCGCGCCTTCGGCTTCAAGTTCTGGGCCTTTGTGTCGGGCGGAGGCGCGCTCTCAGGCCCTCTTGAACAGTTCTGGAACTCTCTCGGCTTTGTCCTGGTGCAGGGCTATGGAATGACCGAGACCACGGCGCTTATCACGCTCAACCACCCTTTCCACGTAGCCAAAGGAACCATCGGCAAGCCGCTTGCCGGACGCGAAGTCAAGCTGGGACCAGATGGCGAGGTGCTGGTAAAGGGCGCCATGATCAGCGGCGCAACATGGCAGGGCGGCAAGCTGCACCTGCGTGAAAATGAGTGGCTGGCGACGGGCGACTTGGCCGAGGTGCAGTCTTCGGGCGAATTGAAATTTGTTGGCCGCAAGAGCGAAGTGATTGTCACCGCGTCGGGGGTAAACCTCCATCCCGAAGACATGGAGGCCGCGGTTGAAGAACAGACCGGCGTTGCTGCCTGCGCGGTAGTTCCCATTGAGACGGCTGCTGGACCGGAGGCCTGCGCGGTGCTGGCCGTCCGTGGCCCAGGCGAACAGGCCGCAGCAGCAGTTGAAGCAGCAAATACAAAACTCGCCGAGTACCAGCGCATACGCCGCTGGGTGCTTTACCCGGAGCCGGACCTGCCTCGCACCTCGACCGGCAAGGTGAAACGCAAAGAGGTGTCCGCATGGCTGCGCAAGATTGAGGCAGCGAAAAACGGAAGGGATCAACACGCATTCGGCGCTTCGTCTGACTGGCTTATTGCGCTCATTGCGCAGATTACCGGTGAAACCTATGCGAGCGTGGGCGATGAGCAGCGGCTCACTGAGGATCTGCATCTCGACAGCCTGGGCCGCGTTCAACTGGCTGCTTCGCTTGAAGAAAGCCTGGGCATTGTATCGAGCAGCGGCTTGTTGGAAGAGGCCCAAACACTCGGCGACCTGCGCAAGCTCGCCGCCGAAGGTGAGCTGGGAGCCGCGCTTAGGAACCACGAACCACGACTCACCACTCACGAATCTCCTCCTGCGAACCTCGATCCGCGATCCACCGTCCACGACACTGCACCCGCTGCCGAGAAGCGCCGCTACGTCTATCCCTTGTGGCCTTGGTGGAAGCCTGTGGAGTGGATTCGCATCGCGTTTGTCGAGGCCATCATGCGGCCGCTGGTGTGGCTGCTCGCGAATCCGCGCGTTTACGGGCCCGCGAAACCGTTGCTGCCGGGGCCGATGCTCATTATCGGCAACCATGTAACCACCTACGATGGGCCGCTGATTCAATATGCGCTCGAAGGCCGCATGCGCAGGCATATCGCGGTTGCCATGTCGGCAGAGATGCTCGACGACTTCAGACACTGGCGCGACCCTGAAAAGCCGCGCGGCAGGCAGGGATTTTACATCTTCGGTCCGCCTGCGTACTTCCTCGTCACCGCGCTCTTCAATGTCTTTCCTCTGCCGCGCCAGCGCGACTTTCAGTTGAGCTTTGCGCACGCGGGCCGCGCCCTGGATCGCGGAATGAACGTGATGGTCTTTCCTGAAGGCACGCGCTCGGCAGAAGGCAAACTGGCGCGCTTCAGGGCCGGCATCGGATTGCTGGCAAAAGAGAGCGATGTGCCGGTGCTGCCGGTGGCGATTCGCGGGCTGGGCGAGTTGAAGGTGAGCGGGAAAGGATGGTTCCGCTCCGGCAGGCTCCAGGTACATGTGGGCGAGGCAATCCGCTTTGCGCCCGAAGCCACTGAGGTTGAGATTACGGAGCGGTTGCATGCAGAGGTGGAGAGGCTGCTTGGAAACAGCCAGTAGCTGGTAGCCATTAGGGCGCGGCTTTCAGGTCTTAGCCGACTGCATGTGATTCGACCCCTTTGCGGTTCCGGATTCCCGATTTTGGCTGTTTCCTATTGGCTACTGGCTATTGGCTGCTCCTTCACCGCGGCTTGTAGTAGCACGCTCCCCCGGCCAGCAACGGGGTCCAGATCGAGGGGTCGGCGGGCTGCTCGCTTGAGCCCAGGAAAAGCACGCCGTCTGGCGCGAGCAGGCGATGGACATACGCAAGCAGCGTGCGACGGGTTTCCTGCGAAAAATAGAGCATAACGTTGCGCAGAAAGATCACGTCGAAGCAGTCGCTGGCGCGATTGAATGGCGGCCGCGGCCCGCACAGGTTGGCCTGGCGAAAGTTACACAGCTTGCGGACGTCCGGCTTCACCGACCACATCTCACCCGCGTGGTCGAAGTAGCGGACGACGAAGCGCGCCGGCAAGCCGCGGTTGATCTCGATGCGGTGATATTGGCCGGCGCGGGCGTGCTCCACCACTTCGGCAGAGATGTCCGTGCCCTCGATCCTAATATCCCAGCCGACCAGCATAGGAAAGTGCTCAAGCGTCATCATGGCCAGCGAGTAGGCCTCCTGGCCGGTAGAGGAAGCAGCGCTCCAAAAGCGTAACGTCCGCTTGAAGCGGCGAGCCTCAATGAATCTGGGCAGCAGTTCGGCGCGCAACAGCTCGAAAGGACGCATGTCGCGGAAGAAGCTGGTTTCATTGATAGTCATCGCCTCGGCGACGGCATTCTCGAGACCCGGATTGCGGCTAGAGCGGAGTTTGCGGACGAGCTCTTCCACCCGATTCAAGCCCTGGTTGCGGAGAAGCTTCGAAAGGCGGGTCTCAAAGAGATAATCGCGCGAGGGGTCGAGTACGTTACGAGTAAGGCCGAAGACGAGCTCACGGAGAAATCCGTAATCGGCGGCTGCGGCAGTAATTGTCTCCATGGTCAAACCGCCTGCCGGTTCAAGAGGCTCTCGGGGCACTGAACTTCGGCGCGCGCGGAGGGGCCGCGGCCGGCGAGTTTGACAATTTCAGAGGTCATTGCATCAAGCGCAACAATCTTGTCGGCGAGACCTGCGCCAGCAACAGCGCCGGGCATTCCCCAAACTGTGCTGGTGGCCTGATCCTGCGCCAGTACGCACCCTCCCTTTTGGCGAATCATGCGGGCTCCAATCAAGCCATCGGAGCCCATCCCAGTGAGCACGACGGCAAGAACGGCGGGGCCAAAGGCTTGTGCAGCCGAACGGAAGAGAACATCAACCGCGGGTCGGCAGTGGTTTTCAGGCGGGCCCTGGTGCAGATGCAAGGTGGCCGGCGCCGATGCACTGCCTTGCGGACGAAGCTCGAGATGCCAGTTTCCCCGTGCGATGGCGATTGTTCCGCGGCTGATTGGTTCGCCTTCAGAGGCTTCGTGGACGCGCAGAGCGCAGCGGCCGTTCAGTCGCTCGGCCATCAACCGGGTAAACAGCTCAGGCATGTGCTGCACGATGAGCACCGGCAAAGGGAACCCCGCCGGCAACGCGGGAAGCAAGACCTCAAGCGCGGCCGGCCCCCCGGTGGATACGCCGATCACCAGCACTGCCGGAGAGATATGGGCTGCCGCAGTGCGCTGCGCCGGAGGAGTCTGCGCTCCTGAGAGGAAGGGCGTTGCCACGACCGAATGCGCTGTAACGGAAAGCCGCGGCTGTGCGGCTGCAGTCAGCGCCAGGACTTTGGGGATAAGTTCTTGCGCCAGCGCGCGAATGGCAGCCTCGCGGCCGGCCTGCCCGGTGGGCTTGGCAACGTAATCCGATGCACCGTTGGCAAGCGCGTCGATGGTCACCCGCGCCCCGCGCTGCGTCAGTGAGCTGCACATGA
>Ga0335074_10009580_pt1 | contig 13531 bp, 12 predicted proteins | sample Lox_Sample_23_FD_206715 | JGI IMG/M metagenome (GOLD analysis project Ga0335074, IMG submission 206715) | Soil microbial communities from Loxahatchee National Wildlife Refuge, Florida, United States - Lox_Sample_2.3 | ecosystem: Environmental > Terrestrial > Soil > Wetlands | place: USA...
CCACATGCCGGTGCGGGAATCTACCGAGATCGTCGGCCACGCGGTCCGCGCGCTGTACCTGGAGGCCGGCGTGGTCGACGTCGCGGTCGAGACCGGCGACGCCGAGCTGCTGGCCTCGTCGGTCACCCGGTGGGAAGACATGGTCTCCGCCAAGACCACCCTGACCGGCGGCGTCGGCTCCCGGCACGACGGCGAGTCGTTCGGCGACCGATTCGAGCTGCCCCCGGATCGCGCCTACAACGAGACCTGCGCGTCGATCGCCAGCATCCACTGGAGCTGGCGGCTGCTGCTGGCCACGGGCGAGTCCCGGTACGCCGACCACATCGAGCGGCTGATCTACAACGGCCTCGGCGGCGCGATCTCCGCCGACGGGCAGCGATTTTTCTACGTCAACCCGCTGCAGCGCCGGGCGGGCCACTACGAGCGCGACGATCCGGGTCGCCGCCGTGAGTGGTTTTCCTGCGCGTGCTGCCCGCCAAACATCATGCGCATGCTCGCCTCCATGGGCCACTACCTGGCGACCACCGCCGACGGTGCGCTCTACCTGCACCAGTTCACCGGCACGAGCGTCGGTGCCAACCTGGCCGGCGGCACCCTCCGCGTCGAGATGAGCACCGGATATCCCTGGTCGGGAGGGGTCGAGGTGCAGGTGCGCAACGCGCCGCCAGAGGCCTGCGGGCTCGCCGTCCGCATCCCTGCCTGGTGCCGCGGCGCGCGCTTCACGGTCAACGGCAGCCCCCTTGCACCCGATCCCGCGGACCGGGGCTACCTCATTGTCCTGCGGCACTGGATGCCGGGCGACGTGCTGCGCTGCGACCTGGACGTTGCACCGCGGCCGACGTACCCGAACCGGCGCATCGACGCGCTGCGCGGGACGGTCGCGGTCGAGCGCGGCCCGCTCGTCTACTGCTTTGAGCAGGCCGATCAGACCGCGGGGGCGGACATCGAGGACCTTGTGCTCGATCCTCATGACCTGCCCGAACGCGACGACGACCTCCCGGGCGTGGGCCGAACGGTGACTGTGGCCGTGGCCGGCGAGCGCCTGGGGCCCGTCGCCTCGGGCGGCCTGCCCTATCGATCCTCGCCCGACGCCGCGGCCGCCGGAGCTCCGGCTACGGCCGTGGCCATCCCCTACTTCCAGTGGGACAACCGCGACGGCAGGGCTATGCGGATCTGGATGCCGCAGGCCCGATCTGCCAGGAGCAACACGGTAGCTGCTCGTTCCCCGGCTGCCGACGAAACCGTGTAACCCGTGTAACCCCGTCAACGAGGAGGACGACGACATGCATAGACGCTCTGGGCCGCGGAATCCGCGGAGAGGCGGGCAACGATGAGGCGCCACGGCTACCTGTCGATCGCGGCCGCGCTGGCGGCCGGAACGCTGGCGCTCACGGCGTGCAGCTCGTCGGGGAGCAACTCAGGGTCGGCCTCGCCGAGCACGTTCGGCGTGAACGCCACGGGAACCGTGCACTTCTGGGCCCGCCAGGCCACCGACGGCCCGGCCAAGGCGCTGGTGAAGGAGTTCAACGCGACCCACAAGCACCTCAAGATCGTGCTGCACCTCACGCCGCCCAACGACGACACCAGCCAGCTCGCGACCGCGATCCGGGCGGGCTCGCCCCCCGACGTGGTCGGACTGAACGACATCGACGTGCCGACGTTCTCACATGAGGGCGCGCTGATGGACATCACGAAGTACGTCAACGCGCTGCCGTACAAGAAATCGCTCAGCCCCGGTCACCTGGCGCTCGCGACGATCGGCAGTAAGTACTACGGGGTGCCGTACCTGGCTGACTTGTCGGTGCTCTGGTACAACAAGAAACTCTTCCAAGAGGCCGGGCTGAACCCGAACGACCCGCCCACGAATTACGCGCAGATCATGACCGACGCGACGAAGATCAGCGCGCTCGGGCACGGCATCTACGGGTTCTCGTTCGCCGGCGACTGCCAGGGCTGCCTCGGCTTCACCATGCTGCCCTCGCTGTGGGCCGACGGCGTGCACATGATCCACGGGCCGCTCGGCAACCAGACCGCCGACGTCGCCAGCGACGCCCCGCTCAAGACGATGCTGGCGGACTACCGGACGCTGTGGTCCAAGAAGATGGTGCCGGTGAACGACCAGACCCAGAACGGGCTGACCTGGGGCGCCGACTTCGAGGCCGGCAAGGTCGGCATCCTGCCCGGCGACTACGGGTTCGCGACGAAGATGAGCCCCACGTCGGAGTTCGCCGACGCGCCGCTCCCGGGTGTCACTGGCGACAGCTACAGCACGTTCGACGGCGGGGACGACTTCGTGATCCCGGCCGGTGCCTCCAACCCGTCGGGTGCGTGGGAGTTCATCAAGTGGGCGCTGGAGCCCGCACAGCAGCAGCAGTACCCGTCGCTCGGCGACACCCCGGTCCGCAGCGACATCCTGACCCCGGCGTTCGCGGCCAAGAACCCGTACGACGCGGTTGCGCTGAAGGCCCTGGCCAAGGGCTCCGTGGAATACACGCTGGCGTATGACGCGGTCTACAACGAGCCCGGGTCGCCGTGGTTCAAGATGTTCGAAGATGCCGTTTATAACGGGAATATGAGCGCAGCGCTACAGGAAGGCCAGTCCGGTATTTCTTCCACGCTGCAGCAAGTGAAGAGCTGACGGACCCCTGCGCCGTGCCCTGTTCCAGTCGGGCCGGGAACGGGGCACGGCGCAGGCAGTACGCCTGGGCAATCAAAAGCCCGGCAGAAGCGGAGGACGAGGAGAGTTGGCAGCAACCCAGGCTCCTGGCGCGCCCGCTGCGGCGCGACGTCGGCTCTTGCCACAACGGCGCAGCGCCGCCGACCGCAGGAACGCGAGGGTAGGCCTGGCGTTCACGTCCCCGGCGCTGCTGCTGGTCGGGGCCTTCGCGCTGTTCCCGCTCGGCTTCGGCATCTACATCTCGCTGACGAACTGGCCGCTCGTCGGGCCGTACCACTTCATCGGCCTGTCGAACTACACCAGCCTGATTCACGACTCGGTGTTCCTCCAGTCGATCCTGTTCACGCTGAAGTACACCGCGATCGTCACGATCCCGATCTTCGTCGTCGGCTACGCGCTCGCGGTGTTCGTGCGCGCCAACCGCCGGGGCACGACGGTGTTCCGGACGCTGATCTTCCTGCCGTACATCGTGGGGCTGGTGGCCGAGAGCTACATGGCCGTGGTGGAACTGCAGCCGAGTTCGGGAACCGCGAACTTCGTCCTGTCCAAGCTCGGGATCGTCAGCAACACCACGGCGTGGACCGTGCACACCGGCCTCGCGACGACCGCGATCTGCATCCTTGTCATCTGGTTCGCCTCCGGGCTGACGATGATGCTGCTCATGGCCGGGATGCAGAGCATCCCGACCGACCTCTACGAGTCGGCCCGGGTCGACGGGGCCTCCTGGTGGAGCGCTGAGCGGCGGATCACGTTTCCGCTGCTGCGCCGGTCGATCGCGCTGAGCCTGATCATCTCGGTCGTCGGCTCGTTCCTCGCCTTCAACCAGTTCTTCATCATCACCGACGGCGGCCCCGGGACGAGCACCGTGCCCGTGGTGATGTCGATCTTCCAGACCGCCTTCGCGGACACCGACGTGGGCCTGGCCAGCGCGATGTCGGTCGTGCTCATCATCGTGGTCGGCCTGATCACCTTCGTCCAGTTCCACTACCTGCAGGGGGATGGGGACTGATGGCCTCCGTTCGCAGCAGCCAGCAGCCAGGCGCCCGTCCTTCAGCGGCCGGCGACCCGGGTGCCCGCCGGCCGGCTGCCGCTGTCCGGGCCGGCGCCGCCGGGCGGGGACGTGCCGGCGGCCGGACCGGCGGGGGCCTGGCGATCTTCATCGTGGCCGGCGTGCTGATCAGCGCCGTGTTCGTGGTGCCGCTGCTCTGGGAGACGTTCCGCTCCTTCCAGCCGGAGTCGACCGTCACCAACCCGCCGTCGGCGGCGAGCTTCAGCCATCTCACGTTCGCCAACTACACCAAGCTGCTGTCCGGCCAAGACGACATCATCCGCAACGTCATGAACAGCCTGATCGTCGCCGTGCTCACGGCCGCGCTGACCGCCGTGGTCTCGACGATGGCCGGCTACGGCTTCGGGCTCTTCCGGTTCCGCGGCGCTGGCCTGGTGTTCGGCCTGGTGCTGCTCGCGTTCATGATCCCGTTCCAGGCGGTGCTGACGCCGCTGTTCCTCGAGCTGCACTTCCTGCACCTGCTGAACAGCCTGATCGGGCTCGCGCTGTTCTACACCACGTTCAACCTGCCGGTGGGCGTGTACGTGATGCGCAACAGCTTCCTGCAGGTGCCACGGGAGATCGTCGACGCAGCCCGGGTGGACGGCGCCTCGGTGACCCGGACGCTGCTGTCCGTGCTCCGGCCGCTGGTGCTGCCCGGGATCGCGACCAGCGCCCTCTACGCGTTCCTGTTCTCCTGGACGGAGTTCCTCGGCGCGCTGAGCTTCATGACCAACGACAGCCTGTTCACGCTGCCGGTGGCGCTGAGCAACGTCGAGACCGGGACCTACGGCGCGATCAACTACGGCCTGCTGCTCGCCGGCGCGGTCATCGCGATGGTCCCGTGCATCGTGGTCTACGTCGCGCTGCAGCGCTACTACGTGCGGGGCCTGGTCTCCGGCGCGCTGAAGGGCTGAGCACCCGCCGGGCGGCCGCCCGCAGAATCGGCGGGCGGCCCGGCCCCAGACATGACGACGCCCCCGGAGCATTCCGCTCTCGAGGGCGTGCCAGGTGCCGGTGCGAGGTCGCCTCTCGGCGAGTGGCACAACGCGGCTCCAGCCGGACGGTATTCCGCGAAGGCAATAGTTGCGGCCCGGGGGACAACGCACCAGCGATGTCTAGGAACGGCATCGGGCGCCGGGCTATTCCAGGGGCCGCGGAGAATTTTGACGCGGGTATCGCCGCCTCCCGCTCCAGGCCGGCCCGGCATACTGTGGGATTCCGGCCCGGAAGATCCAGGCGCGGGAGGCGGGAGGGCGGCTGACGGTGGCTCCGGAGACCTCGCTCATCGGCTGCATCGGTGTGCTCACCGTCGCCACCAGGGGACGGTCCGGGCCTGGGGAGGTGCTGGTCAAGATCAGGGGCGGCTCCGAGACCTATATCGCCTGGTCGCCGACGCCGCTGCCCAAGGGCGCGACGGTCCTGGTCATCGAATCCCGGGGAAACCGGACCGTGGACGTCAGCGAGTGGACCGATCCGCTCGCCCCGCTGCCCGACGACCCATACCGCCCTCTCCGGTAACCGCGCTACGTCCGCCTCGAGCGCAGGGTGCCGCGGTGTGGATGTACCTTTCGGCCGCATAGATAGGGCCTTCCGGTACATCGATAAGCCAGGGGACGGCGGCACCCGGGGGCGGCGGGCCGGGCGAGCGGGCGAGGGCGGGAGCGCGGTGGCCGCCGGGGCTTCCGCCGTGGCAACGGCTATCCCTACCCTAGGAACAGGGCCTGCCGCCTTCACGGTGACCGACCGCTCGCTTCCCTCGCGACCTATTTGTGCAGTAAGGCGGGTAAAGCAGACAATGACTGCTCTGGGGGTCAGCCCCGGAGATCCCGACTGGAGATGAAAGATGCTCGGCTACCGTGTTCCAGCGCCCGATGAGGCGATGCTCGTTTCCGGCGGCAGGTTCGGACGCAACGGCGCTCCCTTCAAGGTCGTCACCGGCCACGGCGCGTTCGTTCCCCCGTTCCTCCGCAAGGTCAATTTCCTGACCCTGTCCATGGCCGAGTCAGAGGTTTCCGAGACCTGTGTGACCAAGCAGGGCATCTCGCTCAATGTCCGCGCGGTCATCGCGTTCAAGGTCGGCAACGACGAGGAGAGCATCGTCAACGCCGGGCAGCGGTTCCTTTCCGACCAGGACCAGATGTCCACGCTGACCGGGCGGATCTTCGCCGGCCACCTGCGCTCGATCATCGGCTCGATGACCGTCGAGGAGATCGTCACCGAGCGGCAGAAGCTGGCGACCGAGGTGCTGGACGGGTCTAAGTCGGAGATGGCCAAGATCGGTCTTACCGTGGACTCGCTGCAGATCCAGTCGATCGACGACAACAACATCGGTTACATCCAGGCGATGGCGGCGCCGCACAACGCCGCGATCCAGCGGCAGGCACAGATCGCACAGGCTCAGGCCAACCAGGCGGCGGCGGAGGCGCAGCAGCAGTCGCAGCGGGCCCAGGCCGAGTACGCCAGGCAGACGTCGGTCGTGCAGGCGCAGTACAAGGCCGAGGTTGACAAGGCCCAGGCAGAGGCCGCGCAAGCCGGCCCGCTGGCGCAGGCCCAGGCACAGATGAACGTCATCGCCGCCCAGGCTGACCTCGCGCAGCGGCAGTCCGAGCTGCGCCAGCGCCAGCTGGTCGCCGAGGTGATCAGGCCCGCCGAGGCCGAGGCGCAGAAGGTGGAGATCCTGGCCAAGGCGGACGCCCAGCGGGTGACACTGCAGGCCGAGGCCGCCGCGTCAAACAACCGGATCGCGCTCGATCGGATGCTGATCGACCAGCTCCCGCAGATCGTCAAGGAGGCCGCGGCCGGGCTGGCCGGCGCCAACATCAGCGTCCTGAACGGCGCCGACGGCCTCGGGGAGATCGCGGCCGGCCTGGTCGGCCAGGGGCTGACGATCCTGGAGTCGGTGAAGCAGAGCCTGGCCGGCCCAGCGGAGCAGAAGGTGACGTCCTTCGACCCGATTACCACCGGCCAGGACGGCGCCGCATCCGCCGCGCCAGCCAACAACCAGAACGCGACCGCTTGACCAGTCCCGCAGCCCCGGTCCGGGATCCCGGACCGGGGCTGTTGCGTGCGGCGGCCAATCCGTACGAATGGTCAGCGTCCGGGCCTATTGCAGCAAGCTACTCGCCGCCGAATTATTACCTCAGGTCCTATATAAATCCGCGCCTTAAGTAATCGAAGTGGATATTAAGAAATGCTGCATGGTGCATGACAACCATGCGTCGGAGTGGCGCGTCTCGCTTATGAGAATGCAATGGAGTCAATAAAAGTTGACTCTGCATTATCACGTAGGTCCGATTTAGGTTTGCCAGGTTCCCCGGTGAGCCGGGGGGACGGACGCGAGATCGCACGTCTTCCCGGGCTTCGGGGGCACCGGGTTCCTGGCCGACCGCCCGGCCGCCGACCGGCGGCGGGAGAGGGGAAATGGTGTCAGCTCGGGTGTGCGCGGAGCGGGCAGGGCGCGGCATGAATGGCCGCCTCCCTGGCCGTCCCGGGCGCATCTCGGGTTAGCGCCTTACAAGCCGCGAGTGGCCGGAGAGCCCGTTGACCTCAATGTCGTCACGTCACGTAATCAAACGACTACTCGTGGTAGCGTGTCCATCGCTACTGGCAGGGCGGGATCAAAAACCAATCACAGCCAGGCTCACAGCACGGCGACCGGCCATGCCTGACCGCCCAGGCCGCCGCCTTCGAGGCAGCCGGTACGGCAACAAACAGGAAGGAATGAACATGCGCATCCGCTTTACTCGGGCGGGCTACGCTGTGGCGGCCGGAGTAGCCGTCACGGCGATGCTCGGCATGGGGGCCGCCAGCGCAGCCGGCGCCACCGCTGGACCGGCCGCGACGACCGCCTGTGGCGCCGCGTGCTCCGACGCTAGCTTCCAGGTTCCCGGTCCGACCGACATCCTGGCGGCTCACTCGGACCTGAACATCACGAACAACGTGGTGCGGCTGGTCCAGGGCAGCAACGCGGCCGCCAAGGAGGACTTCAGCAGGATCAACGTGGGCACCGTGTTCCCGCTGTACTGCACGGCCACCGGGCAGGCCCAGACGGGCTCGATCTTCACGAACAACCAGTGCCACCTGATGTTCGTGGCAGGGCTGAACCTGGCAACCACGTTCGAGTACGCGTTCAACCCGAACAACGGCGGCCCGGAGGACCAGTGCCTCGGCGCGTGGGGCAACTCCGCACCGGCTAGCGGCTGGAAGATCCGGCTCGAGCCGTGCGGCGTGGCGCCGGACACCGTGATCATCAGCGCGGGCACGCTGCCGGGTGGCAGCGTCTCGACAGGTGTCTGGTGGATCAACGGCGCGAGCGACAACTACTCCAACCCGCTCGTCGCCACCAACCCGGGAACCGCACCGTCACAGGTCACGTGGACCACGATCGACCTGAACGGCAAGCACGCTGCGGACACCCAGGAAGTCCACACCACTGCTGGCCCGTTCTAAAACTGGCCATCAGCTAGTTCACCCGGTGCCCCCGCCGTCACCTGACGGCGGGGGCACCGCCATGTCCGGCTGCTCCTCATTCCGGCCGCCTGATCGCCACAGCCCCAGGAGCAGCAGTGGGCGGCGCGACCGCCAGGCCCGCCAGGGCCCAGGTGTCGTCCGGCAGGCTGCCGTACAACTCGACCTGAAGCACGGGGTACGGCAGCACGGCGCTCTTGGCGCCGTCAGCAAGCTCATCGACAAGCTCTACAGCGAGCGCGGCGGCGAGCACCGCCGCCCCGACCAGGACCGGCCTGGCCTTCCCCGTTTTCTCTGGCCGCACGAAACTGTCCTCCGTCCTCCTCTCACCGGCGTGGTCAGGCAGGAACGGAGGGCCGCGGGCCCGTTCAGCTCAGAGTCAAGGGAAGCTGCTCATGCAGTGATCGCAGCCCGGGTCGGCCAGGCTGGCCGGTTCGCACCCAATGTCTGGCCATGACCGCGCCGGCGGAGGACAATTCGAAATCGCGGGAGATCGCCAGCCGCGGAAGGACTGGGCATGACGCTGATCTTCCTGGTGCAGCATGCGGAGAAGGAGCCCGGCCCCGGGGATCCGGGGTTGACCCGCGCCGGGCGCCAGCAGGCGGGCCGCACCGCGCAGTGGCTGTACGGCTGCGGCCTGAACGCCGTGTACAGCAGCCCGCAGCGGCGGGCCGTCGAGACCGCCGAGCACATCGCGGGTGCCACCGGTCTCAGCATCCGGCGCGATGTCCGGCTGCGCGAGCGCATGAACTGGGACGTCGGCCAGACCCTGGAGGAATTCCGGACCGAGTGGGACCGGACGGCCCTGGACCCGGACTTCGTTCCCCGCCACGGCGACTCATCCCGCCAGGCGGGCCAGCGGCTGCGCAGCTTCCTCCTCGACCTGGCCGCAGAGCCCGGCCCGGTGGCTGCCACCAGTCACGGCGGCGTTACCACGGACCTGCTGCGCACGCTGCTCGGCGAGGCCGAACTGCCGCCCTGGCTGCTCGACAAGGGCGTCCCGCCGTGCGCCATCACGACGTTCCGCAACCTGGACGTGGTGGAGATCGCGTCCGTTGCTCACCTGGCGTAGCGAGCGACCGCACATGCCCGACATCCTTGGCCAGGGCGAGGAACGCCGACCTCATCCGTGGGCGCGGCGCCTGGTGGCGATCGCCGCGCTGCTGCTCGTGGCCGCAGTGATCGCGGCGCACCTGCCCCGGCACGCGCACGTGACCCGCGCAGCCCCGCGCAAACCGGCCACGGCCCTGCCCGCGACCGGCGTGGCAGACGTGCCTGACGGGGTGACCGGCCAGACCCTTCCGTGGGCCAGCGGCGTCCGGCTCCCGGTCGCCGGGCCCCGGCCGGCGTGGTTCTGGCCGGCCACCGGCCGCAGGGAGACGATCGGCGGCCTGCCACCGGACGGCTCCGGCTACGAGTTCACCAGTATCGCTGGCGGCTGGGCGATCCAGGCCGGAGCCGGTGCCCCGTCCCGGTGCTCGGGCTGCGCCGGCCCGCCCCGGCCCGTGTACTTTCTCGCGGACCACGCGCAGTCGGTGACCCGGGTCGGCCTGGCCAGCGCGATCGCCCCTGCCGCGGTTCCCGGCGCGGTCTGGCTGACCAGTTACCCGCCGGACGCGGACACGGGCAGCGCCGCCGGAAGCGCCCGGGAGGTCAGCGTCACCGGGACGCCGATCGGGCCTGCAGTCTCTCTGCCGGCCGGGTTTGTCATCGACCAGGCGACCGACCGCGGCTTGCTGCTCGCTCCGGCGGTTCAGCACCCGGGACCGCCGGTCTACACACTGTGGGACCCCACGGGCTCGCGGGCAAGCCGCACCTTCGCCGGGGTGATCGCGGCCAGCGCCAACGCGATCGCCTGGGCGCCGGCCTGTGACCCGGTCTGCCGGGTTCAGGTGCTGGACCTGGCGACCGGCCGGCGCACGATCGTCACGTTGCCCGGCTCCGCGGCCAACGCCGCGTTCAGCCCCGACGGTGACCTCCTCGCGATCGAGCTGAGCTTCTACAACGGCGGCGATGACGGTGCGCTGGCGACACAGCTTGACGTGGCGTCGGTCGCGAGCGGACGGCTGGCCGTCGTTCCCGGTACCTGGGCCAGCAGCGACGCCATGGTCGGTTTCGGCTGGCTCGCTGGCGGCGACAGCCTGATCGCGGAGCTGAGCTTCACGACCAAGGTTCAGGTGACGTCGTGGCGCCCGGGCGCCGCCCGGCTGACCGTGGCGGCCGTCAGGCCAGGCCAGGATTCAGACTCCCTGGTCCTTGGCTGACGGCGCGGGCGCGGTGCATGACCCGCGGCTGCGACCGATCCGGGGTCCGTTTATTCTCTGCCAGGCGGGTAGGGTTCGGGGGATGCTCCCGATCGGTGATGCCCTGTCTCAGGCTGTCGCGGCACCCGCGCTTAACGGCGAGGGCTGGCGCCAGGTCGCCGAACTCGGCCTTGCCCTGGTTCTCTCCGCGCTGATCGGCCTCGAGCGTGAGATACGCCAGAAGAGCGCCGGACTGAAGACACATACCCTGGTCGGGGTCGGCGCAGCGCTGTTCATGCTGATCAGCAAGTACGGGTTCACCGACGTCCTGGAACCGCGCCTGGTGGTGCTCGATCCCTCCCGGGTGGCCGCACAGATCGTGACCGGGGTGGGCTTCCTCGGCGCTGGCCTTATCTTCGTGCGGCGCGACGCGGTGCGCGGCCTGACCACGGCGGCCGCGATCTGGGTTACCGCCGCGATCGGGTCAGCGGCGGGCGCCGGGTTGCCGGTGCTGGCCGTGGCGTCCACTGGCATCTACTTTCTGGTGGCGCTCGTGTTCCCGCTCGCGACCCGTCGGCTGCCCAGGTCGGCAACGGCGATCTCGGCACTTCGGGTGCGGTACCCGGACGGCCACGGACGGCTGCGCGACGTGCTGAAGCAGGCAACCGATCTCGGGTTCGCCATCGACGACGTCTCCACCGAGCCCGTCGGCTACCGGCCGTCTTCCACATCCGGCGGGGCGCCCAAGCCGTCGATGGTGGAGGTCACGCTGCACGTCCACGGCAGGAACTCGGTCACCGATCTAGCCGCTTCGCTGTCCGAACTCGACGGCGTCGTAGCCGCTGCGGCCAGTGACGTCAACGCGATCGACGAGTAAGACGAGCGGTCGGCTCCGCGCCTGAATGGGCTACTCCTTCACGGCGGTCAGGTAGGCCATGGCCATCCGCTCGCGTCCGCCGCCCGCCTCCACCAGCGGCCTGAGCCAGTCGGTGAACTCGGTGAACTCCGCGGGGGTCAGCACCTGCCCCATGGCCTCGGCGAGCGGCGGCATCAGCGGGTTGCCCGACATCCGCAGGAACCGTTCCCAGGGGACCGGCTTTGTTGAAGCCTTGACGCTGACCCGCAGTTCCAGGTCGACCGTGGGGAACCCGGCATCGACGGCGTGGGCAACAAGGTCACGGTCGTCGAAGTCGAGCATGGGATCGACGCCCATGGGCTGAATGGAGTCATACAGGGCTTCGATCTTGGCGGCCAGCGCCTTGACCGGCGTGACGTCATACCCGCTGAACAGGTCGGGATCGCAGGGAGACATGAGCACATTGATCGGCTCGGCCAGGCTGATCCGGCCGCCAGGCCTCAGCACCCGGTAGAACTCCCGCAGCGCTGCGGCCTTGTCCTTCACGTAGATCAGCACGGACCTGGTGGTGACCGCGTCGACCGAGGCATCGTCGACGCCATCGAGTGAGTCGGCGGAGGCGAGGAGGAAACGGCATCGGTCTGCCAGTTCCTCGGCGGCGGCGGCCCTGCCGCAGTGCTCGAGCAGGTCCGCAGAGACGTCGGAGAAGATCACCTGCCCGGACGGGCCGAGTCGCTCGAGCGCACCGAAGGCGATGAGGCCGTCGCCGGCTCCGACGTCGAGGAGCGTGTCGCCCGGCTGCAGCCGCGCGCGGTCGAGCACGATGTCGCGGACGGGATACAGGTAGCCGGAGAGATCCTGCTGGCGGGCGGCGGCGTCGCCACCGAACCGCACGTCGAGCAGCCACCGGTGCCAGCGGTCCGGGCCATCGCTCATAATGGCCTATTCTGCCCGCAATCGGTTGCTGCGCGCAGGCGCAGGCCGTGTTCGGCGGCGTCAGGGAACGGCCGGCGGCGGGTTACTATCACTGGACGTGGCCGTCGAGGGAGGCTCGCGTGATCAGGTCCAAGCGGTACGCGGCCGCGGCGCTCGCCGTCGGCGCCGCGGTGTGCGCCGTCGACGTCGTCTCCAAGATCGTGGTCGTGGCCGCGCTGTCCGGCCACCGGCCGATGACGGTGCTGGGCGGGCTGATCACGCTGCAGCTCTACCGCAACGCGGGCGCGGCGTTCGGTGTCGGCCCGTCGTTCACCGCGATGTACGCGCTGGTCGCGGCCGCGGTACTGGTTGTGATTCTGCGTGTGTCCGGACGGCTGCAAAGCTGGCTGTGGGCGGTCGCGCTCGGCCTGGTGCTGGGCGGCGCGGCGGGCAACCTGGCGGACCGGCTTTTCCGGTCGCCCGGCCCGATGCGCGGCTGGGTCATCGACTGGATCAAGCTGCCGTACTTTCCCGAGACCTTCAATATCGCGGACTCGGCGCTGACCGTGGGCGTTGTGCTGATCGCTGCGGCGAGCATTCGCTGGCAGCTCGGCCGCGAAGCGATAGGGACCACGGCGGAGCAGTAGCCGCGCACTGCCGGGTGCCTGAACGGTTCAGGCCCGGCCCGCCTGCTCCGCGAGCCAGTCCAGCGCCGTGGTGGCGGAGTCAAGGACCGAGATGTGCCCGTCATCCGGGTAGAGCCGCAGCTGCGCCGAGGGGCAGCGGCCGGCCAGCCACTCGCCGTGCGAGCTGGGCGCGATCCGGTCCTGGCCACCGTGCAGGAACAGCACCGGCGCCGCGACGTCGGCGGGGTCGAAACCCCACGGGGCGGCGTAGGCGAGGTCGTCATCCACCTGCCCATCCGGGCCGCCCTCGATGGCCTGCCCGGCGACACCGGCCAGCCAGGACCAGGATCCTTCGAGCGCGGCCTGGTCGGCATCGGTGAACATGGCCGGGTCGAACTCGGACGTTGCGCGATGCTGCTCGAGCGCCGCCGGGCCGTCGGCCGCGGCCCGCAGATTCGCCTCGATCGAAGGCGCCATGCCCGCAAACCAGTCAAGACCCTGCGCTCCGAACGGGGCCAGCGTTGCCACGCCGACCGCGGCGACGACGCGTTCCGGAAGCAGCGCTCCCGAGGCGAGGGCGTGCGACGCGCCGCCGGAATGACCCATCACGGCGAACCGGGCGATGCCGAGTGCGTCCGCGATGCTCCTCACGTCGCCGGCGGCCGAGGCTACGTCGCGGCCCGGGCGCGGGGTCGA
>Ga0335074_10009581_pt1 | contig 13530 bp, 10 predicted proteins | sample Lox_Sample_23_FD_206715 | JGI IMG/M metagenome (GOLD analysis project Ga0335074, IMG submission 206715) | Soil microbial communities from Loxahatchee National Wildlife Refuge, Florida, United States - Lox_Sample_2.3 | ecosystem: Environmental > Terrestrial > Soil > Wetlands | place: USA...
ATTGAATGACTTGAAAATAATGTCCACCTGCTCTTCGAACAATTCGCGGTTGGCGTTCTGATCGAGCAGGGGTGCACCGAAGGTTTCGACTTCGCGGGTGTGATAGCCGCGGCCGACGCCGAAGATAACGCGGCCCTCGCTGAGGATGTCGGCCATGGCATAGTCCTCGGCCAGGCGCAGCGGATGCCACATAGGGGTGATGTTGAAGCCGCAACCGATCTTAAGGCGCTTCGTGACGTGCACCAGGTGCATCGCCATCATCAGTACGTTGGGGATGCCCTCGTAGCCCTCGGGCTGGAAATGATGCTCTGCCATCCAGAAGGCATTGAAGCCGACGCGGTCCATCAGCTTTGCCATTTCCACCGCCTTGGTCAGGGTGGTGGCGAGCTTTTCGTTGGTATAGCGCCGGTCGTTCACCGGGGTGCCACCGTAACCGAGATTCTCCATGTCGATGTGGCCGGCATAGGAGCTGTCGAACTTCGTGATCATACTGTTTCTCCCTGGGCACCCGATGGGGCGTTTCGTTGCTTCGGTTGTACCCCCGATGGGCCCCTGCGTCGACCGTCGGGCACGCCAAGTGTTACACGCCGCAATCGCGAGGTCATCAATCTGCGATGGTTACGAATGTGCCGGCCGTTAGCTGTGGGGTTCATCACGAACCACGGGGCTGGATCCGCTTGGGTAGATGGCCGGGCTCGGTGTACAGCCTCGCCATGATGGATTGTTTCCTTCTGGTACTAAAGCAACGAAGCCGTCTCGATCGTGGGTATCCCGCATGATGGGGATTGCTTCGTCGCTTCGCTCCTCGCAATGACATCAATTCGTATCTCGCGATGACATCGCGTGGGTGCGGGCATGCACATTGCTCAGTCCTGGCCGTAGCGGCGCGCCTGGCGCGCCCCATATAACGCGGATCGGCAAGAAGGAGCCCGTGCGATGGTTGAGATCCCTGCCGCCTATGTGGATCTGATGCAACAGAAGAAGGCTTTCGCGAATCTCGCCACCGTGATGCGGGACGGATCGCCGCAGGTCACGCCGGTGTGGTTCGACTACACCAGTGGCCATGTCCGCGTGAACACCGCGAAGGGCCGGGTGAAGGCACGCACGCTCCGCGAAGGGGCCCCGGTGGCGATGTCGATCCTCGACCCGGACAATCCGTATCGCTACCTGCAGATTCGCGGCAAGGTGGTGCACGCGACCGAGGAAGGCGCGTCGGCGCATATCGACTCGTTGGCCAAGAAGTATCTGGGCAAGGACAAGTACCCGTTCGCGCAGCCGGGCGAAGTGCGCGTTATGTACGAAATCGAGCCCTTGGCTACGCAGGGTATGGGTTAGGCATTCGCATCACGGGCGGCTTGATACTGCCGGGATCGCCGCGGACCTGCGCGGGCGAGATTGCCCGCGGAGCAGGCCAGGTGAAGGTGGGGCCGTGGGTGGGAGTCGTTGCGAGAAACGAAGCGACGAAGCAAGCTGGGTCACGCGGGGGCGTGTCGGCCTCTACCTGACCGAGGTTGCTTCGTCGCTTCGCTCCTCGCAATGACAGGCACGGAGCGGATCACAGAAGAGCCAGGTCCGTCGGTTGCATCGCCGGGAAGACCTGCTGCAGACGGGCCTGGTCCAGCCCGTACATCCGCTGGAACAGTCCCCCGAACAACGCACGGTAATCGGTGAGCACTGGATAGTCACGGTTTTGAAACATATGGGCCTGATCAACCGGCACCTGCTCGCCCATCAGGCGTCCGCCCCTGATCCCGCCACCAAGCACCCAGTACACGCTGCCATGCCCATGGTCCGTTCCGCGGTCTCCGTTCTCGCGGAAGGTGCGGCCGAACTCGGAAATCACCACAACGACGGTTTGGTGCCATTGCGGGCCGATTTCGTCGGCAAAACCGGCGAGGCCGCGGCCGAGTTCGGCGATGCGACCGGCGAGATACCCGGTCGCGGCACCCTGGTTTACATGGGTATCCCAGCTGCCGACATCGACAAAGCCGAGATTGAATTGCTCTCGCATCAATTCGCCGATCCGGCGTGCCGATAGCTCGAAGCCCTTGGGCGAAGTGGCGCCACGGCTTGCCTGCACCATGCGTTCGGTGATGGCGTGATAGACGTCGTCGCGGACCTGGAACCCTTCCTTCACCGCCGGCGCCAGTGGCCGTCCGGCGTACATGGCGTTGATCAAGGTTGCCTGGCGGGCGTCGATGGCGGGCTTGCCCACGGCGTTGATCGAGATGTTCGGGATGGCGCCGCCGCCTTGAAAGGACAGCGGCAACTGGTCGGTGAACGCGATGGGCCTGGGGCCGGTCAGCGCCTGGGCCAGACGCGCCATGAAACCGGACCGATAGTTTCGTGCGCCGCTGATATTCTGCCCGAGTTCGATCGTGTCCTGGGTTTCGAAATGGCTGCGTGTCAGGTCATCGGTGCCGGCGAACGGCACGAACGCGACCTGGCCCTTGCGGTAGAGGGGATAGATCGTTTCCCGCAATACCGGGTGCAGGCCCCAGGTGCCGTCCAACGGCAGCGCCGCTGTCGCAACCGCAGGATCCGGTTTGGCTATCGCCAGTGTGGGCCTTGATGCATAATAGAAGTCGCTGGTGACCGGGATGACGACGTTTGCCGCGTCATAGGCGCCACGCAGGAAGACGACGAGCAATCGCGCGTCGGTCACCGGCGCGGCCCACAGCCGCCCGGCCACGGTCATGGGCGCAAGGGCCGCCAATCCGGCAAGGACGCTACGACGATCGAGCAACATGGCCGGGCCTCCGGGTGTTCAGTGCATGAATTCAGGCGAGCACAGGAACAATGTGTTCCAATCTTGCGGCGAGGTGGCTTTGTCCAGCGTCGCGCGGGTTTGTGCCGACAGCGTAGCACGCAGCCCGTCGAAGTACAATCCATTTTGCAACAAGGGGAATGCCGGCTCGTCGACCGCATCGGCGCCGGGTGGCTTGAACAGCCCGGCGGAACTCGAGCCGATCTGACGGGCAATCTCGAAGCGGGTCATCATCTGGCCCGACGCGTCCCAGGCGGACGACTCCATGGCATAGCCATCGGGTGTCTGGTGGTTGTACAATCCTTCCGCCAGCCGGTTGAGCCAGTTTTGTATTGGCGTTGTATTGACGATGATCTTGTCGTCGTAGGCCAGCCGCACCGCGGAAAAGATGTAGCGCACCGGGTCCTTGAAGCGCGTGCCCAGGCTGTTGGCCAATTCCGGTGCGCGGACCATGGTGTCGAGCACGCTCGCGATATTGCCCTGGCTTCGGGTGAAGCTCTGTGCCATGCGGTCGACAAGCGGCTTGGGCGGATCGTCAGCGACGAAATAGAGCGCGATCTGGCGTGCGATGTGCTGTGCCGTTGCGGGATGGGCACACAGCATATCCACCGCTTGCCCGATCTCGGCAAAGCCGCTGCCTGGGATCTTGCGGCCGAGGAAGACCTTGTCGCTGAAATCGTGGCGCGCCGGGTTGAATTCGAACATCCCGTCGCGCACCAGCAGGTTTTGCCATTCCGGCTTCAATGGCGGATTGGCCGGGCGCGGATCAATACCGGCTCCGGTCAGGATGCGCGCCAATTGCTCCACATCCTGTTGGGTATAGCCGGATCCGACGCCCATCGTGTGCAGCTCCATGATCTCGCGCGCGTAATTTTCGTTGAGATGGCCGACGGCGTTGTCGGCGTTGTCGAGGTACCGCAACATCGCCGGGTGGCGCAGCGTACTCATCAGCAGGTCACGAAACCGGCCCATCGCATGCCGGCGAATCGCAGTGTGTTCATAGTCGCCGACCAGCACGCGGATGTTGGCCTTGTACTGGTGCACGTTGAAATGGTTGAACCAGAACCAGGTCATGCGTTCCCGCAACTGGTCGGGCGCGTAAAGCGCACGCAGGATGGAGGCGGTTGCCGCCTGGCGCGCGATGTCGCTCATGCTGGCCTGGAACGCCTTCTGTGCCTCGGCGCGTACGGCCGGGTCGCTGATTTCACTCGCGATGCGGGCTGCAGCGCCGAAGTCGGCGGCCAGTTCGATCACCGGCCTGCGGCTGACCGCCAGCGCGTCCACCTGCTGTTGCGCGGGCTGCGGCAGGCGTGGCTCGGCTGGGGGGTGCAACTGCGCCTGCAACCACCGCTCGCGGCCGAGCGCCTGGAATTCGGCGATCGCCGACTCGTTGGCGCCCCAGGTGAGGGCATCTACCAGGGCGAGATCCTGCGCTGGCACTGCGGCCTTTGCCTGACGCGCCAGAGCGTAGGGCAGGGTCACGGCCGCTATGCCCAGGGTCGGCAGCGTCCTGCGCCGTGACAGCATCGCCTCTCTCTCTCCTCGCACGGGACGATGATGGGGGGAGAAATGCGTGTCCCGTGTGGCGTTTATGTTTCGGATTGCATCGGTAGCAGCAGCCATGACCGTTGGCACGCGGCTGTGATCAATCGCCGCGGGTGGCCCTGTCATTGATTCGCATCGAAAGGCCAGCCACCCTGCCCGGCCGCACGACAGAGCATGCACGACAAGAAGGCCGGCCGCCCGAATGACCCGCATCGACCATGACGCCGTGGTGACGCTGATCCTTGCGGGTCAGACACCGCCCCAATCCTGGCTGCCGCATGTGACTGAACTGCGGCTGGAGCGTGCCCGCATCAGTGACCTGCGGCCGGTTGCCGCCTTGGGCAGCCTGCAACGGCTGGTGCTCAGCCATACACTGGTCAGCGATATTGCACCGCTGGCGGCGCTGCGTGCGCTGAGGCGGCTGGAACTGACGCGTTCGCGGGTGGCCGATGTGACGCCGGTCGCCGCAATGCGGCACCTGCAAAGCCTACATCTGTCGTTCACGCCGGTTGCCGACATTGGCGCTCTGGGCGGGCTGGTTGGGTTGGAAGGATGTTTTTTAACCGGAACGCTGGTGCGGGATGCCGCGCCTTTGGCGGGTCTGGTGCGGTTGGAGCGTCTCGATCTTGGGGACACGGCGGTGCGCGATTTGGCGCCGCTGGCGGGGATGACACGATTGCGCAGCCTTGATCTGTCCGGGACGCGCGTGATGGATCTGCGGCCGCTCGCAGGGCTGACGGGGTTGCAGTACCTCGATCTGACCGGGACGCCGGTTGAAGATCTGTCGCCGTTAGCTGGGCTGAGCGATCTGCGGCGAGTGGACCTGCGGAGTACGCGTGCGGATCCGTTGGTCCTGGCAGGGTTGCCGCGATGCCAGGTTATCACGGTGCCGTTTCGGCGAAGGCGATAATACGAGGGATTAGGGGACTTGCGCGCTATTGTTGCTGTGTACGAAGCGCGCGTCACTTGCAGAGCCTGCGCACTCTCGTAGTTTCGTGCCGTCCGCGTGTTTATTATTTTTAACACGGAGGAAAGGGCGGAGGGCCACGGTGGGCCACAGGAGTCACAGCGCTTCCACCGCCGGCAGCCACACACGCTACTGGCGTTATGATACTTACAAGACATGGCGGCGAATGCCGTCCGTCAGGCGACGCGCGTTGAAGTTCAGGATCAGGCCAACCCTGATACGACTCATGGCCAGATAGGTGTGCAATTGTGCTTCATGCGCTGGCACGATGGCAGCGACCGCCTTGATTTCCAGAATGACCTGGCGGGCTACGACGATGTCGGCGCGGAAACCTTCGCCAATGGACAAGCCTTTGTAGATGACCGGAACTGGCACCTGCCGCTCGCAGGGAATGCCCGCCTCGCGCAGTTCATGGAACAGGCATTGCTCGTAAACTGATTCCAGCAAGCCGCGTCCCGTATGGCGATGCACATCGATTGCGAGCCTGATCACCTGCTCCGTAAGTTCCCCGGCTATCAGCACTCGTACGACTCCTGTGGCCCACCGTGGCCCTCCTGCTATTCTCCGTGATAAAATACAATAAATCGTAAACGCACCGGCGATCGGAGGAGCGCACCCAAGATATGAACGCTTCCGCCCTCGCCTAATCCAGTTGCAGCAACTGCGCTTTCAAATACGCGGTCTCCGGCAAATGCGGATGCACCGGATGGTCCCGCCCCGCACCGGCGGTGACCAGCACACGTCCCTCCCGCCGCGCGCGATGCAGGCCAAAGGCTATTTGCGCCGTCCACGCATCCAACGGCGCGTGATGGCTGCATGACGCCACGAACAGGAAACCACCCGGCGCCACCAGAGGGGCCGCAAGCCGCGCCATGCGGCCGTACGCACGCAACCCCGCCTCGGCATCCCTGCGTGAACGCGCGAATGCGGGCGGATCACACACCACGATATCGAAGCGCTCCCCGGCCGCGGCCAGCGTTGTCATCGTATCGAACGCGTCGCCACGCCGCGCGGCGACCCGCTCGGCCACCCCGTTCAGCGCGGCCGCTTGCAACGCCAGATCCAGGGCCGGCGCGCTAGCATCCACCAGCGTCACTGACGTCGCCCCCGCGCCGGCGCAGCGCACGCCGAACGCGCCGGTGTGGCAGAACACGTCCAGCACGCGCGCGCCGGTGGCCAAAGCGGCAATACAGTCGCGGTTCGGTCGCTGATCGAAGAACCAGCCGGTTTTCTGCCCCGTCAGCAGGTCAACCGGAAACCGGACGCCGCCCTCCACCACGCATGTCGAGGCGTCGGTCCCATGCAGCAGCGCGACGCTCTCCGGCAGGCCCTCCAGCTTGCGCGCCCCCGAATCATTCCGCGCCACGACGGCCCGCAACGGCAGCAACGCCCGCAACGCATCGGCGATCAGGGGCGTGAGCAGTTCCATCCCCGCGGTGTTCGCCGCCAGGACAGCCACGTCGTCATAGCGATCGATCACCAGGCCGGGCAGCCGGTCCGCTTCGGCATGCACCAGGCGATAGAACACGCCGTCGAACAGGCGGGTGCGCAACGCAATTGCAGCGGCCAGCCGTGCCCTGATCCAGGCCACATCGATCACCGCTGCCGGATCGCGGTCCAGCAATCGCGCGGCAATCAGCGAATGCGGGTTGAACATGAACGTGCCGAAACGGGTGCCGTCGTCGCCCTCCAGCCGGACCAGGCCGCCGGGCAGCATCCGGCGGTACTCCGGCCGCATGGCGATCTCGTTGGAGAACACCCAAGGCGCGCCGGCCCGCAGCCGCCGTCCCTGGCCTTGGACCAGCCGCAGCGTCGGCCGGTCCGCTGATCGTCCATCCTGCATCACATCCAGTCCCTGAAACTCTTTCACAATGGCCCGCCGCGTACCCTTGGGGCGATGTGCCCGCCGCCCAATGCCCGGCCCCTTATGCGCCGCCTGATCGCCCATCTGCGCAGCGGCGACTGGCTGTCGCCCGAGCGCGTCACCGCCTGGGGCATCATCCTGCTGGTCACCGAGTGCCTGATCACCATGTTCCTGGCGCTGTGGCAGCACGGGGTGTTCCGGCCGGTGCCCGATCCGCCGCCGAGCGATTTCGTCAGTTTCTATGCCGCGGGCAAGCTGGCGCTGGCAGGCACACCGGCGCTCGCCTACGACCACGCCGCGCATTGGGCCGCGGAGCAAGCCGCGACCTGGAGCACCGCCCCCTACGTCTATTTCTTCTATCCGCCGATCTATCTGCTGCTTTGTGCGCCGCTCGCCGCCCTGCCCTATTTCGTCGCCTTCGCCCTGTTCCAGGTGGCAACACTCGTCCCGATGCTGCTGGTGATGCGGGCCGTGCTGCGCTCCCGCTCCTGGGGCTGGCTACCGCCAGTGCTGGCGTTTCCGGCCATGTTCTGGACCGTGACGCTTGGCCAGAACGCGTTCCTGACCGCGGCGTTGTTCGGCGGTTTCACGCTGTTGCTGGACCGTCGGCCAACCAGCGCGGGCGTGCTGCTGGGGCTGCTGAGCTACAAGCCGCATTTTGGCATTTTGGTGCCGATGGCATTGGCCGCCGGTGGCCGCTGGCGGACTTTTGCGGGCGCGGGGATCACGGTCGCTGCCGTGGTCGGCCTGTCCATCGCGGTCTTCGGCTGGCAAACCTGGGCGGCCTATCTGCACAGCTTCGCCGCCAATGCTGGCGCCACCTACCAATCCGGCCGGATTGATTTTGCCGGCATCGACACGCCGTTCGGAGCCGCCCACCTGTTGGAGGCCGGCCCCACCGCAGCGAACGCCTTGCAGGCCGTCGTTGCACTCGCCATGGCCGGGGTGACGGTGCTGGTCTGGCGCCGCTGTGACTCCCATCCGATGCGTTGCGCCACCTTGCTCACCGCAACCTTGCTCGCCGTGCCACTGGCCTTGCTTTACGACAAGGCGATCCTGCTGCTGGCAATCTGCTGGCTGGTGCGCGTGGGCGAAGAGCAGGGATGGTTGGCGTGGGAAAAGCTGGTGCTGCTGGTGGTTTGGCCGGTGTCGGTGGTGAGCTGGCCGATCGGCGCCGGCTTTCATGTTCCGCTCGGACCGCTGGTCACTGCGGCGGTGCTGGTTCTGTGCCTGCGGCGTGCGTGGCAGGCCCCGGCGGCGCGGCCAGTGCGAACCGCGCCGGATCGGGCCCGAGATGGGACGATGGTTCAGACGGTGGGTGTGACGCCGTAGGCCTTGAACCAGGTCAGCATGCGGCCCCACGCCTCCACCGCGTCGGTGGCCCGGTAGCTGGGGCGGTAGTCGGCATTGAAGCCGTGCGGCGCGTCTGGATAGATCACGATTTCCACCGTCTTGCCGGCCGCCTTCGCCTTGGCTTCCGCCTCGCGCACATCAGCCACCGGAATGCTCTGGTCCTGCCCGCCATAGAGGCCGAGCACGGGGCATTTGATCTCGGTCACCAGGTCCAGAACCGTGTGCGGCTGGATCGGGCTGGTGGGACCCTTGATCGGGCCGTACCAGGCGACCGCCGCGCGCAGATGCGGGTTGTGCGTCGCATACAGCCAGGTCTGCCGGCCGCCACGGCAGAAGCCGGTGACGCCGAGGCGGCGGCTGTCGCCCTTGTTATGCTCTGCCCAGGCGGCCGTTGAGTCGAGGTCCGACATGTATTCGGCGTCGGGTTTCTTCGAGATGACGTCTTTGATGATGGTCGGAACGTCGGTCATCTTCGAAAGATCGGCGATGCGTGCGTAGTACTCGGTGGCGACCGCGAAATAGCCATCCTTGGCGAGGCGCCGGCACACATCCTTGATGTGCTCGTGGACGCCGAAGATCTCTTCATTCACCAGGATGATGGGGAAACTTTTGCCCGCCGCCGGACGGGCGAAATACGCGGGCAGATGGCCGTCCTTCACCGGGATCTGCGTCTCGCCGGCATCCAGGCCCTTGGTGTCGGTATGGATCATCTGCGCTTCCACCGTCTGAGTGGCGAGCGTGAAACCGGACATCAGGCCAGTCATAACCAAGCCGCGGCGCGCCAGCGGATAACGCTGCAGGCCAGCTATTTCGGAGTGGTCGTTCATCGCGGTTCCCCCAGGTTGCTGCGCGGCGGCAAAATGGCGGACACGATTGATACGCGCAATGGCAGTGCGCGCCGGACGTTGCCACGTCCCGCAGCCAGTCCTACGCTCGGTAGCGATATCCATCCGAGGGGAGAGCATCCAGATGAAGGTCGGTGACGCCGTTGCGGAAATCATGAAGCGCGAGGGGATCGAGATCCTCTGCGGCTATCCCGTGAACCACCTGCTGGAATACGCCGCCAAGGCCGATATCCGCCCGATCATCGTCCGCCAGGAGCGCATCGGCCTGCACATGGCGGATGCGATTTCCCGCGTTACGTCCGGCAAGAAGATCGGCGCCTTCTGCATGCAGCACGGCCCGGGCACCGAGAATGCGTATGGCGGCATCGCGCAGGCGTATAGCGAGAGCGTGCCGCTGCTGGTGATCCCGCAAGGCTATCCGCGCCGCATCGCGCATATCGATCCGAACTACAACGCGGTGCGCGACATGCGTGGCGTCGCGAAGATTGCCGAGCCGGTGGTGCTGCCGAGCGAATTGTCGAATGTCATGCGCCGCGCGTTCAGCAACCTGCGCAATGGCCGCGGCGGGCCGGCAATCGTGGAGATCCCGACCGACATCTGGAACGAGGAGATCGGCGAGCTGGATTACACGCCGGTTGGGCGGCACCGTTCCGGGCCCGATCCTGTCGATGTGCGCAAGGCAGCGGCAGCGATCCTGGCGGCGAAGCGCCCGGTGATCTACGCCGGCACCGGTGTGCAATGGGCGGAAGCCTGGCCGCAACTGCGCGCATTCGCCGAGCTGCTGGGCGCGCCGGTCACCACCAGTTTGGGCGGCAAGAGTTCGTTCCCGGAGAATCATGAGCTGTCGCTGGGCTCCGGCGGCAACGCCGTGCCGAAGCCGGTGCATCATTTCGTGCAGAACGCCGACCTGATCATCGGCATCGGGTGCTCTTTCACCGAGACGAATTTCGGCATCAAGTTCCCGAAAGGAAAAAAATTCGTCCATGCGACGCTGGATCCGAACCACCTGAACAAGGACGTCATCAGCACGGTTGGCCTGGTGGGCGACGCGGCGCTGACGCTGGAGGCGCTGATCGGCGAGTTGCGCCAGACCATCAAGGCGAACCGCGACACGAAGGAGGTGGTGGCCGAGATCAAGGCGGTGCGCGAGGAGTGGATGGCGCAATGGCAGCCGCTGCTGAATTCGAATGAGGCGCCGATCAGCCCGTACCGGGTGATCTGGGAGCTGATGGCGGCGACCGATCCGAAGAACACCATCATCACGCATGATGCGGGCAGTCCGCGCGACCAGATCTCGCCGTTCTGGGTTTCCACCGAGCCCCTGTCGTATATAGGCTGGGGCAAGACGACGCAGCTCGGCATGGGACTGGGGCTGGCGATGGGGGCCAAGCTGGTGCATCCGGACAAGACCTGCATCAACTTCTGGGGCGATGCGGCGATCGGATTCACGGGGATGGATTTCGAAACCGCGGTACGCGAGCGGATTCCCATCCTGTCCTGCCTGATGAACAATTTCTCCATGGCGATCGAGCTGAAGGTGATGCCGATCTCGACCGACAAGTACCGGTCCACGGATATCTCCGGCAATTATGCCGATATGGCGAAGGCGTTCGGCGGGTATGGCGAGCGGGTGACGGATCCTTCGCAGATCAAGGCGGCGATCCAGCGGGGGATCGAGCAAACGAAGGCGGGCAAGCCGGCGCTGCTGGAGTTCATCACCGCGAAGGAAACGCGGGTTTCGAAGTTCTGATTCAAAAAACTTCTCGCGCGGCTTCGTGCGGGAGAGGCCGGCGAGCGAAGCTCGCGGGGCGTGGGTGTTCGGGTCGGTATGTAGGCGAGCAATGCTGCGTGCCGGCCCGCTCACCCTCACCCGCCTCGCTTCGCTCCGCGATTTCTCCCGCAAGCGGGAGAGGTTGTTGATGTGGAGGGAACATGAAGATCGAACAGGTTGAAACATTCCAGGCCGATGCCGGCTGGCGCATGTTCTCCTTCCTGAAGGTCACCACCGATGACGGCATCATCGGCTGGTCGGAATTCAACGAAAGCTTCGGCTCGGTCGGGTTGTCCGATGTGATCCGCGGCCTGTCGCCGGTGCTGATCGGCCGTGACCCGCGCATGTTCGAGCAAGTCACGCAGCATTTGCACGTGCTGACCCGCCAGTCGCGCGGAGGGCTGAACCAGCAGGCGATCGCCGCGATCGAGAACGCGCTCCTCGACGTCACCGGCAAGGCTTATGGCGTTCCGGTCTATGCCTTGTTCGGCGGCCCGATCCGCGAGCGCATTCCGGTCTATTGGTCGCATTTCGCTACCTATCGCGCACGCAGCGCCGCTTTGCTGGGCGTGCCGGCGATCAACAGCTATGACGACCTGGCGCGGCATGCGGTGGAGGTGAAGGAACGCGGGTTCCGTGCGCTGAAGACCAACATCCTGCCGATCGTGGACGGCAAGCTGACCTCCTATGTGCCTGGCTTTGGCCGCACGGTAGGATGGCCGGAACTGAACTGGGACAATCGCCTGACACACGGTGTGACGCAGCAGTTGATGGCGATCCGCGAGGCCGTCGGTCCGGAGATGGGTATCCATCTCGACATCAACTTCAACTTCAAGACCGAAGGGTTCAAGCGCATCGCCGAGGCGGTGGCGCCGGTCAATCTGACCTGGCTGGAGATCGACACCCACGACGCACCGGCACTGGCCGAAATCAAGCGCGGCGCCCACTGCCCCATCGCATCCTGCGAAACCCTGCACGGCCGCCGCGAGTTCAAGCCGTTCTTCGACCATTACGCGACTGATGTCGCGATCGTTGACGTGATCTGGAACGGGCTGAATGAATCGCTGAAGATCGCATCGATGGCGGATGTGTACGAGATCAACGTCGCGCCGCATAATTTCTACGGCCATCTGTGCAGTGCGATCAGCGCCACGTTCAGCGCTCTGGTGCCGAATTTCCGCGTGATGGAAATCGACATCGATTCCGCCCCATGGCGGGACGAGTTCTACGTGACCGTGCCGACCATCGAGAATGGCGAATTCGTCTTGCCCCGCGGCCCTGGCTGGGGCATCGACGTGAACGAGAAGGCGGTGCGCGCGCGTCCGCCGAAGCACTGATCGTCTAGGAAATTCCCCCTCCCCTGTGGGAGGGGGTTAGGGGGAGGGGTCAAAACGCACTGCCATCGGCACGCGGTCCCCTCCCCCTAACCCCCTCCCACAAGGGGAGGGGGAGTCTTACACTCCAAGGAGACCGACAATTGGCCAAACTCAAGATCGCCACACCCAAGGGTGCCAGCTTCACCGTCGCCGGCGGCGGCTATGAGCTGGAGATGGAACCGCTGGAAGGCATCGACGCCGAGATCGTCGAAGGCCCCACCGACGAGGACGGGTTCATCAAGTTCTGCCAGGATGCCGATGCGATCTATGCGAAGGGCATCCGCTTCAGCAAGAAGATCATCGACGGCCTGCCGTCCCGCGTGCGTGCGATCGTGCTGGGCAGCGTCGGCGTGGACAGCGTCGATGTGAAAGCCTGCACCGAGCGCGGCATTCCGGTGACCAACTGCCCCGATACGTTCATCGAGGAAGTTGCCGATCATGCCATGATGCTGCTGCTGTCCACGTTCCGCCGCACGATCGAGCAAGACAAGATGGTGCGCGAGGGCAAGTGGCGCGAGGGGCGGCCGGCACTGCTGCAAATTCCGCGGCTGATGGGGCAGACGCTGGGTTTCGTCTCGTTCGGCCACGTGGCCCGCGCGGTGTGCCGGCGCGCCAAGCCGTTCGGCCTGCGCATGATGGCCTATGACCCGTTCATCGAAGAACTGGTCATGGTAGAGCATGGCGTGCTGCCGGCGACGCTGGAAGAAGTGCTGTCGCAGTCGGACTTCGTGTCCATGCACGCTCCGGCACGGCCGGAAGTGGAGGGCATGCTGGGCGAGAAGCACTTCCGACTGATGAAGAAGACCGCGATCTTCATCAACACCGGCCGTGGCCCGACGGTGCAGGAAGTCGCTCTGATCAAGGCGCTGGAGGAGAAGTGGATCGCCTATGCCGGTCTCGATGTGCTGGAGACCGAGCCGCCGGGCAACAACAATCCGCTGCTGACGATGGACAACGTGATCCTGAGCGCGCACACGGCGTCGGCGTCCGCGCGGTTCGATCCGGCACGCAAGCGGCATGTGGGGCGGGAGCTGGCTCTGGT
>Ga0335074_10009582_pt1 | contig 13528 bp, 13 predicted proteins | sample Lox_Sample_23_FD_206715 | JGI IMG/M metagenome (GOLD analysis project Ga0335074, IMG submission 206715) | Soil microbial communities from Loxahatchee National Wildlife Refuge, Florida, United States - Lox_Sample_2.3 | ecosystem: Environmental > Terrestrial > Soil > Wetlands | place: USA...
CGTTGACGCCATGCGCATTGACGATGTCAACTTGGCTGTTGGTGGAACCCCCCGGAAGACTGATCCAGGTGCCCGCAAACGTGCCATTCGTAATGAACGGACAAACAATCTTGACCGCGTAAGCCCCAGACGCCACCGTGAAGATCGGGGGAGCCGCCGTGTTACCGCCAAGATTGAACTGAACGTGGTAGAAGCCACCATATACGGGCTGACCCACGCCAGTGACCACATGGCCCGGCGCATGGCCATCATCTGCAATGATAATAGCGCCGCCCGTCCAGGTCATCTCGCCGGACGAACCCCAACTCACCCCTGTTCCAAATCCGTTGAGATAGCAATCTGCAACAATGATCTCGGGACTATGCGTCCCGGAAGTGAAGACGACGCCCGCCGTGGCGCTCGAATTGGCGCCATTGAGAAGGCTCGCCTGCACCTCGAACCCGCACCCGGTGATTTGGGTCACGCCGATCGCATTGATGACCAGGCCAGTACGCCACATGAAGCTGAAACAACGGTCCAGAGTACCGCCGGTGTTCCCGCCGTACAGATTGAAGGCAACACCTGGACGATCCCACGTTCCGCCAGTAGCCGGCACACCTCCGCCAATGCAATAGAACGGCTCGCAGCGGATCTCCGATAGATAGTGATTGTCCCCTGCGTCGGTGACTGCTACGCCATTGTAGCAGTCGATCCAAATGCGGTGCAGGTGAAAATCGCCCGCTTGTGCTTTGATCGCGGTGTTGAAGCCAACTATCCCGACGTCATGGATCACCACACCATTGATGTTCAGCGGGATTGAGATGCCAACGCTGCTCTCAGCACCCCAGGCTGTGATTGACGCGATCACTTCGGCTGCTGTGGGCGAGGCCAGCAGCCCGGGGCGCAGCACACGCACGCCACGCAGCGTTGAGTGATCACCCATCCAATCGAATACGCAGGGTTCAGCAGGAACCCGCAGCCCGCCAACATCGCCGCGCCGCCAAGCGCGAACGGATTACCAGAACCCTCGACCGTCACCCCGGCGGGGACCACCAGATTACCGCTGTTGATCAGATAGAATTTCCCGGCCGGCAGCGACACGCGTGCGCCAGCCGTGAAGCTCGCCAGGAACGTATTGATCGCGGTGGTGTCGTCGGTCACACCATTCCCGGCCGCATTGGACGCCGAAAGCGAGATACCGGGGCGCTGCGAGATCGCAGCGGACAGGACCTGTGTCCGTCCGATGTCGGGCGGCGTCACGGACGCATCCGACAGGTCCACCCCCGCGTATGCGTTGCCGGCAATGATAGTGGCCGCTTGGGCGGCGATCACCGACATCGGCACCGGGACATAGGTTCCGCTCACCCGGGGGGCACTCCAATTAGATTTCCGCTGCTATCGGTCAGCAGGTTGCCGCCGATATCCTCGTAGACCGTGCTGGTCCCCGGGCCCGGCACCACGTCGCCGAACCGGATGCCGGAAAGCTGGCCTCCGCCCCATAGCATCGGGGGCGCGGCCGTCGTCCGGGTGGTCCAGTAGCGCACCGTATAGGTCAGATCGCGCCGCCACAGCCGGGCTTTCGACGGGACGTCGTCGCTCCGCGTGCTGTGCCACAGCAGCCGCGCCGCTTGGTCAGGCAATTGCAGCCAGCGCGTGTCCGACAGCACCGAGTCCAGCGTAGAGCAGATTGCGTCCCGGCTCGCCGGGTCCGGCGCCCAGCAGGTAATGCAGTAGCCCTGCTCCTGCTCGCGCGGACGCCGGCGCGTCAGGCCCGCCTGTCCGGTGCGCGCGATCACCGGCAGCGTCGTATCGATCGTCAGCACGCCGGTTCCGCCGCCGCTGACCGAGGCCTCGGCCCCGCCAGTCAATAGGATCGGGTTGGCCATCCCATCGGTGATCGCCGCCCCGCTCTCCAGCAGCCAGGGGCCACCGCCGATCACCGCCGCCAACGCCTGCGCTACAACAGCGGGCGTATCCGCGGCCTGCACAGGGTAATACCAGCTCGCCCCCCCGAACTCGACCCCGGCAAGTTGCCCGGCCGCGCAGGTGCCAGAGAACGTCACCACGTTCCCGGTCACGCTCGCCGTGAGCGTACTCACCGCCGGGATCGAAATGTCCGGATCGAGATTACCGCCCGAAAGCCGCGCCATGCCGGATTGCTCGAACACCGTCATGTGCGCGATCCCGTTATTCAGGTCGATATCGAGCTGCTCGGCCACCGGCCAGCCACGATAGACGCGCACCGGCAGGCCGGCGGCGCTACTGGTCACAAGGTTCGACAGATCGCCATAAGCGAGGGAGCCGAGGTCGTAGCCGCCGCTCTGATCGTAACCGCCCGCACCCGCCAGGCCGGCCGGGTACAGCACGCCGCCCACCAGCAGCACGAGAGCCGCTTGCACGTCGGAAGTATCGGCCATCGGTTCACGTCGTCTCCAGCACCACCGACAACCGCCACCCCAGCGGGGTCAGCTCAGCCTGGCTGACCACGCGGCGGCAATTCAGGTCATCAAGCAGAATCAAATCGTTACGCAGCACGACACCGGGAATGGCCGGCAGCAGCACAATCGACCACGGTAGTTTCACGTCGCCGGGCAGCCGCGTATCGCCTGTCTCGCCCTTGGTGCCTTGCACCATCGCACACGGCCAACTGCTGGCCAGCACCATCTCCGCTGCTCGCGTGTCGCCGCCATAGCCCCCAATCGCGCCGTAACCAACCTTCACAGCCGGCTGTCGGATGTCCACAGTGCGGTTGCACAGCACCAGCCGCGCCGGCCGGAACGGGTCGACCGCGGCAATGAACAACGTCTCGGAGCTCGGTGTGGTCAGATAGTCGCCCACGGCGACGCCCGTGGGATCGAACGCACCGAACCACTCCTCAGGCTTGTCGCGCCGGCGCGGAGTTCGCTGCATCAGGCCGGGCGCGGTATCGAACAGTACCTGCAGCGCGCCCATCCAGTTGCCGCCCGAGATCGGACTGTGGGCCGAACCGGCGCGATACCACTCGCAGCTCACGCCGGCCGCGGTGGCGACGATGCTGAAGCCTTGATTGACCTTGGTCTGGATTGTCGCCTGTGAGACCATCAGACGATCAGCCCGATAGTATTGCCGCTCGCCAGATCTGGTCCCGGCGGAATGCCCAGGAAGCCGCACAACCGCCGCCGCCAGTTGTCGAACAGTCTTGCACGATCGCGCACCTCGTCCTTATTATGCGTCCATACCGCAGCTTGATCGGTGTCCAGGTTGCCACTGGCACCGGGCACCGCGCTTTCGAGGCCATACAGGGTACTCACGTAGTACCTGACGATCTGAAACTCCGCCGGCGCAAGATTGTTCAACCGGAATTCGAGCAGGCCATAGACCTGGAAATACCGCCAGCTCTGGAATCCAGACGGCGTGCCGCCATACGCCGGATAACCGCAGAAGCGCCGAATGTCAGCCTTCTCTGCATCGCTGAACAGCGCCGTCGAATACCCCGCGGCCGGCGAAGGCGTGATGGTGCCCGACATCCGTCACCCGCCTGACATCTCTTCAAGCACTGTGCCGCGCAGGTTGCACATGTCGTTCTCCCTCAATTTGACGCGCGGTGCGGCGCCGCCGGACCCGTCCGAAGACAGGTCCAGCGAGCCGCGCCAGCGTAGTGCGTTATCACAACGACTCGATCACCACTGCGCGCTTCCAGGCCGAGTTCGTGGCCGTCGGCAGAACCGTCGGATTCGCGGTAGTGTCGGACGGCGTGCAGAACGCCCCGATCCACTCCCACGACTGCGCGACGATCTGCTGCAAACGGTCCATCGGGGCCCGGGTGATCATCCGCACGCCATCGATCACCATCTCCTCCGCAAGTGGATTGTCGGTGTCGGTGTTCGCTGTCGGCAGGTCCGCCTCGATCAACGCGCCGGCCCCGCAAACTAGTCCGCGACGGATACTGAGCCCCGCCAGGTTCTGCTGCGGCGCCAAGTTGGTCGGAATGAAGCGCACCCCAACTAACTCGAATACCTCGCCCTGCCGGTATTCCGGCGCGCGATATGCACCGCGGAACAAGGTCTGGAACGCGGTGTCGTTGAACAGTCCCTGGAGCTGCTGAGCATCCAGGTAGAAATTGTACGCCCCGTCGATCTCCGGCACGTTGTTGAGCCGAAGTTGCGTCGCGGCCTGCAGCACGCAGCCTACCATGGTCAGCGTATCGCCCGAGACAAGCGCCGCCGTCGTCGCGCGGTTATTGGGCCGGACCACCGTCGGTGCAATCGACGCCACCACCGGGTTTCCGGCGGTGCCGTTCGCGACCGACACGCTTGTCGAAGTGGTGAGCGTGCCGGAGATACCACCCGGTGCAGTCGAAACGTTGGTACCATCCGGAGTCGCGCCGGTCACAGTGTAGGCGGTGCCATTGATCGACACCGTTAGGGTATTCGATGTGGACACCGCCACTAACACGCCAGTGCTGGTGAATACGCTTTGGAAGCCGCGGATGTCATCGACCGATATCGTGGTAGCAGCCGACCCGAGCGTGACGCGTACCCGCGTGTTGCCGCCGAGATACGTATTCAGCAGCGCGTTCACCGCCAGAGTATCCAAGGTGCGCGCAGCCTGCTCGGCGAGCTGCCGCGCATTCATAATGAACTGATTGGCGATGCCGACCTTCTGCGTCACGACGTTGAGATCGACAGTATCCCCGTACGCATTCAGCGTCAGCGTGTACTGCTCGACCCCGGGCACCGAAGGTGTCATGCCGTTGTCGAAATTCGTGTTGTTCGACGGCACCAGCGGCGTCGTCGCAGGCGGCCGCAGGCCGGTGCGAGTCTTGGTCTTGGTTTCGCCGATCTGACCCTCGAACGGTTCGCGGTCTGCCACGGCACGATAGGCCAGCTTGGCACGCAGGGATTCTTCGAACGCGTGTTCCAGATAGCCCTGCTGAATGATCGGCTGCAGTTGTGCCGGGAAATTCTGAATGCCCATAAGGGACTCCTCGTTGTTATGTGGGGAAGCCCCTGGCCGTCATGGCCCGGTGGGCGGTCAGTCGCCGGCGCTCTGGGCGCCGACTCACGATCAGCGATAGATGCCGTGTTCACGTTCGAACGCGCGACGTTCCTTGTCGTCCATTTCGCGCACGCTTTTAATCTTCGGCGGTTCGATCTTCGGCGTCGCCGCCGTACTCGACGTGCTGGCCTGCCCGAACAGCCACGGCTTCGCCTTCTTCGCGTCGGCAAAGAGCGTCGCGGGAATGACGATATTGCCGTCCTCATTCAGCTCAACACCAGATGTGTCAAGCAACTTCAATCCCTCGACGTCGATCATACCTGCGGCCAGAGCAGATGCCTTCAGCTCCGCCTGGATGATCCGGGCATCGGCCGCACGGCGCGCGTCGGCGATTGCCGCCTGGGCCTCGTTTCGCGCCTTGGCCGCTTCACTCTCATGGCCACGCGCCTTGTGGCGCCATTGCTCGTTTTCTCGCCTCAGCTCTTGCACGTAGTCGCGCGAAAACGTCTCCGGCTCCTTAGTGGCCACGGATTTCGCCTCAGGCACGTCCGGAGTTGGGGAAGTAGCCGACATCGATGTCCTCTAGGTTACGGCAGCCTCACACCGCCATGCCGGTCATTCCGGTATCATCTCCGTTGCGTTCACCCGCGCGCCCTGAGTGCCGGCACGCAGATCTGCCGCCGCCTCGTCAGCGGCGATCCGCGTCAGCTCAACGGCCACGTGGTCCACGTCATAGACCGGCGCGCGGTCCTTGACGGCGGTCTCGCGGCTGATTAGTCCGGCATTGCGCAGCGTCGCCAGGGTGCTCGCTGCCTGCTGTTTGTCCTCGCCGGTCGGCGGGAACCAGTCCGCCCAACGCAGCGACAACGGTGCAGCGGCGGACAGCCGCACCGATCGTCCCTGCACCTTGATCGAATACATCTGTGCCGCTGCCACGATCATACGTGCCAGCCGCAGCAGCCCTTCCTGGCCATAGGAGATGCGCAACCGATCCGCCAGCCATATCAGTGGCTGGTGCAACATCTCCATGGCACGGCCGGACTGCGCCGCGCTCACCTTGTCGGCGTTCGAGCGGTTGCCGTGCACGCTCTCCAGCGCCAGCTCACGTAGCGTCCGCACGTAATCCAGCACGGCCGCCGAGGCGGTGCCGCCGATCTCCAGAAGTCGCGCGTCCCCCTTTTCGCTCACCACCAGCGCATTGCCCGCGCCCTTGATGATCTCGCCGTCCGGTGCCGCCGGCTCCTTGATCAGCAGCGTCGGATCGGAGCTGTATTTCAGCCCGCGCCCCGCCTGGCTCATTTGATAGTCGATTTCGATTTGCGCATCGATCGCAGAACGGAATGTGCACCAACCATCGGGGCCATCGCCGCCTGGCAGGTTGCGTATCCAGACCATCGGCACGAACCCGAGTGCGTGCCGTAAGCTGCGATCCGCGTCGATCTCCGGGGTTGCGGGAGGTCCGTCAGCTGCCACCCGCATCGGCAGGAACCACGTCTCATCGTCCGAGGTCCACTCACGGGCGAACCAGTGGTCCGCCTCCAACTCGTCCTCGCGGATATCAAAGCCCTGCTCCCGCAGCGCCCGCCCGCGTACCTTGTAGCGCTCGCGCACCGACACCAACCTGTCCGGTGCTTCCGGATCCCAGACAGGAGTCAGGTATTGCGTATCCAGCACGTCCAGGAAGATGCGCCCGCGCAACACACGCAACAGGATCGCAGCCGAGCCGACCGAGCCCCGCGTGGCGGCATCGATCATAACGCGATTGGCACCTGCCTCGATCAGCAGGTCGTGCAGCGACTCTCGCGTTGCCTCGTCGGCGCAATCGATTGCCGGAAACCGCCCTTCGCCGAACAACAGCGACACGCTGTCCTCTACCACTGTACGGCAAAGCGCATACCGCACGCAGGGCCGACGGTCCCGTAGCGGCACATATTCGCCGCCCGCCTTCCGCTCATCGTGGAACGGGTGCGGCAGCACGTCATAGATCGTGCCGTCCAGCACGCGGCGCAGCACCTCGAGGCGCCATGCGCGTTCAGGCAGGTCCTTGTCCTGCGGCACACGGGCAGCGATCGATCCGAACACTGGTGATTACCTGCCCCTGACAAGATTGAGCAACGGATTGAACCCAGGATGGACGTTGCGTCCCATAATTGCGTCTCTCAGAACGGATGCGCGCCCGGTGGCGTGCGGCCGCCTCAGCGGCCCATGAGCGGGATCGTCACCCGCCGGGCCGGCTCAGGCGGCGCGACCAGCAAACCAAAAGCGCGCGCCAGTGCATCCACCTGATCGTCGTTGCGCCCCGACGGAAACGCCGCCATCTCATCGAGCAGCGCCCGGTTCCAGGGCGCGCGCACCATCCGGACGTTCCCGACATTGACCTGCGAAGCGACTGGCGCCGCACGGGTCGCCTTGTCGCCCGTTTCCGGGCTCGCCTCGACCCGAAAACCCGCCAATTTGCGAACGAGGTACTGCACTTGTCCCTTGCCCGCCTGTCCCGGATCCTGCGGCAGCCCGATCGACACCTCGCGTCCATCAGCACTTGCCGTATTGACGATCGTCTCCTCCACCTCGTCGGGCCCGCCGCGCAGCCTCACGACGTCCAGCACAACGAACATGCCATCGACCAGCCGTCCGAGCTTCAGCCCTACGGTCCAGTCCGGATTCGCGGTGCCGACCGTCGCTGTAGCTGCCAGGTCCCAGCCCCGCGCCGCACGGCTCCCAGCCGGCTCAGCATCCAGAATTGGGATGCGCCGCACGCGGAACAGCGCCCCTTCAGGTGGCCGCGGGTCTTGCTGATAGAGTGCCGACCAATCTCGTTCGCCCATCGTTCGGCGCTTGTCGGAAAGTTCAGCCACCGATTCCCACTCCGGCCACAGCGGTTCGCCGGGTCCTCGACTCAGCGGATCATCCGCGCCGGCAATGGCCGGCAGCGAGAGCACCCGCCAACGCTCCGCCTCGATCTGCAGCAGTCGGCCAGCCAGATCGTCTTCGTGCCATCGGGTCATGACCAGAACGACACGGCCCCCAGGCTTCAGCCGGGTCAGCAGGTCGGCGCGGAACCAGTCCCAGGCGCGGTCGCGATGCGTTTGACTTTCTGCCGCCTGGCGCGACTTCACCGGATCATCGACAATGGCCAGGTCGGCGCGGCGCCCGGTGATCGAACCACCAACGCCCGCCGCGTAATACTCGCCGCCCGAGTCCGTCTCCCACCGCCCTGCGGCCGCACTATTGGCCGCCAGACCGAAGCCTAGTGCAGCAGCGTTCTCGACGATCGTGTTACGGACCCGCCTGCCAAAACGCTGCGCCAGTTCCGCCGTGTGCGACGCTGCAATCACCGCCGAGCGTGGATGCCTGCAGAACCACCACGCCGGAAACAGGATCGACGCATAAGTCGATTTTGCCGAGCCCGGCGGCATGAACACCATCAGCCGGTCAATCTCTTTGCGCTCGATACGTTCAAGACCGTCGATCAGCAGCCGATGGTGCCGCGCTGGTGTCTGGTCAAGCGGCGCTAGCGCGTGCTCAGTCCACGCCGTCAGGTCGCGCCTGATCCCGTATCGGCGCTCCTCCCCGAGCAGTGCTTGTGCCCCGGAGTCGGCCAGAGGCAGCGGCTTCAGCGATCCGGCGATCGATTCCGCGTCCGAACTGGTCATCCGGTAGGGTACCCATGTCGTCCGCAGCACGTTCCGTCACCGACGACCTGTCCCAACCGCGGTTCAGAAGTGCCACGGCCGCGCTCACCCGCGCCGCCGATGCCGAGGCGTCGGCGGTCATCTTCGCCAAACTCTCAATGGCTAACTCTGTATATTCCTGAGCCGCCTCGACGGCAGGTCGCGTCATACGGGGCGGAGGCCGATCGTCACCCTTCGTCAGCCTTCCGGGCAGTCTGGAAGGATACCGTCGCTGTCACCACCTCCCCTGCCCGGCGATAAACGTAGGGCAGACGAAGTCCGCCGTTGGCGCACCCGCGGACTGCGTCCGCTACGAGGCTGCACAATCGACGACGCGGGGCACCAGAGTGGAAGACAAAGTCGAGGCAGTCCTGCACGCGCAGAACGTCATCATACCCAATCTTATACACCAAATTGGGGTGCCTGGGCAAGGCTTTTTTTCTGACCAAAAGGAATTTGCCCTCGGAAGGAATGCAATCACCATAAGCCGCGTCCACGGCCCCGCCCGTGATGGCCGGCTTTCTCCCGCCCATTACGGCGTCCCGGCGGTCGCGTGCGGCAAATTTGCTTGAACTAGGCTACCGCCGCAGCCTCGCGCCGAATCCGACCAAGCCTTCAGCGCACGCAGAACGCCATCATAGCCAGCCTTATACACCAATTTGGGGCGGCTGGGCAAGGCTTTTTTTCTGACTGCAAGGAATTTGGCCTCGGAAGGCGTAGCAAGCGCCACAGTCCGCCTCGCCGGCGACACGGGTCATGGCCCCGTTCTCTCGCCCATTTCTGGCGTCTAGGTGATCGCACGCGGCAAAATTGCTCGAACTAGCCTATAGAGGCAGCCTCGCGCCGAACCGACCAAGCCGCCTGCGCGCGCAGAGTGCCATCATACCCAATCCTATACACCAAATTGGGGTGCCTGGGCAAGGCCTTTTTTCCTCCAGCAGCAACTTTCCTCTCGAGCACAAGACAGGCAGCACCAGCATCAAATCGCCTCCCGCAGCGCCTCTGTCGATTTGACGATCTTTGACGTTCTTCCGACGATTCTTGACGCTTTACTGACGCCCAACCCGCTTTCACCGTTAACCATCCTTAGTCACAATTCCCCCAACGAGGCCAGGGAGCCTCCAAACAAACAGGGTGCATACCATGGATTGTGTTGGTGGGAAGCTCGCATCAGATATCGCCGCGTATGCCGCGCTGACGTCGTTGCCCCGCGAACGTGAGCCAATCATTGTTGTCGTCGAGGATGACGATTGCTTCTCCGAGACGATCCGCGACATCTGCGATTTTCTCGAGGTGACCGTCCGCCCCGTGGCGAGTGGTGAAGATCTCGCGCCGGTGCTCGCCAAGTGCCGACCAATGGCTGTCCTGGCCGCGGTCGAGGCTGTTGGCCAGGACGGGTGCCACGTAATGAAGACAGTCGCGAATCACGACAGGAATTTGCCGATCCTGTTGCTGACAGGCGGCGATCCCATCTTAGCCGGCGCCGCCGACGCCGTCGAAGAACTCTGGGGCTTGTCCTGCGTCCTGAAGCGCCCAATCCTGCCCGCACTTGGCGAGCTGGTCGAATTTCTTTGCCTGGCCGGCCAAATGGGCCGCTGTCTCGGTCTGATGCCGGTCTGACCAACACACCCCGCCCGCGTTCACGCCGACATCCATATCGCGCCCTTCAGGCGTGCGACAAACGTTGCGTGTGCAGCCAGTTCGGCTGCGGTCGGTGTCACCACCCGCGGTGTTCGCAGTCCGCTGTGGCTGTATGAAACGAGCGGTGCCTGGACAGCCTCGACCGCCAGTGACAGACCACGCTGGCGGCCTCCCATGAGTTCGACATAGACCTCTGCCAGCAATCGGCAGTCCAGCAGGGCGTTATGCCTGCTACGGCCGGAAAGATCGATCGAGAAGCGGCGGCATAAAGCGTCCAGGCTGTTCGGCAGCCCGGGAAACCGAGCCTTGGCAAGTGCCAGAGTATCAATCATCCGGGACGGCTCCAGCGGCGGCAGGCCAAGCAGACTAAGCTCGGCATTCAGGAACGCGAAATCGAACTCCGCATTGTGCGCCACCAGCGTGCTGTCGCCGAGAAATTCGAGCAGTGGCATCACAATCTCTGCGAACCGGGGCTTCCCCGCAACCTGAGCGTTGGTAATGCCATGTACCCGCGCGGCCTCATACGAGATCTCCCGTTCCGGATTTATCAGGGCATGGAAATGCCGATCCGTCGGAAGATCATTGAGCAGCTCCAGGGCCGCGACTTCGATGACGCGGTGCCCCAGATGTGACTCCAAACCTGTGGTTTCTGTATCGAACAGCACCGTGCGGGTCATGCCGCAGCTCCCTGATCAATCTGCTGAGCGCGCGAAACGCGTGGTGACGAGAAAGGCCAGTCGGAATGATTGTATCGGCGCGACGGCGCTTCTCACCGTCGGGCATCTGTCGAGCGATGATGGCGCCGACCTGATCCGCACTCAAACCGCGGCGGCGCCGCACTCGCTGCTCTTGTATGCTCCGCGGCGCGGAAACCACGATGACCCAGTCAACATCGCGATCCCCGCCGGTTTCCAGCAGCAGCGGAATATCCAGGACAGCAAAGGGTTTTCCGGCGGATCGAACCCGACGCAAGAACGCCGCCTCTTCTTGCCTGACCATGGGATGCAGAATGCTCTCGAGCTTTCTCAAAGCATCCGGATTCCCCAGCACAGCGTGACGCAACGCAACCCGATCCACCGCCCTGTTCAGTACAGTGCCGGGAAAAGCCGCTTCGATGGCCGGTACCGCGCGCCCACCGCACGCCTGCAGCCTGTGGACAGCAGCATCCGCGTCAAACACCGGGATACCGGCGCGACGAAACACCGCCGCGGCGGTCGACTTCCCCATGCCGATGCCGCCGGTCAGCCCGATGATCTTCATCCGCCAGCAAGGTCCGCGGCGACGAACTGCCGAAGCTCCTGATCCACCGTCGGATCAACCCCGAACCACGCCTCGAAGCCCGGACGAGCCTGATGCAAAAGCATCCCCAGACCATCGACCACGCGCAGCCCGTGATGACGCGCCGCGCGCAGCAACGCGGTCTCCAGCGGAACATACACAAGATCCGCCACCACAAGCGCGGGATGGCTTAATCCCAGGTTCAACTTCAGTTCCCCACGCCCTGACATTCCCAGCGAAGTAGCGTTCACGACCAGCGAATGATCGCGCAACACCTCCGACCGCAGATCCCACGCCACGACACCTACACCCGAGAACCGCGCCGCCAACGCTTCAGCACGAGCCGGCGAGCGGTTGGCAATCGTCACCTGCGCCCCTAACGCCGCCAAGCCGGCAACAACCGCCCGGGCCGCGCCGCCGGCGCCCAGAACCAGCGCCGGCCCAGCGGCCGGATCGACCTGATGATCGCGCAGATTGGCAATGAAGCCGAACCCGTCCGTGTTGCTCCCCTTGATCCGCCCATCCTTGAAAACCAGAGTGTTCACCGCCCCGATGCGGCGCGCGGCGTCATCCATCTCGTCGCAGAGTGCAAAGGCTTCCAGCTTGTACGGTATGGTGATATTCGCGCCGGCAAACCCGGCTGCTGCCAAGCCCCGCATGGCCGTGTCGAAATGACCGGGGCGAACCGGCAGCGGAACATAAGCGCCGTCTATCTCATAGCGCCGCAACCAGAAGCCATGAACACGGGGCGAACGGGAATGCGTCACCGGCCAGCCGGCGATACCAGCCACCCGCGCCATCCCGGAGAGAATCGGCATAGCAGGACAATTCCGCGTCCGGCCGCGAAGATCAACGCCTATCGTGCCTGCGCGCTTGCCTCGCTACGAGTGGCACCCACCCGCGCCGCCAAAGCCGCCGCCATGAAAGCGTCCAGATCACCTCCCAGCACGGCATCCGGATTGCCCTTCTCGACACCAGTGCGCAGGTCCTTCACCAACTGATACGGTGCCAGCACATAGCTGCGGATCTGGTGTCCCCAACCGATATCGGTCTTGCTGCTCTCCTGCGCCGCCGCTGCCGCTTCCCGCCTCTGCAGCTCCGCCTCATACAATCGCGCCCTGAGCATCGCCATGGCCGTCGCCCGGTTGCGGTGCTGGCTGCGATCGGTCTGGCAGGCCACCACGATGCCCGTCGGCAAATGCGTAATTCGGATCGCGCTTTCGGTCTTGTTGACGTGCTGCCCACCAGCGCCCGACGACCGGAAAGTGTCCACTTTCAGATCACCTTCATTCACCTCGATGTCGATGCTCTCATCGACTACGGGATAAACCCACACGCTGGCAAAGCTGGTCTGCCGCCGCGCCGCGGCGTCGAACGGACTGATCCGGACCAGCCGGTGCACCCCCGCCTCAGTCTTCAGCCAGCCGTAAGCATTGGGTCCGCTGACAAGTAGAGTCGCCGACTTGATCCCCGCCTGCTCGCCCTCGCTCTCTCCCAGAAGCTGCACCTTATAGCCGTGCTGCTCGGCCCACCGGGTGTACATCCGGATCAGCATCTCCGCCCAGTCCTGCGCCTCCGTGCCGCCTGCCCCGGCATTGACCTCCACGTAGCAGTCATTCGTATCGGCCTCGCCGGAGAGAAGACTCTCCAGCTCCCGACGCTTGGCCTGCTCCGCCAGGGTCCGCAACGTAACGATGCTCTCTTCGATCATCGTCTCATCGCCGTCGGCCTCCGCGAGCGACAACAGCTCCAGCGTGTCGGCTACCTCAGCTTCAAGCCCCAGCACCCCCTCGATCCGGGCCGCAAGCTGGTTTCGCTCCCGCATGACCTTCTGCGCAGCCGCTGGCTCCGACCACAGCCCGGTGCTTTCTGCCTGCGCATTCAGCTCCGCCAGACGGGCGTTCGAAGCATCCCAGTCAAAGATGCCTCCTCAGCAGCGCCACAGACCGCTTGATCTGATCATTCAGGGCGTCGGACTCGGC
>Ga0335074_10009583_pt1 | contig 13527 bp, 13 predicted proteins | sample Lox_Sample_23_FD_206715 | JGI IMG/M metagenome (GOLD analysis project Ga0335074, IMG submission 206715) | Soil microbial communities from Loxahatchee National Wildlife Refuge, Florida, United States - Lox_Sample_2.3 | ecosystem: Environmental > Terrestrial > Soil > Wetlands | place: USA...
TGTCGCGTCTGCCGCAAACACGGGCGGCTCCCTCCAAACGTCTCTATCTAAAGTGACCCGGCGCTCAGCTCCTCGCCGCGCTTCAGTCTTTCTGCGCCGTGTCACTCCAGATAGAGTCATAGCGTTTATGAGTACTTATCAGGCGAAGATGCCGGATGCGCTTGGTTCGTATCTGAGGACGAATTCTGCGATCCATGTTCGTCTATTCCTTTAGGAATTGGTGGACGAACGAAATCGCGATCGAGCCTTCGCCGACAGCCGAAGCGACGCGTTTAACGTTGCCTGCGCGAACATCACCGGCAGCGAAAACTCCGGGCAGACGCGTTTCCAACAAGTAGGGCCGGCGGTTGAGAGGCCAGTGCGCCTCATTCAGATCTTCTGAAGAGAGATCAGGGCCGGTCTTTATGAACCCTTGGTTGTCGAGTACGATGCAACCGTTGAGCCACTCAGTGTTTGGGTCCGCCCCTGTCATGACAAAAACATGAGCGATGTTCTTTTTTTCGATTTGTCCGAATTGAACGTTCCGCCACGTGACGCGTTCAAGATGATCAGCTCCTTCGAAACCAGTAATTTCCGTGCGTGTTAAGAAAGTGATGTTGGGCGTTTGTTCAATGCGACGGATAAGGTATTTGGATATCGTGTCGGCGAGGCCAGAACCTCGCACGAGCATGTAGACTTGGTTTGTCGTCTGAGCCAGAAATACAGCAGCTTGGCCAGCGGAGTTCCCGCCGCCTACAACGATAACTTCTTCCCCGCTGCACAGCTGCGCCTCAACGAAGGTTGCACCGTAATAAATCCCGGCACCTTCAAAGCGAGAGAGATTCTCAATTGGAAGCTTGCGGTACTTGGCTCCGGTCGCGATAAAGACCGCACGGGCCAGAATTCCGGGTATCATCTTCTCGATGACGTAAGGCTTGCGGTCGCAGATCAAGCGCGTTCCAGTCGTCAACAACATTTGCGCTCCGAATTTTTGTGCCTGCGTGTACGCCCGGCCGGCCAGTTCATTTCCGGAAATGCCGGCGGGAAGGCCGAGATAGTTCTCGACCCTTGAACTGGAACCGGCCTGCCCTCCGGGCGAGAAGGTCTCCAGCAGCAAGACATCAAGACCCTCTGATGCGTCGTACACAGCGGCAGCCAACCCCGCTGGCCCTGCGCCGAGAATTACCAGATCACGCACCCGGCTCTCATCTACTGCTTCGTTGAACCCGAGACACTCGGCGATTTCGCGATTGGTGGGATTGCGGAGAACCGTCTGACCACGGGCGTATCAGCGACAGAGATATGAAAATGATCGAGCAAGCGTTCCAGATCCGCGTCTCGTTCCAAATCGATGTAGGTGTATGGGTGCCCGTTGCGCGTCAAGAATTCTTTTATGCGAACGGTATCGGCAGAATGGCTGGAGCCCAGTACGGTGACATCTCCGAAACCTTGAGCCAGCGACTCCGCCCGCCGGAGAATGAATGCGCGCATCACGATTTCGCTTAGCTCCGCATCGGTCTGTACTAAAGCGAGGAGACTTTCGCGATCAACTCCGATCACTTATGAATCCTTGCGTGCTCGGAGACGGGCGAAGGCCCGGCGGCCCGAAAGCGTGTTGATTTCGCCGGTAAAGTTCCCAGCCCGATGATCCTGATTAGCGTCTCCTGTGTGAAGGAGGGGCGCACTACTTCCAGTTCACCTGAAATCACGACGAAGACCCGTATGTCTTTGTCCCCAAGTTCCACCAGCAGGTTGTTAGCGCGCACCGGTCGGATCTGCCCATGCGCAGCGAAACGCTGCATTTGCGGCGCGCTCAATATCGGGAAGATCTGTTCGGCACGTGAGGCGGTCAGGGGAATTGAAGGTATCGATTCAGCCATTGGGATCGCTCAATCACGCTCGAACTGTTGGACACACTCAACAAGCATGGTGGCCGTACAAGATTCCCCCATTTCCGTATTGAACATTGCGTGGTATAGGTGCGGTTCCGGCCATTTCAGTCCGAGATACTGCTCGACGAATGCGGCTCGCGCTTTGTCCGTCGTGTCGATCTGTTCGATCGCCTTGTCTTGAGTTGCGCCCCTAGAGATCAGTCTGCGGATCTTATGATCGCGAGATGCATAGAGAAACACATGGAAGACATCCTTGCGTTTACTCAGAAAATATTGCGAACCTCGGCCGACAATCACCGAGGGGCCGCTGGAAAGGGCCGTCTGGACCGCTATTTTCGATACATCGCCGATCCGGCGTGCATCGAGCAGGCGGAGCCGGTTGGTGGGCGGCAGGCCTCCCTCAAACGCGCCCCGAAGAAAGTCTTTGAAAACCCTATACAGGGCGGGATCGGTTCGCCATTCTCTCTGCTCGACCACTTGTGGCGTACTCTCGGTCAGTTGCGCGATTTCTTGTGTTAACCGCTCGTCCCACAGACTCCATCCAAGGCGGTTGGCGACCAAACTGGCAATTTCGGATGCTCCGCAGCCGAACTCGCGCTCAATTGTTATGGCGTGAACCATTGCGTTTATCCTCAGCCCACTGCGACATCTCCGCCCGCTCCTGGATCATTTTTCTTCAAGAAAAACGCAAGAACGAACATGATGGAGCAGAGCGCGCCCAAAACCCAAAAGATGTCCATATAGGACAGTGCGCCGCCTTGTCGATGCACCAATTCGTAGAACCTCGCAATAGCCTGGTCGCGCGCGTCAGCAGCCCGAAGCCCAGAGTGCGCGATTTTCGAGCTCAGTCCATGGACTGCCGAACGATAAGCAGGGGAGTCGGGAGTGATGTGGGCGATGAGGATTTGCTGGTGATATTGAGCTCGTCGGGCAATCATGGTGGTCACGACGGAAGTTCCGATACTGCCGCCGATGTTGCGCATGAAATTGATCATGCCGGAGACGCTATTGCCTTTCTCTGGAGGAACTCCGATGTAACCCGCTGCCGTGATGGGGACAAATAGAAATCCGATTCCGACCACTTGGGTGACGCGCAGCCACATCGCAAAGCGGAAGCTGACGAACAGATCAATCTGGTGCGCGCAATAAAACAGTCCAATGGCAAGGCACAGCCATCCTGTCGCGATCAGCCATCTGGCTTGAATTTTTGATGTAAGCCGCCCTACGATGGGCATCATCACCAGTAAGGCAACTCCGCCGCCGGACAGAACGAGGCCCGCAAGCTCTGCTGTGTAACCCATGAGCGTCTGCAAAAATTCTGGAATCAAGACAAGGGTGCTGAAGAGCATGAAGCCCATCATGAACATCATCAGGTTCGCTGCCGCGAAGTTGAAGCTCTTGAACATGCGGACATCGATGATCGGCTCTTTGCGGAGCCATTCCCAGATGACCAGCGAGACAAGGCAAACCGTTGCGGTTATCGCCAAGGTCGTGATGAGATGCGAGCCGAACCAATCCTCTTCCTGCCCCTTGTCCAGAACTATCTGCAGCGATCCCACTCCCAGCGCCAACATGGATATTCCGATGTAGTCCACCCGGATACCGCCGTGCTTTAAGCGACGCAGGAACGGTGGGTCTTCGACCAGGGTATAAGTCAAATAAAGAGCAAGGAAGACCACGGGCAGTGTCATGAAAAATATCCAGCGCCAGGAGTAGCTGTCAGTAATCCAGCCTCCCAGCATCGGCCCGACTGTAGGGGCGAGTACTGCAGTAATGCCATACAGAGCAAAAGCCTGCCCGCGCTGCTCTGGAGGAAACGTATCGTTGAGAATCGCTTGCGCCATCGGTTGCAGTCCACCGCCGCCAACGCCTTGCACCGCTCGAAAGAACAGCAATACCGGGAGACTAGGCGCTAAGCCGCAAAGCAGCGAACTCACGGTGAAAGTAGCAAGCGACATCATGAAATACCGCTTGCGGCCGAAGATCTCCGCTAGCCACCCGCTGATCGGTAGAACGATCGCGTTGGCAGCGAGATACGAGGTGAGCACCCAAGTGCTGTCGTCGTAGCTGGCTCCCAGGCCTCCTGCGATGTAAGGCAATGCAACGTTGGCAACGCTCGTGTCCAGGACTTCGACAAACGCCGCCATCGACACCGTTGCGGCAATCGCCCAAGGATTTATCTTAGGTCGCCAGACGACCCGCGCCGACGGAAGAGTCAGTGCTGCGGCGCTCATCGCAAATACACTTTCACGTCGACATTCATACCCGGCCGAAGTTGGCGGTCACGATTTTCGCCCGGCTCGAGAACGATCTTTACGGGAACGCGCTGAACGATTTTCACGTAGTTGCCCGTTGCGTTTTCGGGTGGCAGCAAGCTGAAGATGGGTCCGGTTCCTCCCGCAATGCTGTCCACATGACCGTGGTAGGTGCGGCCGTTCGCGTCGAGGACAACCCTGGCTTTCTGGCCCACGCGCATGTGTTTGAGTTGGGTCTCTTTGAAATTCGCGGTGATCCACACCTGATCCAGGGGAACCACTGTGAGCAGTTGCTCCCCAGGGTCGACATTCAACCCGACGACAACCTTCTTCGTGACCTCCCCGGCCACAGGGGCAAATATTTTGGTGTATCCCAGATTCAACAGCGCTTGTTCGACCGCAGCTCCTTTCTCGTGTACATCCGCCATGGCCGAAAGCGCTTTGGCGCGTGTTGAGGCAACCCGTTGCGGCCCGGCTTGGGCATTTTCGTAGTGTGCCTCAGCCTCAATGAGGCGGCTGCGCGCTTCTTGAACCGTTTGTTGAGCTGCGGCCTCGTCTGCTTCTGCCGCAGCTATGGCGGCGACATCGGTCGCTGCGGCGGCGTAGGCATGGTCGTAGACTTGCTTCGGTACCTCCTCCTTCACGAGCAGCAAGTGATAACGGGCGACGTCATCCTGAGCCTTTACATTTTCCGCTCGCGCTTCCAAAACGCGGGCGTGGGCGGCGGCGGCTTGCTTTTCTGCTGCGTCAATCGCTGCTTCCGCATTCTTAATACCCGAGGAGGTGAATTTTAATTGGCTTGAGGTCTCGACGGAAGATATGGGCACATCGATATTCAAACTTTTCGCGGCTGCCTCCGAAGTTTCCAGCGCTGCCTGGGCCTTTGCCAACGCTGTTTGATAGTCTTTCGGATCGATTTCCACGAGTGTGGAACCTTCATCGACCCATTGGTTGTCCCCAACGTTGACCTTCTGGATATATCCGGAGATGCGAGAGCTGACAGGGTAAAGGTGGACGTCCACCTGCGCATCGTCGGTGGATTCGAAGCCGGAAAGATAGCGCCACAAGAAAGCACCAGCAACGGCCAGAACAACCAACAAGGCAAGAAATATCCAGCGCTTGTACGAGCGCCTCCTCGGATAAGTGGAAATCGGTGGGTCAGCTGCGCCGGCGTTATCCGCTGGTGGCGGGGCTGCCTGCGGTTGATTCGTTGCTGGATTTTGCTCAGCCATACTCATTTGCCTTCCATGTATTCAGCAAAACGTGATTCCGCGACGCCGGTCGATCTTGCCAGAGATATTTTGGCAAGGTTGTAGCTGTAAAGACTGGCAATGTAGGCGTCAGTAGCGATTGCGAGCGCATCTTGCGCTTGAACCACTTCAATGTTGTCTGTAACTCCCGAAGCGAATCGATCACGAGATTGTTCCAGGTTCCGAGTGGCGAGCGTGACCGCGCTTTTCTCGACAGACACTTCTTGCGCAGCCGCTTCCAGATCGAGATAAGCGTCGCGAACCTCCTGATCGATTCTGGCGCGCAAATCTTCCAATCGCTGTTTTTCTCTTGCTAGTGAAGCGTCAACCCGAAGAATATCTCCGTGTACTCTTCCGCCCTGAAAAATCGGAATGCGGAGTGTGGCAGCGGCATCAACGGTGCCGTGTGACGAGCCCGGGTTAACTCCCGAGAGACCATAATCGACTTCCACACCTAAGGATGGATAACGCTCGGCAGAGGCGGCTCTTCTCTCGATCTCAGCCGACCGGACCTGGTTCATCTGGCTCTGAAAATCAGCGCGAGCCTTGTAGGCGCTTTGGATCGCCTCATCCTGACTCGACGGCCTCAGCTCTTGGTAAGGGACGTTGGTCGTTATCTCGAACCTTTGGCCCGCAGTGAGACCGATAACTCGCGCTAAGACCAACTTCTGTTTCGCCAGGTCATTTCGCGCGACAATCAGTTTCTGTTCCCGTGATTGCAATTCGACCTGTGAGCGCAGAACATCCACGGCCGAGGCAAGGCCTGCAGTCTTCTGGTCAGAGGCCTGTTGAAAAAGTGCCTTCGAGGTGTCCCGTTGTGATGTGGCAGACTCAACTTCCGACTGATCCGCGATAATCAGTAAATAGTTAGAGACAGTAACAAGCACGATAAGCTCGCGAGCATCTTTAAAGCCGAACTCTGCCGCCTTCATCTGCGCCTGTGAAGCTCGCGCCCGCTCGATAGATGTCCGATCAAAAAGGGATTGCGTGAGGTAAGCCCGCGAGTCGAAATAGCCAAATGGGCCAATGGTTGGAGGCACTCCAGGAATGGATAGACCGATGGCCGCCTTTAGATTGATTTGATGAACTCCGAAACCCGTATCGGTGATTACATTGGGAAGTAGTTCGCTCAGCGCTTGCCAACGCTGCCCCCGCGCGTCGGCAACGACATCCGTGGCCAAAACTCCACCCAGATTGCGCTTAAGTCCAAGGGCGACGGCGTCTTCGAGGGAAAGCGCCACTGGCGTTGCGCTGAGCCTTCCCGCAGGAACTCCGCCGAGGTACGGATTCTGCGACAGGGTTTGATAGTTATTCTGGCCCGCTTGAACCGCTGCGCGCGGTGCTCCTGTTACTTCGGCCAGAGCAATCGGGTTGTACGGCGCCGGCGTGGCTGGCGGGCTGTACTGTGCGAAGGCCACTGCTCCGCCGAGAAGGGTGCAACTAAGCAAGAGTAGCTCATTCCAGGGTCTCTGTCGCATGTCGTATCTCCTTAGCTAGAGAAATTTCGGTTCTTCCGTGATTTCGGGATCCGTTGTACCCGCGAAGGGTTTAGAGAAGACATGCCGGCTTTACCGCGTCAAGGCGCTAGTTTCCCTTCGCGGAGTCCTTCGCAGTGCGCGTTTTCGATGCGGAAACTGGGCGCATCCATTGCCCAACGCGCGTTTTATTTCCTCGCTCATTTCTGATCGATGGCTCTGTTAGCGACCAACCGCTTAGTCAATTGAAATTGAGATGACCTACCGAATGAACAGGTCGGTTACGCCTTTGTTGACAAAAAGCTAGCATTTTGGCCGCACCCCTCTTTCGCGATGCCCTGTCCACGGGGTCGACGCCTTTATCTGTCTTGGAGATGTTGCCTGCCGCACAATAATAGAAACCGCAGAGACCAATAGTATTCATGGCGCCATGCCAGGGATCCATCTTCCGGTACTCGCCCGCCGCGATACCGCTCTTGGGCAGCGTTCAATCAACATGCAGGAGGACAAAACGGATTCTAGAATTTTTGCCATTTTCGAAATCAAAAAACAACATCTGAGATAGAATCATCCTCGCGTCCCGAGCTTCGCTAGCTCGTCACGCACTCTTCGCGCCTTTAGAAGTCCCCTGAGCGGAGCCTGAATATGCCTTCCATCGAAAAACTCGACACTCACCACAAAGCGCTCACGGTGAATCTTGATCCATCCACCTTCGGTTCCTTCGCCGAAATTGGTGCCGGACAGGAAGTCGCGCGCTGGTTCCTTGTAGTAGGGGGCGCCTCCGGCACAGTAGCCAAAACCATTTCGGCCTACGACAAAGAAGTCAGCGACGATCTCTACGGTTCCGGCTCGCGCTACGTATCCAAGCAACGCCTCGAAGCCATGTTGGACAACGAGTGGGCTCAGTTGCTTACCCAACTGGAGAAGACTCGCGGGTCGCGCACTCGATTCTTCTCCTTTGTAGATACCGTCTCCGCGCGCAACTTCGCCGGAACCAACGAGCCTCATGGTTGGATCGGTCTACGCTTTCAGTCGCAGCCCGGCGGCCCTCCCAACGATGTCCTCATGCACATCAACCTGCTCGACCGTACCAATGTCCTTCAGCAGGAAGCCATCGGTATTCTCGGGGTCAATCTCATCTACGCTGCGTTCTTCGAACTGCAAACCAAGGAATGTTTCCTGGAAGGCGTGGCACAGGAGGTCGTCAAGGCGCGCATCGAAATCGACTACATCGATCTTCGCGGGCCCGCATTCGAGACTTGGGACGGTCGTACCCTCCTAGCCCACCTGGTATTTGCAGGATTCGCTGAAGCTGTATTTTTTCGATCCAAGGGCCCCCCCGTTCCCCCAAGCGAGGCTCTCCATAAGAAAGCCGTCGTGCTGGCGCCCGGCTACTTTGGCCACGTGGATGCCGCTCACGCGCAGGTCCACGCGCGATTGCTGGATTCCGGCATTCAGGAGCTTCGCAAGGAACTGGGCGAGACAGAATCGGTGCCCGCCGGCTTTTTCTGCCTCACGGCTGCTCCGTTCGGGCCCAACGAAACGCCTCCCGACCTCCCCGGCTTGCTTCGCCGCATCGAGGCCCTTCTGTCAACTGGCGGCGACTTACTGCTTTTTCGCCAGCGCGAGCTCTACCATATGACCGCCCTCGTCAACCGCTATACAACGGCGCCTGTGCGCTTCGTGGTCGGCCTTTCAATGATCATTCGCACGTTCGAAGACCCTTACGGCAATCTCGAAGGCAACCTTTTAGAGGCTCTCGCGCGCCTTTTCGCCCAGAACGCCCGCATCTACGCTTATCCTATGACCGCTGCGGATCTGCGCGAATGGCTCAACACTGCCTCCGCCTCCGATTGGGAATGGACTGAAACGACAGGATGGGTTTCCGCCGCCCAACTCCGTCGGGCACCCCCTCACGGACACCTGTTTGCCTATCTTCTCGCCAGCAACTTTATCGTCCCTATGCAAGTGCCCGCAGGCTAAAGAGCCGGCGCTCGATGGCTACGCGTGCGGCGTCATCCGTTCTTCGCGCCTCCGTTGCAATCAATTCGAAACCTTATCCAACAGCAAGGACGTCACCGGTGCCCGACAACTCCACTGGCGAATCTTGGCCCGACGAATCACCGCACCCGCTGCCGTAACGCGTGCCTCCTCAGTCGTAAAGACGCTACCCGCTATGCTCTTCCGCGCCGAGCGCTAACGGCCGAGGGTTTGGTTTCCGATTTGCTCCTGAGTCGTCGGCAATCCGAACAGAATCCGACTCGTCCAAAACATTAGTACTGATAATATCGGCAGCCTCCTTCATCGCTCTCTCCTCGCCGCCTTGAACCCGGCGCGCCTCAAATCGCATCGCGTAAATCGACTCCCGATTCCAGCCGCCTCGAACAGCAAGCGCTCGATCGCCAACAAAATCGTTCAACCCAAGCCCTACAATCCCGCCCGCCGCTCCCGTTCCGTCAACCGCCGCAACAGCGCGATCGCCTTCCGAATGTCCTGTGAGCGCTGCGGCTCTTCAACATTCTCCCGCTCGATCGCCAACACACCCTTGTACCCGCTTTCTTTCAGCTTCGAGATGAAAGCCGGCACATCCACGCTTCCGTCCCCCAGCGGCCGCTCTTCCCCCAGCGCTTCGGGCCGGTCCATCGGCGGCCAAGCTCCGTCCTTGCAATGCACCGAAATGACGTGCTTACTCAGTATCTCCAGCGCTTCAATCGGATCGCCCGTGCCGTACAGAATCATGTTCGCCGGATCGAAATTGATCTTGAGGTTCGGCCGATCCACATCCGCCATGAACCGTAACAGCACCTTGGCCGGCTCCTGTCCCGTTTCAAGCGTGAACGACTGGCCATTGGCCCCGCAGTAATCGCAGAGCTCCCGCGTGACATCGCGGATTTGTTCATACACCCGATCTCCGGGCTCATGCGGCACAAATCCGATGTGGCACGCAACACTGTCGATCGCAAGCGCGCGCGCAACATCGGATACTGCTTTGGTCCTCGCAATGCGCTCGGCGCGGGTAGCGGCAGGGACCAGCCCCACCGTGCGTGCAACGCTCGGAATATCTGCATAATCTTCGCCGATATAGCTGCAGACCGCCGTCACTGCAGTGAAGTGTTCCGCCGTCAGCGCGTCATCCCAGCGTTCGGCCGCGCCCTCCAAATTCAAATTGCCGGGAAATCCCAACTGCCCAGCGCGCAAGCCGAACCGCTTCACGTGCTGCAGTGTTTTTCGGGCGTCTTCGCCCGCCCAAAACATCAAACCGATTTCCAGGTCGTCTAAACCAAGCATCTGATTTTACGAGTGTATTGTACGCGTCCTGCCCGCTAGCATGAAGACAGGCATTGACTATGGGAAATGTTTTTCAGCTAGTAGGACCACATCAGGTGGTTCAGTTATTCGGAGTGAAGCTGGTCGGCGTCAACGCGGAGAACGGCAAAAAACTTCTCTTCTCTCTTGTATTTATCGCCTTTGTGATGCTGCTGGGCCGCTTTCTCCGTTGGCTCGCGCATCGCAACGCCTGGGACCGCGCCAGCAAGCGCTTCGCGTTCTGGACACATCAGGGTATCTCCATCGCGGTGACGGTCGTCCTGGTCGTCGGCATTGTCTCGCTGTGGTTCGATAATCCGTCGACGCTTACCACAGCCGCCGGAATGGTAACTGCTGGCTTGGCGTTTGCACTCCAGAAAGTGGTCACCGCCTTCGCGGGCTATCTGGTCATCCTGCGCGGGAAGACATTTACCGTGGGCGATCGCATCACCATGGGCGGCATTCGTGGCGACGTGATCGCTCTCAGCTTCCTGCAGACCGTCATTATGGAGATGGGAGAACCCGCGGAAGGCGATGCAGCCGATGCCGCTTGGGTGCAGGCGCGACAATACACGGGCCGCATCGTGCGTGTAACTAACGCCGTCATCTTTGACAAACCGGTTTATAATTACACGCGCGAGTTCCCCTACATCTGGGAAGAGATGCGCATCCCGGTGCCATACAATGCCGACCGCAAACGCGCCGAGCAGATCCTGCTGGACGCCGCCCGCAAACACACCGTGAAGATTGCCGAGATCGGCGAAGAGGCCCTGCGCGCCCTCGAACTCCGGTATGTGCTCAAGCGCTCGGAGCTCGAGCCCCTGATTTATTGGCGGCTGACCGACAACTGGATCGAAATGACCGTGCGCTTCATCGTGCCGGACGCCGGCATTCGTACCATCAAAAGCAAAATGAGCCGCGACATTATCGAGGAGCTCGATCGCGCAGGCATTCCCATTGCATCCGGGACCTACGAAGTCGTGGGCATGCCACCTATCAAGGTACAGATGGTTTCTTCGAACGGAAGCTCGGCGCCGTCGGTAGCGGCTCCCGAGGAAGTCGGCGCGAAGGCCTGACACCGGGCCTTATGGCCGCGAAGTCTGCTCGGACTTTTCGCCCGAAGCGCTGATCGGCCGGTAATCGGTGTACGTCTCATCCTCTTGCGATTCCCTCGGGAAGAGGTGAAAGATTCTCGCATTTGACTTCATCGCGAAATGCGACGCTTCCCAGGCGTTGCCGTCCCCTACCGGGCTGTTCTCCAATTCGAACTGCGTGCCCGGTTCCACTTCCGCCAGAAATCCTTCAATGGAAACTGGATGAATCACCTGCGCCATCACCTTCACCCAATGAAATGTGGTCTGCTCAATCCAGAGTTCGCCGTGCATCCCCGTCAGAACCTGGGTCTCCATGCTCGGCGGTTGGTAGCCGGGCCGGGGTGTAGCCTTCAACACGTATACGCTATAACCGCGAACTTTGCGTAAGCCCGCCATATTGAAGGTGAACGCCTTGGTGATTTGCTCCATCAGCGCGTTATCGCGCCGGCGCTCCTTCTCGAAAGTCTCGATTCGTTTCTGCCGCTCTTCGGGCGATTCGGAACGTCGCTGTGCGATCACTCGCTGCTCTTTTTTCACTTGTTGCGCTTCCTGCGCCGGCGATAGCGGTTTGCCGTTCACCGCAATGAGCCGGTAATACGGCGTTCCCTCGATCATCGTCACTCGAGACGTCTTCGAGCTTCTACCCGTCCGATCGGTCTCAGTCCAATCGAAATGAACAGCGGCTTTGAAATCAGCTTCGTTTACGGCAACAGATTTATCGATGATTTGCTGGACGCTCAACTGCTGCCCAAACATGGTTGGCGTGCTAAACAACACCATCCAGCAAACAACCGCTCCAACTCTGCGCCACTCCGCCGAAAGCGGCCTGATCAAGATGATGAATCTCCTTCAATCATCTTAGACGTGCATTCGGTGGAACCGATTGGGACAACAGTGCGCTTACGCCGGTTCAGAGCTGCCTGACTTAGTGCGCATATCTCGCTGGAGAAAATAATAAACGGCGGGGGTTATAATCAACGACAGCACCATCGAGGCTAAAATGCCTCCGATCACGGCGATGGCCAGCGGCTGCAGCATCTGAGAGCCTGCCCCGATGGCGAGCGACAGAGGAATCATGCCGGCCACCGTCGCAAGCGCCGTCATCATAATAGGCCGCAGCCGCCTCTCGCCGGCTTCAATCATCGCCTGGCGTGGCGACGCGCCGGCAGCGCGAAATTTCTTATCCGCATCCAGCAGCAAGATGCCGTTCTTCGCCACAATCCCGATCACCATGATCAAGCCCATGAAGGAGGAGATATTGAATGTCGTCCGCGTGATCAGCAAGGCGAAGAAGACGCCGCAGGTAGACAACAGCGCTGATGCCAGGATCGCCGCTGGCGCGCCAAACTCGCCAAACTCTACCAGCAGCACGATGAACACCAGCACGACCGCCGCGCCGAGCACGAACAGCAGATCGCGGAACGACCGCTGCTGCTCCGCATACAGGCCGCCATATTCGATACGAATGGACGACGGCACGTGCAGCCGCGCAATCGCCTGCCGCACGCGCGCAACGCTCGTCCCGAGGCTGATTCCTTCCGGGCGCGCTGTCACCGCTATATCGCGCTGCAGATTCTCGCGCCGGAACTCCACCTGCCCCGGATCGTTCTCCACCGTCGCCAACGTGCCAAGCGTTGCAACCTTTCCCGTTCCGCTGATCAGCAGCGTGTTGCGAATCGCCTCCAGCGAGCTTCTGGTTTCCGGCGGAAACGTGACCCGCAACGTATACGGCCGGTTGTTCACAACAACCGGAACCGGCGATGGTTCGCCTTGAAAAATCGCGCTGGCATCCAGCTCGATCTCTTGCGGCGTGAAACCGGCGCGCGCCGCCACGCTCTGATCCACATTAAACGTGATCGCTGGGCCGCTGATTGTATCCTCAATACCGTTCTTCACGTCCTTCACGCCCGGAATCGCCTTGATCGCATCGCCCACTTTAGGTCCCCATTGCTCCAGGAGCTGCAAATTCTCGGAAAAGAGCTTGATCTCGATGGGATCGGGCGAGCTGGTGAGGTCTCCGATCATATCCTGCAGAATCTGCGTGAAGTCGGTATCGAGTTGCGGAAATTGCGTGTTCACTTTGTCGCGCACGTCGGCAATCACCTCTTCCACGCCACGGCTGCGATGCGATTTTAGCTTCACCGAAATATCGCCGGTGTTTGCCTCCGTCACCGTCGCAAGACCCAACTGCAGACCCGTGCGGCGCGAGGTGTTTTCCACCTCCGGTATCGAGTGAAGAATCTTCTCGACACCTATCAGGACGCGATTTGTATCGG
>Ga0335074_10009584_pt1 | contig 13527 bp, 7 predicted proteins | sample Lox_Sample_23_FD_206715 | JGI IMG/M metagenome (GOLD analysis project Ga0335074, IMG submission 206715) | Soil microbial communities from Loxahatchee National Wildlife Refuge, Florida, United States - Lox_Sample_2.3 | ecosystem: Environmental > Terrestrial > Soil > Wetlands | place: USA: Florida...
ACATCATGAATGGCGTCGAACACCGGACCGCCGTTCTCGCTCTTGACCAGGCGCGTGATGTTCTTATCGAGCATGGCACGGCGGAGGTGATCGGGAATCGGACCGATGAACTGGTCGCCATTGAGCAGGCGGGCAATGTTTGCGTCATCGAAGATGTGCTCGGTGCCGGGCAGGCCGACCGACGCACCGGTGATGACCACCGGCTCGCTCTCAACCGGCTTCTGCCCCTTGTAAATCTCCCAGCCCCGATCGAGCACTTGGGCGAAGAGCTGTCCCAGTTGCGAATACCGGTCGCCAGTTGACGATGCGGTTGCCAAGCTAGATGGGGCTGCCAATAATTCCTCAGGTACTGCCTTCACTATCTCGGCCTCTTCGGAAACCGGTGTAGCCGCCGTTTGCGGCGGAGCTTCGATTGCGGCCTCGGCCGATGCGCGTCCCAATCCCGCCGCATACATCCCGCACAGCGCCTGGTTGAAGGCCGTGAGATCCTCGAGCTTGGGATGGTTGGTGAACAGCGCGAAGACCTCGGGGTCACTGCCCAGCACGTCCTCGGCAAACCCCTGCAGCGCCTTCTTCGGCCCGACCTCGACGAAGACCCGCGCGCCCGCGTCATACAGCGTTCGCAGCCCTTTGACGAACTGCACCGGCGCTGCCACCTGCTGCCCCAGAATGTCGGTGATGGTCTCTTTGCTGACCCCGGCGGGATAGAACTCGCCGTCCACATTGGCGACGATTGGAATCTGCGGCGTCTGCAGCCGCAGCCGGAGCAGTATTTGCTTTAATGGCGCACTCGCCGGCGCGACGATCGAGGTGTGGAACGCGTGGCTCACGGGCAGCTCCCGCACGTCGTAACCGGCCTGCAAAAAGATTTGCGCAGCCTGCTCGACAGCCTTGCTGCTGCCGCCGATCACCGACTGGCTGTTGCTGTTGACGTTGGCAATGACCACATAGCCATCCACCGTCTTGAGCAGCCGCTCGACTTCGGCAAGGGGCGCGAACACTGCCGCCATCTTGCCATTGTCGGCCATAGCGACCTGCGTCATTCCGCGGCCGCGCGCGCTGACCGCCTCCAGCGCGTCTTCAAACGGCCAGGCGCCGGCGGCCACCAGTGCCCCGTATTCGCCCACACTATGTCCCATGGTCATGTCGGGGCGAATGCCGTAGGCCGCGAGCAGCCGCGTGGTCGCGATGTTGATGGTGATGACCGCGGGTTGCGTGATCTCGGTCTGGCGCAGCGCTTCATCGGCTTCGGCAACCTTCTTCCGGTCCGCCGGATCGACGTACATGATCGTAGTCAGCGGCTTGCCCAAGAGCGGTGTCATCACGCGATCGGCTTCCTTGAAGGTTTCCGTGACGATGGGCTCCTTGTCGCGAAGGGTGCGCAGCATGTTCGCGTATTGCGAGCCTTGTCCGGTGTAGAGGAAAGCAACCTTCGGCGCCGGACCGTGTCCGCGAAAGATGCCTTGCGCACGAACCGCTTTCCAGAATGCGGGTTGGTTCGCCTGAAATGCTTTCAGCGCGATAGCACACTTGGTTGCCAGATCGGCGGCATCGCCGTAGTCGATGGCGAGGCGTTCGGGAGCAGCCAGATCGGCGTCGGCCGGGGCGGCGAATGCCGGAGCTTGACCGGCTTGCGCCGACTTCTGCGCCGCTTTCACTCGCTCGATAAGGTCGGCCGGCGTCGCAGCGCCAATGACCAGCGCTCCGCGCAATGGAGCTTTGCGGGCTGCACTAGCGGAGCCATCGGTCCCAGGTTTCGAAAAGCGCGAAACCTGGGGCACCCGGCCGTCAGTAGTGGGCGGTGCCACCGGCACGGCAATCGACTTCCTGCCATTCCCGTTCAGCTTGCCGGGAATGTGTTCTTCCATCACCACGTGGAAGTTCGTGCCGCCGAATCCAAACGCGCTGACGCCGACACGCCGCGGCACATCAGCCGGAACCTCCCACGGCCTCAGTTCGGTGTTCACGTAAAGAGGCGAGTGCGCGAAGTCGATGTCTGGGCTGGGATGCTCGCAGTGGAGGCTGGGGGGAATGAGCTTGTGATGCAACGCCAGCGCGGCCTTCAGCATGCCGGCTGCGCCGGCGCCGCCCTTCAGGTGGCCGATGTTCGACTTCACCGAACCCAGCGCCACCGAGTGGACGGGCAGGTTGGTTTCGCCCAGCACCTCGACCATGCTCGACGCCTCCACCACGTCGCCTACACGCGTCGAGGTGCCGTGCGCTTCAATCAAGGTTGCGGTCGCGGGTGAGAGTCCGGCATTCTTCCAGGCGCGCTCGACGCACAGCTTTTGTCCAATCGGATTAGGCGCGGTAATGCCCTTGCCCTTGCCGTCGCTCGCGCCGCCGATGCCGCGCAACACGGCGTAGATCTTGTCCTGATCGCGTTCGGCATCGGCCAGGCGCTTCATCAGGAAAATCGCCGCGCCCTCGCCCATCACGAAGCCGTCAGCTCCCTGCGCGAAGGGGCGCGTGCCGGTGGGCGACAGCGCGCCGATCTTGCAGAACTTCACGAACGTCGGCGCCCCCATGTTGCGGTCGATGCCGCCGGTCACGGCAACATCGAATTCGTTCTCCACCAGGCCCTCGACCGCCGAAGTAACCGCCGCCATGGCCGAGGCGCACGCGGCGTCGCAGACATAGTTCGGGCCGTGAAAGTTGTAGAGGTTGGCAATGCGGCCGGCAATGCAGTTGGCCAGCTCGCCCGGCATGGAATCTTCCGTGATCTCGGGAAGCCGCTGACCCATCCTGCGATGCAATTCCTCGGTGATCTCACTGCGCACCGTCGCCGGCAGGGCCGCGAAGCCCGGCGTCTCCGCCAACTCGCGAGCGTATTCCGGAAAGAACACGCGCATCGAGGTGAGGTAGTGCCGCTCGCCGGCCATGGCGTTGCCCAGAATGACCGCCGTGCGGTCCAGGTCCAGCGGGCGCTTTGGCCAGCCGTAATCCTCCAGCGCGGCGCGGGTACAGGCAATTCCCCAGTGCTGCGCCGGGTCCATGGCGTTGGCAACGCGCGGCGGAATCGGCAGCTTCCACTGCATCGGGTCCCAGGCGTACTCGCGCACCCAGCCGCCGATTTTGGAATACGTCTTGTCCGGCGCGGCGGGATCGGCGTCATAGTAGGCGGCGGGGTCCCAGCGATCAGGCGTGACTTCGCTGATGCTGTAGCGGCCGGTCTTGATGTTGTTCCAGAAGGTGACAGCGTCGGGGGCATCGGGCAGGATCGCTCCCACCCCTACAATCGCGATGGCGCGATGCGTCGAGTCTTCCATCACTGACCTCTCCTCTTACACACAGGGAATCGTTTAATAAGTAATCGGCTGCAGTCGGGCCTCGGATGAGTCGCCAATAGGAGCGGTTTGCGTACCAACGCCTCGCGATCGGAGGACGCTTCGCTCACAAGGGGAGGGCACGCTGGGAGCGCCCGAGAGAGCACTCTCACTTTCGCAGTTGAGGCCGGAAATTGTCAGTGATACGGCGGAGATTTTGGTGTGATCGGCGGGCGGAAGGCTAGTGATAGGCGATACCCGAGGCGGTGATAAGAGGCGCGGGATGGCACGCACCGTTAAGTGTGCAGTTCCAGATCGGTAAACCGGCGCACCCGCTGCGCCCGTGCTATATGTGATAACACATAAGATACGCGTGGCAACATACAAATCGACTCGGTTGAGTATCGACACAACGTGTGATCACTTGATTCCGAGCCCGAAGGGCGGCATTTGGTTTAGCCGTGGGCGTCAGCCCGCGGTCACGGGTCTGATTACGATAACAGGGAGCCGCGGAGCGGCGACACCACCGACGGCAGATCGTCCCAAGAAGAGTGCCGCCGCTCCGCGGCTCGGCACCCTTGAACAACCCCTGTCCGCGGGCTGACGCCCACGGCTAAACCAAATGTCGCCCATTCTGGGCTCGAGTGGTTCGAATCGAGCACGCGGAGCTTCGGGAAACAAAAGGCTCGATGCCCCAGGTTCGCCTCCGAGTTTCGCACGCTAACCCGGGCCGGCGGTATTCGACGTTGGAATCGGCGATCAATAGGAAGCAAAGGGCGCCCAGCCTGCCTCGGCCGGACGCCCCACAACCTGCGCAGCGCTGTGTTCCCTTCAGGCCAGCACGGGTTGTTTCACCTCGCTAACTTTCTTCACGCGGTTGTAGAGCACATCGGCAACGTAATCCAGATCTTCAATCAGCCCCTTCTGCGTGCGATGAATGGCCGTAGTACTGAGCGCGGCTTCGAACAGTGGCATCTCCTCATCGGTGACGCCGCCAGCCCCGGCGATGATCTTCACGCCCTCCTGTGCGACCTTGATCGCGGCTTCGCGCGCGAAGATGCGGCTGATCGCGGCCAGCGCGGTCGCATCGAAGCGATCGTTGGCCTTCTCGTGCTGCTTGCCATCGGCAAAGAGCGCTGCGCGCTTGGCCAGCGTCAGTGCGCACTCGGCGTACGCGATCCACTCACCGATACGGAACAGGACGTGTTGGAAGCGAGTGAGCCGATGCACGCGCGCCTTCTCCATCAGCTCGGCCAGCGCGTGCAACGCCAGCGCGGCCACATCGGCCCCGACGTTGGGGTGCGCGGCGTGCAGCACCTCGGCCTCGCGCGCCTTATCGTGGTAGTACTGGCCCTTGGTCTTCAGATGAAGCTGCCAGCGATCGCGGCTGATGGTCATTTCCATGATCTCCGAGGTGCCCTCGTAGATGCGGGTGATGCGCACGTCGCGGCTGATCTTCTCCACCATGTACTCGTGGGTGTAGCCGTAGCCGCCTAGCGCCTGGATCGCGGCGTCGGCGGCCGCGTGGCCGGCTTCGGTCGACATGTACTTGGCGATTGCGCCCTCGGTATTGAAAAGTACGCCTTCGCTGGCGGCGTCGATGCGCTGCGCCGTCTCTTCAATATAGGCGCGGCCGGCTTCGAGCTTGACCACGTGGGGGACGATCAGCTTGTGGGTGTAGCCCTGCTTTTCCGAGAGCGGCGTGCCGCCCTGGATGCGCTTCACCGAGTATGGGATCGCGCGGTCGAGTGCCGACCAGCCCGCGCCCAGCCCAAAGGCCGCGACCATCACGCGGGTGTAGCCGAAGACTTTCTGCGCCTGGATCAGGCCCTGGCCTTCGACGCCGCCGACGAGACGGTCGGGAGTGACGAACACGTCGTTCAGCGCGAGCGCGGCAGTATTGCTCAGGCGAATGCCGTGCTTGTCTTCGGGCTCGTCGTGGGCGAAGCCCTTGGCACCGGCATCGACCACAAACCAGCTGGGCCCGGCGGGCGTGTTGGCCAGGATGGTGTAGTGATCGGCGATGCCGCCGTTGGAGATCCACTGCTTCGAGCCATTGATCTTGTAGCCGACGATCTTGCCGTTCTCTTCGACGCGATCGGCGGTGGTCTTCAGCGCGCCCAGGTCGCTGCCGGCGTCGGGCTCGGTGGCGCCGTAGGCGAAGAGAATGCCCTCTTCGGCGATCTTGCCCAGCCATAGCTTCTTCTGCTCCGGTGTGGCGCCGAAGGTGATCGGGTCGCTGCCGAGGAAGGTCGCGAACAGGGAAGTGGCGACGCCGAGATCGATGCGCGCCATCTGCTCGCAGATGAGATAGACGTCCATGGTGCTGCCGCCCATGCCGCCGTACTCTTCGGGGATGAACAGAAGCTGGATGCCGAGCTTGTCGGGATGGCTCATGTGGCGGACGATCTCGACCGGGCATTCGTCGCGTTCGTCGAGCGCGATGAGTTCTTCGTCAGGCAGCCGCTTCTTGGCGAAATCGCGCAGCGATTTCAGGCTGAGTTGCAGGGTCTTCTTGGTGATCATGACAAACCTTTCGTACAGAATCCGGAAATCATTTTCACCACGGAGACACGGAGAACATGAGGTTTGTTCAATGAAATCTTCTCCGTGACCTCCGTGCCTCCGTGGTGAAGTTCATCCACTTCGGCGGGTTGACCTACGCCGTTACCTTCTTCGCTTCGCGAACTTTTTCCGCCAACTCCGGTAGGAACTCCAGCATGTCGGTCACGATGCCCACGTCGGCAACCTGGAAGATCGGCGCCTTGGGGTTCTTGTTGATGGCGACGATGAATGGGCTGCCCTTCAGTCCGGCCAGGTGCTGGAACGAGCCGCTGATGCCGCACGCCATATAAATTTTCGGCTTCACCGTCTGCCCCGACGAGCCGACCTGACGCGACTTGGGTAGCCACTTGGCATCGACCACCGGCCGCGAGCAGCTCACCACCGCGCCCAGCGCTTCGGCCAGCTCTTCGGCGATTGGGATGTTGTCCTTCTCGCCGATGCCGCGCCCGACGGACACCAGCACCGGCTCCTTGGTGATGTCGACATCGCCGGCTTCCGGGACGATGGTCGTGAGGTAGCGCCGCTTGGTCGTCAGCGTGCCGGTCTCGAGGGACTCGTCGATGATCGTTCCGGTGATTGCGGCGGTTTCGATCGGCTTGAACGCGCCCGGACGCACAGTCACGACCACGCCAGTAGCGATGTTGCAGTGCACGTGCGCGCTAACCACCCCTCCGAACTCCTGGCGAACGACTTTCAGGCTGGTTCCCTCGACGCCGTCGATGCCGACGACGTCAGACACATACGCCGCGTTCAGCTTGATCGACAGTCCCGGTGCGAGGTCGATGCCAAAGTGATTGTGCGGCACCAGCACGATGGAGCCCTGGGGAATGATTTTCGTCAGCGCCTGGCGAATCAGCTCAGCGTTCGGATAAGCGAGCGTTTCGCTCGCAATTTTCCACACCTCGGGAAAAGTCGCCGCGGCCGTCTTGCAAACGGCGTCAAGCTCGGCGCCGGCGCCGACGACCACGGCCGTGGGATTTGCCGCAGCATCGATCTTCTTGGCGGCCGCGAACAGTTCGGCGGCGGTATCGTCCACCACGCCGGCCTTATGTGCGATGTAGGCAAAAATGCGGGCGGTCATTGCAAACCTCCTTTGGCCTTCAAGAGCTCGATGAGTTTGCCGGCAACCTCTTCGTTGCTGCCAGCGAGGATTTCGGCGCCCTTGCCGAGCGCGGGAACGAAATAGTCATCGCGCTTCACGTTCGCGCCGGTTTCGCCGACGACATTGGGATCGACGCCGAGGTCGGCGGCGCCGTAGGTCGGAATCTCGACCGAGGCCACCTGGCGGATGCCGCGCATGCCGACATAACGCGGCTCGTTGATGCCGGTCTGGATCGACAGCACGCAAGGCAGGTCGATCTCGCTGACCTCACGATCGCCGCCCTCGATCTCGCGGCTGACCTTCAGCTTGCTGCCGTCGAGGACCTCGATGGAGTTGACCAGCGAGGCGAAGGGGTAGTCGAGCATCGCGGCCAGCATGCCGCCGACCTGCGCTCCGCCGTCTTCGGCCTGCACGCCGGTAAGGACGAGGTCGAACTTGTTCTTCTCGACGAATCCCTTCAGCACGGTCGCGATGCCTTTGCCGTCGGAGCCGGTGAAGGCCTCGTCGCTGAGCAGGGCGGCCTTGTTGGCGCCCATGGCCATCTCGCGGCGCAGGATCTCCTCATCTTCATCGGTGCCGACCGTCGCGACGGTCACGTTGCCGCCGGTCTTGGCGACGATCTGCAGCGCCTCTTCGACCGCGTAGTTGTCGGGCTCGTTGATCGAATAGACTAGGTCGTCGCGTTCGATGTCGTTGCCCGCCGCGTTGAGTTGAATTTCGTTCTCCGACGTGTCGGGAACTCTTCTCGCGCAAACCAGGATTTCCACTTCAACCTCCCCGAAAAATCTTCCTCATGCGTTCTTGAAGGTGCGCACCTTTAGGTGCGCCGCTGCATAACCCTTACGTGTTGTCATCCCGACCGAGGACTTCAGTCCGAGCGGAGGGACCTGCTGTTCTCCCGCCCCTGAAGGGGCTTAATAACTTTCAGAGCGTCGCTCGGCACGACTGAAGTCGTGCCCTGTTACAAAGCACATGCGAGTCGTGGCGCCTTGCCTATAATGCTACGCGTGCACTTCCTGCTGCGCTTTCAGTTCGTCCGCACCAGTCGCCTGGGTCGGTCGCACCAGCTGCTCATCGACTAGCTCGGCCAAATCAATCGCTGTCATCTTGCCTTCCAGTCCCGCGACCTTGATTGCGTCTTCGATGTTCACCATGCAAAACGGGCATGCGGTCACGATGACATTGGCGCCGGCCTCGGCGGCCATCCGCACGCGCTGCACGCCAATACGCTCTTCTTCCTTCGGCTCGTAGAACAGCATCAGGCCACCACCGCCGCAGCAGAATGAGCGATCGCGGCAGCGGGACATCTCGACGCGCTTCAGGCCCGGGATCGCATCCAGCACCGCGCGCGGCTCCTCATACACCTGGTTATGCCGGCCGAGATAACACGGATCGTGATAGGTGTAGACCTTCGAGCTGTCTTCGACGGGGTTGAACCGCAACCAGCCGGCATCTGCGGCGTGGGCGATGAATTGGCTGATGTGCTCGACCGGCGGAACGTGCTTATAGTCGTGTCGCAGAGCGTTGAAGGCGTGCGGATCGGCGGTGACGATGCGCTTCGCACCGGAATCCTTGATGGCTTCGGTGTTCTGATCGCGCAGCGCCTGGAAGAGCATCTCTTCGCCGAAGCGACGCACGTCGTGGCCGCTATCCTTTTCTGCTGCGCCGAGGATCGCGAAGCCCTCACTTACGGCGCTCAAAATCCGCGCGGTCGCGCGGCCGATGGCCTGAATGCGATCGTCATACGAAGTAATGCTGTCGACGAAGTACAGCGTCTGGGCGCCGTGGCCGTTCGCGACCGGAACCTCGCAGCTCGCGGCGAACTCCTTCGCTTTCGCCCAGTCGGCGCGTTTCTTTTCCATCTTGCCGTAAGGATTGCCGCGGCTCTCCAGCGCCTTCAGCGCCTTCTGAATCGACTTGGGCACGTTGCCGTCATCGACCAGGCCGCGCCGCAGGTCGACTATCTTGTCGATGTACTCGATCAGCAGCGGACATTCCTCTTCGCACGCGCCGCAAGTCGTGCACGACCAGATTTCGTCGTCGGAATAAATCGTGCCCACGAGCTGATGGCTGTTGTTCGTCTTGCCGAAAACGGGGAAGTGCTCGAAGGCGTAATCGCGCGCCTTGATGGTGAGGAAACGCGGCGAAAGCGGCCGGCCCGCGGCGTTTGCGGGGCAATTGTCGGAGCAGCGCCCGCAATCGGCACACGAGTAAAAGTCGAGCATGTGCTTCCAGGTGAAATCTTCGAATTTCTTCACGCCGAAGGATTTCACCTGGTCGAGCTGGCTGTCGGCGACGCCCCAGCGCACCGGCTTGAGCGTGCCGCGATCGAGTTTGGCAAAGAAGACATTGAACAACGAGGTCTCGATGTGGAACTGAATGCCGAACGGCCGATAGCAGAGCAAGAAGTAGAAAGTCAGGACATCGATCACATACGCGCCGAGGTGCAGGTGCCACAGGGTGGCCAGTGGCGCGGATGCCAGAGCGCCCTTGAGCAACCAGGGAAGCGACAACACGGGCAGGAACTCCGGCTCCAGGCCGCGCTGCATTTGGATGACTGCGCGGCTGGCCTCGAACAGGCCCTCGGAAGTCATCAGGATAGCGATAAGTGCTAATAAGAAGATGGCGTCGATGGGATGGGCCTTGACGCCGAACTTGGCCGGTACGGCGTAGCGCGCAGGCTTGTAGAAGATGCGACGCGCGGCCGCTAAGCTGACCGCAAACAAGACGATCGTCGCGAAGTAATCCGCGACGACGTCATACGCGCGTCCTATGCTGCCCGCGGCAATGAAGTCATTCGTGAGCCCGAAGATGAGCAGATAAAACGCACGGGTTGCGAGAACGATGAATCCCGCGAAGATACAAAGATGAAGCGTGCCGGCGACGCGGTAGCGCGGATGCTTCCACTGGCCGAACCAGAATTTCACCAGTTTCTGTATGCGCAGCCACGGCCGGTCCAACCGCACATCGCGCTCGGCGCGAAACAGAGGCGCCAGACGCCGCACCACAATGTAAGCGAAGCAGGCCAGCCCGAAAATTTGCAGGACCGCAATGACAAAGGTCGCCTCGATGATCCGATACGGGGCGAGCGCAGGGACTTCGGCGGCTGCAAGCATCAACATAGCCTCTCCGCTTTCGTGGCCGGCAAATGGGTGCGCAGAAATCTGCGGCCTGGCGTTGTCCGCGAGCATTCGATCGCGAGTGCCGGACACGCGAATGGCAATGCCCTTGGGAGTGGCGACCCTGGTGCAACCGGCAGAAACCCTGCACAGTTGCTGACTTGCATTCTTGGTTATCGACGGGCCGGGAGTCAGTGAGGCGGGTCGTGATGAGATGTGAGAGCTATCACATCGGGCTGTGGCGACAAAGTATGGCGGCCGACCAATTACGTCCCTATTGAACACTCACGGCCCGGCGTGATGAAATGATCCAACCTGCTGGCAAACCTGGCCGCTGCCACGCAGGCTCGGCCCCTCCCTGGAGGTTCTTCGCGGCACAACCCTGCCGCCCGGTTGCAGGATCAAAGCTGTGACACTTCATCTCACGAGGAGACCAACATGTGGATTCTGTGGTGGATTATCGTGGGCTTAATCGCAGGCTGGATCACTGGGAAACTAATGAAGGGCTCCGGCTACGGCGCGTTGATGGACATCGTGGTGGGCATCATCGGCGCCATCATCGGCGGCTTCATCATGCGAGCAGTCGGGTTCTCCGGCTCGGGAGGGATGATCTACACGATCATTGTTGCCGTGATCGGCGCGGTCATACTGACGTTGATCATTCGCCTTGTCACGGGACGACGAACGGCCTAGACGGTCCCAAGTATCACCACAGAGGCACAGAGGAAGGCAATCTGCTGCCAATTTTGTAACTCGGTGTCTCTGTGGTTCGAAGAGGCGCGTGGATTTGTACTGCGCGTGCGGAGACCGGTCAACTCCTCTACTTTGCCGAGCCGTCGGCTAGCGGTACTTTCGCAATGTCCACCCAGCGTTCCCCGCTGCCTTTCACCAGTGCCAACGAATTGATGGAGACAGTCCGCGGGCCGCTATAGGACAGCCAACGCCGCCGGGCCGCCTCCAAGACCTTGCGCGCTTCCTCCAGACTATCCATCTTCGCAATTGTCAGGTGAGGCATGTAAGGCCAAGGCTCGTTGAAGAAGAAGGCATCACGGTTCAGCCTCTCGCGTAATTCGCGCATGCGGTAGGCGCCGCGAGCGACGCGCAGGAACACCGTCGGAGTGACAGGGGCAAAGGTCTCGACGTCGCCCATGGTCACTTCGAAGCGGTTGACCGATTGGGTGACGTCTGTAAGGACTTTCAACGCTTCCTGCCCACTGCCCGCCAAGGGGCGCGGCGGCAGGATGGTCAGATGAGCATCCGCGTGGGTGTGCGCGGGATGCAGTTCGCGGCGCAATTCCTCAACAAATATCCCCACAGGATTGCGCACATACGCAACCACCGCGTAGACCAGGCCGTCCATGAAGCCATCATTATAAGCTGTGGGCCGCATAAGCTGTGGGCCGCGGCCCGGGATGCATCAGAAATAACTTCGCTTGAGACTCAGCGAGGTCCGCTCTACGCCAAGGAAATTCGCGGGCGTTATACGTCGAAAGCGGAAGGCGTGAGAGGCAAGAATTCTACGGATCACCCCTTTCGCTCTCGGATCTGCGATCCTTCACGTCAGATCAGGGGTTTTATCTTCCGCCGAGGGAATTCCAAAGATAGAGCGCGGCGTAAGCCCGCCATGGTCGCCACCTTTCCGCGCGAGCTTCGAGCGCCCGCGGGTTTTGGAAGCCCAGAGCGCGCAGCAATCCGAGGTCGCCGGCAGGGAAGGCGTCGGGTTCGCCCAGAGCGCGCAGGGCGACGTACTGAGTCGTCCACTGACCGATGCCGGGCAGTTCCGCCAGACGGCTCAAGAAGGCTTCGCTATCCGTTATCGCGTTGAAATTGATTTCCCCGGCCGAAACCGCGCGCGCCAGTCCTCGGATCGCTTCCGCGCGCGCTGCCGGCAATCCAATGCTGCCAAGGTTCGCTTCGGCGAGGACTTCGGGTTGAGGAAATAAATGCGTCAGACCGTTGGGTGCCAGTAAAGGTCGCCCGAAGTTTCGCACCAGTCTTCCCGCCAAACTGGTTGCGCCCTTCACCGTGACCTGCTGGCCGAGAATGGCCCGGGTCGCCAGTTCGAAGCCGTCCCAGCACCCCGGTAGTCGCAATCCGGGTTTGGCGGAAATCTCGCGGCGAAGCACTGCATCCACGCAGAGGCGGCTCGCGATGGGCTCCCAATCGGCGTTCACGTCGAACATTCGCCGTATGCGCTCGATGATCAGAAACAACGAGCGGGGATCAGGGAACTGGATGCGCACGTTGAGCGCGTCGGGCTCGTCGCCAAACGAAACCTCGAAGTACCCTTGCAGCCTGCTCAGGAAAATCGAGCGCCGATACTTCCCGTTCTCGACGGCTTCGACCCCGGGCGTAGCGCGCGGAGCGAGAAAGCCTAGCATGCTCTCCCACTGATACGGTGGGCGAAAGCGGAGAGTAAAGACGTATTCGTTTTCCGGAAGTGTCGTTTGCCGCGCCAGCCGGCGAATCTGCGTGGGTGTGCGGTGGTATGTGGTCTGGATGGCCGCATTGAAGCGACGCACGCAGCCGAATCCGGAAGCTTGTGCGACATGCCCCATCGACAGCGTCGTCTCGTCGATCAGCTTCTTGGCGAAGTGCAGGCGCCGGGTGTGGGCGACCGCGCTGGGACTTGCGCCAAGATGTCGCAGAAACAGCCGCCGCAGATGTCGAGAACCAATGCCCAGCCGCTCAGCGAGCAACTCCACGCCGCCGTCTTCCAGTCCGCTTTCGCCGATCAGACGCAATGCGCGAGAGACCGTATTGGAGGTTCCCAGCCACGCCGGAGTTCCCGGCGAGCACTCCGGACGGCAGCGCAGGCAGGGGCGAAAACCCGCTTCGGCAGCAGCCGCCGCGCTGGGGAAATAGCGGACGTTCTTCTCCTTGCAGGTTGGCGCGGGACAGATGGAGCGGCAGTAGACACCGCTGTTCAGCGCACCGATGAAGAACTTCCCGTCGAAGCGCGGATCGCGCGACAAGCGGGCCCGCGAACACACGCGCCAATCCAGCGTCAGGTCTTCCACCGACCTAGCGTACTTCATTTTGCTCTGTCGGCTGGACGTTTTCGGACCAGGTTGGCGGCTCCGGTTATGGAGAGAGCTGATTGGTTACGATCCAACCTTTTCGGGCAAATGCATCGAGGTCCGAAAACGTCTAGCCCCAACCCTATTGAAGTCCGCAAGTGTCCAACGCTCTCTTCCCAATCGATCTATGTTGGCGGCTGTGGCTGGAGCCGCCGCTACCGTCTTCACAAGTACGCAGGTCAGCTACGAAGGGGCGAAACGAAACAGGATCCCTGCCGGTCCTACGACTGCATACAGCTTAAGGAGAGGATCATGAAACTCAGAACTTCGACGTGCCTCGTTGCTCTAGGATTACTTGCCGCGTTAGCCCCATTCGCAATCGCCCAAACGCAACCCGATCACCGCGGTCCACAGTACAGCGTCGTCAATCTTGGGGTGCCGCTGGGTGGGAGCGT
>Ga0335074_10009585_pt1 | contig 13525 bp, 13 predicted proteins | sample Lox_Sample_23_FD_206715 | JGI IMG/M metagenome (GOLD analysis project Ga0335074, IMG submission 206715) | Soil microbial communities from Loxahatchee National Wildlife Refuge, Florida, United States - Lox_Sample_2.3 | ecosystem: Environmental > Terrestrial > Soil > Wetlands | place: USA...
TCGCACGCGAGTGGCAAGGCTCTGACCACGGAACGGTTTCTCGAGCAATTCGACATCGGGATCCAGGTAGCCCGGGTGCACGATCCCAGTCTGCGGGTATCCGGTCATGAACAGGCGTTTCATCTGTGGCCGGATCGCCGCCGCACGGATGGCGAGCTCCCGACCATCGATCCCCGGCATCACCACGTCGGTCAGCAGCAGGTCGATCGTCAAATCGGTCTGCGCCAAAACCTCCAGCGCCGCGGTGGCGTCCGCCGCCTCGATGACGCGATAATCGAGGTCACGCAGTGTGTCGGCGACAAAGAGACGTACCTCGGCATCGTCCTCCACCACCAGTATGGTCTCATCGTTGCCGCGCGAAGCGCTGGCCAGCGCCGGATCCTCGCTGCTCGGCGGAGCCTGGGCGTCGATTGCAGCAAGGCTCGGCAAATAAATTCGCACTGTCGTGCCACGGCCGAGCGCGCTGTCGACTTCGATATGGCCTTTTGATTGCTTGACGAAGCCATAGACCATGCTCAGCCCAAGTCCAGTGCCCTTGCCCACAGGTTTCGTGGTGAAGAACGGCTCGAAGGCGCGCGAGACCGTATCCGCCGACATGCCGATTCCGGTGTCGCTGACCGCGAGCACCGCGTAGGTGCCGGCGGTGAGGTTGCGCATTCCGGCACCGGCATGATCGAGAATGGCCTGGCCGGTTTCGATCTTCAATCGTCCGCCGTCCGGCATCGCATCGCGGGCGTTCAGCACCAGGTTGAGCAACACCGTCTCGAGCTGATTGGAGTCGCAGAAGCAGGACGGCACGTCCTCGCTCAGGGCGAACTCGTAGAGGATCGTCTCTCCCTGCGTGCGCCGGATCAGGTCGGCCATGCCCGCCACCAGCTCGTTCAGGTCGACGTCGCGTGGCCGCAGCGGCTGCTTCTGGGCGTAGGCCAGCAGGCGGTGGGTGAGGGTTGCGGCACGCGTTGCGCCGCTTACTGCCGCCGTCACCGCGCGGCGTACGCGGTCGTTGGCGCTGCTACCAAGCGCGCGTTCAAGTAGCTGAAGGTTACCGATAATGATCGTAAGCAGATTGTTGAAGTCGTGCGCGATCCCGCCGGTGAGCTGACCGACGGCCTCCATCTTCTGCGATTGCCGCAGTTGCTCTTCGATCTGCCGGCGGGCCTGCGCGGCTTCCCGGTCGGCGGTCACGTTGCGGCCGATCACGTAGATCAGCCCCTGCTCCGCCGTCATCGTCCAATAGATCCAGCGATAGGAGCCGTCCTTGTGACGGAACCGGTTCTCCATCCGCACCGTGCCGACGCCCTGAGCGAGGCGCCCGCGCCCTTCCGTACCTATCTCGTAATCATCCGGATGACGCAGGTGGTTGACATGGATTGTCTTGATCTCCGCCTCGGTCCATCCGAGCGTCCGGGTCCAGGCTGGATTCACGCTGGTGAAATAGCCCTCGAAATTGCTGACGCCCAACAGGTCCTCGGACACTTGCCAGATGCGGTCGCGCTCGCGGGTCCGTTCAGCCAGCAGCCTGGCGAAACGTTGGCGCTCGCCGGTGGTCAGCATGAGCAGGGCGCCGAGTAGGGTGGTGCTAAGTACGCCGATTACCATCAAGGCCAGGCTCTGCCAGCCCCGGTGTTGCGCGAAATAGAGGGACGTTGGGGCAATCTGGATGCGATAGGGGCGTCCGCCAAAGCTGATATTCTCAGTGCGGATCGGGGCGCCGCCCGCATCTCGCGAGAAGCTGTCGAACAACGACATCCCGGCTTCCCGATCGAGTAGCTGAATGTCGAGCTGTTCACGCGTCGCGCCAAGCAGCGCATCCATCAACATCGCCATGCGCATGACGGTGAGCACGACGCCCGGCCCGTCTGGGCCACGAGGGACCGCCAAATTGAGCAGAAGGCCTGTCCGGTCGCCGGGCGCCTGGACGAGGCGAATGGGAGCGCTGGCACTGATGCTGCCGGTGGCGATCGCGCGGCGAATCGCGTCGCCTCGTGCCGTGTTCGACAGCAGGTCGAAGCCGACCGCGGCCCGATTGTCGCTGAGCGGCTCCAAATAGGTTACCGGGTAATATTCGGCCCGATCGCCAGCCTGGCGCAGCGTACCCGCCGCATCCCGCTCGCGGATGGCGAAGCCGGGCCGGTCTTGTTGCTGAGCTGCTTCGAAGGCGGTTCGGTCCGCGGCCAGAACGCGCGGCGCCCACTCGATCGCCTGGATCGCAGGGAAGCGTGCAAGCAGCTTACGAGCACGGATGCCAAAGGCTGCACGTGACAGCCGCGCCGGTCCGCTGAACGAAGCGCCAAGTTGCTCGAGGAACGCTTCCTGCGCGCCGAGCTGCGCCTGGAGGTTGTCGATAAGCTGCTGGGACCACAGCCGGAATTCGAGCAACGACTGCTGGTTCTCCCATGTACTAACCTTGGCGAAGATGGCAACGAACAGCGCGAAGAACAGGATCATTGGCAGCCCGACGGGACGGACACGCGCCGCCCAGGCTGCACGCGGCTCGCCGGCCAGCAGCATCACGAGTGGCAGGAACAGCAGCACGCCGAGCGTGTCGCCCATCCACCAGGTAAACCAACTGGTGCCGAGGTCCGCCACGCTGACGGCGTGCAGCATGGACATGCCGCCAAGCGACACGGTGGGACTGGTCAGGCACACCACCGGTGCACTCAGGAAGAAACGCGCGATGTCACGGCCGGTGTCCAAGGCCGTGGGGTAACCGACGAGGCGGCGAAGGGCCCAGCCGCCGACGGCAGCCTGCAGCGCCGATGCCGCGGCGATGACCGTTGCGACCACGATTGCCGCCGCGCTTGGTCCGTGGTGAAGACCGGACCCGACCCAGATGTTCAGCAGGAATGAACCGAGGAAAGTCCACAGCAGCGTGGTGCTGCCGCCGATGAACATCGCCGCGACCGCGATCCCCGCCGGCGGGAAGATTGCTGTTGCGTAGCCGGGCGGCACTGCGAGCAGGAGACCCAGCCTGCCGGCGATGATGTAGGTAATGGCCAGCGCGGCGCCGGCCAAAAGGCGGCCGGCGAGCAATTTCGGTCGCGGTTCGTCAGCCCGGCCGAGCATTCGGCGAGTGCCTGGCCCTGCGATCGTCGCAATATCGATTGGGCACACTGGACCCGAGATCCTCACCTCGCGGCCTACTCCACCGCACGCTAGCCTAGGATCGAAGCGGCCTACAACGGAAAGTTGCATCCTATCAGTTGTGCCGGGGAAAACAGCAATTGTCGGACAGTGTGTCATCCAAGGGCACGATGCTCTGGCCCGGCTTCCGTTTCACCACAACCGCCCCACACCATACACGTCGAAGCTCAGCTCATTTGAGACGATTACAAGGTTCTCCACTATTGCCTGCGCGATCAGCATCCGACCGAAAGGGTCGCGGCGAGGGCCGGGCAGAGTGCCCCCCACTTGCCCATGCCGAACGCTGATCGGCAGCCCGATGAAGCTTTGATCGAGGATCGCCGTGTCGAGGTCGGCGACGATGGCAGCGACGCCGGGCAACTTGCCGAGCCGATGCTTCGTCGTGATCTCCCAAACGGAGGCCGCACTGACGAAGACGTCGTTACCTTCGTCCGCTATTGCCGTTTGTGCCGCGACGGATAGCGCCTCATCGCCGGCAAGCCACCAGAGCAAGGCGTGCGTGTCGAGCAGCAGGCGCACGCTGTGCTACTCCCAGGCCGCCAGTTCCTGTTCCGATAGCGGCTGAAAAAATTCCGGGCCAATGCTGATGGTTCCGCGCAGCGCCCCGAAGCGTCGCCCTTTTCGCGGCGACTGATAGGGCACGAGCTTGGCGATCGGATGCTTGCCGCGCGCCAGCACGATTTCCTCACCAGCTTCCACACGAGTGAGAAGCTGCGACAAGGTGGTCTTCGCGGTGTGGATCGTAACAGTTTCCATGGCGCGGTTCTTAGCTAGCCAACGCTAGTCAAGTTCGGCTCAGTTGTCCACTCCATGCGAGAGCTTCGCGCAGGATGGCGGACCACCCGGGCCGACAACTCGGAGGCGCGCACGTTCGCTGCCCGCCTCATCGTGCTGTCGAGACCCTAGCGACCCCCAACTTGACGGCTCGGAGCGCGGTCAACGAAATCTCAACGTTTCGTGAGCGCGGCTATGTTAGCACCTTGTTAACCATACCGGTGCGTTTCTGGTCCTGCGCCACACGTCGAGTCGGAGACCCCAAAATGACAGCTTTACTCGCGTTGCAGCCCGTCATCGCGCCCATTGATCCGCAGTCCGAGCAAATTGGCCCACCCGGCTTGGCCGACGCGATCTCCTCCCTGGCCGGTCGCTGGGTCATCGAACCCATTGTGGAACCAGACGGAGAGCGCGGCTACATCATCATGCCGGCATCCGGCGACGATGCAGACGGCCCAACCTTCGCCATCTGGGAGATCGGATCCTCGTTCCGGATAGACGAAACCCGGTGGGATATCTACAGGACAGTGGCCCAGTGCCTGACATCCGCCGATGTCCTGACCGAGATCGAGCGTCGAACCGGCATCCAAAACTGGACCCATATCACCTGACCGGCTGGCGTCACATGACGTGGACAAGGTTATACCTGTGTCGACAACACACAAGCTGGCGCCACTGGTGCGTTCGACACCATCGGCCGCGATTCCAATCCGGATCTCGTCGACTTCGGACGTGGATGGCGTCATACCTACGACGTGCCGTATCGGCCTAGGAGCCGTTGCCTACAGCTAAGGGTCACCTGGGGCGGCGAACAGCTCTCACCTTTCCGCTGCTCCCACCTCCGCAGAAGAACTGATCGGCGCCATCGGACTCGAGTCCCGACACGCCCACCCCTGGCGGCATCTCGAGCCGCTCCAGGACCTCGCCTGTTCGAGGATCTACGCGCCGTAGATCACTCTGATCACCTTCCCAGGTGCCGTGCCAAAGCTCGCCGTCGATCCAGGTAACGCCGGTGACGAAACGGTTGGACTCGATGGTGCGAAGGATTGCCCCGGTTTGCGGGTCGATCTGATAGATCCTCCGATCGCGTGACTGCCCCACCCAAAGCGTCCCTTCGGCCCATGCAAGCCCCGAGTCACTGCCGCCGGGCGCCGGGATCGTGGCGAGCACACGGCCGGTCTTCGGATCGATCTTCTGAATGCGAGCCCCGGCAAGCTGAAAGAAGTGCTGGCCGTCGAACGCAGTTCCCGCATGCGCGGCGACATCGATCGATCGAGCTGTCTCGCCGCTCGCCGGATCGAGGGCGTTCAGCCTGTCTCCTGACGCGAACCAGACGTGGCGGCCGTCGAACGTAACCCCATGCACGCTGTCGACACCCGGAAAGGGTCCAAACTCACGGAGGATTTCGGCCTTCTCTGATGGTTGCATGCTTCCTCCTGTGTTCAGGTTTCCGTCATTGCCAGGCGGTCTGGTCATCCGACAGTGGAGCAGGCAGTAACAAGGTCGTTGAGAATCCGGGCACGGGCGGCGTGACCCAACGGCGTGCGCGCCCGCGACCGAACGACTGCACCTTGCCTGCCGCCGCGAGCGAGTCGAGTGCCCGCTGGACGGTGCGCTGGCTGGCGCCAAGAGCAAGCGCGAGGGCCGAGCTCGACCACGACTCTCCGTCCACGAGGAAGGCTAGCACCGCCGCATGCTGCTCTTCGACGGGCTGCGCCAGCACGACCACCTCGCGTGCGCGGCGCGGCGTCAGCGTAAATCCGTGCTTCGTCGCGGTCACGTCGGCCAGCGTCCGCAGCACCTTGCGGAGTCGCGCGACTTCGACCCGCAACCGTGCGCGATGCGAGTCATCGACGTGCCTGGCCCGGAAGGCTCGGGCGAGGAGGGTGGCCCTTGGGACGTCTCCGGGCCAGGCTTCGCCGAGCGCGCGGGCGAGCGCGAACAACACCGGGCGCCTGGCGAGCGAGACCATCACGCGTGCGTCGCGCACGACATGACGGCACGCGTCTACGACAAGCGCTTTCGAGGCCCGCAATGCCTCGACGTCGTCAAGCAGCAGGGGGCGCTCCTCGCCACGCGCAATCAGGCGCGCCGCGGGCTTGTTCAGCACGAGAGACGCGCTTTCCACCTCCGCCGTTAGCGCGGGGATGTCCGCCGCGTGCGCGGCACTCTCGGCCCGGGCGAGCGCAGCACGCGCAGCCGTGGTCTGGAGGCGTCGAATCGCGATCCCGGCAACGACCAGCTCGTGGGCGGCCCTCTGCGCGGGCGAAAGGGGCGCGGAATCGAGCTCGGCAAGCGTACGGCCCGCCTCGTCGAGGTGCCCGATCAGCAGCAGTCGCCGGGCCTCGAGATACCGCGCATGCGCGGCGTTCACCCGGTCGCCATGCTGTTCGAGCGTTGCCCGTGCTGCGTCGAGCGCCTTCGCAGGCCAGCCAAGGTCGCGCGAGGCAAGCGCGATCTCGGCCTCGGCGACAACGCACCTGGCGCGGGCCACGGCCTCTTTCGGACCGAAGGCACGCGCCGCCTGGCGCAGCAGCACCTTCGCTCGATCGAGATCGCCGAGCTGCGCCATCGCGATGCCGCGAAGCGCAAGCGCGGGCGGGTCGTCGCGCAGGGCGACCCGGTTAAGTGCGCCCAAGGGATCACCCGCGGCGAGCGCACGTCCCGCGGCGATGATCAGCGAGTCCATCCGAATCGCGCCATACTTGCATCTGAGCCGGTCACCCTCAGCCCGAGGTCTGACTTTCGAGTGCGTTACGCAAGGCGTCGACCTCCTCGATGAGCGCTTTCGCCTGCCTGTCCCCAAGACCGGTCGCACTGCGGACGCATCGCACAATGTCCGACGCGCGCAGGCGCAGCTTTCGCCCGGCTTCGGTGAGGTTGATCCGAACCTGGCGTTCGTCGGCGGAATCCCGGTTTCGCCTGATATAGCCGAGCGCTTCCAGCCGCTTCAGCATCGGGGTCAGGGTATTCGATTGCAGAAAGAGCTGGCGACCGAGGTCCCCGACCGTTTGACCGTCCTGCGCCCATAAAAGGACCATGGCGATGAATTGGGGGTACGTGAGGTCGAGTTCCCTCAGTAGCGGTTGGTACACGCGATTGAACGCATGGCTCGTCGAATAGATGGCGAAGCACAGGAATTCGCCAAGTTCCAAGGGGACGCTCGTCGAAGGGTCGCGTCGGCGGTTTTTCATCGTGTCCACTCTTCACCCGGAATTGAACACATAGATCGCGCACGATATAAGCGAAAGCGCTTGACTTGTCCACGGCCAATCGGATACGATCAGATCGTGCACGACTTAATGGAATGAACCTGCCGAGGTCACCAAGCGCGCCAGATAAATGAATCCCGTCACACCGCCAGCGCGAACGACCCGGCACGGCAAGGTCTGCCGCCGTGTCCACGGTCCGGGAATCCCGCCACATTTGTCACTCTCACCCCTCTATGCCCGGTCCCTATCTCACGGTCCGCCAAGCACCGCGTCATCTCAGTTCAGGCTCGCGGGGCTACACGGAAGGCCCAGGTACACGGGTGTTCCTAATTGCGCTCAACGCTCGAGGGCTGCCAAGTTGGCGGTCCAGAACGCAAAAAGGGAGCGAATTCGAAGATTGTCTCACCGAGCAGCTTTCGCAGGAGGCAGGCATCATGCGGGTGGTGCAACGATCGGAAGCGGTTCCCCCGATCTTCATCGGCAGGTGGACACCCAAGGTTCTGTTTTCGTTGAAAGAGAGACCTTGTCGACACGGACAGTTGCGCCGCCAACTCGGAAGCGTCTCTCAGCGGATGCTGACCAGAACGCTGCGCAATCTCGAATCCACCGGACTGATCGCCAGGCAGGTGACAAAGTCGAACACCATTGCCGTCGAGTACTCGCTGACACAACTGGGAAGGACATTCGTCATCCCACTCGAAGGTGTTTGCCAATGGGCGAGACGACACGGCAGGGAGGTGACTGCTGACGTGCGTCTTCAAAAAACGAACCGCACGCAATGAGCAGAACATTGACCCAAGGGAGAAAACAGACAATGACCACGCATACAATCGGAACACGCGAAGAATGGGTGACGGCGCGGCTCGAGCTGCTCAAGGCCGAGAAGGAGCTGACCCGGCGCAGCGACGCATTTCAGTGGCGCGCTGGCGAGGAGGGTGGGGGCGAGGTGGCGGAACACAGACTTTCCGCCACCTGCGGGGTCGACGCGCTCACCTATCATCGTGACCGGCCGGGCATGAGCGCATTCGTGCTCGAGGACGGCACCGTCTATCACAGCTATTCCACCTATGCGCGCGGCGTGGACGTTTTCTTTGGCATCTATCACTGGCTCGATCGGGCCCCCAAGGGACGCAGTGAGACGGGCGTCTGGTGGCGCCGTCACGACGAGTACGACGAGCGCTGAACGCAACCCGAAGCGGATGAAGATCCCAGGTTCAAGAGATTAGCTGAGGAAGTCTGGAAAGAAGGACAGAACGTCATGAACAAGCCACCGATTGTGTCGCTGCAAGAATGGGAGGCTGCGCGCGAGCAGTTTCTCGTCAAGGAGAAGGCCCTGACCCGCGCTCGTGACGCGCTCGCCGCCGAGCGCCGGCGAATGCCGTGGATGGCGGTGGAAAAGTCTTACGTGTTCGAAGGACCGGACGGCAGGGTGAGCCTGCTTGACCTGTTCGAGGGTCGCCGCCAACTGATCATCTACCGCGCCTTCTTCGAGCCTGGGGTGTTCGGCTGGCCCGATCATGCCTGCCGCGGCTGTTCCTTCGGCGCCGACCAGGTCGCCCACCTCGCCCATCTGAACGCCCGCGACACCACTCTCGCGTACGCCTCGCGCGCCCCGCAGGCCGACATCGTGCGGCTGAAGGCCCGTATGGGGTGGGAGATGCCGTGGTACACCATCACGGATAGCTTCGACGTCGACTTCGGGGTGGGTGAATGGCACGGCCACAACGCGTTCATCCGCGACGGCGAGCGCCTGTTCCGCACCTACTTCATCAACAATCGCGGCGACGAGGCGATGGGCACCACCTGGAGCTTCCTCGATATGACGGCGCTCGGGCGTCAGGAGACGTGGGAGGACTCTCCGGAGGGCTACCCGCAGAATCGACCGTACAAGTGGTGGAACTGGCACGACAGTTACGTTCCCGACGCCGCGCCCGACCCGAAATGGGTCGAGGTGTCGGATGCCGGAGAGGCTGCCTTCCGAAAGCGCGACCCAGAGGCGAAAGCGTAAACTGAGGTCAGCCAGGGAGAGAACAATGACAGATAATGTTGGAGCGCCCAAAATAGTCGATCGGAGCACCTTCCAGGCAGACCTGGACGCATTGCGGGCTCGAGAGAAGGCGCACACACGAGAAGGCGACGCGATTGCAGCGGCCCGCCGGCGGTTGCCCATGGTCGAAGTGGATGCTGCGACACGACTGATCGGCGAGCGTGGGGCGGTGACGTTGTTAGACGCCTTTGAGGGCCGCCGGGTGCTCATCGCCTACTACTTCATGTGGCACACAGGCCGCCCTGCGCCGGAGCAGTGCGAGGGATGCACCTGGGTTACATCGCAGGTGCGCGAGCTGTGCTATATTCATTCCCGCGACGTCACTTTCGCCGTGTTTTGCAAAGGCCCGTATGAAGAGAGCGCCCGTTACCGCGACTTCATGGGTTGGGAGATGCCTTGGTACTCGGCCCGGGATTCGCTCGATACCCTCTTGGGTGGACGCCCGGTGACCATGATGTACATCGTTTGCTATCTGCGACAAGGATCCAGTGTCTTCGAGACTTACTGGACGACGGTGCGCGGCGTCGAGGCGATGGACAACAGCTACCGGTTGCTCGACTTAACCGTTTATGGGCGACAGGAGACGTGGGAGGACTCGCCGACCGGCTGGCCACAACAGTTTAAAGGCAAGCAAAACTTCCGCACCGATGGACGTCCCACCGCCCAGTGGTCTCGCCTGAAGGGCGGGCGGTCCGACGACCTTGGCACTGGCGCCCGCTGACTTCGTTCCCGCACCGCAGCGATGGGCGCGTTAACAAGGAGGTTGGCCATGCGGCATCATGCCCTCTTGCACGAGGAATTGCTGACGGCGCGCCGCGAGCGACGGGACGATGAGAGATGCAGCGAAATGATCTCCAACGCGACCCGCTTGGTCCGCCGTGAAGTCGAGCAGCGTCAAGCAAGTGCGAACTGTTTGCTGTCTCTCGCGGCTGCGCCAGCCTTCGCGATCATGGCGCTGCTTACTGGGATCCAGGATGGAGGGATGTCGGGTATGTTGTGCTCGGCTGCGCACAATGCATCGCCGTTGACCGGAATGGTCCCGATGTACTTGCTGATGAGCGCCTTCCACTCGGCGCCATGGTTGAGGCTGATCGCCAGCCGGCGAAGTGGCGTTGGACCCGGACGTATGTTTTCTGCAAGCTGGGCGCGGCCTGCCCCTCGACCCCCACCAGGTAGGCGATCGTAGAAGCCATCGCGCATGCAGTAAGCGGCACGACACAGACCCAGCAGGGCACGTGGTGGTTTGATGCCGTCCGAGGCACCGGTTGTCGATCCGCCTCGTTAGTTAGCTGCTGCTTTTCGAGGTGGCTTCGACTCGGTCGACTGCTGCGACGGATGTCCTCGGAATCGCCCCGGTCACCGGGATGAGGAACACTCCATGTCGCGCCGGAGTGGATCTTCCCCCTCTCGATATCCGCATGCCGCTATGCAAAGCCCAGGAACCGGCTCAGAGCAGCGTTCACGGCGCGCATGCCGGCCGCATCGATCCAGCGCATCACTTCGGCTTCGTCGCTGTTCGGATCGTCGGCCTGCGCGACAACCAACAGCGACTGCCGGCGAGCCTCGGCTTCGAACACCCGCCGACGCTCCCGCTCGGCACGCTCGCCGGCGAGTTTGCGCCGCAATTCGCCGAGAGACTTGTGATCTTGCTCGGCAAGACGGGTCAGCTCCGCCTTCAGCCCCGGATCTCAGGCGCGAAAGCCGAGCGCGGCTAAAACCTCGGCGCCGGGTCGACCCGGCTCACACATGCGGACGCGGCGTCTTTTGGATTGCCCCGGTCATCGGGATGAAGAACACCCCCATGTCGCGCCGCGAGTGGATCTTCCCCTCGGCGTCTTTCGTGTAGACGTACAGCACCTGACCGCGCTTGAACGGCTGGCCGATGGGAATGATCATCCGTCCGCCCGGCTTCATTTGCTTGAACAAGTCCGGCGGCGCGTATTCGGCCGCGCACGTCACCATGATCAGGTCGAACCCCCCCTCGACCTCGGGCCAACCGTAATAACCGTCCCCAACCCGGCAGTGCACGTTGTCATAGCCCAACGGGGCGAAGATCCGGCTCACCGCTTTCCCCAGCGGCTCGATGATCTCGATCGTGTACGCCCGCGAGACGATCCGGGACAACAGCGCGCTCTGGAAGCCGCTGCCGGTGCCGATCTCCAGGCTCGTCTGCCCTGGTTTCGGCTGCGAGATCTGCGTCATGTAAGCTTGGCCCAGATAATCCGACAGCGCCGAGCCGTAGCCGATGCCCCAAGGCTTGGGGTCGCTCTCATAGCAATCCCCCGGCGTCGCCCGGCGCTCCGAATAGATGTAATGGAAATACTCGCGCGGCACGGCCTGGAAGGCCGCCATGACGCGCGGATCGGGCGTCTGTCCGCGCCCTTTCAGATAGTCGGCGATCCGCTTCATCGCCGCAGGCTTGCGCGCCTGGATGGCGTCGAACTGCGCGTCCGTCAGGCTGACCGGCCGGCCAGAGGCGTGCATCGCCGCCTCGTACGCCTTGCGGTTCCAGGCGCCAGGCTCCGCCAACGCGGCGGCAGGGCAGACGGCAGACGCCGTGGCAGCCGCGATCAATCCACGGCGTGTGAGCGGGCCGACAAATGGAGCCACTGGATGCGCCTCCGCACAACGGGGAATGCTGCGAGGGCGACAATATACAAGGCGGCAGCGCACAGAAGAAGCAGATGATAACCGGCTTCGCGGGCAATCAGGTTGGCGAGTGGCGTCGCGACAACAGAGAAGGCTCCATTCAGGCCCCAGGCCCACGGCAACGCCCCGCCCGAACCGAGTCGTGCCAAACCCAGCGGGAACGGCAGGCCCAGTGCGAAGGAAACCGGCGCGGCCACCAGCAGCACCAGGGCCGCCCGCACCGCCCACGGCATCCCGAGCGTCGCCAGGATCACCGGCTGCAGCCCGGCAAGAACAACGGCGCTCCACCCCGCCATCACCAGCGCCGCCAGGGCGATCCCCTGGCGCGGATTTCCGGCGAACCGCCCGGACATTGAGCTGCCGATTCCCGAGCAGATCAGCATGCCGGTCAGCACCAGCGCGAAGCCGCTGGCTCGGTCATTCAGCCACAGGCTTGCCTGCTCGATCAGGAAAATCTCGACGAACAGGAAGCCGAGGCCGAGCGCCGGAAAATACAGCATCGTCCGAAGCAATCCCCCGCGCTCCGGCCGCATACGGCCGGGTGCAATGAGCGGCACGCTCAGCACAAGAAGCGCGATGACTGCGGCCTGCGCCAGAACGGCGAGATTCACCAGCGCCCCGATCTCCGCCTGCGGCAGAACCTCCAGCCGCTGCAGCAGGAGGCCAAGTTGCGACAGCCGCAGCACGGCGTAGAAGAACGGCCGGTCCAGCGTCATCGGCGTCAGGTTGAATGCAACGCCCGAAGGGCTCGGCTGGCCTGCCAGCACCGCCACTGCTTCATCCGCGATCGAGTCGTCCGGGCTGCCGGCGGCGACCTCCCCGCTGGCAAACGAGACCGCCGGCAGGTCGTTGTAAATGCCGGACCGCGAGGCGGCGACGTCGATCCCCGGATAGTACGACACGTCGAAGGACCGTTGATCGCAGAAGCGCCGGACCGCGGCGATCCGCTCCGCGTCCCAGCGTCCGTTGGACAGCAACAGCCGCGCGTTCCAGGCCGAACGATAGATCACGACGTGCGCTGCCGGATCGTTCACACCTGCCGCCAGCAACGCCGAGCGCGCCGTCGCCAGGAGGCGCAGCGCATACACCGGGAAGTCACGGATCGAGACGGGAAGGGAAACGATCCCGTTCGGTGCCAGGGCACGCAGATCGGCGACGATCGCCTCGACCGTGAAGGCGGTTGCATTGGCTGGAGCAGCATCCAGAAAGTCAGCCGAGAGATCGACGAGGTCGTAATACGCATCCGCGTGCGCGGCCGCGAGCGGCCCTTCGCTCAGCAGACTGACCCGCCGGTCCACGGCCAGCGGAGGAGATGGGCCGAGGCCATCTCGCAGAGCCTCGTACAGTATGGGCTCGGGTTCCAGCGCAACGACCTGACGGGCACCCAGCCGCAGCGCTTCGGCGATCCGGAACCCACCCGATGCGCCAGCCAGCAGCACGCGAGCACTGGGCACCAGCGCGTAGGGTAAGGCGTCCAGTGATGCCCTGGCATAGCCCACATCCGGCACCCCAGTCCCCTTGGGCAAGGCAGCGATCCGCTCGCCGTCGCGATACAGGCCGAGGCTCCGCGGCGGACCGGGCAAGCCGAGCATGCCGGCATCGTTGGAAACGTCAGTATTCACGCGCTCGGTGAAATCGTCGAGCAGCAGGTAGGCGCCGCCTGGCGTATTGCGCTCGGCGACCACTTTGGCGCCTGGCG
>Ga0335074_10009586_pt1 | contig 13524 bp, 10 predicted proteins | sample Lox_Sample_23_FD_206715 | JGI IMG/M metagenome (GOLD analysis project Ga0335074, IMG submission 206715) | Soil microbial communities from Loxahatchee National Wildlife Refuge, Florida, United States - Lox_Sample_2.3 | ecosystem: Environmental > Terrestrial > Soil > Wetlands | place: USA...
GGGCTGTAGCCGTTCGGGATGATGATCATGTTGTAGTTGTCTGACGAGGTCAGGTACGGGAAGTTTCCGTTCGGGGCCGACAGGTGGAAGGCCACCGTGTAGTCGTCCACCTTGACCACGCCGGCCGGGTCCAGCACGCCGCCGAAGTTGGACAGCGCATTGGACGAGCTGGTGGGGTTGCTCTGCGTCTGGTAGGTGTACACGACGTCTTCGGCAGTGAGCGGCGCGCCGTTGTGGAACGTGACGCCCTTCCGGATGTTGAACGTCCACACGTCGCCGGCCGAGTTAGCTGACCAGCTCTCGGCCAGTACCGGCTTCAGCGTCAGCGACTGGGTCGACAGGCACAGGTACTCGCCGGTTTGAGCGAGCATGCACAGGCCGCCCTGGTCAGCCACTGTCATTGGGTTGATCGCCCCGGTGGGCACGACCAGCCCGACCTTGATGGTGGCGCCGGCGCCTGATCCGGAGCCCGACGACGACGGTGAGCTGGAGGAACTGCCGCAGGCGGCGAGGACACCCCCGAGCACTGGCAGCGACAGGCCGACGACCGTGCCCCGCCGCAGGAAGTCGCGGCGGGACAGCCGTCCAGCGGCGAACTCGTCGATGACGTGGTTGGCTATCTCGCCCTGGCCCTCGCGGAGCCGGGAGAGCCGGCCGTGGTCAGTTGTCACTGGATTCCTCTCTGGAGCGTTGCAGGATGGCTAGCTGGTCGATCGGGATGTGACAGCTCATCAGGTGGCCGGGCGTGACCTCCTGCAGCGGTGGTACAGACGTCTCGCAGGTGCCGTCCTCCAGCCGGCGCGGGCACCGGGTGTGGAACACGCAGCCGGATGGCGGGCGCGCTGCTGACGGGATCTCGCCTTGCAGCTTGATCCGGTCGGGCGGCTGCCCATCCACGGTCGACGTGGCGGACAGCAGCGCCTCGGTGTAGGGGTGATGCGGCCCGTTAAATACCTCCTCCGCTGGGCCGACCTCCATGAGGCGACCCAGGTAGAGCACGGCGATCCGGTCGGACAGATACCGCACAAGACCCAGGTCGTGTGAGATGAACAGGTAACTGACGTGCTCTTTGACCTGCAGGTCAACGAGCAGGTTGAGGATGGCCGCCTGCACCGACACGTCCAGTGCCGAGGTGGGCTCGTCGCACACCACGACCCGCGGTCCGCCGGCGAAGGCCCGGGCGATCGCCACCCGCTGCTTGAGGCCGCCGGACAGCTGGCCCGGGCGCAACGCCAGGTGACGGTCCTCCATCCGCACGGACCGGACCAGGTCGGCCAGGCGCTCCGCCAGCCGCGGCCCAGACAGGCCCGCCAGCCGGGCGAGCGGCTGGCTGATCAGCCGCCGGACCGTGTGGCGCCGGTTCAGGGCCGAGTCAGGGTTCTGGAACACGATCTGCAGCGCCCGCAACTGCTGCAGTGGGCGCTGGCCGGTGCCCGGGGGCACCAGCTGACCGTCGAGGATGATGGCCGAGCCGGGATCTGGAGCCATGAGCCCGAGCAGCGCCCGCGCCAGCGTGGTCTTGCCGCTGCCGGACTCGCCGACCAGCCCGAGCGTCTCACCGGGGGCCAGGCTGAGGTCCACCCCGGCCAGCGCCTGGACGAGATCACCGCCCGACCGGAACGTCTTGGACAGATGCTTTACCTGGACCACCGGCGGGTCGGAGTTACGTTCAGCAGGCAATTCAATGTCTGCTGGAGTGTTCCTCGGCAGGGTCGAAGTGGTCTCGTGCAGGTAGCAGCGGGCTGTCCGGCCAGGACCGGTATTGAACGAGGGCGGCGGCTCGGCGCGGCAGCGATCCTCGGCGATCGGGCAGCGCGGCGCGAAAATGCACCCGGGAAGCTGGTGCCCAGGCTGCGGCAGGAAGCCAGGGATCGTATCCAGCCGCCCATGGTCCTTGCGCTGGCCGCGGCGGGGAATGCAGCGCAGCAGGCCCATCGTGTAAGGGTGGCGGGGCTCGCGGAGTACCTCGCCGGCCGGGCCCTCCTCGACGAGCTCCCCGGCGTACAGGACGCCGACCCGGTCGCACATCTTGGCGATCACCGCGAGGTTGTGGCTGATGAACAGCACCGAGGTGGCCAGCTCCTGGCGCAGCGACGCGATCAGGTCCAGCACCTCGGCCTCGACGGTCGCGTCCAGCGATGTCGTCGGCTCGTCCAGGATCAGCAGCGACGGCTCGGCGGCCAGGGCCATCGCGATCACGGCCCGCTGGGCCATGCCGCCGGAGAGCTGGTGCGGGTAGCGTTCCATCACCCGGGCTGGGTCGGCGATCTGCACCTTCGCCAGCATCGCCCCGGCGCGCTGCAGCGCTTCCTGGCGGCTGGCCCCGGCGATCTCGTACACCTCCGCGACCTGGCGGCCGACCTTGATCGACGGGTTCAGCGCCCGGCCCGGCTCCTGATAGACCATGGACACTGTGCGCGCGCGCATCTCGCGCAGCGCCCGGGGTCCCATGGCCAGCGGGTTCATCCCGTTGATGTTGATCGTCCCGGCGCTGATCCGGCCGTTGCCCGGCAGGTACCTGGTCAGCGCCAGGGCGGCGGTGGACTTGCCGGAGCCGGACTCGCCGACCAGGCCGTAGGACTCGCCCCGGCCGATCTCGAATGACACGTCACGCAGGGCCTGCCGGTCCTGCCCGCGCACCCGGTAGGTGACGTCCAGGTGCTCGACGTTCAGGGTGGCCCCGGTCACGGCGGCAGCCTCGCCCGTTTCAGCGGTCTCGGTCATGACGCCAGCACCTGCTCTGCGGAGTCGGCTACCAGGTTGATGGCTACCACCAGCGATGCGATGGCCAGGGCCGGGAACAGCGTCTCCCACCAGTAGCCGGCCGCGAGGACCCCGTAGTTGGCATAGATGTCGCCGCCCCAGTCTGGCGTCGGCGGCTGCACCCCGAAGCCGAGGAACGACAGCGTGGCCACGGTGAAGATCGCGTACCCGACCCGGACGGTGAACTCGACCATGACGGCGGGCAGAACGTTCGGCAGCACCTCGGTGGCCATGATGCTGACCCGCCCAGCGCCGAGCAGCCGGGCCGACGCGAGGTAGTCCAGTTGCCTCTCGACCAGGACAGAGGAACGGACGGTCCGGGCGATCAGCGGCGTGAACACGAACCCGATCACGAGGATGAGCGTCCCGGTCGACGGCCCGACAGCGACGATGAACAGGAACGCGACGATCACCACCGGCAGCGCGAGCACCGCCTCGACCACGCGGCCGGCCAGCAGGTCGACGAGGCCGCCCAGGTATCCCATGGTCAGGCCGAGCGCCGTGCCGAGCACGGTGCCAAGCACAGCCGAGGCCACCGAGATCAGCAGGATGCTGCGCGACCCGACGATGACCCGGGACAGCACGTCGCGGCCCAGCTGGTCGGTGCCGAACCAGTGCGCCGCCGACGGGGGCGCGTTGGTCGCGAGCAACTGCTGGGCCGTGGGGTCATGCGGGGCGATCAGCGAGCCGAACGCGGCGCAGACTACCCAGAAGAGCAGGATCACGCCTCCGGCCAGGAAGGTCGGCTTTCGCAGCAGCATCCGCAGTGTTGAATTTGCGCCTCCAGGGCGGCGCTGGCTCTGCGCCGCCGGGACGCTCAGAGCGGCTGGCGCGCTCATTGCTCGCCTCCGAGCCGCAGGCGCGGATTCAGGACCGTGTAAAGGACGTCGGCGATCAGGGTGGCGACCATGTAGACGGCGCCAAGCGTGAGCACGCCCGCCTCGAGCATCGGGAAGTCCTTGCCGTTGGCGGCCGTCCAGATCAGGTTCCCGATCCCCTGGTAGGTGAACAGGTGCTCGACCACCACCAGACCGCCGACCAGGTAGCCGGTCTGGGTCGCGATCACCGTGATCGTGGGCAGGAGGGAGTTCCTGAGGATGTGCCGCCTGATCACCACCGAGCGGGGCAGGCCCTTCAGCGTCGCCGTGCGCGCGTAGTCAGAATTGAGCGCCTCGATCGTGCCGGCCCGGGCCATCCGCGCTATGTAGCCGAACAGCACAAGCACCAGCGGGATCGCCGGAAGGATCAGGTGGCGGAGCTGACTGCCAAACGGCGCGCCGGCGCCGGCTGAGGCCTGGTTGGGAAGCCATTTCAGCTCCACAGCGAAGACGACGATCAGCACGATGCCGGAAACGAACTCGGGCACGGTGGCGGCCGAAAGGCCGGCCACCGAGATGATCCGGTCTGCGGGTTTGCCCGCGTAGAGCGCAGCGATGACGCCTCCGCCGATACCTAGCGGCACCACGATGACGAACGCGAGTGCGGCCAGCTTGAGCGAGTTGACCAGCGCTGATCCGATGAAGGGCGCGACCGGGGCGCGGTAGCTGTAGGACGTGCCCATGTTGCCGTGCAGCAGGCCGGTGATCCAGGTCCAGTACTGAACGATCAGCGGCCGGTCGACACCAAGCTGGTGATCCAGTGCCCGGACGGCGCTTTCAGCGGCTAGCGGGCCGAGAATCGCCCGGCCGGGATCGCCTGGCAGTATCTGCCCGGCGACGAAGACAATGACGCTCAGCAGCCAGAGCGTCAAGACGGCAAGCCCGAGCCGCCGCAGGATATAGGTCAGCACGACTTCTCCCTGGGCGACTTCGGGGATCCGGGGGGTCGCCCCACCGGGCAATTCTGTGGGACGCTTGCGCGCCCCGTAAGCGATGAACGCAAAGCCTATGTACGACTGGGTAATGCTGCAACGCCCCAGCGCACCCGACGCCGTAACGTGACGCAGGCCACGAGCCGTGATGCAGCCGGGGGATGATGGGCGTGGCGGCGGGACCGGCCGCTGATTCCGATCATGTGCTCGACTGAGGAGCCGCCGATGACCGGTGCCCAGCACCCCGGCCGGGTGGCCTCCGGGCCGCGCCCGGTCCGGGCGCCCCGCGGGACCACGCTGACCTGCAAGGGCTGGCCGCAGGAAGCGGCTATGCGGATGCTGATGAACAACCTCGACCCGGAGGTGGCCGAGCATCCCGACGAGCTGATCGTGTACGGCGGGTCCGGCCGGGCCGCGCGCAGCTGGGCCGCCTTCGACGCGATCGTCGCCTCGCTGCACGACTTGGCGGAGGACGAGACGCTGCTGGTCCAGTCGGGCAAGCCAGTCGGCATCCTGCGCACCCACGAGTGGGCGCCGCGCGTGCTAATCGCCAACTCGAACCTGGTGCCGCAGTGGGCCACCTGGGAGGAGTTCCGCAGGCTCGAGGCGGCCGGGCTGACCATGTTCGGCCAGATGACCGCGGGCTCGTGGATCTACATCGGTACCCAGGGCATCCTGCAGGGCACCTACGAGACGTTCGCGGCCGTGGCTAGGAAGCGGTTTGGCGGCACGCTGACCGGGACCATCACGCTGACGGCGGGGCTTGGCGGGATGGGCGGGGCCCAGCCGCTGGCGGTCACGATGAACGGCGGCGTCGCGATCTGCATCGACTGCGACCCGTCCCGGATCAGCCGCCGGATCGAGCACGGCTTCCTTGACGTGGCCGCCGACGGTGCCGACGACGCGGTGCGCCGCGCTGTCGCCGCGCGGGACGCTGGCCAGCCGCTGTCCATCGGGCTGCTTGGCAACGCCGCCGACCTGCTGCCGCGGCTGCTGGCTATGGGCGCCCCGGTGGACGTGGTCACCGACCAGACGTCGGCCCACGATCCGCTGACGTACCTGCCGCGCGGCGTCGCCTTCGAGGACATGGCCGCGCTGCGGGCCGAGGACCCGGCCGGGTTCACCCGCCGGGCCCAGGAGTCGATGGCCGCGCACGTCGAGGCGATGGTCGGGTTTATGGATGCCGGTGCCGAGGTGTTCGACTACGGCAACTCGATCCGCGGCGAAGCCCAGCAGGCCGGGTATGCCCGGGCGTTCGACTTCCCCGGGTTCGTCCCGGCCTACATCCGGCCGCTGTTCTGCGAGGGCAGGGGCCCGTTCCGGTGGGCGGCGCTGTCCGGCGACCCCGCCGACATCGCCGCCACCGACGCGGCCATCCTCGACCTGTTCCCCGGTAACGAGGCCCTGGCCCGGTGGATCACCATGGCCGGCGAAAAGGTCCACTTCCAGGGGCTGCCCGCGCGGATCTGCTGGCTCGGTTACGGCGAGCGGAACCTCGCCGGGCTGCGCTTCAACGAGATGGTGAGCCGGGGCGAGGTGCAGGCCCCGATCGTGCTCGGCCGGGACCACCTGGACTGCGGGTCGGTGGCCTCGCCGTACCGCGAGACCGAGGGCATGGCCGACGGCTCGGACGCGATAGCGGACTGGCCGCTGCTGAACGCCCTGGTGAGTACGTCCTCAGGGGCGTCCTGGGTGAGCATCCACCACGGCGGCGGGGTCGGCATCGGCCGGTCGATCCACGCGGGCCAGGTCTGCGTGGCCGACGGCACCGAACTGGCGGCGCAGAAGCTGGAGCGGGTGCTCACCAACGACCCGGGCACCGGTGTGATCAGGCACGCCGACGCCGGCTACGACCGCGCGACCGAGGTGGCGGCCGAACGCGGCCTGCGCCTGCCTATGACAGATTCCTGACCCGGCCAGCTATGGCTGCGGCTAGTGAAATTCCTCGTCGTCGGCGTGCCAGCCAGTGAGGTAGCTGGCGTAGCGGCTCATCGCGGTGCGCATTTGCTGGCCGCGGTCGGCGGCTGGATCCGTTCCGAATACAAATGGCAGGAAGCCGCCGCCGGCCTCGTTCAGGCCGGCCCGGATCTCCTCTACCTCTCCCGGTGGATAGAGGCGAGCCGGGTTCCCGACAGCTACCCAGCCGATAGCGATTCTGGTCTCGGGCGGCACGACGCAGCCGATGTGGACAGCACCGCCCAGGGCGACGCTGCTGGCCCGGCCCATCTGGGCGCCGTTGAACACCATCGCGCCGGTGGCGATGAAAACCTCATCGCCGATCGTGCAGCCGCTCATGTAGGAGTGCGGGCCGGCCAGCACGTGATCGCCGATAGTGAGGGGATTACGGGGCGTTCCGCGCAGCACGGCGTGCTCCATGATCACGCAGTTTGCGCCGATCTCGACCGGGCCGCCGTCGTCGGTCAGCACTGCACCGTGCAGGACGCAGGTGCCCGCTCCGACTTGGACCCGGCCGCTGAGCACAGCGGTTGGCGCTATGTAGGCGTCGGGCGCGACTGTGGGGGTGCCATCACCATGCCTGATTTCCATCCGCCCACTGTGCCACCGGTGTTACGTGGCTGAGCAGCTGAGGGCGGACAGGGACGAGTTCGAGCCGTCGACGACCATCCCGAACGTCGCCGAGCTCCCGGCGGCGACCGAGCCGTTGTAAGCGGCATTCACCGCACTCACCTGCAGCCCGGTCTGGCTGACCGTGGCGTCCCAGGAGCTGGCGATGGTCTCCTCGGAGTCGGCGAACATGAAGCTAGCCGTCCAGCCGGTCAGCGCGGTCGTGCCGCTGTTGGTCACGGTGAACTGGAGCTGGTACCCGCCCGACCACGAGTTGGTCAGCGACGACGTCAGCGTGCAAGTGCCGCTGCCCGGCGACGGGGTCGGCGACGGCGGGGTCACCGGCCCGGTGGATGTGGTGTAGCTGATCGGCGTGTAGGCCGCGCTGCACCCGTCGGTGCAGCCGGAGGGCAGCGTGAAGCTGTAGACCTCGCCGTTGTTGACGAGGTTCCCGGACGCGTCGATCACCTGGATCTCGTAGTCCGGTCCGTCGGTGCCCGCGCCGGTGGTGGGACCGATGATGTAGTCATCGCCCATGTCGCTGTCCATCGTGGCCGCCACCCACGCCCCGTTGGCGTAGTACTGCACGCCGTGGATGCCGTTCGGCAGATGTGAGATCGCGATAGCAGGCCAGTACGGCTGCGAGCCCTGGATGGCGCCGATGCTGATGTCGCCGGTGTAGTTGGGCGCCGGGATGAACTGCCAGGTCACCTGCCGGTTGTTCCAGGCATCCGGGTACATGTCCCCGACTGGCTGGCCGTTCAGCACGAACTGGTTCAGCGACGCCTGGGCGAGGTCGACGTGATACGGGTTGTCCTTGCACCAGGCATTGTCGTCGTCGCAGCTGTCGGCGACCACCATGTCCAGCGTCGCCCCGTTGAACTGGTCAGATACCAGCGTCCCCGGGGTGCAGAAGGGCTGCCCCGCCGCGCCGCTGTTCGTCCCGTCGCAGTTGTCGCCGATCGTCACCTGCACCCAGCGGTCACAGTTCAGCCCGTTGTCGAACATGCCGATCTCCGCTGCGTCGGCTGCCGGGATCGGCCGCGGCAGGTTGGTGTAGTCGCCGGGGGAGTTCTGCACGTTCAGGGCGAGGAAGTTCTGGCTGTCCAGGTCGGCCTGCGGCAGCCCGCATCCGCCGTACGGCGACCCAAGCCCGGTGAACCAGGTGGCGTAGCCGGTCACCGGCGTCGGGGTTCCGGACACGTCGATGGCTCTGGCTGGCACTTGCGCCACCACGACTGTCACGCACGCCGTCACGATCACCAGTGCCCATACGGGCAGCCACCGCCTGCGCATAGTCCGCCTCCAGTCCAGGCCGGGTTGCCTGCACCGTAGGAGCGCGGCCGCGCCCTAGGAAAGCCCGCGGCATTGCCAGGGCCGATCCGGTACTACTCGCCGCAGGTCACAGGGCTGGATGCGGCGTAGGCCGGATGAAAGCTTCACCGCTGAGGCACCAGGCCGGTTACGGCCAGCCCGCGCCGAGCACGCAGGCGAAACCGCCGCGGTCCAGTTCGACAGTACCGAGCACGGTGCCGCCCTCGGCGACGCGCACGCAGCGCTTGCCCGGCACCTCGGCGTACCAGATGGCGTCCTGCTCGTCGGCGCAGATGCCGTCCGGGGTGCCATCGCCGAGGTCGGCCCAGACCCGGCGGCCGGACAGGCCACCGTCGGCACCGATGCTGAAGCCGACAAGCTGGTGTCCGTAGGAGTCCGCGACGACAAGCGTGGAGCCGTCGGCCGTCACCGCCATCCCGTTCGGGAACGCGATGTTGTCAGCAACCTCGCGGACCGACCCGTCCGTAGCGACATGGAACACTGCCCCGGGCCGGAAAGCCTCCCCGGCCGCGGGGTTGAACCCGGGCCGGTTGACGTAGATGTTGCCACGGCCGTCGGCCACGATGTCGTTCCAGACCGGTTGCCCAAGGTCAGCCTGCGTGACCAGGGACCCATCGGGCTCAAGGCGCAGCAGCAGGCCGTCCGGGGAGGAGACGATCAGCATCCGGCCGTCGGGTAGCCAGGCAGTGCACAGCGGCAGCGACCGCACCCGCGCGACCACCTGGCTGTGCCCGGCCAGATCGGCGGCCACAACCTCGCCCGCGGACCAGTCAGAGAAATACAGCCGGCCGCGATGCCAGCGGGGCGACTCAACAAGTCCCCTGCCGCTGAGCAGGATCCGCACTCCGTTCGCGTTCATCGCACCGTGCTCCCTTTCATGGGGTGCTCGCCGGCCGGGGGCTGGAATATCCGGGACTCGTAGTGCTGGCAGCCGTCGGGGGCGGAGTCGCCGTGGTAGGAGAGGACGTGCTCCAGGTAGACACGGGCCGCGTTCATGCGCTCGGCCTGGACATGCAGGACTTCGATGCGTTCGGTGACGATCTGTTCCCAGCCTTTGGTGGCCGCCGGGCCGGCCAGGATGTCGCCGATCTCCTCCAGGCTCATCAGCCCAAAGCGCTGCCAGTACTGAATGATCGCCAGGCGGCGGATCTCGGCCGGCCCGTACCAGCGGCGGCCGGAGTGCCGCGAAGCCGGCTGCACCAGGCCCCGTTCTTCGTAGTAGCGAATGGCCGAGGCGCGCAGCCCGAAGCGGCGGGCTACCTCGTCGATCGGGATCAGCTCGCTCTGGGCGTGTGCATCGGTCTCGCTCACCGCGGCCGAGTGTTCCACGCACGCCGGTTGTGTTCAAGTTGGCTTGAGCTTGCACGATGGCGGGTGACGGGGAACCGCTTCCGCCGCGAGACCCGCGCATGACAGCTGGTCACCGCGGAAACTTGATTGATAAATAAAGGACCGGCACGATTCCTGGGGTATGACACCCGCGACACTGTGGGTGCCCGCTACGGCGGAGCCGGGTTCGCCGGCGGCTGAGGAGACCGCGATGGGTTTCGCTGGGCTGTGGGAGTCGCTGCTGCCGCTCGGCCGCGACCCGGAGACCGGCGGCTACCGGCGCTATTCGTTCACCCCGGCCGACGCCGCGTGCCGCCGCTGGTTCGAGGCCGCGGCCGCAGAACGCGGCCTGCCCGCCGGCTGCGACCGCAACGGCAACCTGTTTGCGCGCTGGCAAGGGCCATCTGGTACCGCGTTGGTGATCGGCAGCCATCTGGACTCGGTGCCGGACGGGGGCGCGTACGACGGGGCGCTCGGGGTCGTGTCCGGGTTCGCGGCGATTGACCTGCTGCGCGCCCGCGGGTTTGCGCCAGCGCGGCCGGTTGTCGTGGCCGCGTTCTGTGAGGAAGAGGGGGCCCGGTTCGGCACCGCCTGCCTCGGCAGCAGGCTGCTGACCGGTGCGGCCGACCCCGAAGCCGCGCGGGAACTCCGCGACGCCGACGGCGTGACCCTGGCCGAGGCGATGAACACCGCCGGCCTCGACCCGGCAGGCATCGGCCCCGACGAGGACCTGCTCTCAGGGTTCGGTGTGTTCGTCGAGCTGCACATTGAGCAGGGCAGCGCGCTGGACGGGCTCGGCGCGGCCGTGGGGATCGCCGAGGGCATCTGGCCGCACGGCCGGTGGCGGCTGGAGTTCACCGGCCGCGCCGACCATGCGGGCACCACCCGCCTGGCCGACCGCCGGGACCCGATGCTGCCGTACGCCGCCACCGTGCTCGCCGCCAGGCAGGCAGCGGCCGGCCGCGGCGCCCTGGCCACGTTGGGCAAGGTCACGGCCGAACCCGGCGGCGCTAATGCGATCAGCTCACTGGTGCGGGCCTGGCTGGACGCGCGGGCGCCGGAAGAGGCCGCGCTGCGCGGCGTTGTCGCCGAGGTTGAGGCGACCGCGCGCAGGACCGCGGCGGATCACCGAGTCGAGTTCGGCATCCGCCAGGAATCGTTCATACCGCCTGTGAATTTCGACCGGGTGCTGCGGGCACGGGTGGCCTCAGTGATAGGGGCGCACGGGAAGCCCGCGCCGGTGCTCGCCACCGGCGCCGGGCACGACGCCGGGGTGCTCGCCGCCCGGCTGCCCACCGCCATGCTCTTCGTCCGCAACCCGTCTGGCGTGTCTCATTCGCCCGCCGAGCACGCCACCATGGCGGACTGCGAGGCCGGCGTGGCCGCGCTAGCCACGGTGATCGAGGAGCTGGCCGGGTGAGCAGCACAGCAGACAGCCAGCGGCGCGCGTGGCATGCCGAGCTTGCCTGGCTGCCCGGCCGCGGGGTCTGCCCGGACGTGCTGATCGAAGCCGACGGTGACAGGTTCACCGCGGTCACGCCGGAGGTGCGGGCCAGCGACATCGAGCCGGAGCTGCGCCCGGACCTCACCCGCCTGGCCGGCCTGACCCTGCCGGGGATGGCGAACGGCCACTCCCACGCGTTCCACCGGGCGCTGCGCGGGGTCACCGAGCAAAGCGCGGGAACGTTCTGGGACTGGCGAAAGCGGATGTATCAGATAGCCGACGGCCTCGATCCGGACAGTTACCAGGAGCTGGCCCGGGCGGTCTACGCGGAGATGACGCTGGCCGGTATCACCTGCGTCGGCGAGTTTCACTACCTGCATCACGGCCCGGGCGGCATCCCGTACGCCGATCCGAACGAGATGGGCCGGGCGCTGATCGCCGCGGCCGCGCAGGCCGGGATCCGGATCACTCTGCTCGATACCTGCTACCTGGCCGGCGGTCTGAGCCCGGACGGGCGGCCGGAGCCGCTGGCCGGCCCGCAGTTGCGGTTCGGGGACCGCGACGGCGAGGCGTGGGCGGCGCGGGCCAGCGCGCTCGGCGCCGACGAGCACGGCATGCTCGGGCCGCTGGCGCGGGTGGGCACCGCGATCCACTCGGTCCGCGCCGTCCCGCTGGACCAGATGCACCCGGTGATCGCCTGGGCGAAGCACTACGGCGCGCCGCTGCACGCGCACCTGTCCGAGCAGCACGCCGAGAACGAAGCCAGCCTGGCGGCCTACAGGCAGACGCCTGCGGAGGTGCTCTACGACGCCGGCGCGCTCGGCCCCCGGGCCACGATGGTGCACGCCACCCATGTGACCGGCCGCGACGTTGAGCTGCTCGGCGGCAGCCGGGTGTTCGCTTGCCTGTGCCCGACCACCGAGGCCGACCTGGCCGACGGGACCGGCCCCGCCCGCGACCTGGCTGACGCCGGCGCCACACTGACGTTGGGCAGCGACAGCCACGCGATCATCGACCTGTTCGAGGAAGCCAGGCTTATTGAGTATTCCGAACGGATAGCCACCGGGCGCCGTGGCCACTTCCGCGCCGGTGAGCTGGCCCGCGCGGCCACCACCGACGGCCATGCCAGCCTCGGCTGGCCCGATGCCGGGGAGATCGCGCCCGGCGCTATCGCCGACCTGGTCACGGTCGCGCTGGCTACCTCGCCCCGGCTCGCCGGAGCCACCGGCAAGGACGCGCTGGCCACCGTCGTCTTCGCCGGGTCAGCCGCCGACGTCCGCAACGTTGTGGCCGGCGGCGAGGACCTGGTCCGCGACGGCCAGCACCTGCTCGTCGGCGACGTCCCAGCGGCCCTGGCCGCTGCCCTGCACCGCGTTCCCGGCCAGGAATGAGTCAGGGAACGAAGACCGCCACGTCACGCAGCTGCTCCACCATGCTGGCCGGAAGCAGGACCGCCACCGCGAGGTCTTCTACCGAGGAGAAGCCACCGGTCACCGCCCGCACCTGCACGATCTGCCGCACCGTGTCCTCGGTGACGCCAGGCAGCAGCCGCAGCCCCGGCTCGGTGGCGTGGTTGACATCCACCAGGCCGTAGCCATCCGCCCCGGTGATGTCCGGACGGCCGAGCCCGGCCTCCCGGGCCAGCTGCGGCTCCCGGAACAGCAACCGCCGCCCTTCGGCGCGGCGCTCGATCCGCTGCCTGGCGGCCTTGATGGTCGGATCGGCGCGGTCGTCGATCCGGCGCACAGCGCTGCCGCTGATCGCCAGCGCATGGACCCCGCCTCCGACCCAGGCAAGCAGTTCGAGGATCACCCCCACGCCGCCGCTGGTCGTGCTGCCGGCGTTGGCCGGCAAGTCCAGTATGAACGCGGCGACGATCATGCTCGCGTACACCGCGGCCCAGGCCAGCCACCAGGGACGCCGCGCCCTGATGCCGACATAAAGGAAGGCGGCCCAGGTCGTCCACCCAAACGGGCCCAGGAGCAGTAACAACCATGCCCGGCCGTGCAGCCAGCGACGCCAGTGCCATCCGCCCGCGCCCGGCGCTGGGTAGGCCGGGTAGCCGAGTCCGGCCGCCTGGAATGAGTAGCCAGTTGTGACCTGGGCTGGGTAGCCGGGGACGGCCGGTGGCGGATAGCCGGGGGCGGCCTGGCCCGGGTGGCCGGGCGTAGCCGCCGGCTGGGGCAGGTATCCGGGTAGGGCCGGGGCCGGGTGGCCGACGGTTTTCTCCGGGTCCGTTCCGGACGGTTCCGACCGCATTGTCACGGCATGACCGTAC
>Ga0335074_10009587_pt1 | contig 13523 bp, 13 predicted proteins | sample Lox_Sample_23_FD_206715 | JGI IMG/M metagenome (GOLD analysis project Ga0335074, IMG submission 206715) | Soil microbial communities from Loxahatchee National Wildlife Refuge, Florida, United States - Lox_Sample_2.3 | ecosystem: Environmental > Terrestrial > Soil > Wetlands | place: USA...
ACGGGAACATCGAGCTGCGCGACCGCGGCAAGGACATCATCATCTCCGGCGGCGAGAACATCTCGAGCATCGAAGTCGAGCAGGCGATCGTCGCCCACCCGGCCGTCCTCGAATGCGCGGTCGTCGGGATCCCCCATCCGCGCTGGGGGGAACGGCCGAAGGCGTTCGTCACCCTCAACGAGGACACCGAGGCGACCCCGGAGGAGATCATCGCGTTCTGCCGTGACCGCCTGGCCCATTACAAGTGCCCAGACGCGATCGAGTTCGGGCCGCTGCCCAAGACCTCAACCGGCAAGATCCAGAAGTTCGTCCTCCGCGACCGCGAGTGGGCCGGCCAGAACAAGCGGGTCGGCGGGGTATAACCGCCCAGAACACGTGACGTTGGTCCCTGCCGCACGGGACCAACGCCTGCGGGGCCGGGCGACGGCAACGCTAGCCTGAAAGTTGCCAAGGGAAAGGGAACCCTGAGGGAACCGAAGGGAAACTGGAACCGGGCAACGGCCGAAGGAGCACTCCGGCGGGCAAACGGGAAACCGGAGGCAAGCCCGCCGGGTGAACCGGAGGACGCGAGGTGAGGCCCCAGACCACCGGGTGAGAATCCTGGGATCTGGGGCCGCGCGCATCCCGGGCCGCCGCCGAAGACGGCGGCCGGTGGTCAGGGCCTTCCGGCGCCCGGGGCGGGTGCCGGAAACGACACCACCCGCCCGGTGGGCTCCGGCGCCGCGGGTCCGCCCCAGTTCTGGCCGACGACGAACAGCCGCGGATTCTCGCCCCGGCTGAGCGCGCAGGCAAACGCGCCGCGATCCAGGTCGGCTACTGCCAGCACCTCACCGCCCTCGCGCACGCGGACACAATGCTTGTTGCCGACGTCGGCGTACCAGACGGCGCCTTCGGCATCCATGCAGATTCCGTCCGGGTGGTCGCCCGGCGTTTCCGCCCACGCGCGCCGGTCGCCAAGCCGGCCGTTGCCGTCGATGTCGTAACCGGTGAGCCGGTTCGCGTACGACTCGGCCACGACCAGCGTGGCGCCGTCGGGGCTGATCGTCATCCCGTTGGGGAACGCGAGGTCATCGGCCACCCGGTCGACCTTGCCCTCCGGCGTGACGAGCACGACCAGGCCCGGAGCGAATTCGCCGCCCGGAAAGTCGAAGCCGATGGTGTTGACGTAGGCGTTTCCCCGGACGTCCACCACGACGTCGTTCCACGGCTTATCCGAGATCGCGGAAAGGTCGGCATGCTCGACCAGTGACCCGTCCGGCTCACGGCGCATGAGCCGTCGCCGGGCCGAATCCACGACGAGCAGCCGCCCGTCGGGCAGGAAGTCGATGCACATCGGGAACGACCGGACGGTCAGCACCACCTCGTGACTGCCGTCGGCGTCGAGCGCGATCACCTGGTTCGCGCCCCAGTCGGAGAACCAAAGCCGGCCGTCGTGCCAGCGAGGTGACTCGCCGAACACGACTCCTTCCATCAAGACCTGAGGTGCGCTCACTACATTCCTCCCTGCGTCCTCAGGACAGACGCGCCGCCCGCGTCAAACTAATCGGCGCCCGGAACCGACGCAACTACCTAGGGCCGATGCCGTCGGAATCCTGTTCACCCAGGGCTGAGGCTGAAGCCAGGCGGAAACGCCTGCCGGCGGAGAAAATTGAAGGCATGACAGTACAGCATGCGGCTTCGGTGGCGGTGCTCTCGGACATCCACGCCAACCTTCCCGCGCTCAACGCGGTGCTCGCAGAACCTGACGTCGCCGCGGCGGACGCGGTAGTGCTGCTGGGCGATATCGCGTTGGGGCCGATGCCGACCGAGACCCTGGACGTGCTGGCGGGGCTGGGCGAGCGGGCGATCTGGGTGCACGGTAACTGCGAGCGGGAGATGGTTACGGTGTTCGACGGCGGGGACGTGCCCGGGCCGAATGGCGCGCAGGCCGCCGCCAGCGCCGCGTTGATCGGCCGGCCGTACCGCGACATGCTGGATGGGCTGCCGCTGACGGTGACCGTTGATATCGACGGCCTTGGCCAGACGGTGTTCTGCCATGCCTCGCCGCGCCGCGACGAGGAGATGCTGCTGGTCGACAGTCCGCCGGACCGCTGGGAGGCGGCGTGGTCCGAGCTCGATCCCGGCGTCGGGGTCGTGGTCTGCGGGCACACCCATATGCAGTTCGACCGGCTCGCCGCCGGGCGGCGTGTCATCAACCCGGGCAGCGTCGGCATGCCTTACGGCCCGCCCGGTGCGCACTGGGCCCTGCTAGGGCCAGATGTCGTACTGCGCCGTACCGAATACGACACGACAGCCGCCGCCGAGGTGATCGCGGCCAGCCGCTACGCCGACGGCGCGGAGTGGGCCGGCGAGTACGTGCTCAGGCACTACTCCGACGCCGAGGCCCTCGCTGCGTTCACCGAGATCGCCCGCCAGCAGGAAGACCCGGCCTCCTGACCGCGGGGTCCGGGCTTGCTCACGGGTTGTCAGCGGTGCGCAGCAAGTCGGCTATGTGGCTGAGGTCGGGCGCATGCTCGAGGTGATCGAAGGCGTCCACGAGACCGTCAACGGCGGAATCGGCCAGCACGATGGCCGCGTTGGCGCGGAACTTGCCGATCCAGGCCTCACGCGGGAGCGGGTAGCTCCAATGGCTCTTGGGCATCGTGACCGACTTGGTGAACTCGCGGCCGTCGCGGCATGCGACGGTTACCGGATTGTGGGCGATGTCCGGATTCGCCGGCAGCCTGGGCTCGGGGCGAGCGCTGATCCGGGCCAGCAGCGATTGGACCGGGGCGCTGAATACGATCTTCTCGTCGAACAGGTCGGCGGTCAGCCGCCGGTACAGCACCGCCATCGCCGCCATGTACTGCACGCTGAACTTGGCGTCCAGCGAGGAGCGCGGGAATGGCCGGTCAAACCGGCCGCCCGGGACTCCGATGCGAATGGCGGCGATGTCGTCGGCGGCGATGTTCTCGCTGAGAACTATGTGCAGGGCGGCCTCGAACGACTGATGCATGTAGTACCCGGCCGGGTACATCTTGATGCCGATGCCCGGATTCAGCAGGTAATAGGTGCTACCCAGGCCGGCTGTCAGCCGCCACGCCTGCGGGGCAGCCGTCGCGAAGAATGCCTCGAAGAAGGAACGTTTACCGTCGAAGACCGCGTCCGATGCGGTGAATCCGTCGGCGGCCAGCAGCGCCGCACGGACCCCGGCGTGTGCGGCCAGGCCGGCGTGCAGCGGTTTGGTCATGGTGCCGGACTGGCCGTCGATGCCGCCGGCCATAGAACTGGCGATGCCGAACGCCATCGCGACCTGGGCGCGGGACAGCCGCAGCAGCCGGCTTGCCGCGGCGGCGGCGCCCAACGTCCCGAATACGCCGGTCGGGTGCCAGCCGAAGCGTCCGGACACGGCCGAGTGCAGCCGGCCCATCACCTCGTACCCGGCGACCTGAGCCGCGATCAGGTCGCGGCCCGAGCTACCGTTGGCCTCGGCGATCGCGAACGCGGCCGGGAATATCGGGGCGGTCGGGTGCGCGCCGGGCAGCCACATGTCATCGAAGTCCAGCGCGTGCCCGGCGGTGGCGTTGGCTAGTGCCGCGTCAGCTTCGCCTGCTTGCGCCGCCGTTCCCCAGACCGTTGCCGGTCCGACGGAGGTGCCCAGCCGCCGGACTGCCAGGGCGGCCGGCTCGCCCGCGCCGGCCAGCGCCACTCCCACCAAGTCAAGGCACTGGCGGGCCACTCGCCTGACCAGTTCGTCGGGCAGGCTCGCGTACTCGATGCCGGCCACGAAGTCAGCGAGGACGCTGGTCGTCGTCTGGGCTGCGTCGGGCGGTGTGGTCATATCCCGCCGCCGCCTTCGCGCAAGTCGAGCGCTCGGGCGATGAGCTTGATACGGATCTCGGCGGCAGCGTTCATGTGCCGGGTTCCCAGGGTCCGGGCACGCTCGCCGTCCTGGCTCCGGATTGCTTCGAGCAGCTCGCGGTGCTCGCGCACCGACACCTCCCAGCGGCCGGGGAAGCTCAGTGTCGTCGAGGGCAGCTTGGCGACCTGGGCCGTCAGCCGGTTCTGCAGGTCCTGCAGCGTCTGGTTATGGCTGGCCAGCGCCAGCGCCCGGTGGAACGCGCTGTTGGCCGCCTGCAGAACGGCCGGGTCTTCGTCGCCGGTCAGCTGTTCGCCCGCAGCGGCGGCGGCCTCGAGCCGTAGCAGATCTGTCTCGCTACGCCGGTGCGCGGCATCGAAGGCGATCGCGCCCTCCAGGTAGACGCGAACCCGGTAGATATCGATCGTCTCGTCCGCCGTACGGTCGCGAACGAACAGGGCCGATCCCCGGCGCTCGATCAGGCCGTCCTGCTCGAGCCGCGCCAGCGCCTCACGGATGGGGGTCCGGCTGACTTCGAAGCGGGAACACAGGTCAACCTCCGACAAGCGCGCGCCAGGCGGGAACTCCTCTTCGGCCAGTGCGGCGCGGAGCCGCTCGTACAGGGCCATGGTCTTCGGGGCCGATGGAACGACGTCCAACGTGTACTCCTGAGGCTGATGACGGACCGCTATCCGTAAAGCTCTACAAGTGATACTCCGGCGTCACCGGGTGCGCGACTTCTTCCCCACTCGTATACCTTTTACAATGAGAGTATACGTATAAAGCGTTAGCGTATACACTTACCGGGTTAAGCGTCAGGAACGCCCTGATTGCCGTCAGTACAGAGGTGAACGCGATCGTGACGACAGCGTGGCCAAGCGAGGTACTGCGCGAACTCCTGGCCCGGCCCGCGATCCTCGAGCAGCCCGCCGTCTGCGATCCCCTCACCGCCCGGCTGGCCCGGGACGCCGGCTACGAAGCAGTGGCCCTCGGCCGGGACGCCATCGGAGCTCATCTGCCGCTGTCGTGCGACATGTCGCTCGACGACATCGAGCACGCGGCCCGCGCCGCGATCCGGGCCTGCCAGCTCCCGCTGCTGCTGGACGCGGACATCGGCTTGGTCGGCACCGGACAGATCGCGGCCCTCGTCGCGAGGCTCGAGGCTGTCGGCGTGGCGGCGATCCAGCTCAGCAGCCAGCATCTGCCCGATCAGGTCCCGTTCAGCCGGGTCACCGAACGTCGCAGCGCACAAGCTGAGCTGCTGCGGCGAGTGGAGGCCGCGCGTACGGCCCGAGATCATGCCTTGATCATGGCCCGCTGCGACGTCACGCCTGACGACGGCTACCGCGACGCGCTTGACCGCGCCAGGAATCTGCTGTCCGTCGGCGCGGATGCGATCCTCGTTCACGCCGCAGGAGACGAACTTCGTCGTTTTCCGCATGATCTCCCCGCTGCCACGCTGATCTACACGGGCCTGCCTGCGCCCGGCCGCGGGCCGTCGGTCTTCCCGGCGGAGTTGCTGGAACAGTGGGGCTACAGCGCGCTCAGCAACAAGTACCACCGCTGCTACTGTTCCCGCAGGCCATGTCCGGTGCCGGAGGCCGATGTCGCGACATGCCGGGTTCGGCCCGCGGCCAGGCGACCAGCACCTCCCGCACGGCCCGACCGCGAGAGGATCCCATGACGTCGGACCAGCCCAGCCCACCCGACCCACGCCTCGAGCAGGCACTAGCCATCCGGGCCAAGATCCTGGGCGAAGCGTGGGATTCCGGCTCACGCGCCACCCCAGGCCTGGAGGCCTTCACCGAGCTGGGCATCCAGCACATCTGGTGCGGTAGCTGGATCGACCCGGTCCTGGAACTGAGGCTCAAGAGCGTCGTCACGATCTCGGCGCTGATCGCCATGCGGCACCTGGGTCTGCTGGGCTTCCACGCCGCGGGCGCCCTGCGCGAGGGCCTGCTGACCGCGGATGAAATCCGGGCCGTGGCACTGCACCTCAACCCCTACGTCGGCTATCCCGCTGCCCGGGAGGCGATGGTCGTCATCGATCACGAGATAGCCAAGTACCAGCAGGAGCCGGGCGGCGGCCCAGGCGAGGAGGGATCTGGATCGTGACCGATGACGGCGTTCCGCTCGCGGCTATCGATGTGCATGGCCACTGCGTTCCGCGGGCCTTCCTGGACGAGGTCGTGCGTGCCTCGCCATTCGGGGTACACGCCGAGCTAACCGACGGCAAGTACCTGGTGACCTTCCCCGGGCAAAAACAGCTCCGGCCGGTGGCCGGGATGATGCTCGACAGCGCCGACCGCACCGCCTGGTTCGCCGAGCACCAGGTCGCTCACCAGGTCGTAGCGCCCTGGCTGGACATACACGGGCAGGAGCTGCCCGCAGCCGACGGCGCCCGCTGGGTGCGGCTGCTCAACGACGCGGTGGCCGAGTCGGTGGCCGACCCGACGCGCCGGCTCTCCGGGCACGCCACGTTGCACCTGGCCGACCCCGACGCGGCCGCCGCGGAGCTCAGCCGGGCGGTCCGCGACCTCGGAATGCGCAGTGCGATGATCCCGGCCAGCCTGCCCGGCGGCCGCCTGTCCGATCCGGGCTTCGACGCGCTGTGGGCCGCCGCCGTCGAGTGCGACGTCCCCGTGGTGCTCCACCCCGCCACCAAGGCGCCTGTGAACGAGCTGATGGCCAGATACCCCGCGCTGAACCAGCTCTTCGGCCGTCAGGTGGACTCGACGCTGACCACGGCTGAGCTCATCGTGACCGGCGTCTTCGACCGTTTCCCCGGGCTGCGGCTCGTGGTCGTCCACGGCGGCGGGTTCCTGCCGTACCAAGCCGCCAGGTTCGACCGAGACGCCAAGGGCCGTCAGGACAACCGGCTCCTGCCATCGGAGATCATCCGCTCGCTGCACTACGACACGGTCCTGATGTCGGCGGCCGCGGTCCGGTTCCTCTGCGACTACGCAGGACCGGGACGGGTGCTCGTCGGCTCGGACTTCGGTGCCGCGCCGGCCGAACGAGGAGGCGGGCCGCTAACGGCGGCCGTCCGCGAGGCGAGCACCGACGCCGCGACCCTCCATGCGATCCTGGCTGGCAATGCCCGCCGGCTCTTCGGGCTCGCACACGCAGCGCCTGAACAGGGCGGATGACGTGAGCATCCGGCGACTGGTCGTAGGCGTGACAGGATCGAGCGCCCCGCAGCTGGCGATCACGCTGCTGACCCTGCTCCGCGAGCTGGACGACGTGGAAGTGCACCTGGTTGTCTCCAAGGGGGCAGAGCGCAGCCTCGAACTGGAGATGGACATGAAGCGCGCCGACGTCGAGGCGTTGGCCGACGTCGTTTACGACCCGGACGACATGGCGGCGTCGATCTCCTCCGGCTCTTTCCGGGTCGACGGCATGGTGATCATCCCGTGCTCGATGAAGACGCTGGCCTGCGTGGCCACCGGCATCAGCATTGACCTGATCGCACGAGCCGCCGACGTGAACCTGAAGGAGCGCCGGCGGGTGGTGCTGGTTCCGCGCGAGACCCCGCTCAACCTGATCCATATCCGCAACATGGAAACGGTCACGCTGGCCGGGGCGACCGTGCTGCCCCCGGTCCCGGCGTTCTACCACAAACCCGAGTCGATAGAAGACTTGCTGCGCCACACGGCGGGCAAGGTCCTTGATCAGTTCGGCATCCCGCACGACGCATTCCGGCGCTGGCGGTGACCGCTGAGAAGGCATGAGAAGGTGACCGTGGCCGAATCAAACATCTGTACGATCAACCTTACGGTGAACGGCACAGCCCAGCGGGCACGGGTCGAACCACGCCGGACCCTGCTCGACTGCCTGCGTGATGACCTGTTCTTCCCCGGTACGCACGTCGGCTGCGAACACGGCGTCTGTGGCTGCTGCAACGTCATCGTGGACGGCGCGCTCGTTCGCTCGTGCCTGATGCTCGCCGTCCAGGCTGACGGCTCGTCCATCGAGACGATCGAGGGCCTTGGCAGCAAAGACGAGCTGAGCCCGGTGCAAGAGGCGTTCTGTGCCCATCACGCGATGCAGTGCGGCTACTGCACTCCCGGCATGATCATGACGCTGGAGGATCTGCTGCGGGCCAACCCGCAACCCACCGAGGAGGAACTGGTCGAAGCGCTCTCAGGCAACCTGTGCCGGTGCACCGGCTACCAGCAGATCCTGCAGGCGGCCCGGTCGGTCATCGTCGGCCGTGACGCGAAGGCCCGTGACGCGAAGGCCCGTGACGCGAAAGCAGGGAGCGCATGACCGCTGGCGCAAGCCGTTACAAGATCATCGGCAAGCCCATGCCGGTGATCGAGGATCGTCGTTTCGTCCGCGGCGGCGGCCGCTACATAAACGACCTGAACCTGCCGGCGATGCTGCACATGGCGGTGGCGCCGGCCCCGGTCGCCCACGCCCGGCTGCGGGCCGTCGAGACCTCGGAGGCGCTGGCCGCGCCGGGCGTGGTTGCCGTGCTGACCGGAGCCGACTTGGTCCGGATGATGGAACCGGTCCCGCAGGAACTCGCGCTGCCCAACATAATCTGGTACCCGCTGGCCGTGGACAAGATCCGCTTCGCGGGCGAGTGGGTGGCCGCCGTCGTCGCGACCTCCCGGGCGGCTGCCGAGGATGCCGCAGAGCTGGTGTCCATCGACTTCGACGAACTCGACCCCCTCGTCGATCCCCGCCAGGCGATGCGGCCGGACGCCCCGCTGCTGCACGAGGCCTACGGCAGCAACGTGGTCTGGAACGAGCGTTATACCTGGGGTGAGGTCGACGAGGCCTTCCGGGATGCCGACCACGTGTTCGAGTACGCCTACCGCTGGCACCGTCACTCCGGGGTGCCGCTGGAGACGTTCGGCTGCGTGGCCCAGGTCGATCCGGCCGGCATCCTGGAGATCTGGGCGTCCCACCAGAACCCCGATATCCAGCAGGAAGTCATCCGGGTCATGCGGACGTCCAAGGCCAAGGTGCACATGGATATCGACATCGGGGGGTCCTACGGCTCCAAGCGCGGACGCAAGCAGATGTACCTGACCGCCGCGGCCGCGATCCGGACCCGTCGGCCGGTCAAGTTCATCGAGGACCGGATCGAGAACATGCAGGCCAGCGACGGCCACGGCCCGGACCGCTACTACACGGTAAAGGTCGCGGCGTCGTCGGCGGGCATCGTCGGGGCGCTCGACATCGACGTCATCGACGATCTCGGTGCGTACTGCGGGCGCGGTCCGCGGCAGATCACCAAGCCGACCTCGGCGGTGGTCGGGCCGTACCGGATCCCCGCCGTGCGCTACGGCGGCTACGGCGTGCTGACCTGCAAGACCAACCAGGTGCCGTTCCGCGGCGCCGGTCAGTCGCCGCACAACTTTGCCGTCGAGCGGACGATGGACCTGCTGGCCCGGGACCTGGATATCGACCGGGTCGAGCTGCGGCTGCGCAACTATATCCAGCCCGAGCAGTTCCCTTACGAGATCCCGGGCGGGGCGACCTACGATTCCGGCAACTATCCCGGGGCCACCGAGATGGCACTCAAGCAGGCCCGCTTCGAGGATCTGCTGGCCGAGCAGGCCGCGGCGCGCGGGGCGGGGCGGCTGTTCGGCATCGGCACGGCAGGAGGCATCGATCCCGGTGGAGCGGCCGCCGAGCACGGTGAGGGCGTCCGGATCGAGGTCGACGCCGGCGGCCACGTCGTGGCCACCATCGGCTTCCAGTCGGCCGGCCAGGCCCACGAGAGCATGGTCACCCAGCTGATCTGCGAGGAGCTCGGCGTCGAGGCCGCCGACGTGATCGTGCAGCGCGGGCACGGGCTGGCCGGCATCTACGCGGGCGCGCCGACCGGTAACCGGATGACCCAGATGCTCGGCACCTCGGTGTATCAGTGCTCGGCAAAGGTGCGGCGCAAGCTGACCGAGATCGCGGCCTTCACCGCTGGTGTAGAGCCGGACCAGATCGAGGTGGACGGCACCGTCTACCGGGCAATCGGCGATCCTGGACGCACGCTCACGCTCGGGCAGTTGGCCAAGATCGCCTATGGGCCGAGGCTGAAGTGCCCGCCAGGCATGGAGCCGGGCATCGTTGAGCAGAATGTCTACGCCGGACCGGACATCGTTACCAAGCGCAAGCTCAAGTCCGGCGCCAAGCAGTTCCCCACCTATGCCTTCGACTTCCACGTCGTCGTGGCCGAGGTGGACCCGGAGACCTTCGAGATCGCCCTGCGCAAGTACGTCGTGGTGCACGACTGCGGGACGGTGCTCAACCCGCTGGTCGTCGACGGGTTCGTCTACGGCGGTATCGGGCATGGCGTCGGCGGAGCCTTGTACGAGAACTTCGCCTACGACGAGCGCGGGCAGCTGCTGGCCGCCAGCTTCATGGATTACCTGATGCCGACCGCCGCCGAGGTGCCGCATGTCGAGCTGTACGAGCAGTGCACGCCGACGCCGCTGCACCCGTACGGGGCCAAGGGCACGGCCGAGGGAGCCTACATGACGGCGCCGGCCGCCATCGCCAGTGCCATCGAGGACGCAGTGGCGCCGCTCGGCATCCGGATCACCGAGGTGCCGGTCACCCCCCAGCTAATCTTCGACAGCCTCGCGGCGGCAGGCCTGTGAAGCCGGCCCCGTTCGACTACCACCGGGCGGTCGACGTCGACGACGCCGTCCGTGCCCTGCACGCGGCCGACGACGCGGGCAAGGCGATCGCCGGTGGTCAGAGCCTGCTCGCACTGATGAACCTGCGGCTGGCCCGGCCCGAGCTGCTGGTCGACCTCAACCCGCTCCGCGACCTGGACTACATCGAGCCGCGGCCCGACGGCGGACTGGCCATCGGGGCCATGACCCGGCAGCGGGCGCTCGAGCGATCCGGCCTGGTGCGGGAGCGCTGCCCGATCATGTCCGAGGCGCTGCCGCTGGTGGCCCATGCGGCCATCCGCAACCGCGGCACCATCGGCGGCAGCCTGGCCCACGCCGACGCCTCGGCCGAGCTGTGCTCGGTCAGCCTGGCCGTCGACGCCCGGCTGCGGGTCCGCGGTCCGCACGGCGATCGTGACATCCCGGCGGCCGAGTTCTTCCTGGGGCCGTACACGACGGCCCTTGCTGCCGACGAGGTCCTCACGGAGATCGTCATTCCCGGCGGGCCGCCCCGCAGCGGATCCGCGTTCGCCGAGGTCTCGCGGCGGCGCGGCGACTTCGCACTGGCCGGGGCGGGTGCCGTGATCGGCCTGGCCGAGGACGGCACGGTGAGCCATGCCCGGCTGGCGTATATCTCGCTCGGGCCGTCCGCGCTGCGGGCGCCGCGAGCCGAGGAGTCCCTGCTCGGCTCGCCCCTGGGGGAGGCGGCGATCAGCCGCGCGGTGGCCCTGATCGGTGAGGACATCGCGCCCGGCGATGACCTGCACGCCAGCGCGGTCTTCCGGCTCCGCCTGGCCCGGGTGCTGACGGCCCGGGTGCTGCGTACCGCGGCCGGGCGGGCGGTCTGATCGCTGCGCCGGCCCAGGCCGCCAGGCCCGGCTAGATACTCGCGACGTACAACCCTCTGATCCGCTTGCGCGCGTACGGCCGCATCGCAGCGCTGGTGGCGGTCCCGCTCACCCGCTTCCACTCGGGTGTCTTGTTCACCTCGAGATCGCGGAGATGGTACACCGCGAAGTACTCAGGCTCCCCGTGAACGCTGCGGTACCGATGAGCGGAGTAGGTGCCGGGGGCCGCGCCCAGGCCCGGCACGTGCTCGTTGTCCATCCACGCGTTGAACTCGGCCTGGTGGCCCGGGGCCGGCTCCTGCCCCACGGCCAGCAGCGCGGTGGCGGAGGCCGGATCGCCCGCCTCCTCGATCGAGTCGACTTGCTCACCGGCCCAGACGCTCACGTCGGGTCCGAAGTCCAGTCGGCCGGGTGCCTCACAGGCCAGCAGCACCCGCCGGTAGGCTGGCTCGCCATCGACGGCGCACCACAGCCGGCCGTCGCCCGCCGGGATGGGCACGTCTGACCCGAGCAGGATGATGAAACGCGGTGAGCTCACATCTCCTCCGAACGGCCGAACCGGTCCAGCCCGTAGAAACGCTCCACCTCGGCCAGCCGGGCCGCGGGGGGACTGGCGCTGAAGAAGTCCGAAGCCGAGGCCCGCAGGCCGGTCGTGCGGGCCAGGTCGACCAGCATCTCGCCGAACTTGAGCGTCACGCCGATGCAGTCGACCACCGCGATCTCGTCGACCCGGGTCAGGCCGGCCACCGAAAGCACCGTGGACACCGGCGCCTCGCCCGGGATGACGACGTCGACGCCGTGTTCCCGGGCCAGCCAGCGGGTGACCTCGGTGACCCGGTCGGCCACGGGCGCCGGATCATCGAAGGCGTCGAAGACGGTGCGGTAGTCCTGGCCCAGCGACTGGACCCCCCAGGCCCGCGACTGCATGCCGTACCTTCCGATGTGCGAGTCGTACAGCGGGATGTACTCGTCGATCATGGTGAGGATGGCGAACCGGCGGCCCAGCATGGCTGCGCTGTACATGGCCGCCTGGGCGTAGCTGACCACCGGGATACCGACCAGAGACTGGGCTTCCTGGTGAATGCTCTCCGGCAGGTTCATGATCAGGAAGCCGTCGTAGCCTTCCGCCTCGGCCTGCTGGACGTTGCGCAGGATCTGCAGCGAGTGCAGGTACGCGAGGTAGACGTACCGGTTGTCGTAGCCCGGATACTCGGTGACATAGGTGCTCGGCGCCAGGCCGTGCAGGTCGACGACGGTGTCCGGCTGGCCGACTCGCCGGAAATGCGTGGCCATCGCGTGGGCATACTTGGGCAGCCGGGCCAGCTCGGTCCGGCTCTGGTGCCACAGTCTCATGAGGTGACCTTCGGCTCAGCGGGGCGAGGCCAGGTTGAGGCGCTGCAACTGCTTGCTGATCTGCGCCGCGGACCCGAGGAGCTGATCCAGGTAGCCGGCGCGCAGGCTCTCGGCGGTCGGCGAGCCACCTTGCGCCGCGACGCCGAGCGCGGCGACAACCGAGCCGCGCCCGTCGGTGACCGGCACCGCGACGGCGTGCAGGTTCTCCTCCAGCCCCTGATCCCCGATGGCGTATCCGTTTCTGACCACGGAGTCGAGCACCGTGGCCAGCTCGTGCCGCGTGCTTGGGGTCATCGTCGTGAGCTTCCGGAGCTGCGCGTTCTCCAGGTAGCTGCGTCGCTGGGTAACCGGGAGGGCCGCGAGCAGCACGTGCCCCAGCGAGCAGGCGTGCGCGGGCAGCCGGGTGCCGACCGGGATCCTGACGGCCAGCATCCGCTTGGCCGACACATGTGCGACACAAAACACGTCCTCGCCGTCGAGCACGCCCAGCGAGGCCGACGCCGAGACGGCGGTCGCGAGATCCTCCAGGTACGGCAGCGCAACCTCCGGGGTGGTGAGCGTCGACAGGTACGAGTACCCGAGTTCGAGGATCTGGGGCCGAAGCCAGAAAAGCCTGCCGTCGGTCTGCGCGTAACCCAGCTCGACCAGCGTCAACAGGAAGCGGCGCGCGGCAGACCGGGTGAGCCCGGTACGCCGCGCGACGTCGCTGAGGGTCAGCCGGGGATGGTCGGGCCCGAACGCGCGGATCACCGACAGGCCGCGCTCCAGCGACTGCGCGAAGTCGGCGCCGCGCTCCTTGCGCGCCGGACCCGCGGCCTCGCCGTTGGCGTCAGACGCGCTCGCCCCCCGGGCCGG
>Ga0335074_10009590_pt1 | contig 13521 bp, 7 predicted proteins | sample Lox_Sample_23_FD_206715 | JGI IMG/M metagenome (GOLD analysis project Ga0335074, IMG submission 206715) | Soil microbial communities from Loxahatchee National Wildlife Refuge, Florida, United States - Lox_Sample_2.3 | ecosystem: Environmental > Terrestrial > Soil > Wetlands | place: USA: Florida...
AACCCGCATGGATGAAGAGCTCACTTTGCCCACCCTCTCTCGCCGCATTGAGTCCAGCCTCTCCGCCATTCCCTGGACGCGCAGCGTCGCTGCTGGCTCTCTTGCCGCCGCCGCCGTCCTGCTGCTCACCGGCCGCCGCCGATCCGGCCTCATTGTGGCCGCCGCCGGCGCCGCCGTCGCGCTCCTCGAGAATCCCGAGGTCGTTCAGGATGCGTGGAATTCTCTGCCCCGCTACATCCGCTCCGGCCAGGACTTCATCGCCCGCGCCGAAGATTTCGTCCAGGAGCTGAATCGCCAGGGCAACCGCATCCGCAACGTGATCTCCGGCAACGTCTGAGACCGCGCGCCTTTGCGCCACCGCCTGCTCCGGCGCGGGCGGCGCCTGCTCCTGTCTGCGGCTCGTCCTGAGCCGGTAAACTAAATACATCCCATGAATCGCACCATCCAGCACTACGAGCTGGTCCGTAAGCTCGGCGCCGGCGGCAGCGGAGTCGTCTACCTCGCCAACGACACCCAGCTCATGCGCCCCGTCGTCCTCAAGATCCTCAGGCGCGGCGCCTTTACCGCCGACCAGATGCGTACCACCGTCCTGCGCGAGGCCCGCATGGCCTCCGCCATCGAGCACCCCAACGTCTGCGCCATCTACGAGGTCGGCGAAGAGGGCGAGGAAGCCTTCATCGTCATGCAGTACGTCCCCGGGCAATCCCTCGATAAGCTCATCGCCCGCGGCCCCGCCAGCCTGCCGCTGCTCCTCTCGGTCGGCATCCAGATCGCCGACGGCCTCTCCGCCGCCCACTCCCTCGGCATCTTCCATCGCGACCTCAAGCCCGCCAACGTCATGCTCACCGATGGAGGCCTCGCCAAAATCCTCGACTTCGGCCTCGCCCGCCGTCTTCCGCCCGAAGAAGTCAACTTCGACCCTGCCAGCGGAGGCCGTCGCAAGCCCGGCGCGCCCCTCGCCACCTACACCGCCCGCGGTGGAACCATCCCTTACATGGCCCCCGAGCAATTCGTCACCGGCCAAAGCTCCGTCCAGTCCGACCTCTGGGCTCTCGGCGTCATCCTCTACGAGCTCTCCAGCGGCCGCCATCCCTTCACCCGCCCCGACAGCGAAGAGTTCCAGGCCATCCGCGCCATCCAGTTCCTCGATCCGCCCCCGCTCGACGCCATCCCCGCCGAGCTCAGCTCCGTCATTCTCTGCTGCCTCAAGAAAACCCCCGCCGACCGCTTCGCCTCTGCCGCCGAAGTCCGCGAGGCCCTCAAAACCATCATGCGCACCGCGCAGATCGAAACCGGCATCATCCCCGGCGACGCGGCCGCCGTCCTGCCGCCCTCCAAAACCGCCACCCCCGAAGACGAAAAACGCGCCACCGGCCTGCTCTCCATGCTCGCCGAGCGCTTTCGCGAGTCCTCCCCCGAGCGCACCCGCGAGAACGCCATCCTCGTCCTGCCTTTCCAGAACCTCGGCGCATCCGACGTCGCGCCGCTCTACGGATTCGCCCTCGCCGACGCCATCGCCGCCCGCATTGCCCGCATGTCCTCGCTCGTCGTCCGCCCCTCCTCGGCGCTCATGCATCTCCCCGTCGCCCAGCTCGACCCTCTCGCCATTGGTCAGAAGGTCCTCGTCGACTGGGTCCTCACCGGCAGCTTCGCCCGCTCCGCCCAGGGCTTCGACCTCAACTGGCAGCTCCTCGATGTCCAGCGCCAGAGCGTCCGCGGCGGCGGCTCCATCAGCGTCCCCTCCTTCGACCTCATCGCTGTCCAGACCGAGATCTGCAACGAGGTCTTCGCCTCTCTCGAAGGATCCGGGAGCCTGAAAACATTCGCTGGACGCGAAGTTCCACGCCTCGGCGAAGAGCTCTCCGAGGAATATCTCCAGGCCCGCGCTCTGCTCACCGGATTCATGCAGCGCACCGGCATCCGCGCCGACCTCGACCGAGCCCGCGAGCTCTTCGAGGCCGTCGTCGCCCGCGACAAATCCTTTGCCCCTGCGTGGAGCGGTCTCGGCATTGCCCAGCTCCAGTACGTCCGCTACGGCTTCGGCGGACAGATGCACGTCATGGCCGCGCGCAAGGCCCTCGACCGTGCCCTCGAACTCGACCCCGGCTCCGTCGAGGCCAACCTCTACCGCGTCTACATGCTGCTCTCCCGCGGCGAAAAGGAATCGGCCCGCCACGGCATCGAGCACCTCCTCCGCACCGCTGCCAACGACTGGAACGTCCACCTCGTCGCCGGCATTACCCTCCGCGGCGACGGCATGTACGAGGAAGCCCTTGCGCAATTCCACCGCTCGCTCACCCTCAACCCCGCCAACGCCGCGGTTATTTACAACCACCGCGCCCGCGTCTACCAGTACCAGAACCAGCTCGAGCTGGCCGAGGAAGAATTGCAGAAGGGACTCACCCTCGAGCCCAAATACCCGCTCCTGCGCACCTCGCTCGCCTACCAGCGCATGCGCCAGGGTGACCTCCGCCAGGCTATCGACATCCTCGAGACCGTCATCCGCGACGACGCCTCCATGCGCATCGCCGTCCCCACTCTCGCCATGTGCTACGTCCAGACCGGCGACTGCGAGCGCGGCGCTTCGCTCATCGTCGAGGATTCGCTGGCCGCCGCCGAAGCTGACAGCGAGATGGCCTATCGCCTCGCGACCTATTTTGCGGTGGACGGCGACGAGAGCGAAGCCCTCCACTGGCTGCGCCGCGCCATCTATCTCGGCAACGAGAACTATCCCTGGTTTTCAAAGAACCCCGCCTGGAACCGCCTCCGCACCCACGCCGACTTCGAGCGCATCCTCGACGACTTAAAGAAAAGCTTCCGCCGCAACCAAAGAACCTGGAAGCGTCTGCTCGCCGAATCTACCGCCTGACAAAATGTCATTCTGAGCGAAGCGCCGCCGAAATCTCTCCAGCGATGCACGATGCGCCCCGGCGCGCAGTCGAAGAACCACGCGAGCCGAAGGGCGTATCCCGGCGCAGGCCGTTCGCGCGAGCGGAATCGGTCGCAACGCGGCCGAAAGAGAACTGAAGTGGTGAAGAATTGCCTTCCTGCACACCGCCCGCCCACCCAATCCCATAATGACTTGTTATCCCGAGCGGAGCGCTTTGGGACCCGTCGCGGCGCTTGCCGCGCGATGGGCAGGCGGAGCCGAGGGAACTGTGGTTGTTTTTCTTGTCTCCCAGGGTCTCGTGGCCTGCCCTGAGCGCCGCCGAGACACTCTCCAGCGACGCACGATCCGCCCCGGCGCGAAGTGCTACCCATGTCCCCGGTCTGTTCTGTTACCTCTCTGCCCGGTCTGTACCCCCCGTATCAGGGCACAACCCCTGGGTGCCCCACACCTGCCCGGTTTTGGCAGATGTGGGAGAGCACAATCCCAACCCCGCGCCCCCTTGTATCAGGGCACGACTTCAGTGGTGCCGAAAAGATCCGCAAATAAGCATGGGCTTGAGCCCCTGAGGGAGGCTCTTCCTCAAGTCATCTCCCGGGTGCCCCACCCTTGTCGCTGTCTTCGCGACAGGGTGGGCGTACGGCATTCCACCCAATCCACAAATCACTTGTCACCCGCTCTTCGCCAGCCGCTTCATTGCTAGCTGGCTTTCAGCTGACCGCCTTCTCGCTATCCGCTGCTTCGCTACCCGCTTCTCCGCTGCCTCAATCCAGCCTGTACTTCGTCTCCGCCAGCCGGTACAGCGGGCGCCACACCAGCCGGTTGATCGTCACCACCATCAGCGCCATGATCATCGTCGCCGCCAGCAGCACCGGATAATTCCCCGCGTCGCTGGCCATGCTGATCTGCGCGCCCAGCCCAAGCGTCGCCAGCGTCCGTCCCTGCAGGTGGAAATACTCGGCCACGATCGAGGCGTTCCACGCTCCGCCCGACGCCGTGATCAGCCCCGTAATGAGGAAGGGGAAGATCCCCGGCAGGATCACCGTCAACCAGCGCTGGATGCCGGAGAACCGGAACAGCGTCGAGACTTCCTTCAGGTCCGAGGGGATGGCCTGTGCTCCGGCGATGACGTTGAAGAGGATGTACCACTGCGCCGCCAGCAGCATCAGCACCACCGCGCCCACGCCCAGGCCCACGTCCACCCGCGCCAGCGCGATCAGGATCAGCGGAAAGAGCGCGGTCGCGGGGAACGACGCCGCAATTTGTGCAATCGGCTGTAACAAATGCGAGAGCCGCGGATTGAAGCCGATGGCCACCCCCACCGGGATGGTCCACAGCGACCCGATCAGCAGCGCTCCGTTCACCCGCGCAAAGGTCAGCCCCGCCCCGGCCAGCAGAGTCAGCATCTCACCGCGATGGATGCCCCTGAGCAGCATCGCCGCGTGGAATGCCGCGTAGCCCACCACGCACAGCGCCGCTACTCCCGCAGCCACGTAGATAGCCGTTGCCCGCCGGCCGCCTTCGCTGGGCGCCGCGTGTTTCCTGCGGCGTCCGCGCCGTTCTGCCAGCTCCCGATAGAACTTCTCCGCCAGCGGCCGGAAGGTGTAGCGGTTAATGATGCCCACCACGTTCGAGTTCCGCAGCGCGTCCAGCACCGGCGAGGTGACGCGGTTGGCGCTCTCCACGTTCTCGAACTTGAATTTGTCGCTCCACGCGATCAGCGGCCGCCACAGCAGCTGGTCCGCGACGACGATGATGAGCACCATGGTGAGCAATCCCCACGTGACCGCGACAAAGTCGCCGTTCGACGCAGCCGTCTGCAGGTACGATCCCAGCCCCGGCAGCCGGAAGTTCCTGCTGCCCACGGGAAACATCTCGCAGACCATCAGGAAAAACCATCCGTTCGCGACCGAGACGATGGAATTCCAGATCAGCCCGATGGCCGCGAAGGGCAACTCGAGCTGGAACAGCCGCTGCGAGCGCGAAAAGCGGTTGATGGCGCACGCCTCCATCAGCTCGCGCGGGATGCTCTTCAGCGAGGTGTAGAAGCTGAAGGCCATGTTCCACACTTCGCCGGTGAAGATCAGCAGGATCGCCCCCAGTTCGATCCCCATCTGCCGCGAAGGGAACAGCGACATCATCGCCAGCATCACTCCGGGCAGGAAGCTCAGCACCGGGATCGACTGGAGGATGTCGAGGGTCGCGATCAGCAGCGCTTCCAGGTGCTTGTTGTAGGCGGCCGTGTAGCCATACGCGATCGCGAAGAGCAGGCTGAGCGCATAGGCGACGAAGATCCGCACCAGCGAATAGAACGCGTAGAGCGGCAGGTGAGAGGGTGAGCGGTAGATCTCGACTTCAGGGATCGCCGAGCTGAACCAGAACTTCGCTACCCACAGGATCGCGTAAAAGCCGGCCAGCAGCGCCGCCGCCACGCTCACGTCGATGAAGAACGGCCATGTCCGTTCCATCACCACCTGCCGCGAGAGCGTGACGCGCGGCCACATGCGGCGCCCCTGCCCGCCCTGGCCGTTCATCCGCTGCGCTCCGCGTGGCTCTCCTGCGTCTCTTCCCCTTCATGCTCGTGCAGCATGAAGCGCCGCCGCGAATCGTCCCAGTCGAAGAGCTCCGCGTACCGGCCCCAGTTGATGGCCGTGCCCAGCTGCCGCTCGCATTCCTCGTCGCTGAACTGCTCGTCCAGCATGTCGAGGAAGAACTCTTCGCTCACCGAGTGGTCGCTCTTGTTGGCCAGCGCGCGGGTAATCTGCCGCAGCAGCAGCACATGGTCGAGCGCCGCCTTGCGGAAGAGCTCCTTCTGCTTCAGGATCTCCGACTCCGCATACAGCTTTCCCTCGGCAGTGATGACCGCATCGCCTTCTTCCACCTTCAGGAAGCCCAGCAGCGTGGCTGCCTCGACGATCGGGAAGAGATCGTCGATCTCGAACCCCAGCTCGTCGGCCAGCCGGTAGATGTCGGTGCGCCCGCCCAGGTCGATGATCAGTTCCAGCAATCCGGCGATGCCGCCGGGTCGCGCGTGGGGCAGCATCTCGTAGCGCATCTGCCGCTGGTCGCGGATGCGGCGTCCGTCGGCCAGCACCGGCATCTCCGCCGGAACCACATCGGGCTGCGTCAGTACCTTGTAGATGTAATCCACCAGGGCGGTAAAGGCTGGATTTTTCCGCTCCCGGGGGTGCGCCAGCGCCACCTTGAAGTCGGTACGCACGTGCCCCGGATTGCGCCCCAGCACGATGATGCGGTCCGCCAGCAGCACCGCCTCTTCGATGTTGTGGGTCACCAGGAAAATGGCCTTCGTGGGGATGGTCTTCTTCTGCCACAGCTCCAGCAGTTCGCCGCGCAGGTTGTCCGCCGTCAGCACGTCGAGCGCTGAAAACGGCTCGTCCATGAAGAGCACCTCGGGCTCCACAACCAGCGCGCGCGCAAATCCCACCCGCTGCCGCATCCCGCCCGACAGCTCCTTGGGATACGCGGCCTCGAAGCCGTCCAGGCCCACCGTGTCGAGAATCTTCAGGCTGCGCCGGTGCCGGGCCGGGGCATCCATGCCGTGCGCCTTCAGCGGCGCCTCGACGTTTTCGAGCACCGTCAGCCAGGGAAAGAGCGCGAAGCTCTGGAAAACGATGGATACGTTCACCTCGGCCGTCAACAGATCCTGCCCGTGCCACAGCACCGTGCCCGCCGTCGGACGCGACAGCCCCGAAAGCATCCGCAGCAGCGTCGATTTTCCCGATCCCGACGGCCCGAGGAGGGCGACGATCTCGCCGGGATAAATCGCCAGATCGGTTGCCGAGATCACCTGAATGCGGGCCTCGCGCGACTGGGCATAGTATTTTTCGACCTGCCGTGCCTCGATAATCGGGTCCGTCATAGGGCTACCTGGCCGGCTGACCGCTCCTCTGAGCTGCCGGCAAAGACATCATATTGGCCACGTTGGAGGTTTAAGATGAAGGCGATGCCGCGGGGTGAAGCATCTCCCGCCCTCAGCGTATCATCATAGGGGAAGGTTCACCCGGTACCCTCTCCCCAGTGGAAGTCCAGGGTTTCCCCACTCTTTCGATGATAAGGAATTGGTAAGAACGAATGTCCGAACAACAGGCGCCGAACCAGGCAAAGCCCAAAGTGCTTGTCGCGGATGACGAGCGCGTAATTGCCGATACCCTGGCCATCATTCTCAATCAGAGCGGATTCGATGCCACCGCAGTCTACAGCGGCGAACGGGCCGTTGAGATGGCCCAGGTCCTCAAGCCCGATATGCTGATCAGCGACGTCATCATGACCGACCTGAACGGTATCGACGCGGCCATTCAGATTCGCTCCATGCTGCCCGGCTGCAAGATCCTGCTGTTCTCGGGCCAGGCAGCCACCGCCGATCTGCTCGACCGGGTGCGCGCCCAGGGCCACGAGTTCGAGATACTCGCCAAGCCCGTCCACCCCCAGGATCTGCTCGCCCGCCTGCGCAGCTAGCACCCCCCGCCGGGGATGTATTGCACAGGCGCCTCCGCCTGCCGCGTCCGTGCGTCCCCACGCCGACGCGCTCTTCAGTAGCCCGCCTCACCGAGCCCGAAATCCCATCGCGCCGGCACCACCGTCAGCCGCGGCGGCCATAGTCATCGAATTTTTCGGTTTCACCCACCAGGCCGCGCCAGGCCCCGCTCTCTACTGCGTCTTCTCGTGCGGATACCAGGTGATTCGCGCCTCGACCGTCGTGTCGCTGTGCAGAGTATTGGTGAACACCGGATAGGTGAGGATCGGCGCTTTCCACCCTTCGTACTGCACCAGGCCCAGCACCTCGATGTCCTTCCCGATCCGCTTCCGCACCGATCCCGCAAAGTCGTTCTGCGTCGTCCCCCCGGGAATGAAGTCGCCGTTGATTTTCATGTTCCGGTACATGAACTGGATGTCTTCCTGCGCGTTCAGGTGATACGTCAGCCAGGCCTGTCCCCCCTTGCCCTGACGCCCAACCCAGTCCGGCAGGAATCCCTTGTTCGTCGGCCCTTGACGGTCGATCGCCTCGGTATAGAGGAAATGCCCGCCGGTTCCAGCCGTACTCACCGTATTGGTATTGGCTCCTTCCACGCGCAGGTCCAGCTGATTCAGGCCGGGAAACCTGGCCAGATAGACTCCCGGGTGAACGCCGGCGCGCCGCGGCGCGTCAATCGGGCTCACGTCGTCGTGTACCAGCGAATCGGTATACAGTGTCACCCAGTTCCTGAGCCCGGGCAGCCGGTATTCGAAGTCGAAGGTCCCATAGCGCGCCCCCGGATCGCTCCTCGAAAACTTCTCCGCCGCGGAAACGTTCTGGAAGCTGAAAAAGCTCTTCAGGAAGGTATGCAGGGTGATCGGTTCGTGTCCTTTTCCGCCCCAGACCACCAGCCGGTCGAACCCGAACTCCAGGTTGCGCGTCGGCTTGAAGCTGATCTTCTCCATGTGCACCCACGGATCGTTCGGATCCGTGTGGCCCTTCAGGCTGCCCACAAAGAAGTCGTATCGGAACGGACCGGTCAGCCGTGAGAGCAGCGGGATGCGCAGCGGCTCCACGCGATCGATCTGGAACTGGTAGATATCTTCAGCATTGTCGCTCCACAGCATGCTGGCGCCGCGATCCGGACCGAGCCAGTGATCGCTCTTGCCGAACGACACCTCATGCCCCCAGACGTGATACGAGAGCGTCGCTTCCATGATCCGCCCGTAATTGGCCAGCGGTATCGGTCCGCCGGGGATCGTATCCTGATCTGGATTGACAGTGCACGGCCCTCCATACCGGCCATTCACGTAGACGTCGTCGATGGTGCAGGACAGATAGTCGTACAGCGCCGGCGAGTATCCCGCCGCCCCGGCGCCGCGCTCATATTCCTCGCGCCAGTAGAGCGAAAAGCGTCCCGCCTCGGCGCGCGCGCTGAAGCCGGTGTAATCGTTGAATCCACCCTGGTACGGCCGTCCGTAGTCGTCGATGATCGTCTGCCCCAGGTGGAAGCTGTCCCGCAGCACCGTGCCGTCGATGCCGCGAAAATCGGAGTACACGCTCTCCAGCTGTCCGGTGGGATGCGTCATTTCGGTGGCGTTATCGATGTCCGGCTGCACCTCGTTCAGCACCGCCAGATAGATCTCCTTGGCCTGCTCGTCGTCGCTGGTATCGATTTTGTCCGCGCTCTCCTGCAGCATGTGGGCGATGCTCAGCCGCGTCCATGGGCGCAATCCCAGAAAGGCCGAATCCAGGTAGCCCAGAGAATGCAGGCGGTCGAGTGCCGGATAAATCCAGCTGTCCATCGGCACATAGGTCGAGCCCTCGGCGCTGGTGGTGATCATCGCCGGAGGGGTCTGGTAATTGGTCGGAAACGGCTGCTGCGATGTCTGGGCCTGGGTTTGCGGCAAAAGCGCGCACGAAATAAGCGCCGCACAGAAAGAGAGTGAAAGTCTCAAGCGCACCTCGGCGGTTCTTGTCATTCTATAGCGTTTCAGCAGGCCAGCGGACGCTTCCGCGCCCGCTGCGTTTGCCTCACAGATGTGCCGGATCGTCGCGCTCGGCGTCCACGCCCAACTCCTGCATCGCGGCCTGCGCCTTCTTCGTGTCGAACTTCCCGTCGCGCGCCAGCTTCGACAGCGTTGCCGTCACTACTGCCTCTGCGTTCACCTCAAAGTGCCGCCGCAGATGCTCGCGGTTGTCGCTGCGCCCGAAACCATCCGTCCCCAGCGACACCAGCCGTTCCTTCAGCCATGGAGCCAGCTGATCCGGAATTGCCTTCATATAGTCGGTTGCTGCGATCATCGGCCCCTTCGCCCTTCCCAGCGCGGTCACGATGTACGGCACCTTCTCCGCCTCGGTCGGATGCAGCCGGTTCCAGCGCTCCACGCTCAGCGCCTCACGCCGCAGCTCGTTGTAGCTGGTTACGCTCCACACATCCGCCTGCACTCCATACTTTTCCGCAAGGATTTCCTGGGCGCGCAGCACCTCGTTCAGGATCGGCCCGCTGCCGAACAGCTGCGCCACAGCCTTTCCGCCCGGCGCAGCCTTCAGCCGGTAAATCCCGCGCAGAATGTCCTCGCGCGAGCCCTCCGGCATCTCCGGCATTGCGTAATCTTCGTTGTACATCGTGATGTAGTAGAAGCGGTCCTCGCCCTGCTCGTACATCCGCTTCAGCCCATCCTGCAGGATCACCGCCATCTCATACACGTACGCCGGATCGTAGCTCACGCAGGTCGGAATCACGCTCATCAGCAGGTGGCTGTGCCCGTCCTGGTGCTGCAGCCCTTCGCCGGTCATCGTCGTTCGCCCCGCCGTGCCCGCCATCAGGAAGCCCTTGCCGCGCGCATCGGCAAACGCCCACATCATGTCGCCCACGCGCTGGAATCCAAACATCGAGTAGTACATGTAGAAGGGAACCATCGGCACGCGGTAATTCGCGTAGGCCGTGCCCGCCGCCGTGAACGACGCCATCGATCCCGCTTCGGTGATGCCTTCCTCGAGAATCTGTCCGTTCTTCTCCTCGCGATAGTAGAGCAGCATGTCCACGTCGTGCGGCTTGTATTTCTGGCCTTCGCTCGCGTAGATGCCCACCTGCCGGATCGCCGACTCGAGGCCAAAGGTGCGGCCCTCGTCGGGCACAATCGGCACCATCAGCTTGCCGATCGTCTCGTCCTTCATCAGGTGCCGCAGGATACTCACGAATCCCATCGTCGTCGATACCGCGCGGCCTCGCGACCCGCCCGTCCACTCGCTGAATTCGTCCAGCTCCGGCGCCCTGAAGTCGATCTTCGGCACATCGCGTTTCGGCATATATCCGCCCAGGCTCTGCCGCCGCTGGTGCATGTACGTCATCTCCGGCGTGTCTTTCCCCGGAACGTACAGCTTGCCCGCGCGCGCGTCTTCCTCCGGAATGGGCAGATCGTAGCGGCGCACAAAATCCACCAGCGCGTCGTCCGCCACTTTCTTTTCCTGGTGCGAGGCGTTCCGTGCCTGCGTGCTGCCCAGCCCATAGCCCTTCACGGTCTTGGCCAGGATCACCGTCGGACCGCCCTTGTGCTCCACCGCCCGCTTGTACGCGTTATAGATCTTCCTGGCGTCGTGTCCGCCGCGGTGCAGGTGGAAGATATCGTCGTCCGACATGTCCTTCACCAGCTCCAGCAGCTCCGGATACTTGCCGAAAAACTCGCTGCGGATATACGCGCCGCCCTTGGCCTTGAAGGCCTGGTATTCGCCGTCAACGCATTCTTCCATGCGCTTCAGCAGCAGCCCGGTGTGATCGCGCGCGAACAGCTCGTCCCAGTCCGAGCCCCAGATCACCTTGATCACGTTCCAGCCCGCGCCGAGGAAGACCGCCTCCAGCTCGTCGATGATCCTGCCGTTCCCGCGCACTGGCCCGTCCAGCCGCTGCAGGTTGCAGTTGACGACGAAGATCAGGTTGTCCAGCTTCTCGCGCCGCCCCAGTGAGAGCGCGCCCAGCGTGTCCACTTCATCCGTTTCGCCGTCGCCAAGGAACGCCCAGATCTTCCGCGGCGTCTGCTGAATCAGCCCGCGATGCTCCAGGTAGCGCATGAACCGCGCCTGATACACCGCGTTCAGCGGCCCAATCCCCATCGATACCGTCGGAAAGCGCCAGAAGTCCGGCATCAGCCATGGGTGTGGATAGGACGAGAGCCCGGGGGTGTCGCGCAGCTCATGGCGGAAGTTCAACACCCGCTGCTCGTCGAGCCGCCCCAGCAGAAACGCCCGCGAATAGATGCCCGGGCTCGCGTGTCCCTGGAAGTAAATGAAGTCTCCCGGCTGATCGCCGTAGCTGGCATGGAAGAAATGGTTGAAGCCGACCTCCAGCAGCGTCGCCAGCGACGAATACGTCGCGATGTGCCCGCCGATGCCGTGATCCTTCTTGTTCTGGCCGTGCACCATGGCCATCGCGTTCCAGCGGATGAGCGCCTCGATGCGCCGCTCCAGCTTGCGGTCGCCGGGGTAGGGAACTTCCTCATGCTTCGGAATGGTGTTCACGTAAGGCGTCGTCAGCTCGCTCGGCTGCGAGATGCCCGCCTCGCGCGCACGCTGCTTGAGCGCCGCCAGCAACTCCGCGCCATGCTCCGGGCCCTCGCCGACCACCAGTTCGTCAAACGCTTCGATCCACTCGCGAAGCTCCTGGGGAAAATCGTTTTGCACTGGAACGCTCACCTTTGTCGTCATAAACCCTCAGTTAAATTCGCTCTCTTCGTTTTCGCCACATCGCCGCGCAGCAGTCGCCTGTCATGCACGCGCGGTCTCCGGCGAATCGCCGCCCGTCTCCATTCCCGTCTCGCGCCGCCACTCGTGTGCGGGCAGCCCGCGCGCTTCCAGCCAGTGTTCCAGATGCGCAACCGCGTCATCGGTTGCACCCAGCGTGGCCGGCCAGCCCACGCATAACATTCGCGTCGGGCCGCTGCCCGCTCGCGCTCGCGCAATCGACTCGTGCGCCACGCGGTACAGCGCCACCACATCCTGCGCATCCACCGGAATCTCCGGCAGCGCATTTTCATCCGGCTCGCTTCTTTTGCGCGTCTCGCCGGGCGTTGCATCCGCGCTCCGCAGCTCGACAAAAATTACGGGCAGTTTCCCGCGGCCCGCCTTCGTCCATGCCTCGCCGAGCGCCGGGGTTCCGTGGCAGATGACCACGCTGACGCGGCCGTTTTTCTTCTCGCGATCGGCCCGCGCCTGCTCGAGTGTCTGCTGCATCCGCTCCGCGAAGGGCATCGTTTCGCCTCTTCTCTCGCCGGCCGCGTTCGCGCCGAGCTGCAGAGGATCCGCTGACGAGCCGTTATCGCGCACCACCCGATCGTCCGCGCGCAGATCCGCCGCCACCGCCGACAGCACCGCCTCGCAGCCCGCTGTCTCGGCGCGCAAGCGCACGGTCAGCTCGTAGAGCTGCCGGAATTTCCCGTCGCTGATCAGCGTGTGGCCGTGTTTGCCGTTTGCCGCGGCAGACGCGATCCTGCTCTTCGCCTGGTTGGCCATGAACTCCTGAGTTGTTCCCGGTTCGACCGCGGGATTGGATGCGCGGTTTCCTGGGAACCGCGCCGGTCGCTCGCCTGGGCCGCAACCGCGCGTGCGTCACGCAGTTCCGGCTATAGAAAAATTGTAGCGCAGACCGGCCGCAGGCTTAGCCGTTCCATGCTGCTGCACCGATTGCACCCGCAGCGGCGCGTCTCCGTGGGCAGCCTCCGGCCGTCGGCGGCGCGCCCCGCTTTTCAACAGATTTGTGAATATCCCTGTGCATTTCCCGTCCGCCGCGGCGCCGCATTCAGCAACCATGCGCCCCCCAGCACTCTGCACTTTCCCCGATGCATCTCCTCTGCGGCCGTTGCGGCGAAGGCGCGTCCGCCTGGACGGCTAGTCCTTTCCCCGATGCATCTGCTCTGCAGCCGTTGCGGCGAAGCCGCGTCCGCCTGGACGGCTAGTCCCTTTCCCCGATGCATCTGCTCTGCGGCCGTTGCGGCGAAGCCGCGTCCGCCTGGACGGCTAGTCCCTTTCCCCGATGCATCTGCTCTGCAGCCGTTACGGCGAAGCCGCGTCCGCCTGGACGGCCAGTCCCTTTCTCCGATGCATCTGCTCTGCAGCCGTTGCGGCGAAGCCGCGTCCGCCTGGACGGCTAGTCCCTTTCCCCGAT
>Ga0335074_10009592_pt1 | contig 13520 bp, 9 predicted proteins | sample Lox_Sample_23_FD_206715 | JGI IMG/M metagenome (GOLD analysis project Ga0335074, IMG submission 206715) | Soil microbial communities from Loxahatchee National Wildlife Refuge, Florida, United States - Lox_Sample_2.3 | ecosystem: Environmental > Terrestrial > Soil > Wetlands | place: USA: Florida...
ACTGAGCTGAAGTTCGCGCCCGACGTGCTGGCCGACATCTACCTCGGCAAAATCACCATGTGGAACGACGGCCGCATCGCTAGGGACAACGGCGGCGTAAACCTTCCAGCTTCGAGAATCAATGTTGTCCACCGCTCCGATGGCAGTGGTACAACCTACATCTTCACCGACTACCTCTCCAAGGTCAGCCCGGACTGGAAGAGCAGCGTCGGAAAAAGCACCGCCGTTCCCTGGCCCATCGGCATCGGCGCCAAGGGAAATGAAGGTGTCGCCGGCATGGTTCGCCAGCTTCCCGGCACCATCGGGTACGTGGAGCTGATTTACGCTCTACAGAACAAGATCCAGTTCGGTTATCTCAGAAACGCCGCCGGCACATGGGTCAAGGCCAGCATCGAGGGTGTCACCGAAGCCGCTGCTAGCGTTAAAAGCATGCCCGCCGATTTCCGCGTTTCGATCACGAACGCCCCCGGCAAGAATGCTTATCCCATCTCGAGCTTCACCTGGCTGCTCATCCCTAACCCCGCTGTGAATGCCACCAACGGCAAGGTGATCAAGGACTTCCTCAACTGGATGCTCGATCACGGCGAGTCAGAAGTCAGCGCCCTCTACTATGCACCCCTGCCGCAGTCCGTTGCGCAGAAGGTCCGCGCCACGGTTTCCCAGCTGAAATAGCCTTCGACGCTTCGGGTCTGGTTTTAGGACCCCGGGGCAGCGTTCGCATCGGATGCATGGGCCTGAGTGGAAATAAAAGCTTCGGCCCATAATTCTTTTTCCACAGTCCGCCACGCATTCCCCCCGGCGAAACGCGGCTGAAACCAGATTTTGGCTGTCCTTACGCCTTATTTTTCAATACGTTTAACGGTCCTTTTATTTTCGGCGTTTAGGGTAGATACTGGTGAACCTCAAAATTCAGGACGTTCGCGTGCCCGGACCTTTTGAAACGCCCTCTCCGGTAACAGCAAAGCCCGGCGGCCCGCAGCTTGGCGGAGAACCTTCCGAAGTTCGGAGGTTCCTGCAATCGCGCGGCAACTCTACACTCGCCGATCGCGGCTTTCGATGGCTGATGGTGCTCTGCGCGCTCAGCATCTTTGCCATCGTCGCCCTCATCTTCACCGAGCTGATCCTTCGTTCCCAGCTCACCATCGCCAAATTCGGCATCAGGTTTTTCTTCGGAAGCGCATGGGACCCGGTCAACAACAACTTCGGCGCGCTGCCTTTTGTCTACGGCACTCTGGTCTCATCCATCATCGCTCTCATCATTGCCGTTCCGCTCGCCGTCGGCGTCGCCGTCTTCATCACCGAGATGTGCCCACGCATGCTGCGTGGCATCCTCGCCTTCCTTACCGAACTGCTGGCCGCAATCCCCAGCGTCGTGTATGGCCTTTGGGCGGTCTTCGTGCTCGTTCCCATTCTGCGTGAGCACGTCGATCCCCTCCTCATCAAGGTCCTCGGATGGACCGGCCTCTTCGCCGAGCCCAACTTCGGCATCGGTATGCTCGCCGCCGGAATCATTCTCGCCATCATGATCCTGCCCATCATCTCTTCGCTTACCCGGGAGGTCATGTCAGCCGTGCCCCACTCTCAGCGGGAAGCAGTGCTCGCCCTCGGCGCCACGCGTTGGGAGATGATCCGCCTGGGCGTGCTGCGCAACGCGCGTATCGGCATCGTGGGATCCATCATCCTCGGCCTCGGCCGCGCGCTGGGCGAAACCATGGCCGTCACCATGGTGATCGGAAACAGTCCGCAGATCGTGAAGAACCTCCTCGCGCCCGGCTACAGCATGGCCAGCGTCATCGCCAACGAATTCAGCGAGGCCTCCGATGACATGTACCGCAGCGCGCTCATCGAGATCGGCCTGGCTCTCTTTCTCGTAACAATTGTGGTCAACGGCTTGGCGCGGCTGCTCGTCTGGGCCGTGACTCGTGGCGCCCCACCAAGGTCGGCATAGGAAGCGGTCATGGCGAATCAATACAAAACCAGCGCGTGGAACAGGCATAGCCGCTTCGTCTCCGATCATCTTGCGACTGGTCTCGCGGTTCTCAGCACGATTCTCGTTGTCGCGCCCCTCATTGCCATCTTTATCTACTTGCTTTACAAGGGCGCAAGCTCTCTCAATCTCGCCTTCTTCACGCAGGTTCCCAAACCGGTCGGCGAAGCGGGCGGCGGAATGGCCAATTCGATCGTCGGCTCCGCTGTTGTGCTCGCGATCGCCAGCGCCATGGGTGTGCCCCTGGGCATCGCTGCCGGCGTATTTCTCGCCGAGTTCGGGCAGGGCGGCAGGCTGGCCAATATCGTTCGCTTCACCGCCGACGTGCTCAACGGTGTCCCTTCCATCGTCATGGGCGTTGCCGTCTATTCACTCATCGTTCTGCCGCAGAAACATTTCTCCGCCTTCGCCGGAGGCGTCGCTCTGGGCATCATGATGATTCCCACCATCACGCGCACCACCGAAGAAATGCTCCTCATGGTGCCCCACTCCATTCGCGAGGCAGCCCTCGGACTGGGCGTGCCTAACTGGCGTTCGGTGCTCTCCGTCAGTCTGCGTACCGCATCGCCGGGCGTCATCACCGGCTGTATGCTCGCCTTCGCCCGTGTCGCCGGCGAAACCGCCCCGCTGCTCTTCACCGCCTTCGGCAACCAGTTCTGGAGCGTGAACATCGGCCAGCCAATTGCCGCTTTATCGTTGCAGATCTATGTCTATGCCCTCTCTCCCTACGATGAATGGCATCGCTTGGCATGGGCCGGCGCCCTCGTGCTGATTATCTTGATCGTTGTATCGGTTTCTCTCGTGCGCTACGTAACATCGCGCGGCGTCTTGAAAGGGGCGAATTAAGTGGGTGTCGGAATTAAGGTAGAAAACCTCAATGCATGGTATGGCACGAACCATGCCCTGCTGGACATCAACCTGCACATCCCCGCCCAGGAGGCCACCGCGCTCATTGGTCCATCCGGCTGCGGCAAGTCCACCTTTGTCCGCTGCCTCAACCGCATGCACGAGACCAATCCACTCGCCAAAGTCACCGGCAAGGTGCAGATCGGCGAGATCGACATCTACAGCGACGTTTCGCCCGTCGAAGTCCGTCGTCGCATCGGCATGGTCTTCCAGCGCCCCAACCCCTTTCCGACCATGTCCATCTACGACAACGTCGCCTCGGGACTCCGCCTCAACGGCTTCGGCAACCGCCGCGTTCTCGATGAAGTGGTCGAGCGCTCGCTCCGGAACGCCGCCCTCTGGGACGAAGTGAAGGCCGACCTGAAGAAAAAATCCGGCGCCAGCCTCTCCGGAGGACAGCAGCAGCGTCTCTGCATCGCCCGCGCGCTCGCCGTCGATCCTGAAGTTCTGCTCATGGACGAGCCCGCCTCCGCCCTCGATCCCGTCTCCACCGCCAAGATCGAAGACCTCATCTTTCAACTCAAGTCGCAGTACACCATCGTCATCGTCACCCACAATATGCAGCAGGCCGCGCGCGTCGCCGAGCGCACCGGTTTCTTTTTGAACGGAAAACTTGTCGAATTTGATTCGACTCACAAGATATTCACAAACCCAGGCGACAAAAGAACGGAAGATTACATCACCGGAAGGTTCGGATGATGCACCTTGTCTTACATCGGCCGGATGTACCGGAACCCGGTAGTTGGTTCGCTGTGGAAGAGGACCGAAGACTAAAACAACAGGCAGGGTTTGGATGACGAGAATTCGGTTCCAGCGCAGCTTAGACGACTTGAAAGAGAAGCTCCTCGTTATGGCCGGGATGGCCGAGCAGTCCATTCAGCGGGCCATCGAAGCGTACCGCACTCGCGATCTCTCTATTTGCGATCTCGTCGACCGCGGTGAACTGGCCATCAATCGCTTCGAACGCGAAATCGACCAGATGGCTCTTGACCTTCTCGCCATGGAGCAGCCCATGGCCATCGACCTTCGCTTCATCCTCGCCGTCATCAAGATCAACGCCGACCTCGAGCGCGTCGGCGACTCCGCCACCAGCATCAGCGACCGCGTGCGCGAACTCGAAGCCTTTCCCGTAGCCGACCTTCCCGTCGACACACCCAGAATGGCCTCCCTCGCCGCAGCCATGGTGCGCAAGTCCCTGCAGTCCTTTATCGAAGCCGACGCCGCCCTCGCTGAATCTGTCCTCTCCATGGACGACAATGTCGACAAGCTCAACGAATCGGCCTACTTCACACTCTTGAACGTGATGAAGACCGAGCCGCACCTTGCCCCGCAGGCCCTGGCCGCGCTCATGATCTCACGCTCTCTCGAGCGCGTTGCCGATCACGCCACCAACATCGCCGAAGACGTTATCTTCTGGGTCCGCGGCGCCGACGTGCGCCACCACATGCACGTCGACGAACCCAAACCCGCCTGACGAGCCGGGAAGCAATAAGTTCAGTCATCCTGAGCGAAGCGCCGAAGGCGCGCAGTCGAAGTACCTGCTTTTTCTCGATCAGCGATCGCCCTGAACTGCTGCCCCATCCTGAGCATAGCGAAGGGTGGGAAGCAATGACCATGAGCTCTGTGCCCTGAGCACTGTCCTCACCACCAGTCCAGCCTTCCAATCCGCGGATAATACAATCCCATCCGCACGGGAATCTCCTCACCTTCGAGCAGCTTCAGTGCCTCCGCATACCGCGTCAGTTGTGGAGCATAATACTCCCGCTGCTTCACAAGAAACTCCTCCACCGCCTCGCCCGCTGGAGCGCTCATCTTGTAATCGATAATCCACAGACACTCCAGACCCGGTTCCATCGGAGCAGCCCCGCTGCGAAACACGCGATCCGCGCGCAGCGTTACCATCTCTTCGCCAACCCATCCCGTCCACGAAGTTTCGGACTGCGCCCCGACGCACGCCTCCAGAATCCACCGCCCCACCGCATCCCGCCTGCAGTTCTCGACCGCGCCCAGAACCTCCTGCGTGGCCTCATCCATCGCGCGCCCCGAAAACGCCGCTGCCCGCAGCATGCTCCGTGCACGCTGCTCAAGCGACGACGCGTCCACGCCCCGGCTTAACTGCCCAATACTTAATTGCTGCAGCAGCGCATGCACCACGTTCCCAACCACCCGTGCCCGACGCGAACCCTCAGGCCGCACCAGTTCGCCGGCCTCATCCGGCACATAAGTACCCGCAACAGTTACATTCTTCGTACGGGGCTTAATCTCTTCCAGAGACGCCAGCCGCTTCACCGTCAACGCAGGCTTCGTCTCCGCCCCCGCCGCCATGTCGAAGACATCGAACAAGCTCGCCTGGTGCGTCATCTCCAGCGGAAAATCCATCACCGTTGCCGCCGCCCGATCCTTAACCGCCCGCTGCTTCACTGCCTCGATGAACTTCTCCTCGAACGCCGGCCATCCCACATCGAGCAGACTATTTTTATCCCCACCCTTCAAGCCTGACTGCGTCACCGTTGCCGTTCCCAGCAGATGCAACTCCCTCCGTGCCCGCGTGCACGCCACGTACAGCAGCCTTTTGATCTCCTGATCCTGCCGCGCTGTGCGCAGCCTCTGCACCCATTTATAGGTCGGATGCTTGTCGTCGCCCTTAGCCCCGATCGGTGCCACCAGCATCTCGTTGTCGCCCGCCTCGTCGGTTCTCTCCAGCGACACGATCAGTGACGGCTCGTCCGCCTTCGACTTCCGACCCATCCCCGGCACAATCACCACATCGAAGCCCAGGCCCTTGGCCTTGTGAATCGTCATCAGCTGCACGCCCGCGCGCTCGCTCACAGTGGGATCGGGCTGTGCGAACAACCACTCCAGCGCCGCGTCGAAATCCCCCGTCATGCAAGCCATGCCATCCGGAGCCACATCATCCAGCATGGAGAAATATGTCTGCGCATTCTCGTACGCCGCCGCATCCACGCACAGTGGCCCACCCAGGCTGCGCCACGTCCGCTCGATCCACTGCGAAAACGACCCCGAGTGCATTCCCTCGAACCGCGTCGCTAGCGCCTGCTTCAGAATCCCCAATGTCCGCGTCGCTCGCTGCGCAGCCTCGTCATCCATTAGCGGTAGATGCGCCTCGATCAGCTCCATTATCGGCCTGCGCTTCAGCTCGCGGTTATCCGCGCCCGTCAGTGTGTGCAGATCTCCCAGCGTCAGCCCGCACCACGGAGCACGCAACACCGACAGCCACGCCACGCGATCCATGGGATGCAGCAGTGCCCGCGTAAGCGACAGCAGATCGATCAGCTCCTGCCGCTCCGCCAGCGTCTCCAACTCCACTGCCCGAAACGCAATGCCGCGTTGCCTTAGCATCCGCACGATCCTCGCCAGGTGCTGCCGCGCCCGCACCAGGATTGCCACGCGGTACTCGCCGCCCTCTGCCTGTGCGCGTGCAATCTCCGGCAGATGTTGCGCCACAATCTCCAGCACCTGCCGCTGCTCGCGCTCCTGCGCGTCCTCCCGTTCCTGCAGTGTCACCTTGCGATCCGCCGCCCCAATCACCTGCGGATACACCCTCACCGCATCCGCGGCCTTCACCGGTTCAGCCGCATACGAAGGCCAGAAGGGAACTGGTGCATCCGCCCCGAAAACCGCCGCAAAAATCTCATTCCACTCATCCGTCAGCCCCGCATGTGAACGAAAATTCGTCGACAGCTGCACCAGCCCGCACTCAATCGCCTCTTCATCCCACGCAATCCCGCGCCGCTCCACCTCCCCGAACAGCTCCACCTCCGCCTGCCGGAACATGTAGATCGACTGCATCGGATCGCCCACCAGGAAGCACGTCCGCCCGTCGCCCTCATCCCACGCCCGCACCAGCAGACGGACCAGCTCAAACTGGCTCCGCGATGTGTCCTGAAACTCGTCCACCAGCAGATGACGCAGCCCTCCGCTCAGCGCCAGCAGCAGATCAGGATTTTCCTCGACATCCTTCAGCACCTGCCGCGCCGCAATCCCTAGCTCCGCAAAATCGACCACGTTCTGCTCCGCAAAAATCACCCGCAGCTCCGCGACCGCACGCCGTACCGTCTTGAACAGATGCCGCAGCGTCTCCCACTGGTCATCGTCATACTGTAGCCGCGGCAGCTTCCCCAAACCCTCCAGAGCCTCGCGCAACCCGGCGATCTCCTGCAGCCGGCCCAGCAGCGACTGCATCCGCAGCTTCTGCTGTCTCTCAAACGCGCCGCCCGTAGGAAACCCGTTCGCCTTCGTCAGCCCGGAACGCCACTCCCCACCCTGCGTCAAGAGAAAATCCGCGATGCACTCCCAGTGCTCGCTCGCCAGTCGCTCCGGGCCCGGCAATGCCCCCAGTCCCGACAGCAGCCCAAACTTCGCGCAGTTTCCAGCCGCATAATCCGCCAGCTCCACCAGCTCATTCGCCAGCACCGGCTCTGTATCCAGCAGCCGATGCACATCCTCTAGCGCCTGCTTCACCTCTCGCCGAAAAGGCCGCTCCAGCCGCCGCCGCACCTCATCCCAGTCCACATCCTCCACCAGCGGAAACGCCCTGATCCACTGGTCCCTCTGCGCCAGCATTCCAGCAATCAGCTTCTCGCAATCCGGCAGATAGTTGTCGCGCATGGCCAGCAGATGCGCAATCGCCTCATCGAGTGCCGCATCTCCGCCACCCAGTTGCCCTAGCGTATGCCGCGCTGCCAGCGCATACATCAGATCCGCCCGCTCCACCGGACTCAGCCTTCCGCCCATCCGCGACAGCAACGGCTGCCCATGCGCAATCCGCAGACACAGGGAGTCAATCGTCTCGATATTCAGCCGCTGCGGCTGCTCCAGAATCCGCCACCCGCGCGCATCCGAATTTCTCAACGCCGCCCGCGCCAGCGTCACCCGCTCGTCTTCCTCGGGAGACTCCGCCGTCCTCGCAGCCTCCTCCAGATGCCCCAGCACCCGCGACCGCATCTCCGCCGTTGCCGCCCGCGTAAATGTGATGGCCAGAATCTCCTCCGGCTCGTCCACAACAGCGAGCAGTTTCAGAAAACGCCGCGTCAGCAGATCCGTCTTGCCCGACCCCGCCGGAGCGCGCACGATAAAGGTCCGCGACAGATCGAGCGCCCGCGCCCGCTGCTCGAGATCCTCAGCCAGCCGCTCCACCAACTCACTCATCGCCTTCACCCGTCTCCGGCTCGTCGTCGCCCACGGCTTCCCTCAGTTCCGCCACGCGGCACAATCCCGGCATCGCGCAAAATCTGCATGTCTTCCTCTGCTCTTTGGGATCCACGTGCGCTTCGCCGTGCAGAAACTCCTCCGCCAGGTTCACGAGCGCCGTCTCCCACTCATTGCGCATCGCTCCGTTGTAAGGATTCTTCGCCAGGTTCGAACTCGGCTTCTTATCGGCAAACAGCTGAGCGCGCACATTGCTTACGCAGCCCTCAATTTCGGTGTCTCCCACGCGAATCCGCGCGAACAGCACCCCGGCCACATCCTCCATGTTGCCGAAAACCGCATACAGCGGAAGCTGCGGCTCATTCGGCCGCATCCCCTCCCAGTCTTTCGTCGACACCTCGCCCGACTTGTAATCCAGCAGCAGCCTTTTTCCGTCGCCCACGCGATCCACGCGATCCGCCCGCAGCCGCAGCTTAAGCCCGCCCACGCTCACGTCGTCCAGCGTCTTCTCGGTCGCTTCCACCGTGAACGGAACCCGCGCCGCTTCAATCTCCAGCCACTCTCCCAGCCGCACGCCCAGTCTTCGCTGCTCGCTCCTGAGATACGCCGCCATCCAGGCGTCACCACCGTGCTCCTTCGCCAGCGGCGCAAACACGTCCGCAATTGCCCCCTCGATCACCTCGGCCAGCCGACCATCCGCAATCGCCGCCTCGAGATCCGCGAGCGTATGCATCCGTCCTTTCTCGGGAGACCACAGCTCCTCCATCGCCTTGTGCAGCAACAGCCCGCGCTGCGCCGCGTTCAGGCCCCAGTCATTGCGATTCAGTTCCTCCGCATTCAGCCGCTTCGCTGCAAAGGCCCGAAAAGGACACGCTGCCTGATCTTTAAGCACCGACGCCCCGCCGGCGCATTCCTCGCGCGGCCACGCAATCGTTCCCGACGCATCCGCAATCTCCTGCAGCTTCGCCGCCGCATGTACCTCCGTCTCAACGCCAAGCTCGTGCATCAACTCCCGCGACCGCACCCACGCCCTCCCCGGCGCCCGGGTGCCCCATTCAAAGCCCGGTTGTGGCTTTGAGTGGGCAGGTTTAGCCACCTCCCCAATCAATGGAGACGCCCGCAACTCCCCATCCTTATCCCGCTCCGCATGGCTGCAGACCACGACAGGCGCGCTCGCCGCAATCCTCTCCGTCAGCGCGGCTGCCAGCTCCCAGTCGTCTTCCGCAGTCGCATGCGGCATTCCCGCGCGCCTCTGCACATCACCCGGCAGCAGCGGATGCAGCCTTCCCCGTGCCGGCCACGCCTGGTCATCCGAGCCTAGAAACCACACCGCATCGAACTGCTGCCCACTCGATTCGAGCGCGCCCATCACCTGCACCGGAGCGCCATGCGACTCCGCGGCAAAGATCGCCTCGCCCGCATGCGTCTCCAGAATCCCGACAAACTCGCGATACGTCACTCGCCGTCCATCGAAATCCAGCAACGCCACCTCATCCAGCAGCCGTTCCCAGCGAGCCCGCGCCTGAAAGTCGATCTCGTCCTTCCTCTGCGCACCCCGCCAGCCAGCCTGATCCAGAAGAAGTTGTGCGAGGTCCACCCAGCGCCCCGGCGTGCGCTGGTCTTCTCTCACATGATTCATCGCGGCCATCTTCTGCATCTCTTCCAGCCGCGCGTGGACATCGGCAAGGGCAGGGAAGCGCCGCATCTCGCGCAGCACATTGCGCAGCGAAATCTCCAGCGACAGCGATCCTGAATTCCGCAGCCGCGCATCGAAACTCCCCAGCGCCAGATAGACGCTGTCCTGATCCCTGATCCCTAATCCCTGAGCCCCGTTTTCGAGATACCCAGACAGCAGCAGCCACGACATCTCTTCTTCACTCAACGGACCCGCCGCCCATCGCAGCAGCAGCAATGCCGCACGAATCACCGGCACATTCCCCAGCGGCTGCCCCAGTGAAAACTCAAACGGCATCCTCGCCGGTGCGGCGAAGACATCGTCTGTCTCCGGCATCAGCACCCGCCGGAAAATCCGCTCCACATCGTTGCGGACCGCGCCCATGTCAGGCACAATCACGCCAATCCGCGTCTCCGCCCTCTTCCCAAACAGCGGATTCTCATCCAGCAGCGCGCGAATCCAGTGCGCGCACACCGTAATCTCATCCCGTCGGTCGGTTGCCCGCACCAGTTTCGGCGGCTCCTTCGCCGCTCGGCCCGCACACGGCGCCACGTCCACGCCTCGCGCCCCAAGCGCAGCGATCAACCTCCTCTGCGCGGGCGTGATGCGATCGAAGCCCAGCAGCATAATCTTCGCGGGAAGAGGCAAATCACCGGCAGTTTCCTTTGTCAGCGCATCCGCCACTAGCGACTCGACTCTCGCTCGGCTCACCCATCCCTGCTTGGCGCATTCCCTATCGAACGCCGCAGACCAATGTCGGAAGCGCTCCGCATCCGTCTGCCCCCACGGGCGATTTCGCTCCTCGTGCGCCTCGTAGTCGCAAAGCAGCTTGTATGCTTCTTCCGCCAGCGCAGCCATGCCCTCGGGAGACACCAGCAGCTTCGCATCGTCCCTCTGCATGCGCGTCCACACGCTGCGCTCCTGCAGGCTCGTCAGCAGCAGCGGAGCATCGGCCCGCGCCACACTGTGCGCCTGCCACAGCCGCAGCATCCAGCTGTCCCAGTCCTCAATCGGCGGAGAAGCCCACACCCGCGTGCCCGCCTCGCGCTGTCGCAGCGCATATTCGCGCCGCAGCCACCGCGCCGCGCGCACGTTCGCAGTGAGAACCGTCGCGCCGTCCTTTAAAGCGCTCTCGATGTCGGAAGGAAGCTGCATGTGGTGAGAGATACCCTAAGTGTAAACTGAACAGTGAAGCGCCTCTCCCTCTGCCTTCTAGCTCTGCTCATTGCCTTCACCGGCTGTCACCGCAACTCCACACCAACCGCGCACACCACCTCCGGCGAAAAGCCTTACCACATTCGCGGAGTCGTGGTCTCCACCGACGCCGCCAAAGGTGCCGTCACTCTCGATTCCGAGGCCATCCCCGGTTACATGGAAGCCATGATCATGCCCTACTCCCTCAGGAACCCGGGCATCATCAGCGAGCTCCACCCCGGAGACACCATCACCGCCGACCTCTTCACCTCCGACTCCGAGAGCGCGCTCGACAACATCGTCATCGTCGGCCAGGCCAAAGCCGACTACAAACCGCCCGTCGCTTACAAGCCGCTCAACCCCGGCGACCCCGTCCCTGACTTCAAGTTCCTCAACCAGAGCAACAAGCTCATTCACATCTCGCAATTCCGCGGCCAGGTCCTGCTTGTTACCTTTATCTACACGCGCTGCCCGCTCGCCGACTACTGCCCGCGCATGAGCCGCAACTTCGCTCGCCTCGACCAGCTTCTCGCCACCGACTTCGACCTCTACTCGAAGACGCATCTGCTCAGCGTCAGCTTCGATCCCACCTACGACACTCCTACTGTCCTGCGCAGCTATGGAAGCGCCTACACCGGTCGCTACATGGATGAGAAATTCCTGCACTGGGACTTCGCGGCTCCGCCCCAGAAAGAACTGCCCAACGTTCTAAAATTCTTCCTCGTCGGCACCACGCCCGAAAAAGATCGCACCATCACCCACTCACTCTCCACCATCGTCATCGATCCCAACGGCAAGATTTACAAGTGGTACCCCACCAACGACTGGACCCCCGAGCAACTCCTTGCCGACGTGAAACAATTGCTGGCAGAGACACCGCAGACATGATCCTGATCGTCATGGGAGTCGCCGGCTCCGGAAAATCCACCATCGCTCACGCGCTCATCGCTCTCACCGGCTGGCAATTCGCCGAGGGTGACGATTACCACAGCGAAGCCAATCGCCGGAAGATGCACTCCGGCATCCCGCTGACCGACGCCGACCGAATCCCCTGGCTCATCAGCCTGCACGACGTCCTAACCGGATGGCAACGCGCCAGTGTCAACGGCGTCCTCACCTGCTCCGCTCTCAAGCAGTCCTACCGCGACATCCTCGCGAAAGACCTGCCCGCCGGCTCCTACCGCTTCGTGCTGCTCGAAGCCCCCGTATCCACGCTCGCCGCCCGCATGACTCAGCGCCCCGGCCACTTCATGAATCCCGCGCTGCTGCAGAGCCAACTCGACACCCTCGAGATGCCCGCCGACGCTCTCCGCGTCGACGCCACCCAGCCGCCCGAAGCCGTCGCGCGCGAAATCCTGGACACAATCGGACGGTGCCCCAGTCAAGCCTGAAGTTGGCTTGAGTGGGTCCTGAGTTCTGTGCTCTGACCTCCCGCCCCTGATATCCTCAGCTCAAAGCCATGGCAAAACTCACCATCATGTTCGGCCTCGTCCTTATCCTTCTCGGCATCGTAGGATTCGTCTCCTCGCCCCTGCACGCTCCCACCGCCCTCATCCCCTCGCTCGTCGGAATCATCCTTGCCCTCCTCGGCGGCCTCGCCTCTACCGAAGACGCCAAAAAGCGCATGTTTCACATGCACATCGCCGTCACCGTCGGCCTGCTCGGCTTCCTCGGCACCGCCAAGAGCATTTGGGACTACATTCAGATGCTTCGTGGAGTGCAGTTCCCGCATCCAATCGCCGTCGAGGAAAAGGCCGCGATGTCCGTCGTGCTCCTTGTCTTCGTCGTACTTTGCGTGCGCTCCTTCATCAACGCCCGCCGCGCGCGAGCCTGAGCCCCGAGCTCAGATTTTAGGAGCCCCGTCTAAGGAGCACTCATGCGCCCCGGGTCCATGTCGATGAAAGCCGAGCGCACCACCTCGCACCGCGGGGCCATCCGCGCCGGCGCAGGCGATCAACCCAAGAAGAAGCCCGAGCTCAAGAAGGTCATGCCCGAAGTCTGGCGGCTCGTGCGCCCCCGCCGCTGGCTGCTCTTGGCGGGACTCGTCCTCGTCGCCATCAACCGCGTCGCCGGCCTCGTCCTCCCGCTATCAACCAAGTTCTTCATCGACGTCGTCCTCAACAAGCACCACGTCAACAAACTCCTGCCCCTCGTAGGACTCGTCTTCCTCTCCACCGCGATCCAGGCCGTCACATCCTTCTCGCTCACCCAGCTGCTCTCCAAAGCCGCGCAGCGCATGATTGCCGACCTCCGCCGCCAGGTCCAGCAGCACATCGGCCGCCTCTCCGTCGCCTTCTACGACGCCAACCGTACCGGCGTCCTAGTCTCGCGCATCATGACCGACGTTGAAGGCGTGCGCAATCTCGTCGGCACCGGCCTCGTCGAGTTCGTCGGGGGACTCATCACCGCCGTCCTCGCCTTCGGCTTCCTCCTGCGCAGCAGCCACCGCATGACGCTCATCGTCTTCGCCGTCATCCTGGCCTTCGTCATCGTTCTCCAGAACGCCTTCAAGACCATCCGCCCCATCTTCCGCGAGCGCGGAAAAATCAACGCCGAAGTCACCGGACGCCTCACCGAATCCCTCGGCGG